>Ga0302326_10033213_pt1 | contig 10258 bp, 10 predicted proteins | sample Palsa_T0_3_FD_202264 | JGI IMG/M metagenome (GOLD analysis project Ga0302326, IMG submission 202264) | Peat permafrost microbial communities from Stordalen Mire near Abisko, Sweden - Palsa_T0_3 | ecosystem: Environmental > Terrestrial > Soil > Palsa > Peat permafrost | place: Sweden: Abisko... | reverse complement strand
CATCTTCAAAAGCGGAAACTTTGTGAAATCAGGCGGATCGAAGGTCCAGCGGGAGGCCTGGGTCCAATCCAGGCGCGGAACGGGCGCATCGGCTCGCTCGGGATAAGTGAGGGCGTATTGAATCGGCATGCGCATGTCGGTAGCCGACAGTTGAGCAATCACGCTGCCATCGGCAAATTCAACCATTGCGTGAACCTTCGATTGCGGGTGCACCACCACTTCTATTTCTTTCGGCGCAAGGTCGAATAACCAACAGGCCTCGATCACTTCAAAACCTTTGTTGGCGAGGGTGGCCGAATCGATCGTGATCCTTTGCCCCATCTTCCAAGTTGGATGATTCAGGGCCTGTTCGGGCGTTACAAATTGTAGATCCGCAGCCGGTGTTTCCCGGAACGGGCCGCCCGAGGCCGTCAGGATCAGCTTCGACACCTCCCGCCGGAGTCCCGCACGAAAGCACTGGTGCGCGCCGTTGTGTTCACTATCGACCGGAATCAGCTCCGCCCCAGAAGCTCGCATGGCCTCCGTCACCAGTTTGCCGCTGGCGACCAAAACCTCTTTATTCGCCAGGCCGACCCGCTTGGCTAGCCGAACTGCCTCGTAGGTAGCCTCTAGTCCCTCCACACCCACGATTGCCGACATCACGAAGCCGGCCTCAGGTGCGACCGCGGCCGCTATTCGGGCCCGGGGACCTTCCGCCAATTCAGGAACCGGGGTCGAGTTTGCCTTTAGCACGATCCGCAGTTCCGCGAGTGCTGACGCGTCCGCGACCACGACGACTTTCGGCTTGAACTCGGCGATCTGCTGGGCCAGCAGAGCAACGTTGCGGCCTGCGACCAAGGCATAGATTCCAAAGCGATCCGGCCACCGGCGCACCACATCCAGCGTACTGTTTCCAATAGACCCGGTAGAGCCCAATAGGGTGAGTTGAGTCACTCTTTTCCGATCATATCACCTGACCTTGCTGGGGCAGTGCGAAAAATGTCGACCTCGTTAATTCTCTTGCTAAGAATTTCCTCTGAGGGACTTTGTATCGAAGAATTTCTTTTTTAGGGGCGCCGGGGAGGTGCTTCAGGGGTCTTCAGTGAGGTTAGTCTCGCTTTGGTGGGAGTTTCCTCCCCGGCTTGATTCCAAGAATAATATACTTTTTGGAAGATTGCAATAGTTTTTTGGATTTCAAAATGAAGAATTTTTCTCCAATGCTATAGAATTCCTTTATCGAGCTGATATCACAGGGCGTACTTCGTGTGATATGCCGATTGGCAGGGCGATGATTCAGCCACTTCCCTTTTTGCACGACGGTCATCTAGACTAGCTCTTGACCTCGATCCCTGCCAAATCTTCCAAAACCCGTATAGTTGAGCAGAAATCTTCCTCGCCGTAGCCCTTGGCAATGGCAGCACGTAACATTTGCTCGGTGATAGCTGTAAGGGGGAGCGGTAGATCCAGGGCTTTGGCGGCTTCAAGGGCCAGTCCAACATCCTTGTGCATCCACTTGGTTGAAAAGTTGGTTTGGAAGTCGCGCTTCAGGATAGAGGGCGCCTTGGCAGTGATCAAGGCACTCTTGGCGGCGCTGTTGTCCAGGATGTCGAGCATCAATTCGGGAGCCACGCCGTTCTTGACTGCCAGAACCAGGCCCTCGGCGAAAGCCTGCATCAGGTTGGCCAGGATTAAATTCTGAGTCAGTTTCGCCCGCAGTCCCTGCCCCGCGGCGCCGCAGTAATACAAGCGCTTGCCCATGGTCTCGAAGAACGGTTTGGCGCGCTCACAGGCCCCGCGATCCCCACCCACCATGAAAGTGAGCGTGCCGCCCTCCGCGCCGGCCTTCGAGCCGGTACACGGTGCATCCAGGAAGTGGACACCGTGGTCGGCGAACATCGCTCCAATTGCGCCGCTCTCCGCCGGCGACACGGTACTGCAATTCGCCGTCACGCTATTGGGCCGGACGCCATCGAGCAGGCCATCCTTACCTACGCTAATGGCTCGCGCCATGGCACTATCGCCTACGCAGAAGAAAATGAAATCCGCCCGCTGCGCCACTTCCTTCGGCGTTGCGCAGGCGGTGCCCTTACCTTTCGCCGCCAGCTCGTGGGCCTTGCTTGCGGAGTGGGTCCATAATGCGACTTCGTGCCCTGCTTCTAACAGATGCTGGGCCATGGGGTATCCCATGATTCCCAATCCCAAGAAACCTAGTTGCGCCATGAGAGAATCTTACCAATGCGGCCGGCAATTTTGATCACTAAGCATCTTTTTCCGGAAACTGTGGCGTTTCTACGAGAGCACGCCGACGTCGATTACGAAGACAGCTCTGACGGCCTCACGCCAGCCGCGCTAATCGCGCGGGCCCGGGGCAAGCAGGCCATCGTTTCACAGCTCACCGATTCCCTGTCCCGCGAGGTGATCGATCAACTTCAGGGCCTGGGCATGATCGCGCACATCGGCGTAGGCTACGACAACATTGATGTCGGGGCCGCCAGCGCTGCCGGAATCCTGGTAAGCAACACCCCCGGAGTTCTCGACGATACTACTGCCGACTTCGCATTTGCTCTGCTCTTAGCCGCCGCCCGGCGTCTGGCCGAAGCCGACGCGTATGTGCGCTCCGGCCAGTGGAAACGCTGGAACATGGAATTGATGCTCGGGTTCGACGTCCACCACCGCACCTTAGGCATTCTAGGGATGGGACGCATCGGTCAGGCGGTGGCGCGGCGCGCCGCGGGCTTCTCCATGCGAGTGCTGTATCACAACCGAACGCGATTGGCGCCAGAAGTCGAAAGCGATCTCCAGGCCACCTTGGTGGCCAAAGATGCATTGTTGCGGGAATCGGACTTCCTTAGTATCCACATCCCCCTCAGTGAGGCGACACGGCATTCCATAGGTGAAGCCGAACTCAGGATGATGAAGCCCACCGCGATCCTGGTCAATACTGCACGAGGTCCGGTAGTGGATGAAGCCGCACTCGCGCAAGCACTGAACGAGCATTGGATCGCCGCTGCAGGACTCGATGTGTTCGAGCGCGAGCCCGAGGTTCATCCCATTTTGCTGGGTTGCCCCAACGCGGTGCTGGCCCCGCACATTGGTTCAGCCAGCGTCGACACGCGCCTGAAAATGACCATGATGGCGGCGGGAAACGCTCTGGATGCGCTGGCGGGACGCCGCCCTCCCAATCTTCTCAATCCCGCTGTGTGGGAGTCGTGGGCAGCCCGGCTAGAAGGCGCAAAATAAGCAGGTCGGATGGCTGGAAGGTGGTGACTGGAAGGTTGTTCACATCTTCGTCCCGATCCACTACGTGGCTCCGAACCATTTTTCGCAGATGCTCCACCGACACGCCAAGCTCTTCGGCTGCTTCTATCTCCGTATATTGCGATTTTCCAGGGCGGGTCATGAGCATGGCGGTTACTTCTTCGATTGTAGGGGCGGCACTCCGCTCTGCCCAATCGGGCAGAGCGCTTAGTTCGAAATAGGGATCGCCTGACGTACTGGAGTACTTCTAGCGGTACGTCCTCGCAATAGGGACGTCAAATACAATAAAGCCATGAGGATTCTGCTTTCACTTTGTGCGCTTTCGGCGGCCGCGTGGTGCCAGACGTCGGCCGGATTCGACCCCTCCGCGATCGACCGCAACGCCAATCCGTGCGTGAACTTCTATCAATTCGCTTGCGGCGCGTGGATGGCATCCAACCCCATTCCGGCCGACCAGTCGCGTTGGGGCCGTTTTGACGCTCTGCAGGATCGCAATCGCGAGGTCCTCCACAAGATTCTAGATGCGGCCGCAGTAGCGAAGCCGGGCCGCACCGCGCTCGAACAAAAGATGGGCGACTATTATGCCTCCTGCATGAACGAGCCTGCTATCGACGCGAAGGGTTCGGCCCCTCTCAAACCGGATCTCGATCGTATCGCCGCCATCAAAGATAAAGCCGGTTTGACCGATGTCGTGATCAATCTGTATCGCAACGGCACTGATCCGTTCTTCCGCTTCGGCTCCGGGCCGGACGCCAAGAACTCGGCCATGGTTATTGCCGATCTCGACCAGGGCGGCCTGGGCTTGCCGGATCGCGATTACTACCTGAAAACTGACGAGAAGTCCGTCGAAATCCGCAAGCAGTACGTCGCCCATATACAAAAGATGCTGGAATTAGCCGGGGCCAAACCAGATGACGCGGCCAAGCGGGGGCAGGCTGTAATGGCGCTAGAAACCGAACTGGCGAAGGCTTCGCTCGACCGGGTGTCCCGCCGCGATCCAGCCAAGTTGTATCACAAGATGACGGTGCGGGAGTTGAATGCACTCGGCTCCGGCTTTGGCTGGATCAAGTTCTTTGAAGGGTCCGGGGCTCCGCACTTTCAGTCACTGAACGTCGATGTCCCGGACTTCATCAAGGGCATGGATGCCGTCATTTCGTCCGCCTCTCTCGAAGATCTCAAAGCATATCTCACCTGGAATGTTCTGCGGGATTCTTCAAATGCTTTGTCGCTGCCCTTTGAGCAAGAATCTTTCAACTTCTATAGCAAGACCCTGCGTGGCACCAAAGAAATGCGTCCCCGTTGGAAGCGCTGCGTAGATCTCACCGACCAGCAGTTGCCGGACGCGCTGGGCCGCAAGTTTGTCGAAACCACGCTCGGAGCCGAAGGCATGCGACGCACGCATGAGATGGTGGGCGAGATCGAGAAGGCCATGGCAGCCGATCTCCAATCCGTAGATTGGATGACCCCCGCAACCAAACAGCTTGCGCTTGAGAAACTGCATGGAGTACTGAATAAGATCGGCACCAACGATAAGTGGCAGAACTACGCGACGGTGCGAATCGACCGCGACGACTTTTTCGGCAACACCGAACGCGCCGGCCAGTTTGAGGTGGAGCGTCAACTGTCTCACATTGGCAAGCCAGTGGACAAGAAAGAATGGGGAATGAGCCAGCCCACCGTCAACGCCTATTACGATCCGCAGCAAAACAACATCAACTTCCCCGCGGGCATCCTCCAGCCGCCCTTCTATGACAACCAATTGGATGATGCCGTTAACTATGGCGCCATCGGCTCAGTGATCGGGCACGAACTCACCCACGGTTTCGACGATGAAGGCCGCCAGTTCGACGCCAAGGGGAATTTACGCGACTGGTGGACCGAGACGGATGCCAAGGCTTTCGATCAACGCGCCGATTGTCTGGTGCAGCAATACGGCAACTACTCCCCCATCGATGGTGTCAAGCTCAACGGCAAGCTGACACTTGGCGAGAACACCGCGGACAATGGCGGCTTACGCCTCGCCTATATGGCGCTGATGGACAAACTGGGAGGAAAAGAGCCGCCGCCGAAAGATGGCTTCACCGCAGAGCAGCGATTCTTCCTCGGTTGGGGACAAATCTGGTGCCAAAACACCAGACCCGAAGCCGCGCGCCTGCGAGCCCAAACCGACCCCCATTCGCCCGGCGATTTCCGTGTCAACGGAGTGGTTTCCAATATGCCGGAGTTTCAGAAGGCCTTTGCCTGCTCCACCGGCCAACCCATGGTGCGGGGACCGGCTTGCCGGGTGTGGTGAAAAATCCCCGGTTTAGGGCTGCGGTGCAGCGTGAGGGGGGCTGCTGGCCGCTCCATTCGCTTTCGGCGGGTCCGGGAGAATGAAGGTAGTCTCGCCGGGACGCAACAGCTTCAGTTGCTTTCGGATCTCCATTTCCTGCTCCGTCGAATTTTGCTCCAGCCGGCGAATGCGATCCTTGCGGCGCTCGTTCTCGGCCGCCTTCGCCGCGTTATCTTCCTCCAGTTGCCGGACCTCGCGGCGCTTATCGAGAAGCGCGGAAACGCCTTGGGGCCCGCGCAGCGCCACTATCCCGCACGTAACGATTAACGCAAGCGCGACGATATATCCGGCACGCCGCGTGTGTGCCGAAATTCGCCAGCGATGAGAGAGGGACCGGAGCAAGGCTTCCAAGTTACGTTTATAGCGTGGATTGCAAAAAAATACTAGTACGAGTTACCCTTTAATTGAGTGCGCGCAGATCTGCTCGATACCCCGTGGATGTAGCCAATGACAGCTCGCTGACCCGCCTCTCTTGTCCGAAGTGCGGATCGGGCAATGTCCGCCGTTCTCGCAGCGAGGGCTCATTGGCGGCTATTTTTCGCGTATTCGGACGTTGGCCTTTCCGTTGCCGGAGTTGCCGTACCCGCTTCTATCGCGCCGCCGAGCCGCCGGAAGACGATTGAGTATCCTGCCGGCAGGAACTACTTGCCGCTTAACTTATCGACCAGCGTCTTGACTTCCGCGGGCAATTCGAACACCTCCGAAGGAATCGGTTGATCCAAACTTAGACTGGTGATCGCAATCTCCATTTGCTGGGTGCCAGCCTTTTGCTTGGACCGCGTGGGATACAGGATGCCGTCGAAATTCTTGTAATCGGAGACTTCCACTTCCACCGCCACCTCCCCCATTTGGCTCACCGCCGTCGCATTGCTCTTCAGCAAGAGCCCCGATTTTTTGGAGTAGAAGCGAGTCTCGGGCTTGCCGGTCGGCGGAGTCACCACGACTTTGTAGCACTCCTCGCCGTTCACGGGTTCCGAACCGGTGGTTTCAGCCTTGGGAAAGATCTTCCGCCATTCCACCTGCGAATTGAAGCGCGCTTCCCGCGCAGCCTGGTCCTTTTCATCGCCGCTTTTGACTCGCGGCCCGAGGATGGCGCTCTTCTCCCACGCCACTCCATTGCTCATGCCGGATTCGATCTTGCCGAGTGGCCCCAGTTCTACCACCGAATACTCTTTGTCGGGAGCCATGGCGTAGCGCGTGAGCTTGCCGGTCAATCCCTGCTCCGGGAGCGAGAACGTGCCGATCATCGTCTCACGGGTGTGTTTCTCATAAGCGGCTTTCCCGCCGGTAACTTCCACGTACCGATCCAGGATGGTTTCGGCCTTGGGCAGAGCTTGTGCCGCCGCGAACGCCCCCACTAGGGCGCTGACAGCTATTGGCCGCAAAAGTCTGATCATCTTGTGTCCTTTTGTTTCCGTATCCAATTTAACGCAGCGTCCACCACCGCATCGTGCCCGGCCAACAACGTCTCGCGCGTAAGCTTAACTTCCTCGTCCGGAACCACCCCGTTGCCCTCCAGCGGCTTACCGCCTTCGGAGATATAGTTGGCGACCGCATATTGGAAACCGTCGCCGTTCGGCAACCGAGTGATCACCGACGGCAACGCCGCCGCGGCCGTGCGTGTGCCGAAAATTCGGGCGCGTCCCAGATCTTTGAGGCCTCCCGCGAAAATCTCCGAGGTCGAAGCCGAGCTCCCATCCACCAGCACCGCGACTGGGCCCCCGTATGCTTCGGTACGCGGGTTAATAGCGAAATTGAGCGTCGCCCCCCGCATATACATGGTTCCCAAACGCATCCCGGGCCGGCTCACCAGCCAGCCGGCCATCCCCATGGCCATCCCCCCGATGCCGCCAGGATTTCCACGCAAGTCGATGACCAGCCCATCGCAATGAGCGCATTTCTGGACGGCCTCCCCGAATTCAGTCATCACGTGCATCAGATCCAGAAACATATTGAACCGGATGTAGCCGGTGTTGCCCAGCTTTTTTGATTCAAACCAGACCGGTTGCGGAGGTAGATTGCCGAATCCGGAGAATTCGCCGCGCGGCGGAATCAGCTTTACCAGGCGCGTCACATGGGTATTGGTCTCATCGGCAAATTCGATAACATGCGCTGCGCTTACTGGCCCGGTCAGGCGAGCCGCCACTGCCCGTTCGAGTTGCAGCTCATGGATAGCTGGGTCAGCCTCCAGTTGTGATATCAACGGCGCAAGACCCTCTTGCAAGACCTCCCAGCCAAGCTTAATTTCGCCGTTAGTCTTGGGCTGCGCGACCTCGGTGACGATCACCTTTCCGTCAAGCACATGCACTTCAAATCCGGGCCAGCCGTCTCCGTCTTGTGAGGAATCCAGAGCCTGGTATACCGGGGCCGGGAAGATCGCGAAGTGCGTCTGTTTCAGGCGGCCGAGCATCTCGCGTATCACCGCACGGGCCGCCTCCGTAGACGCGGTTGCTTCCATTTTTGGGCGATACTCACGGTGGATCGCCTCCCAGTCCAAGCCCCCCGGGTTCTGTTCCCAGTGCTTGTCTCGGATCGTCGTCCACACCGATTCAAACGAAGCCAGGTTGGCTTGCTTCTGGTCCGGCGTCAATTGAGCGAGGGCTGGGACCGCCAGCAGCACCAACCAGAACGCTCCGCGCCCGCAGACCCGCATTCTCCGTCGCGCTCTTGACTTTCTGGCCTGCACTATTCTAATGTAGCGGTTCGACTTGCCACGCGTCGCGCGGCGGGGCTGTCTCATTGTTTATGCCGGATGGGGAAGGTATGGAGGAATACACCCTGGAGCAGGTGCTGGAGTCGACATTGGAGAGCGTAGACGGCGCCGAGCACATTGTCCTCCGGGAGGCGGAAGCGGTGGGTTTCGACGAAGACGACCTGCATCGTGTGGGGATCGCGCTGCGAGAATGCATGGTGAACGCCGTGGTGCACGGGAACCGCTACAATGCCCGCAAGAAGGTGCATTTAAGGGTGAGCCGCACCCCGGAAAGTCTGACCGTGGTGGTGGGAGATGAAGGCGACGGTTTCGATCCGGCGGCCGTGCCCGATCCTTTGGCCGGTGAGAATTTGCTCCGGGGTTCCGGACGGGGCGTCATGCTCATGCAGGCGTTCATGGATGAGTTCCAGATTTCAAGACGGTCGCCGCAAGGCACCGAAGTGAAGATGGTAAAGTACAAAGCTAAAGCGACATAAGCCACTAGGAAGAGTGAAGGAGGTTTGCCTGTGAGTGTGAAATTGACCACCCGCCAGGTGGGTGATGTGACGGTGGTGGATGCGGCCGGCCGCATCACATTAGGCGAAGGCGCCAGCATGTTCCGCGATTCCATTCGGGATCTGGCCGCTGGCGGCCACAAGAAGTTGCTGCTGAATCTCGCCGAGATTTCCTATATCGATAGCTCCGGCATTGGTGAACTGGTGTCGGGTTTTACGACCGTCGCCAATCAGGGCGGCTCTGTAAAACTCTTGAATTTGACCAAGCGCGTCCAGGATCTTTTGCAGATCACCAAGCTGTATACGGTTTTCGAGGTTTTCGACGACGAAGCCAAGGCGGTGCAAAGCTTTAAGTAATCGCTCCGGGATCTCGAGTCCGGCGGGGCCGAAATCAGTTCGGGACGAGGTGGCGCTCGTCCGCTCGGGAAATCGAGAGAATTACACCGGCTGCGGTTCACTCTAGTTTGGAGGGATCGACCGAGGACCCTTCTACCTGCCTGTGGGCAGTTTAAGATACTCATGGTCCCAGCCAGAGAATTTAAAACCTACTCCATACTGCTGGCCGACGATTTGACGCTGGTCAGGGAAGGCCTCGCGGCTTTGTGTCAGACCAAGCCGCAGTACCGGGTAGTGGCTCAGTGCTCCGAGGGCGCCGCCGCGCTGCGGATAATTGAATCCGACAGACCGGACATTGCTGTCCTCGATCTGAACCTGCCGGACCTGTTTACTCTGGAAATCGTCCGCAAGCTGCGGGAAGCCCAGGTGCAGACGCGCATCGTGGTTCTGTCCACGCGCAAGGATCGTAAAACAGTGGTGGAAGCGCTGCGCTCCGGAGTAAACGCGTTTCTGCTCAAGTCCGGTCCCGCCCACCAGTTGCTCGAAGCCTTCGAGCAGATTCTCGACGGCGGCATCTACGTTTCCCCGTCGCTTGAACTCGATAAGATCTTCAGTTCCGGGCAAAAGTCCGCTCCGGAGGACCCGCTCGAAGCTTTGAGCGCCCGCGAATACCAAGTCTTCTGCCTGTTGGTAGAGGGCACCCGCGCCAAGGAAATCGCCGCCCGCCTCGACCTAAGCCCCAAGACTGTGGATACTTACCGCGCCAGTCTAATGCGCAAACTGGACATCCACGACGTCGCCGGTCTGGTGAAATTCGCGATCCAGCGGGATTTGACTTCCACCCGATAGCCCCCCGGCGCAACGCCATTCACTGGTTCTGATCCCCTCTTGATAGCCCCCCGCTGCCGCCCGCTGTTCCTCGATTGCCCGAATGGTTGCGCTATGCTATTACTTAGGTCGACCCCGCCCGGCTAGGCCCCCAAGGGTTAAAAAGCGAGACTATGGCGTACGTAATAGCAGAACCTTGTATTGGAGTGAAGGACGCGGCTTGTATCGACGCTTGTCCGGTCGATTGCATTCATCCCAAGAAGGATAGCGAAAAATTCGCAAACGAAGAGATGATCTACATCGACCCGGTGGAATGTA
>Ga0302326_10033212_pt1 | contig 10258 bp, 9 predicted proteins | sample Palsa_T0_3_FD_202264 | JGI IMG/M metagenome (GOLD analysis project Ga0302326, IMG submission 202264) | Peat permafrost microbial communities from Stordalen Mire near Abisko, Sweden - Palsa_T0_3 | ecosystem: Environmental > Terrestrial > Soil > Palsa > Peat permafrost | place: Sweden: Abisko... | reverse complement strand
ACGCTCGAGCTCGGCGGCAAAAGCCCGGTCATCGTGTCGGCGGACGCCGACGTTAAAGTCGCAGCGAAGCGGATCGCATGGACCAAGCTCATCAACTCCGGCCAGATTTGCATCGCGCCCGACTATCTCTTGGTCGAGGCGCCGGTCCGCGATCAGCTGATCGACGAGATCCAAAAGGCGGTCACCGGGTTCGAGGCGGAAAACGTCACCGGCGGCAAGCGGATCGTCAACGAGCGCCACTTCGACCGGCTCACCGCCGCGCTCGCCGCGACCCAGGGCAAGGTCGTCATCGGCGGCGGTTCGGACGCGTCGAACCTGAAGATCCAGGCGACTGTGGTCGTGGACCCCGCGACCGACGAGCCGTTGATGACCGACGAGATCTTCGGCCCGATCCTTCCGGTGGTGACCGTTCAAAACCTCGACGAGGCAATCGCATTCGTGAATGCCCGGCCCAAGCCGCTGGCCGCCTATCTGTTCACTAAGGCCAAGTCCGTGCGCGAGCGAGTGATCAAGGAAGTGCCTGCGGGTGGCATGCTGATCAACCACCTGCTGTTCCACTTCGCCACCCACAAACTGCCGTTCGGCGGCGTCGGCGGGTCCGGAATGGGTGCCTACCACGGCAAGTTCGGCTTCGAGGAATTCAGCCACCACAAATCGGTGCTGACCAAGCCGACCCGGCCCGACATCGCCGGCTTCATCTACCCGCCGTATACAGAGAAGGCGTGGAAGTTGGCGCGCCGGCTGTTCTAGCGTCGCCGGCCTAGCTTCACACCGTTGATCACCGAGGATCGAGAGATAGGAACGTCATGCCCGGAGTGCAGGATCGCGTCATTGTCGTCACGGGCGCGGGTGGCGGCCTGGGCCGCGAATACGCCCTGACCCTCGCCAAAGAAGGCGCCAGCGTCGTGGTCAACGACCTGGGCGGCTCGCGCGACGGTAGCGGTTCCGGACACAACATGGCCGACGACGTCGTCAAAGAGATCAAGGACGCCGGCGGTCGCGCGGTCGCCAACTACGACAGCGTGGCCGAGTCCGAGGGCGCCGAGAACATCATCAAGACCGCCATCGACGAATTCGGCAAGATCGACGGCGTGGTGAGCAACGCCGGGATCCTGCGCGACGGCACCTTCCACAAGATGTCTTTTGAGAACTGGGATTCCGTGCTCAAGGTGCACCTTTACGGCGGTTACAACGTGGTGCGCGCCGCGTGGCCGCACTTCCGGGAGCAGAGCTACGGCCGTGTGCTGGTCGCTACGTCCACCAGCGGGCTGTTCGGCAACTTCGGTCAGGCCAACTACGGCGCGGCCAAGCTGGGCCTGGTCGGATTGATCAACACGCTGGCTCAGGAAGGCGCCAAGTACAACATCAAGGCCAACGCGCTGGCGCCGATCGCCGCCACCCGGATGACCGAGGACATTCTGCCGCCGGAGGTGTTGAAGAACCTGACCCCGGAGTTCGTCGCACCGGTGGTCGCCTACCTGGTCACCGAAGAGGTGCCCGACACCGGCTCGATCTTTATCGTCGGCGGTGGCAAGGTGCAGCGCGCCGCGCTGTTCCAGAACGAGGGCATCACCTTCAAGACGCCGCCGTCGGTCGACGACATCGCGTCGCACTGGGGCGAGATCGACGACTTGTCGGCCGCGAAGCAGGCGGACTTCTCGATCCGCTAGTCGAGATCGAATGAAAGCGTGTGTGGTACAAGAGCTTTCAGGGCCGAACGGTCTCGCCTACACCGATGTCGACGACGTCGTCGGGTATGACGACACGGTGGTCGTCGGCGTCCGGGCCGCGGGAGTCTGCTTTCCCGACCTGTTGATGAGCAAGGGCGAGTATCAGCTCAAGCTGCCGCCGCCGTTCATTCCGGGAATGGAAGCCGCCGGCGTGGTCGACTGGGCTCCGGAGGAATCCGAATTCAAAGTCGGCGAACGGGTTTCGGCGTTCGGGATCTTGGGTGGCTATGCCGAAAAGGTCGTCGTTCCGGTGGCCAACGTGACCCGCAGCCCCGCTGAGCTCGACGACGCCGAAGCGGTGTCGCTCCTGGTCAACTACAACACCATGTACTTCGCGCTGGCCCGGAGAGCCGCCATGCGACAGGGCGAGAGCGTGCTGGTGCTGGGTTCGGCTGGTGGTGTCGGAACGGCGGCTATCCAGGTGGCCAAGGCAATGGGTGCGAGCAAGGTCATCGCCGTGGTACATCGCACGGCCGCAACGGAATTCGTCGAGTCTTTGGGCGCCGACGTGGTGCTGCCGTTGGCTGACGGCTGGGCGAAGGCGGTCCGCGAGCACACCGACGGCCGCGGGGTGGACATCGTGGTCGATCCGATCGGGGGCCAGGCGTTCGATGACGCTGTCCGGGTGCTGGCCATCGACGGCAAGCTGCTGGTGATCGGATTCGCCGCGGGCTCGATCCCGACGATCAAGGTCAATAGGCTGTTGCTGCGCAACGCCGGCGTCCTGGGCGTCGCCTGGGGCGAGTATTTACACCAAGTGCCCGGCTCGGCGTCGCTGTTCTCCTTCGGTCTCAACCAGCTCGTAGCAGCCGGATTGAAACCGCCGCCACCACAACGGTATCCGCTGTCGGAAGGGCCTGCCGCGCTGCAGGTCCTGGCTGACGGCGGGGTGTTCGGCAAGGTCGTTCTGGAGCCCTAGCCCGCCTGACAGCCGTTAGAGAAAGGCGCCGCACCCCTCGGTGGATTGCGGCGCCTTTCTCTCGGCGTTTCCTAGAACAGACCCGAGAAGGCGTTGGTGATCTCGGTGGCCGCGTTTTGCAGGACCTCGACCTCGAAGCCCGCAGCCAGCGTGAACAGCGCCGAGTCCGCCGCGAGTGGTAGTCCGAACGCGTCGGCCAGGTCGCCGGTCGCGATGTTGTCCGAGAACAGCGAGACGTCGTAGGCGGGCAAGCTGGTCGTCAGCGCGTTGATGATGTCGGCCGTCGGCAGCAACGTGGAGTACGCCGCGGACGAGGCCGTCGTGAGTGCGTTGACGAAGTCGGTCAGCGTCGCGGAGGGATCGGCTGCGTCAGCCTGTAGAGCAGCCATGATCTCAGCCGCGCTTTGCCCTGTGCTGCCCGCGTCCACCGACGAGGTAGCTGCGGTCGGGTCGGCGAGGTAGGCCTCGAAGTTCGTAATGCCCTGTTGGGTGTCGGTGCCCAGCGTGCTGAGCACCTGCGACAGGCTGACGTCGGGGGCCAAGCCGAATGGGCTGTTCACGTCGGCCGGACCGTCGGAGTAGCCGAGGGTTCCGTCGCCGTAGCCCAGGTTGATCAGGTATGTCAGGTCGGGGCCCAGCAGTGCTTGCAGCGAAGCCGGCAGCAGCGCGACCAGCGGCGGGGTGATGTCTGCTCCGGGAGCCACGTCGGTTCCGCCGAGCGTGGTGATCATGTAGTAGTCGGTCAGGGTGTCCGTGGACGTCGGAAGCTGGGTTGCGTTGGCGATGTCGCCGAGCGAGGGGCCGGTTCCGAGTCCGTCGGTCCCGTTGCCGCCGTTCAAGTAGGTGCCGTGGATCTCCTCGATGCCCAGGAACGCGTTGACGTCGGCCAGGAAGTTCAGCGGGTATTTCGGGAAGTCCGTGAAGCCGTCGTACTCCAGTGAATAGATGGAGGTTGCGTAGTCATTGGCCGGGGTGGCGCCATCGAATGCAACGCCGAGGCTCGGCAGGTTCAGCGGGTCCGACACCACAGTGCCCGACGTCGTCGTGAAACCGTCGAAGCGCGAGAGCAATCCGCCGTCGGGGGCGCTCGGGTCACCCACTAATAGAAAGTTCACGTCATTCGGGCTTACCCCATCTGCTTCCAGCTGTTGCATGGTCAGGCCCGCAATGGTGGAGCTCTGCGAATAGCCGAATACGGTCGATAGGTCTCCGTTGGCGGCGTTGGCCTCGATGGTGTTGGCCAGGATCGTGATTCCCTGACCGACCGAGGTGCTGTCCGTGGGGAGGTTCAGGTCGCCGCCCGAGGGATAGTTCAGCGGCAGCGTGTGCACACCGGTCAGCGGGTAGAGGCCCTCGGGCGTGTACAGGCCGTTGCCGAAGGGATTCTCCGCGGTTGCTTGGTAGAAGGTGATGCCGTCGCCATAGGTCGGGAACAGGTAGTGCAGGTCGGCGGACTCGACGTACAGGGGCCCCGGGATGGGCGTGCCGCTGCCGCCTAGAACTAGTCCGATGTCTTCGCCGTCGGCATGCGCGTAGCCGGAGTTCATCATCGCGGCCATGCTGAGGAAGCCGGCGCCGGCGGTAGCGACCATTCCCAGACCCATGAGACGGAGCGTGCGACCAGACATTGTGCGACCTTTCGGACTACGGGCTGACGGTCGCCAGGGCACGGTGCGGCTCCAGCGGCGCGGGTATTAGGCATATGTCTACGCCTTCAAATCGCATTTGTCTGAGAAATACACAGGTTTTCGTTGGCGAAAATTAAGTTTCGTGTCCAAGATGCCGGACCTGTATCAGACGCCCAGGCGCCTCAGCGGTCACTGGCTTTGGGGTGATGCTCTTTCGTCGAATCGAGTGCACGGGTGATATCAGGGTGGGCTTGATATCGCATACGCCCACGTTTTGAAAAGCGTTCATGCCCGGAGGTTGGTGGCGGGTGTGACTACAGGGGCCCGCTCAGCCCAGCAGTGCGTTGCGCAGCCTGCTCACGTCAGCTTTGGTGATTCCCGCGCTGCGGAAGTAGCCGCCGAGGGAGCCGAAATTGTCGTTGATAGTCCGTCGTGCGGCGTCGAGATACTCCGCGCGCACGCCGAGCACCTCTTCGGACAGCCGCGCCTCGGTCGTCGAGATCAGCTCAGGTGTCACCTCGACGTCGGCCCGCTGCCGGATAGTGTCCAGGATTCGCTCTCGCAGCAGTGGGACGGCCTGGTTGCTGGTCAGGAAGTCCGCCACGATCGCGTCGCGGTCGACACCGGCGGCCTCCAGCACCAGCGCCACCGAGAACCCGGTGCGGTCCTTGCCGGCGAAGCAGTGGGCGAGGACGGTGCGGCCGTCGGCCAGCAGCGTCACCAGGCGGTGCACCGCCTCGCGGGCGCCGGGATAGGTCGGAAACCGGCTGTACTCGTCGACCATGTAGCGACTGGCCGCGTCGCTCGCCGATTCGCCGTCCGGCCTCTCTTCGAACAGCCGCCTGAACGCGTGCTCATGCGGCGCCTCGCCGTCCGGGTTGCCCTCGTCGGGTGCGAGGTCCGGGATGGGCAGCAGATGGATATCGACGCCGTCGGGTACCAGGCCGGGGCCGTGACGCAGCACCTCACTGCGGGAACGTAAGTCCGCGACGTCGGTGATACCCAATCGGCGCAACTCGTCTCGGCCCTCGTCGGCCAGTTCGCTCAGCTCGCCGGAACGAAACAGCCGGCCGGGCCGCAGCACGTCAGTGGTGTCGGCGACATCGCGAAAGTTCCAGGCTCCCTGTAGATCTCGTATACCGGTCGCCACTTTAGGTGACCGCCGCGGCGAAAGCGCTTTTCTCCCGGCCGATCTCGGCGCGTGCGATGGAGCGCATGTGCACCTCGTCGGGTCCGTCGAAAATGCGCATGGCGCGGTGCCAGGCGTACATCCGGGCCAGCGCGGTGTCGTCGCTGACGCCCGCGCCACCGTGCACCTGGATCGCGCGGTCGATGACGTCGCAGGCGATCTGCGGGGCCACCGCCTTGATCTGGGAGACCAGCAGGTGGGCGGCCCGGTTGCCGTGCTGGTCGATGGTCCATGCCGCTTTCTCGCACAGCAGCCTGGCTTGATCGATTTCATTGCGGGACTTGGCTATTGCGTGTTGTACCATGCCCTGGTCCGCCAGAGGCCTGCCGAACGCGATGCGGGTGTTGGCCCGATTCACCATCAAGGCCAGCGCGCGCTCAGCGCCGCCCAGCGCCCGCATGCAGTGGTGGATGCGCCCCGGCCCGAGGCGGGCCTGAGCGATCGCGAAACCGGAGCCCTCTTCGCCGAGCAGGTTGGTCACCGGCACCCGGACGTTGTCGTAGACGATCTCGCAGTGCCCGGGCTGGTCCTGGTAACCGAAGACCGACGTGGAGCGCACGACGCTGACGCCTGGTGTGTCGATCGGCACCAACACCATCGACTGCTGCTGGTGGTTGGCCGCTTCCGGGTTGGTACGGCCCATGACGATCAGGACCTTGCAGCGCGGGTCCGCCGCACCCGACGTCCACCACTTGCGGCCGTTGATCACATAGTCGCCGCCGTCGCGCACGATCGAGGTCTCGATGTTGCGGGCGTCGCTGCTGGCGACCGCCGGCTCGGTCATCGAGAACGCGCTGCGAATCTCGCCTGCCAGCAACGGCTCCAGCCACTGCGCGCGCTGCTCCTCGGTGGCGAACAGGTGCAGCGTCTCCATGTTCCCGGTGTCCGGCGCCGCGCAGTTGAGTGCCTCAGGTGCGATCTCCAGACACCACCCAGTCAGCTCGGCCAGCGGTGCGTACTCCAGGTTGGTCAGACCGGATTCCGCCGGCAAGAACAGGTTCCACAGCCCCGCGGCCTTGGCCTTGATCTTCAGTTCCTCGATGACCGGCGGGACGGTGTGATCGTGCGGGCCGGCCTCCTCGCGGTACTTGTCGTAATCGGCTTCTGCCGGAAAGACGTGGTCGGTCATGAATTCGGTCAGCCGTTTGTGGTAGTCGCCGGCTTTGGCTGACATCGCGAAGTCCATGACCGCCACGATAAGCCACCCGGAACACGGTCACACCAGCGGCGCAGGATGAAGGCATGACCGAGACCAAGCCGCCGCTACCGCCGGTCACTCATGCCACGGCGATCCAGAAGGTGCAAGCCGCCGAGGACGCCTGGAACACCCGCGACCCCGAACGTGTCAGCCGCGCCTATACCGTCGACTCGCAGTGGCGAAATCGCGGTGAGCACGTCGCCGGCCGCGACCAGATCGTGGCCTTTTTGACCCGCAAATGGCAGCGCGAGCACGACTATGTCCTGCGCAAGGGCCTGTGGAGCTTTCACGACAACCACATCGCCGTGCGCTTCCAATATGAAAGCCGCGACTCATCCGGCCAGTGGTGGCGTAGCTACGGGAACGAGTTGTGGGAGTTCGACAAAGCCGGTCTGATGGCCCGGCGCGAAGCCAGCATCAACGACGTCGCGATCGAGGAGTCCCAACGGCGCTTCTTCGGTCCGCGGGAGCCCGCGGAGCACGGCCGAGATTTTCCGCTCTGGTGAACTGGCGTCCGGTGACGATGCCCGCCTCGAGGAGGCAGGCGGAGGAGGCGGGCACTCAGGTTAGGGTTGGTGCCGATCTACCGACGAGTAGGGAGTACAGGAAGTAGATGCGGACGCCATGACAGAAACGCAGACGACAGTCGGCGTGGTCGCCGAGTCGGGAGCCGACGAGCGACGGGTCGCTCTGGTGCCTAAGGTAATCGCGCCGCTGATCAAAGGTGGGATCGCAGTTGTTGTCGAGTCGGGTGCCGGCGAGCGGGCACTACTGCCCGACGAGCTGTACACCGAAGCCGGCGCCACGATCGGCGACGCCTGGGGCGCCGACATCGTGATCAAGGTCGCGCCGCCCACCGCGGACGAGGTCGCGAAACTGCACAGCGGGCAGACCCTGATCGGATTTCTCGCCCCCCGCAACGCCGACAACGCGATCGGCGCGCTCAAGGAGGCCGGGGTGCAGGCTTTCGCGCTCGAAGCAGTCCCGCGTATCTCCCGGGCCCAGGCGATGGACGCGTTGTCGTCGCAAGGCAACGTCGCCGGGTACAAGGCCGTCGTGCTCGCCGCCTCGGAGTCGACCCGGTTCTTCCCAATGCTGACCACCGCCGCGGGCACCGTGAAGCCGGCGACCGTGCTGGTGCTCGGCGTCGGTGTGGCCGGCCTGCAGGCGCTGGCGACGGCGAAGCGCCTCGGCGGGAAAACCACCGGCTACGACGTTCGCCCCGAGGTGGCCGATCAGGTGCGCTCGGTTGGTGCGCAGTGGTTGTCACTCGGTGACAACGACGTGGCTGCCGCCGGTGAAGGCGGGTATGCCCGTGAGCTCACCGACGAGGAGCGCGCGCAGCAGCAGAAGGCGCTCGAAGACGCGATCGCCGGATTCGACGTCGTCATAACCACGGCGCTGGTTCCCGGCCGTCCCGCGCCTCGGCTGGTGACCGCCGCTGCCGTCGAGGCGATGAAGCCCGGCAGCGTCGTCGTCGACCTGGCCGGTGAGACCGGCGGCAACTGCGAGCTCACCGAACCCGGTCAGACTGTCGTGAAGCACGACGTGACGATCGCTTCGCCGCTGAACCTGCCCGCCACGATGCCTGAGCACGCCAGCGAGCTGTACAGCAAGAACATCATCGCGCTGCTCGACCTGTTGATAACCGACGGCCAACTGGCGCCGGATTTCGAGGACGAGGTCGTTGCCGGCTCATGTGTGACTCGCGTCGGCGACGAGGAAGAGCGCAGCGATGCTGAGGAGCGGCGCAATCAGGCGAGTCAGACGGAAGAGGACGCGTAGATGTACGACCAGCTACTGGCCAATCTGGCGATCCTGGTGCTTGCCGGGTTCGTCGGCTTCGCGGTCATTTCCAAGGTGCCCAACACCCTGCACACCCCATTGATGTCGGGCACCAACGCCATTCACGGCATCGTGGTCCTGGGTGCGCTGCTGGTGCTGGGTGAGCTGCCCGCCGATGCCAGCTGGGGCGTGCGGGCCATCGCGTTCGTCGCCCTGATCTTCGGCACTCTGAACGTGATCGGTGGCTTCCTGGTAACCGACCGGATGCTGGGCATGTTCAAGTCGCGCAAGCCCGCGGACGACACGGCAGTCGGCGCGAAGGGGGCTGTCAAGTGAGCACCGAGACCGTCAACTACGGCGTGAACGTCCTGTACATCGCGGCGTTCGCGCTGTTCATCTTCGGTCTGTCCGGCCTGACCGGTCCGAAGACCGCGGTGCGCGGCAACTGGATCGCTGCGGTCGGCATGGGCGTCGCGGTGGTCGCAACCCTGATAAAGGTGCGCGACACCGCGTCGATCAACTGGATCTTGATCGCTGCGGGCCTGTTGATTGGCGTGGCGCTGGGTGTGCCACCCGCCAAGAAGACCAAGATGACGGCAATGCCGCAGCTGGTGGCACTGTTCAACGGCGTCGGCGGCGGTACCGTCGCACTGATAGCGTGGTCGGAATTCATTGAGACCAAGGGCTTTTCGGTTTTCAGGCCTGACCAGTCGCCCACTGTCGCGCTGGTCGTCGGGTCGCTGTTTGCGGCCGTCATCGGCTCGGTGTCCTTTTGGGGTTCGCTGGTGGCGTTCCTGAAGCTGCAGGAGTCGATTCCCAAGAATGTGGAAAAGCGGCTGGTGGCATCGGCCAAGCTGTTCCAGTTCTCCAACTTTGTGCTGCTGTTCGGCGCGATCGGAGTCGCGGTCTGTCTGGGGTTGAACCCAGGGATGCCCGTCTGGTGGATCGTGCTGGTGCTGGTCTTCGCGGGCATGATGGGCCTGTTCGTAGTGTTCCCGATCGGCGGCGCCGACATGCCGGTGGTGATCTCGCTGCTGAACGCGATGACCGGATTGTCAGCAGCCGCAGCGGGTTTGGCATTGAACAACACTGCGATGATCGTCGCAGGGATGATTGTCGGTGCTTCGGGTTCGATCCTGACCAATCTCATGGCGGTCGCGATGAACAGGTCGATTCCGGCGATTGTTTTCGGCTCGTTCGGCGGCACTGACGGCGCCGGCGGTGCCGCGGCCGGAGACCAGGGCACCGTCAAGGCAACCTCGGCCGCTGACGTGGCGATTCAGATGGCCTACGCCAATCAGGTGATCGTGGTGCCCGGCTATGGGCTGGCGGTCGCGCAAGCGCAGCACGCCGTCAAGGAGATGGCGAGCTTGCTGGAGGAGAAGGGCGTAGAGGTCAAGTACGCCATCCACCCGGTGGCCGGCCGCATGCCCGGTCACATGAACGTGCTGCTGGCCGAGGCCGATGTCGACTACGACGCCATGAGGGAGATGGATGACATCAACGGCGAGTTCGGCCGCACTGACGTCACCGTCGTGATCGGGGCCAACGACGTGACGAACCCAGCGGCCCGCAACGACTCGGGCTCGCCGATTTACGGCATGCCGATCCTCAACGTCGACGAGTCGAGATCGGTGATCGTGCTCAAGCGTTCTATGTCATCGGGATACGCCGGCATCGACAACCCGCTGTTCTTCCTGCCGCAGACGTCGATGTTGTTCGGCGACGCGAAGAAGTCGGTGTCCGAAGTGGCCGAGGAGCTGAAAGCGCTCTGAGCGCCGAGAGGGATAGCTGCGGAGTGGTTAAACG
>Ga0302326_10033211_pt1 | contig 10258 bp, 10 predicted proteins | sample Palsa_T0_3_FD_202264 | JGI IMG/M metagenome (GOLD analysis project Ga0302326, IMG submission 202264) | Peat permafrost microbial communities from Stordalen Mire near Abisko, Sweden - Palsa_T0_3 | ecosystem: Environmental > Terrestrial > Soil > Palsa > Peat permafrost | place: Sweden: Abisko... | reverse complement strand
GCCTCCACCGCCGTGGCCGCAGCTGACCTCCAACACCTTTTTGCCACTGAGGTCCGTCTGGGTCGCCACGCGGTGGTAAGTCTGGATGCAATACCGGTTGGGCTCGTCCGCAGGATCCAGCGGGAGTCCCATCGGAGGATCCTCCTCGTAGCCCCAGTTCAGAAAGACAACATCCTCCTGATCCCATTTGCGGGTGACAAACGGGTACCAGTACTTATTCATGACGTTCTTGAACCATGAGTAACTGCCGATGGGCTTGACATACTGCCTGAGGGAGCTGGTCACAGCGGCCAGTATGCCAGTGCGGTCACGCGCTGCCTTGGTAGGCCACCGATGCAGGGTCGGCGTCACTCGCCTTATCGGTTCGCCGGTGAGCGACCGCTCGTGCACCCTTTGCTGGCACGGTCGCCACCCCGCGCCAGCGCCCTCGTTCGGCCGGCGCATCGGTTGGCTCGAACCGCAATTCGCGCAGCAGTGTGCGCAGGGCGACGTCCATCTCCATGTGAGCGAACGCGGCTCCGACGCAACGATTCAGGCCACCGCCAAACGGTATCCATGCGATGGGCTTCGGAGCGCCGACGAATCGATCCGGGTTGAACGATTCCGCGTCCGGGAAGCTCTCCTGTGCGCTTTGCGTCAATCGGATACTGATTATCAGATTGGTGCCTTCCGGAATGACCCAGTCCCGCAATCGAATTCGCGTCTTTGTGCGCCGCATCGCGCCGTCGAGAACCGGTCGGATGCGCAGCACTTCATCGATCGTGGCCTGCCGCAGATCAGATCCGCCGGCGTCGACTTCCTCGACAAGCCGCGACAGCAGCTGTGGATGGCGGGTCAACCGCTCCACTGCCCAGGCCAGCGACGCGGCGGTTGTCTCATGACCGGAAGCGAGCAGGGTCAGCATCTCGTCGGCGATGTGCTGATCCGAGATCGGTTCACCGTCTTCGTAGCGGGCCTGCAGCAGCAGCGAAAGCACGTCGCTGCGCTCTTCCAAGGCCGGATCGGCCTGCGCGTCGGCAATCAGCGAGTTGACGATAGCGTCGAAACGACGACGGTAACGCGTATACCGGCCCCACGGACTCCACGGACCCAAGTCACGCCGCGTCCACGGCGGCAACACCAGGTTCCAGCCTCCAAGCGGGACCATGGGCAGCACGACGTCGCGAAGCTTGTTCAACGCGGGTCCCTCGGCGCCGAACACGGCGCGCAGAATCGAGTTGAGAGCGATGCTCGTCATCGCCTCTAACGATTCGAACTCGCGTCCCTCCGGCCAGGTCTCGATCTCGCGCATCACCTCGTCTTCGATGATGTGCTCGTAACTTCGCATCCGCTTGCCGTGAAACATCGGGAGCACGATCTTGCGTTGCGCGAGGAGTTCGTCGCCGGCAAGGCTGAACGTCGACCCTGGACCGAATATCTCGCCCAGGGTCCCCGCCCCCCATGTGGGACGTTCGAGCAGATCGGTGCTGGTTTTGAAGAGCTCTTTGGCGAGGACAGGGTCGCTGATCACCACGGCATGGTCGTTGCGCGGCAGGTTCACACTGATCACGTTGCTGCCGTACCGTCGGCCCACGGCGGCAAACATGCCATGGTTAGCAGCCCCGAACTTGACGGCCTGAACGAGCTTCGGTAACCGCGAACGCGGCGGTAGCCGCACTGGCTCGGTCGTCGCCGTGACCATTTATTCCCCCGCCTTGCCGGTTATGCGAATCTTCTGGTGCCAAGCACTCACACTATCGGTAGCCCGAGTCGAGCGCATCGTGGTTCCGGTACCCTAGACACCCGTGTCGGCCGCGCCGTGTAAACACGAGGCATGCAGCTAATGCCAGAGGCACCCTTCGACAAGACATTGGGGCTGGTATTCACTGACATCAGCCCGAATGGAACGCGCGCGCAGCTCGAGGTTGCACCAAAGCTGTTGCAGCCGATGGGGATCGTGCACGGCGGGGTGTATTGCTCGATGGTCGAGAGCTTGGCCAGCGTAGCCGCCTACACGTGGCTCAGCGCCAACGGCGGCGGGTCGGTAGTCGGCGTCAACAACAACACCGACTTCTTGCGTGCGATCGGCAGCGGCACGGTATACGGCGCGGCGACCCCGGTGCATCGCGGGCGGCGTCAGCAACTGTGGCTGGTCACCATCAACAACTCTGACGAGCGGCTGGTTGCTCGCGGGCAGGTTCGGCTGCAGAACCTCGAGGCAGAATCCGGCTAGCTCGCGGCTCTCGCTGTGTCGTCGTGGTGCGCCTCGGCCGCCAGCACCGCCAGTTGCTCGAGCCGGGTACGGGCGAACGCCTGCTGCTCGGTGATGGTCAGCTGGCCGCGCCGGCCGCTCAAGAATGTCACCGTCCAAGACAGCACCGTGGTGACCTTGTTCTTGAAGCCGATCAGATACACCAGGTGCAGCAGCAGCCAGGCGAACCAGGCGATCAATCCCCCGAACTCGAGCGGTCCGACCTGGGCGACCGCGGAAAACCGCGAGACCGTGGCCATCGAACCCTTGTCGAAGTATTGGAACGGCTCCCGCTGTGAGGGGTTGGCGCCGCCGAGTTCGGCTTTGATGGCGGTCGCGGCGTACTTGCCGCCCTGGATAGCGCCCTGAGCGACTCCGGGAACGCCGTCGACGGCGGCCATGTCACCGACGACGAACACGTTGGGGTTGCCGGGTATCGACAAATCGGGCAGCACCTTCACCCGGCCCGAGCGGTCGAGTTCGACGCCCGACTGGCGGGCCAGATCCCGGCCCAGCGGGCTGGCCGACACACCAGCCGACCACACCTTGCAGGCCGAATCGATACGCCGGATCGTGCCGTCGGAGTCCTTGACTGTGATGCCGTCGCGGTCGACGTCGGTCACCATTGCGCCGAGTTGGATCTCGACGCCCATCTTCTCCAAACGTGCGGCGGCCTTCTTGCCGAGCTTTTCACCCATTTGCGGCAGCACCGCCGGGGCCGCGTCCAGCAGGATGACCCGGACTCCCTTGGTCGAATCAATGTGCCGGAACGCGCCTTTCAACGTGAAGTCAGCGAGTTCGGCGATCTGGCCGGCCATTTCGACGCCGGTCGGTCCGGCACCGACGACGGTGAAGGTGAGCAGCTTGTCCCGCCGCTCGGGGTCGTTGGAGCGCTCGGCCGCCTCGAAAGCGCTCATGATCCGTCCGCGCAGTTCCAGCGCATCGTCGACGGACTTCATGCCGGGCGCGAATTCGGCGAAATGATCGTTGCCGAAGTAAGACTGGCCGGCCCCGGCAGCAATGATCAGGCTGTCGAACGGCGTTTCGTAGTCGTGGCCGAGCAATTCAGAGACGACGAATTTTCCGGCGAGGTCGATGTGCGTGACATCGCCGAGCAGAACCTGGACGTTGCGCTGGTCGCGCAGGATCACCCGGGTCGGGGGAGCGATCGCACCTTCGGCGACGATGCCAGTCGCCACTTGGTACAGCATCGGCTGGAAGAGGTGATGGGTCGTGCGGGCGATCAACTTGATGTCGACATCGGCCCTCTTGAGCTTCTTGACGGCATTGAGCCCGCCGAATCCCGATCCGATGACTACGACCCGGTGTCGGCGATTGGGCACAGTGACTTCGGGATGGGCGTTCATGGTCTGGTAGCTCCTCAGCGGCGACTGGGTTCACTTCCACCGTAGCCGCCTGGACCTGCAATTATCGACGTAGGCATGGTGTGATCGCCCACACCCGGGAGCGTCCGACGTGATGCGTCACGCTGCGCCGGTCAGAGCCCTACCACCGGGCGCAGCGCGTCGCCGACGGCGGCGATCACACCGGGTGTGTACCCCGGCATGTTGATGATGACGCCGTCCACACCGACGTCGAGCACCTTGGCCTGAATTTGTTCGGCGATGTACTCGGCGCTTCCAGCCAGCATTCGCGAGCTCATCTCTGCGGGGATCTGGTCCGGTTTCGCGTTGTCGTCGACCAGCACGGTGATCAGCATGCTGGTCTCCAGAGTGGCCGGGTCGCGGCCGATCTCCTTGCAGCGCTCCCGGACGACTTTGACCTTGCCCGGCAGTTCATCGAAACCGGCGATCACATTGAGATGGTCGAAGTGCCGGGCGGCCAGCGGAATTGTCTTCTTCTCGCCACTGCCGCCGATCATCAGCGGAACGTGATCGCGGTAACGCGGGTTGGCCAATGCATTTTCGGCGCGGTACCACCTACCGGAGAAGGTCGGTCGCTCACCTTTGAGCATCGGCAGAATAATCTGCAGTGCCTCATCGAGGCGATTGAACCGGTCGGTGAAGGTGCCGAATTCGTAACCCAGTTCGTCGTGCTCGAGCTCGAACCAGCCCGTGCCAATGCCAAGAATCGCCCGGCCAGCGCTGACCACGTCCAGGGTCGTAATGGCTTTGGCCAGCAGCGTGGGATTGCGGTAGGTGTTGCCAGTCACCAAAGTGCCTAGCTGAACGCGCTCAGTCGCCGTCGCCAGCGCGCCCAGTGCGGTGTACGCCTCGAGCATCGGCTGGTCGGGGGAGCCCAGCATCGGCAGTTGGTAGAAATGGTCCATTACGAAAACCGAGTCGAATCCTGCTGATTCGGCCTCGCGGGCCTGGGCGATGACGGTGGGGAAAAGCTGCTCCACGCCGGTGCCGTAGGAGAAGTTGGGGATCTGGAAACCAAGCTTGATAGTCACCGGATCGACCCTAATGACAGAACGTCAGCTAGGGACCTCGCTGACGCGAATTACGCGCTAAGCGAATTGCGTCAGCGCACCGTGGCTGACGTGCAGCAGCTGGCCGGTGATGTGACGGGCGGCGGAGGTGGTCAGGAACAGCGACATCCTGGCGACCTCATCGGCGACTGATGGCGGCGTGGTGGACAGGCCCTCGTAGCCGGCCTGGGCGCTGCGCCCGGTGGCAATCGCGTTGATCGTGATGCCGCGGGTGCCGTATGCCTTGGCCTGGCCGGCGACCCAGCTCGCGAGGGCGGCCTTGACCGCGGCCTCAGCGCTTCCCGGGCGCGGGTTCTCCGGCATGACGCTGATGATCGATCCGCCCGAGCGCAGGTGGTCACCGACCGTCTCGACCGCCAGGACCGCCGACAGCAGAGTGTCGTCCAGCGAGTTACGGTACGCAGCGGCCAGATCCGAGAGCGAATACGCGCGCGGGTCGCCGGAGTTCCAGCGTGGAGCCGGAATGTTGACGATGGTGTCGAGATGATGGGGGAACAGGTGACGGACCTCGGTCAGAGCGGTGGGGTCGGTCGTGTCGCAGACGATCGCCTCAGCGTCGATTTCCTTAGCAGCCACTTCGAGATCGTCCCGGCGTGCACCGACCAGGGTGATCGTGTGGCCGTCGTTGTGAAACCCTTCAGCAACGGCGCGACCCAATTCGGTGTCGCCTCCGGTGATCAGTACCTCCACCGCCGTGACCTCCTCGTATTCAACGTTGAATCCCGGTGCTAGCCGGTGGCTAGCACCGCGGCTCCCGCCTCGAGCAACGGTCGTCCGATGCTTCGATGGTGGCATACCGCCACACCGGTCCCTGGGATTTCAGGGCGTGTATGGCCTTAACGTTTTGCCATGTTACTGGACGGTAGCTAGAGATGAAACTCCGAATCCGGCACGGCGCGATCACCGTTTGGACAACGCTGGGCACTGTGAGGTCCCGGCTCAGGTCGACGCGAAGGTCGGCAGTCGCCGCGATGGTGTTGCTTGCAACGCTGACGATCGTGAGCGGGTGCGGCCGGAAGGCACCGTCGCCGCACGCCCCGAGTCACCCGTCGGCCACGTCGATCAAGGTGTTCGCCGCGGTGCCGCTCAAGTCGGCGTTCACCCTGCTCGCCGGGAAGTTTCAAACCGACAACCCCGGTGCCACAGTCGATTTCGACTTCGCGACATCGTCGCAATTGGCGAACAAGCTCGCGCAGGGCGCGGCAGCGGACGTCTTCGCCTCGGCCGACAACGCGCAGATGGACACCGTGGTGAAGGCCGGCCTGGCCGGCAGCGACCCGGTGAACTTCGCCACCAACACGTTGGTGATCGTCACCGCCCCGGGGGATCCGAAGCAGATCCATGTCTTCGCCGATCTCGCGAAACCCGGTATCCGCGTCGCGGTGTGCCAGTCTCCGATGCCGTGCGGAGTGGCGACCCAGCACATCGAAGACAACACCGGCCTCCAACTCAGCCCAGCCAGCGAGGAGTCAACGGTGGCGGCGGTGCTGACCAAGGTGACCAGTGGCGAGGCTGACGCGGGGTTGGTCTACCTCACTGACGCGCGCAGGGCCGGCAACGTCATCAATGCGGTCGAATTCCCCGAATCGGCCGAAGCGGTGAACGTCTATCCGATCGCGATCCTCAAGCACGCGTCGCAGCCGGCGCTGGCGCAGAAGTTCGTCAACCTGGTCATCAGCCCGACCGGCGAGAAGGTGTTGAACCAAGCCGGTTTCGCCGGTCCCTGATCGAGCCAAGACGCGCCCGGCAGCAGTCGCGGTGCCTTATCGTCGTGGTAGCCGTCGGCTTTCGGCCGCCGAGCCGGTGAACTGGGCTGATGCCCGCGATCTGGTGGTCGACATCGCCGGAAATTCAATCACATTGTCAGCAATTCACCCTTGCGTCACGGGTGTAACACGGTAGGTTTTTTGCTCATGGACCAGGTCGAACGGAATTCCACACGGCCCGAAGAACGTTGGATGAGGGCAATAGCCGCAATCGGCTGTGCCGGCGCGATCGCCCTTGCATTGCCCGCTACCGCCGGTGCCGACCCGGTGCAGCCACCGGCGCCACCTGCTGGACCGGTCGCGCCCGCTCCGGCAGTCCCCGCAACGCCCGATGCTGCGCCCGGCCCGGCCGGCCCCGTCGCAGCACCTCCGGCCGCCAACCCGCTCGCGGCGCCACCGGGAATCGACCCGAACGCGCCGGCGCCGCCGGCGACTGACCCGAGCGCACCCCAGCCCGGACGGGTCGACAACCCGGTCGGCGCGTTCAGCTATGTCGTTCCGGCCGGTTGGGTGGAGTCGGACGCGACCCACCTCGATTACGGTTCGGCGCTGCTCAGCAAGATCGCCGGAGCGCCGCCCGCCCCGGGGCAGCCGCCGGCAGTAGCCAACGACACCCGCGTCGTGCTCGGCAAGCTGGACCAGAAGCTGTATGCCAGCGCTGAAGCCGATAACACCAAGGCCGCAACCCGGCTGGCATCGGACATGGGCGAATTCTTCATGCCTTACCCAGGCACGCGGGTCAACCAGGAGACGACCCCCCTGGCCGCCAACGGCATGTCCGGGGGAGCGTCGTACTACGAGGTGAAGTTCAGCGACGCCAGCAAACCGAACGGTCAGATCTGGGCCGCAGTGGTCGGCCCGTCCGGGCCGAACGTTCCGCCGGCCGCATCCAACCAGCGCTGGTTCATCGTCTGGCTGGGCACCGGCAACGACGCGGTGGACAAGGCCGCGGCAAAGACGCTGGCTCAGTCCGTCCTTCCGCTGCTACCGCCCGGTGCGCCGGCACCAGCTCCAGGCGCGCCGGCCCCTGGAGCACCGCCACCCCCGCCTGGCGCACCAGCGCCACCTGCTCCGGGTGCACCAGCGCCGGCTCCTGCTCCGGGCGCCCCGCCTGCACCGGCACCGGCACCGGCGCCCGGCGCCCCGGCTCCGGCACCACCGCCGCCTGGGCAGCCCGCGGGCGGTAACGGTGCGCCGGCCGCTCCCGGCACAGTGTCGACGTAATCCCGCAGCTGCCGCGCCGTTGGACGCAATTGCACGTATGAATAATTAAGTGAAAATGGGTATACAGCCGCCAGTCCGGTAGCAGGCTCAGCGAATGACAACAAGGAGTTCCCAATGAATGTCACGGCAGCAACTGAAATCCTCGCACTGGCCACGCCAACAGCCGTTGGTTGGATCGGCTACATCATCATCGGCGGCATCGCGGGTTGGCTCGCCAGCAAAGTCGTCAAAGGCACTGGCTCGGGCATCGTGGTGGACATAGTCGTCGGCATAATCGGAGGATTTCTCGGCGGCTTTCTGCTCGCTAAGCTCGGCTTCGACGTTGCAAGTGGTCGCCACTGGTTTACATTCTTCACCGCGTTCCTCGGGGCTGTTCTTCTGCTCTTCCTCGTGCGGTTGGCTCGTAGCGCCAGCCGGCGCTGACCCCTTGCGGCCGCAGTGATCAGCGGCATGCTGTACCTATGAGCTCGGTGGCGACGCCCGCGACGATGAATGCGTGGCGGGTGCGCCGGCCGGGCCCGATGAGCACCGGGCCGCTGGAACGCGTCACCGCACCGGTGCCGCGACCTGAACCGACGGAACTGCTGGTCGCGGTCCTGGCGTGCGGTGTGTGCCGTACCGATTTGCATGTCACCGAGGGCGACCTCCCTGTGCACCGGGACCACGTGACGCCCGGGCACGAGGTGGTCGGCGAGGTTGTCGAGGTCGGCCCCGACGCTGGCGACGAGTTCAGCGTCGGTGACCGGGTTGGCATCGCCTGGTTGCGGCATACCTGCGGCACGTGCACGTACTGTCGCCGTGGCGACGAAAACCTGTGTCCGAACTCTCGCTACACGGGATGGGACGCCGACGGCGGTTACGCCGAATTCGCCACCGTGCCTTCGGCGTTCGCCCACCATCTGCCGGGCGGCTACAGCGACACCGAGCTGGCGCCGCTGCTGTGCGCCGGGATCATTGGCTACCGCTCGCTGGTACGCGCTGAACTTCCGCCCGGCGGCCGGCTGGGGCTGTACGGGTTTGGCGGCAGTGCGCACATCACCGCGCAGGTCGCGCTGGCCCTAGGCGCTGAGGTGCATGTGATGACGCGCGGCGCGGCCGCCCGGAAGTTGGCGCTCGGGCTGGGCGCAGCCTCGGCGCAAGGCGCTGCCGATCCACCACCGACCCGTCTCGACGCTGCGATCCTGTTCGCGCCCGTCGGTGATCTGGTGCTGCCCGCGCTGGAGGCACTGGATCGTGGCGGCACGCTGGCGATCGCCGGAATCCACCTAAGTGACATTCCCGTCCTGAACTACGAGCGCCACTTGTTTCAGGAGCGTCAGGTTCGCTCGGTCACGTCGAACACCCGCGCCGACGCTCGGGCCTTCCTCGATTTCGTTGCCCAACACCACATCGCGGTGACCACGCCGGAATACCCGCTGGATCGAGCCGATCGGGCGCTGTCGGATCTGAGCGCCGGCCGTATTTCCGGTGCCGCGGTCCTGCTGACCTGAGAATCGATCAGCCGGAGAGGTGCCAGACCAGCGCCGCCGCGAGCGCGCCTACCCCGTTGAGCGACCAGTGCAGCGCGATCGGTGCGATAAGACTGCCGCTGCGTCGTCGCAGCCAGCTCAACACGAATCCGGCGGCCCCGGTCGCGACCACTGCCAGTGCGACGCCGGCCAGCATGCCGAACAGTCCGCCGCCGAGCAGCCGGGTGAACCCGACGTTGCTGTTCGTCAATCCCAGTGAGGTCGCGACGTGCCACAGGCCGAACAGCAGTGAGCCGGCGACGGCGACGCCCCGAAATCCCCACGCCCGGTTCAACGCCCCGTGCAGCACGCCGCGGAACGCCAGCTCCTCGGGAATCACGGTCTGCAGCGGAATGACGATCATCGAGGCGACCAGCGCGCCGGAGATCGTCGCGTAGTGGTTGTTCAGGAACATCGGCCGGGTCATCGGCAGCGCCACGCCGAGCGTAATCACCGCCAGCACCAGCCCCACCGCGGCGAGCGCGTAGACAGCGCCGGATCTCCAGCTCTCGCGGCCCAGGCCGAGCTCGGCCCAATTCAGCCCGCGAAGTCGCAACCAGACGAGCAGGCCGACCGCCGCGGCCGGGACCGTGACGACGGCGGCCCACGGCGTGGTGAAGTGCGCCAGCACATTTGCCGACGCCAACACGACAACGACCACTGCGATGTCGACGCGGACACGGAAACGGTGCCGCGCTGAGAGCTGCGCGGCAGGCGGGTGCGGTTCCGCCGCGACGCTCTCGTGGGACATCTCTTCAGGCTACCGACGGCCCGCTCTAACCGGTCGTCTCACTCAGCTCCCCAGGTCTGATCGGTCGCTTCGTTCCCGTCACTCACCACGTTCGTTCCGCTCACTCAGCTCCCCAGGTCCGATCGGTCGCTTCGTTCCTGTCAGTCACCACGTTCGTTCCGCTCACTCAGCTCCCCAGGTCCGATCGGTCGCTTCGTCCCCGTCAGTCACCACGTTCGTTCCGCTCACTCAGCTCCCCAGGTCCAGCCGGAGATCTGCGGATCGTCCTCCCCGTGCTCCCGGGTGTACCGCCGAGCGTTCAGGCGGGCATCCGCCATCCGCTGA
>Ga0302326_10033210_pt1 | contig 10258 bp, 8 predicted proteins | sample Palsa_T0_3_FD_202264 | JGI IMG/M metagenome (GOLD analysis project Ga0302326, IMG submission 202264) | Peat permafrost microbial communities from Stordalen Mire near Abisko, Sweden - Palsa_T0_3 | ecosystem: Environmental > Terrestrial > Soil > Palsa > Peat permafrost | place: Sweden: Abisko... | reverse complement strand
AAGACCGGGCATGGAAGTAATGCGAAACGGTTCGTTCCCCGTCTATTGCGGGCGGTGATTAAGCCTTGCGGCACCCGCAGTCTCGGACAGGTTCCGGCGATCGTCCGCCGGAATTCTTCAAATCCTTCAGGCTCCCGCCTGTATGCCGACGCTGCCCAGTGCGATCTTCACGCCGGGACCCATCGTCGAACTGATGGATATCTTCTTCATATAGGTACCTTTGGCGCCTTGCGGGCGCGCCTTCATGACGCTGTCGATGAAGATGCGCACGTTTTCAATCAGCGCTTTCTCCTCGAAGCTCGCCTTGCCGACACCGGCCTGCACGACACCGGCCTTCTCGACGCGGAACTCGACCGCGCCGCCCTTGGCGTCCTTGACCGCGCCCGCGACGTCCATCGTCACGGTTCCGACCTTCGGATTTGGCATCAGGCCGCGCGGGCCCAACACTTTGCCGAGACGGCCGACGATACCCATCATGTCCGGGGTCGCGATGCAGCGCTCGAAATCGATTTCGCCCTTCTGAACCTTCTCCGCCAGATCTTCGGCGCCCACGATGTCCGCACCGGCCTTCAAGGCCTCGTCGGCCTTGGCGCCTTTGGCGAACACGGCCACCCGCAGCTTGCGGCCCGTTCCGTTCGGCAGCGAAACGACGCCGCGCACCATCTGGTCCGCATGGCGCGGATCGACGCCGAGATTGATCGCCACTTCGATCGTCTCGTCGAACTTCGCGGTCGCCCGCGTCTTGACCATCTTCACAGCGTCTTCGACCGAATACATCTTTTCCGGATCGAGACCTTCGACGGCTTTCTTGAATCGCTTTGAAATTGTCATCGCCGTTACCCCCGAACCTCGATGCCCATCGAGCGCGCAGAGCCCTCGATCATCAGCATCGCGGCTTCCACATCGTGTGCGTTCAAATCCTTCATCTTGGCTTCCGCGATCTGGCGCACCTGCGCCTTGGTCACGCTGCCCTTGAAATCGCGGCCGGGCGCTTTCGAGCCGCCGTCGATCTTGGCCGCCTTCTTGAGGAAGTAGGACGCCGGCGGCGTCTTCATCTCGAAGGTGAAGGATTTGTCGGAAAACACGGTGATGGTCACCGGAATCGGCATGCCTTTTTCCTGGTCCTGCGTCTTCGCGTTGAACGATTTGCAGAACTCCATGATGTTCAGGCCGCGCTGACCCAGCGCGGGTCCGATGGGCGGCGACGGATTCGCCGCACCCGCAGGCACCTGCAATTTGACGTAACCAACGACTTTCTTCGCCATTTTATAAACCTTCTCCTCGAGGTTTTGCGGTCAGCGGACCTGGCTGGCCCTCCCGCACTGCTTGCAGATCAGACTTTCTCGACCTGCGTGAATTCCAACTCCACCGGCGTTGCACGACCGAAGATCGATACGGCAACCTTGAGGCGCGAGCGATCCTCGTCCACCTCTTCCACCACGCCGTTGAACGACGTGAACGGTCCGTCCGCCACGCGCACCTGTTCGCCGATCTCGAAGGTGACGGAGGGCTTTGGCCGCTCGGCCCCTTCATGCACCTGGCTCAGGATGCGCTCGACTTCGCTCTGGCGCAGCGCCATCGGCTTGTTGTTCTGCCCGAGAAAGCCCGTGACCTTGGCCACGTTCTTGATCAGGTGGTAGCACTCGTCCGTCAGCTTCGCGCGGACCAGCACATAGCCCGGCAGGAATTTACGCTCCGCATTGACCTTCTGGCCGCGGCGCACTTCGATCACTTCTTCGGTCGGAACCAGAACCTCTTCGATAAGGTCGTTCAGGCCCTGAATCACGGATTGACGCTTGATCTCCTCCGACACCTTCTTCTCGAAATTCGAGTAGGTGTGGACGATGTACCATTTCGCGTCGGACTTGGTCGCTACGTTCGCTTCGGTCATGCGTGTAGACCTTCGCAATTCCCTTGTGTGTTGGCCGGCTTGTTTCTTGGCATCAGCCTGCCGCTCCGATGACCCAGCGCTCGCCCATCGCCAGCAGGTAGTCGACGAAGAAAAAGAAGAACATCATCAAGGCAACCATGATGAAAACCATGGTGGTGGTGAGCCAGGTTTCCTTCCAGCTCGGCCATGTGACCTTCTCGATGCCTTCGCGCCAGACTTCGCGGAAAAACTGCGCGATGCCGGTGCGCCGGACCGGCGCCGGGACGGGCACGCCTTTTCCCGCGCTGTCCGCAGTCTTTTTCGTCGCGTCGGCCACGTGAATCCGTTTCTTCGCTACTTGGCAGGAGTGGAGGGACTCGAACCCCCGGCCTACGGTTTTGGAGACCGCCGCTCTACCAACTGAGCTACACTCCTAGACACAAAAGCCAACGCGCCGGGGAGCCCTCTGCCCGCCAGCGCGCCTCAGCTTTCGCCAGGAATGCGGGGGTTTAGCAGTGGAGAAACTGCGAAGCAAGCAGGATTAGCACATTCCGCTCCGCTTTCCCAAGCGCGTCCCTCTGAGCAGAAAAAGCTCGATCTATCAAATATTTACGACGCGACTCGCCCCGTGGGACGGGGCTGTGATAAGCACGGCATGGTTCGCGCGGGACCGGAACCGACTTTCATGGATGGGCTGGCTGAATCGTTGGGACGCTCCCCGGAGCTGTTTCCTTATGTGCTCGATGTGGGCAAGGACACCCTGTCGCTGATCCGCCTGACCAGATCCGACTATGAAAAAGCAAGTTTTCTCGACGGCCGCATCCTCACGCCCCGCACAATCGGCCGAACTCTCCCCTGGCGTCAGGTGGCTGTATCCATCGAAGCTGCCAAGCTGGCCCAAAGCTGCAGCTTCGTATTCCACATCGGGCATGTGGGTTCGACCCTGCTCTCCCGGCTGCTCGGCGCCCATCACGGCGTCTTTGCACTGCGCGAGCCACAAATCCTGCGCCTGTTCGCCCAGATTCGCAGCGAGCCGGAGACGCAGGCGCGAGTGTGGAGCGACGATGATTTCCATCAGAGACTGGACGGCTGCCTCAAGCTTCTGTCCCGGACCTTCGACGCCAACCAGAAGGCTCTCGTGAAGGCAACGAGTTTCGTATCCGAACTCGCCGCTCCAATCCTTGCAGGCCCGGCGCAGCCCCGGGCGCTCATGATGTTCGTATCGCCGGAGAGCTATTTGGCGACCATCCTGGGCGGCCCCAATTCACGACAGGAATCAAAGGTGCTGACCCCCGGCCGCCTGCGTCGCCTTAACCGGCGCGTGGGTCGCGAGGCCTGGCGGCTCGCATCCCTCGGCGAAGGCGAGGCGATTGCGCTCGGGTGGGCATGCGAAATGTCGGCGCTCGCCAAAGCGGCGCGCTCGGCAGGGGATCGCGTGTTGCGTCTCGATTTCGACAGGTTTCTCGACGAACCGAAGACGCATCTCGCCGCCGCTTTCCACCATCTCGACATCGACGCGACGGAGCGCGACGTGCAGGCAATTCTCGATGGGCCGGATATGCAACGTTATTCCAAAGCGCCCGAGCACGCTTATGACGCAGTGTTGCGGCGTAGCGTTCTGGACGAAGCGCGCGCAACGCATGCCGCGGAAATTGCGCGCGGGCTCGCCTGGCTCGACAAGGCTGCGGCGGAATTCGAGACCGTGCGCGATGCAGTTAGGTTTGCTGCGGCATCAGCCTTGTAGCGGTCGAGCAGACTATGGGATCGTGCCCGTCGAATCGTTCGCCGCAACGATCGGGCTCGAGCCGTTTGGGGGATCCTGCACGGACCACCCACCCCCAATCGCCTTGATGAGCCGGACCGAAGCTTGCAGCCGCTGCGTGTTGATTTGCAACGCGGAGAATTGTGCAGTCAGCGAAGCGGCCTGTGCGACGACCACATCGAGATAGTTGACCGCGCCCAACTCATAGCGGTCGACGGAAAGCTGTTCCGTTCGGGCTGCAGATGTGACCGCCTGAGCCTCGTCTTGGGCTGCCTTCGCCAAATGATTCAACAGCGCAAGGTTGTCCTCGACATTCTGAAATGCTTGTAGCACTTGCCCACGATAGTCTGCCGCAAACTCGTTCTTTTGCGCTTTCGCAATATCGAGCTGCGCCTGATGCTCGCCAGCATCGAACAACGTCATTGCGAGATTAGGGCCGACCGACCAGAACAGGTTTGGTGCAGTCAGCAGCCCGGGCTGTCCCATGTTCTGAAATCCGCTCGTTGCAGCAAGGGTGATCGTCGGAAAGAACGCCGCACGCGCGACGCCGATTTCCGCGTTCGCAGCCGCGACCTGGCGTTCGGCGGCCGCTATGTCGGGACGCCTCTGCAGCAGAGCGGAAGGAATGCCAGTTGGAATGTTCGGCACATTCATTTTGACGACGGCAGGCGCGATGGAAAATGTCGAAGCAGGCTCTCCCACCAGGCTTGCGATCGCGTGCTCATAAAGCGCGCGCTGCGCCTCGGAACTCGAAAGCTGCGCGCGGGCGTCTTCAACGGCCGTCTCGGCGCGCCCGACATCGAGCCCGGATGCGACACCGCCGGAATGACGCTGCTGCGTCATGGTTAGCGCCCGCTGATACGCGGCCACGGTTTGCGTCAGAATACTGGCTTGGGCATCGGCAGCCCTGAGGTTGAAGTAGGCGTCGGCGAGATCGGTTTCGAGGCTCAGCCGAATAAACGCCATCTGCGCGGCTTGCGCCTGCGCCTTGGCCTTGCCGGCCACCACCGTGTTGCGAATGGCGCCCCAGATGTCGAGTTCATAGCTGATCGAGGCGCCTAGGGTGTCCGCCGCATACTCGTTCGGCTCATTGGCGCCACGCAGAGGACGGTTGTTGGACTGTCGATTGCCTGTCGGATTTGCATCGGCGGTGACGAGAGGAAAGTACGCGGATTGGGCTTCCGCGACGTAACCGCGTGCCTCGTCGTAGCGCGCCAGGGCAGCGGTAAGCGTGGGATTCGCCGTGTCGATACGTGGCTCGAGCTCGTCGAGCGTCTTGTCGCCATAGATCGTCCACCACGCCCCTTTGGGAAGCGTGTCTGCCGGAGTCGCCTGGGTCCAAGGCCCGGCCTCCTTGAACGCGACCGGCGTCGGCGTGACCGGAACATGATAATCCGGCGCAAGCGAGCACGCGCTCAACAGTCCCGCAGCAAGAGCAAGCGTCGAGAACTCGCGAGCCCGGGCTCGCCTCATTTGTCGGTCGCTTGGGCTGGCGTATCGGGGTGCACGAGATCGCCAGTCACGATGGAATCCGGCGGATTGTCGATGATGCGGTCATGGGGCCCAAGCCCGGCGCCGATTTCCACTGTCGTGCCGAGATCGCGCGCGATGACGATCGACCTCATCGCCACGCGGTCATTGGGCATGACGGTTGCGACCTGCAGGCCATTTCGGTCGAAGATCAACGCCGAAGCCGGAACGCTCACGACATTCTTGGGCGCGGAGAGATTGATCGTAACTTGCGCATAATCTCCCGGTTTGAGAGTGCCATCGGGATTGTCGGCCAGAAGTTCGACCAACAGCGCGTCCGATTGATCGTTCATTGCATTGGCCGTCGAATCCAACTTCGCGGTGAACGTCCGTCCGGGATATTGCGGCAAACTCAAAGAGGCCGTCATGCCGGGATGAATTTCCGCGGAATAATTCTGTGGAACGCTGACATAGATGCGAACCCGATGGATGTCGGCGACAGTAAACAGCGGCGACCCGGTCGATTCCGAACCTGCATTGATCAGTGCGCCGATGTCGACGGAGCGGCTCGTCACGGTGCCGTCAAATGGCGCAGTGATGCGCGCAAAACTCTTGAGATCGTTCAACCGGTGCACATTGGCTTCTGCGGCGTCGACCAGGGCATTCTTCGCGGCCAGGTCGCCCGTCTTTTCCTCCGTCTCCTGCTTCGAGACGGCATCGAGCTTGAGCAATCCGCTCCAGCGCTGCGCTGTCGATTGCGACGTTCTCTGGGCCGCCACCGCGTTTGCGAGATCCGCTTTCGCCTGCTCGATCTGCTGGTCGAGTTCCGGCGTATCGATAATCGCGAGCACGTCGCCCTTGTGTACCTGGGCGCCGATGTCCTTGTACCAGAACTGGAGATAACCGGGGACCCGCGCGTAAATCTGCGCATTGTAAAATGCCGCGAGTTTGCCTGGCAGCACGAGCTTGCTCGATCCGGCCGAGACCGAAGGCGTGGTAACGCTCACGGTCGGAACCGCCTGTTCCTCGGTCCAGTGCGAGACGGATCTGTTTGCGTACAATCTCGTCGCAAGACCGCTCACAACGATGACGAGGCCGATTCCCACCGCGACAATTCCGGCCAGGCGCAAATGCCGAAGCAGTTGCGGGTTCGACAATTGTTCAGTGGGCATAGGCTTCTCCGCTCAACGGGCCGGCCGGGTCCGCAGTGCGCGCCGGCGAACCCTTGCGAGCTCCGTGAACAAGGCTGAATACCACAGGCACGAAAACAAGCGTTGCAACAGTCGCAAACAACAGGCCGCCGATCACTGCGCGGCCCAGTGGTGCATTCTGCTCCCCACCCTCGCCCATGCCCAGAGCCATCGGCGCCATCCCGATGATCATGGCAAGCGCCGTCATAATGACCGGCCGGAAGCGGGTCACGCCCGCCTGCAGCGCGGCCTTGACGGCGTCGCCGGTGGCCGCGAGTTGCTCGCGCGCAAAGCTGACGACCAGAACGCTGTTCGCCGTCGCAACTCCCATGCACATGATGGCGCCGGTCAATGCGGGCACGCTCAGCGGCGTGTCGGTCGTGAACAGTATCCAGACGATTCCCGCCAGAGCCGCCGGCAGCGCACTGACGATCACGAACGGATCGGACCAGGACTGAAAGTTCACGACGATCAGCAGATAGATCAGAACGATCGCTTCGGCGAGGCCGAAGAAGAGACCCGAGAAAGCCGTATTCATGGTCTCGACCTGGCCGCGCAACGTGACCGTCGTACCCTTGGGACGTTCGCTGGCCGCCGCATCGATGACCCTCTGGATGCCGGAGGCGACAGAGCCGAGATCGCGCCCTTGAGTCGTGGCGTAGATATCGAATGCCGGCTCAATTGCGTAGTGCGAGACAACGGCGTCGCTGTTGTCCCGGTGAATCGTGCTGAGCGCGCCCAACACCTGAGGTGCCGCGGAGCCGCTGCCCGTCACCGGCATGTTTTCCATCTTGGAAAGCGAATCGATCTGGTATTGCGGAGTCTGTGCGACGATGGGGTACGACACGCCCGTTCGCGGATTGAGCCAGAAGGCAGGGGCCACCTGGAAGCTCCCCGAAAGGTTCACGACGACACTGTCGGTGACATCGCGTTCGGTCACGCCCATTTCGTCGGCGCGCGTGCGATCGACGTCGACGGCGAGTTCCGGATAGCGCGACGATTGCTGGAGTCGGACGTCTGCGGTTCCCGGCACCTTTGAAATGCTGCGCATAAGCGTGCGCGCATAGGCCTGATTGTCGCCCTTGTCCGGACCAGCCACCATGACGTCGATGGGTGCAGGCGCACCGAAATTGAGAATCTGACTGACAATATCCGCCGGCAAAAATGCGAAGGACGAGCCCGGGAAGCTATGCGGCAGCGCCGCGCGCAACTTCTTGACGTAACCGGCTGTGGGAGCGTGATCGGCAGTTAAAGTCACCAGGATATCGCCGTCTTCCGGTCCCACGCCGCCATCGTTGGAATAAGCGCGGTTGATGCCGCTCACCGGCAGCCCGATGTTGTCGACGATCGAGTCCGTCTGATTGGCGGGAATCATGGAACGTATCCGCGCCTCGATATGATCGAACAGCGCAGCTGTTTCCTCGATTCTCATTCCCACCGGTGCGCGCACGTGCAGGTTGATCTCACCGGAATCGACGGTCGGAAAGAATATCTGCCCGAGAAAGAATGCGAGTCCGAACGAGCCGACGACAAACGCCATGAACCCGATCACGAAGATGGCGCGGTATTGCAGCGCGAGACTCAGGACATCGTGATAGACCGAGCGCACGCGCTCAAAACCCTTCTCGAACGAATGCTGGACGATGACGAGCGGATTGCGCGTCGTCTTCATGCCGATCTCGGTATCGTGGCTGCGCATCACGTCCACGGAATGCCGCGATCCGTGTTCGGCGAGCAGGTAATTCGCCATGGTGGGAACGAGTGTGCGCGACAGGACGAACGACGCGATCATCGCGAAGACCACCGCTTCGGCCATCGGCGCGAACAGAAAGCCCGATACGCCGGGCAGAAAGAACATCGGCAGGAACGCGATACAGATGCACAGCAGCGACACGAATGCCGGCGTCACTATCTGCTCCGCGCCGTCGAGGATGGCGGCCTCGATCGTTTTGCCGCGCTCGAGATGCCAATTGATATTTTCGATGGTCACGGTCGCATCGTCGACGAGAATGCCGACGGCCAGCGCCAAGCCACCCAACGTCATGATGTTCAGTGTCTGCCCGAGCGCGGAAAGAATGGCGATCGACGACAGCACCGCCAGGGGAATCGACGTCGCGATGATGACCGTGGAGCGCCAGCTTCCCAGAAAAAGCAGGATCATCAGGCTCGTCAGCGCCGCCGCAATCACGCCTTCTTTAACCACTCCCGAGATGGCGGCTTTGACGAAGATCGACTGATCGGCGAGCGCCGCCAGATTCAGCGACGACGGAAGCGTCTCCTTGAGCCGGGGCAGCAGCGCCTTCACGCCGTCGATGATATCGAGGGTCGATGCCGAACCGCTCTTGAGCACAGTCATCAGCACTGCGCGCCTGCCGTTCATCCGAACGATGTTGCGTTGGGGCGGAAATCCGTCGCGCACATGGGCCACGTCGCGGATATAGATCGTGGCGCCTTTCACGGTCTTGATTGGAAGGTCGTTCAGCTCGTCGACCGTAACCGGGCTGTCGTTGAGCTTTACGTTGTATTCGAACTCGCCGATCTTCGTGGTGCCGGCAGGAATGATCTGATTCTGGGCCGCGACGGCGTTTTCAACGTCCTCCGCCGAGAGGCCCTTCGCCTGAAGGGCCTGCGGATCGAGGTCGATCTGGATTTGCCGCTCCTTGCCGCCATAGGGCGACGGAATCGCGGAGCCTTCGACCGTGGCCAAAGAAGGTCGGATAAAATTCTGACCGAGATCGAACAGTTTCTGTTCGGGCAGCTCCGGGCTCGACAACGCAAGCTGCAGAATAGGAACGGTCGAGGCATTGTAGTTCAAGATGAGCGGCGGCGTAATGCCGGGCGGCATCTGCTTGAGAACAGTCTGCGAGAGCGATGTGACCTGCGCGGTAGCGGTCCTGATATCGGTGCCGGGTCGGAAATAGATTTTGACGATTCCGATGCCCGAGAGCGACTGGCTTTCGATGTGCTCGATGTCATTGACGGCAGTCGATATCTGCCGCTCATAATAATAGATGACCCGACCGGCCATGTCGTCCGGCGCCATGCCGCGATAGGTCCAGACGACGGCAATGACGGGAATTTTAATATCCGGGAAAATATCGGTCGGCGTCTTGATGGCCGCCATGACGCCGAAAATCAGAATGAGAATTGCGAGGACAACAAACGTATACGGCCTGCGAAGGGCCAAGCGAACGATTGCTACCACGCCGACTTCTCCGTGACTGATGGGCGCTTTCGGGCTTCCCAACGATTCGCAATCCGAGCCGGTCGCGGCAAAAAGATCGCGGTTCTAGACGGTTACACCCTGTGCCCAACATTTACGGCCTAAATTTGTTTGGCACATGAATAATTGTACATTAGCCGCGGCAGATTGTTCCAAAGCCCATTTGCACGTGCAACGTCCGAACCCGCGGAAAGTTCCCAAATTATCAAACAAAAAGGCCCACGCCGGAGGGCGCGGGCCAGTTGCGAGAAAGGGATTCTCAATCAGAACGGATAATACCGGAAGCTTGTGAAGATCATGTTGTCCGAAGTGTGGGGTGCTCCGCCGGCGCCCGCAAAGGCCTTGTCGTAGGTATAGGAGTACTGCAGTCCAATGCGGAAGCTGCCGTAGTCGCCGTTGTAAGCCTTGTCCCACAAGCCGGCCGTGATCTGCTCGACATCCCGGACGTTGCCTGTGCAGCTCGCGGTCGAGGTGAAGTCGAAGCAGCCTGTATTGGTGAAGGCCGGGTTGCCGTAACCGCCATTCGATCCGTTGACCTTGAAGAAGCTGCTGTCTTCGTTCTCACGACCGCCGATCACATAGATGTCGAAGTCAGGCGTCGCATGCAACGTGACGCCTACCATCTCCATGTCTTCGTTGAGGGGCTTCAGCGTGCCGGCCGCGGTGTAGGTCGCATCCGGAAGCTGACCGGAGCCATAGCGACCGATACCCGTACCGAACAGCGAGTCGAACTGGACGTCGAC
>Ga0302326_10033208_pt1 | contig 10258 bp, 10 predicted proteins | sample Palsa_T0_3_FD_202264 | JGI IMG/M metagenome (GOLD analysis project Ga0302326, IMG submission 202264) | Peat permafrost microbial communities from Stordalen Mire near Abisko, Sweden - Palsa_T0_3 | ecosystem: Environmental > Terrestrial > Soil > Palsa > Peat permafrost | place: Sweden: Abisko... | reverse complement strand
TCCTCGCCGCCCTCGGATGGTGGGTCGGGCTCACACTGCAGCGGCGCCGGCGCGAGCGCGCGCTGGACCTGGCCTGAGCGCGGGGCGCCGGGGTACCGCACCGTGTGGTATTCCTGCGCACCATGGCGACCACCAATCAGGACGCGGCGCAGCTGCTCGGCAGTGTGCCGGTGTTCTCCGCACTTGGCGAGGACGAGCTCACGAAGGTCGCCGAGGTCGCGGTCCCACGCCGGTTCGCGGCCGGTGCAGCGATTTTTCACGAGGGCGACGAGAGCGACACCTGCTACGTCGTGCGCAGCGGTCATGCGCGCGCGATTCGCGAGCATTTCGACGGTCGCTCGATCACGCTTGCCAATTTCGGTCCCGGAGACATCTTCGGCGAGCTGGCGATGTTCGACTCCGAGCGCCGCTCCGCGACGGTGGAGACGCTGGACCCGATGGAGGCGATCGCGATCCTCGGTGCCGACATGCGTCGCCTCCTCGGCCTGCATCCCGACATCGCGGTGAAGCTGGTGATCGCCCTCGGGCGCCGCCTGCGCGAGACCAACGAGCGGCTCGCGCGTCAGTCGTTCCAAACCGTGCAGAGTCGCGTCGCAGCCGTCCTCTCGCAGCTCGTCGAGGCTGCCCAGACCGAGGGCGCCGCGGATGAGGACGTCCTGATCACCGCAACCCAGGCCGACCTCGCCCAGCTCGCCGGCTCTTCCCGCGAGTCGGCCAGCCGCTTCCTCGCCGTGCTCGAGCGCGCCGGGATCATCAGCCAGGGCCGAGGTCGGCTCACCGTCCATGACGCCGCGGCGCTCGAACGATACGTCTTCTGATCCGAGCCCCAAGCGCGAGTTCTCGGCCGGGGGGGTGGTGGTTCGCGGCGATCAGGTGGTCGTGATCGTCCCGGTCAAGCGCGACTCCGCTGGAAACCGCGTCCTTGCCCTGCCGAAAGGCCATCCGGACGGATCTGAGACGGCAGAGGCCGCCGCGCTGCGCGAGGTGCGGGAGGAGGCCGGCGTGGAGGGCGAGCTGGTCGGGAAGCTCGGCGACGTCCGCTACTGGTATCAGCGGCATGGCCGGCGGGTGGCCAAGCTGGTGACGTTCTTCCTGGTCGAGTACACCTCAGGCGACACCGCCGATCACGACGACGAGGTCGAGGAGGCCTACTGGATGCCGCTGGCGAAGGCTGCGCGGTCGCTCACGTACGCGGGCGAGCGGGAGATGGTCGTCCGCGCCCTGTCGCAAACCGCATCGGATCGGTAGGCTGGCGGCGGTGCGCGTACTCAATTTTTATTCCTCGGTGTTCGCCGATCAGCTCCGTCGCGGCCGCAAGACCGCCACGATCCGACTCGGCGACAAGTCGCACAAGTACCGCAAGAACGACTGCGTCCTGGTGACGATCGGCTATCAGCACTCTCCGCGGGAGAAGATCTTCAACGCCGTGGTCGATCAGGTCGAGGTGAAGCGGGTCCGGGATCTCTCGCCCCGCGACATCGAGCACGACAACCCCGAGTTTCGCCGCGTCGACGAGATGGTCCACTTCCTGGCGCAGATCTACGGGCGACCGATCACGATGGACGACATCGTGACCGTGGTCCGCTTCTCGCAGATCATCGAGAATCCGCCTGAGCTGCGCGACCGGATCCATGGCCTGGGGGCCGCGCAGAACTAGCGGGCGGGCGATGCGTTCGTCGCGCTGCCCAGGCATGCGGTTGGCGGGCTCGGGCGTGTGAGTGGGTGCTTATGCAATGGGCATCGTGCCGAACGCCTCGCCCGCTCGGGCCGCTTTCAGCGCGATCCCGGACTGGTGGCCGGCCCGCGCCGCCGGCTCGGCGAGCGCTGGCACTCTGGATAGGCGAGTGCCAAGATTTTTACTTCCGCGGCGCGTGGACGAGCTATAGTCTCTGTTGCTGGCACTCCGACTCATCGAGTGCCAACGATGGACTGAATGCAAAGTATTCCCCACCCGGAGGTTGCATCACATGAAGCTCAAGCCCCTTGGCGATCGACTGATCGTGCGGGCAATCGAGGAGGAGGAGACCACTGCGAGTGGGATCGTCCTTCCCGACACTGCCAAGGAAAAGCCCCAGAAGGGCAAGGTCCTCGCGGTCGGCGACGGCAAGATCAACGAGGACACCGGCAAGCGTGTTCCGCTGGACGTCACCGAGGGCGACGAGGTCCTCTACAGCAAGTACGGCGGCACCGAGATCAAGGTCGACGGCGAAGAGCTGCTCGTCCTGCGCGAGTCCGACGTTCTGGCGAAGATCCAGTAGCTCTTAACTTTTTCTCAGGAGAACACAAAACACATGGCTCACAAGGAACTGAAGTACAACTCGGAGGCCCGCAAGGCTCTCGAGCTGGGCGTGGACGCGGTAGCTAACGCGGTCAAGGTTACGCTCGGCCCGAAGGGTCGTTACGTGGTCCTCGACAAGAAGTTCGGAGCGCCGACGATCACCAACGACGGCGTCACGATCGCCCGCGAGATCGAGGTTCAGGACGTGTTCCAGAACCAGGGCGCTCAGCTCGTCCGCGAGGTTGCCACGTCGACGAACGACGTGGCCGGCGACGGCACCACGACGGCGACCGTGCTTGCACAGTCGATCGTCCGTGAAGGCCTGCGCAACGTCGCGGCCGGCGCTAATCCGCTGTCGCTGAAGAAGGGCATCGAGACCGCCGTAGAGCTCGTAGTCAAGAACATCGAGACTCAGGCCAAGGAGATCTCCGGCAAGGATCAGATCGCCCGCGTGGCGACGATCTCCGCTGGTGATGAGGAGATCGGCGACGTGATCGCGGACGCGATCGACAAGGTCGGCAAGGACGGCGTCGTCAACGTCGAAGAGGGTCAGACGTTCGGCATGGACCTCGAGTTCACCGAGGGCATGCAGTTCGACAAGGGCTACATCTCGCCCTACATGGTCACCGACCAGGATCGTATGGAGGCCACCCTCGAGGATCCCTACATCCTGATCGCCAATCAGAAGATCGGGTCGGTCCGTGATCTGCTGCCGATCCTGGAGCAGACGATCCAGTCGGGCAAGCCGCTGCTGATCATCGCCGAGGACGTCGAGGGCGAGTCGCTCGCGACGCTGGTGGTGAACAAGCTCCGCGGTACGTTCACCGGCGTAGCCGTCAAGGCGCCGGGCTTCGGCGATCGCCGCAAGCGCATGCTCGAGGACATCGCTGTCCTCACCGGCGGCGAGGTGATCACCGAGGAGATGGGCCTGAAGCTCGAGAACACTTCGCTCTCGCAGCTCGGGCGCGCCCGCCGCGTCGTCGTCGCGAAGGACAACACGACGATCGTCGACGGCAACGGCGACAGCGATGCGATCAAGGGTCGCATCAACCAGATCAAGACCGAGATCGAAGGCACCGACTCGGACTTCGACCGCGAGAAGCTCCAAGAGCGGCTGGCCAAGCTCTCGGGCGGCGTGGCCGTGGTCAAGGTCGGCGCAGCCACCGAGACCGAGATGCGGGAGAAGAAGCACCGCGTCGAGGATGCGCTGCAGGCAACCCGTGCGGCGCTCGAAGAGGGCATCGTTCCGGGTGGCGGCGTCGCGCTGTTGACGGCCGCTCACGCAATCAAGGTCGACAACATCGAGCTCGACGACGAGAAGACGGGCGCCAGGATCGTTCTGCGGGCGCTCGAGGAGCCGCTGCGGCAGATCGCCGAGAACGCGGGTCTGGAAGGCTCGGTTGTCGTCAACGACGTCCGCAAGGCGAAGAAGGGCCACGGCCTGAACGCCGCCACGGGCGAGATCGTCGACCTCGTCGCCGCCGGGATCATCGATCCGGCAATGGTGACGCGCTCGGCGCTCCAGAACGCCGCGTCGATCGCCAAGAACATCCTCACCACCGAGGCGATCGTCGCTGAGATCCCTGACAAGGACGGCGGCGGCATGCCGGGCGGCGGCGGTATGCCCGACATGGGCGGGATGATGTAGCCAGCAGCGTTCTTTCGAGAACGCGAACGGACAGGGCCCGGCACGCGCGTGCCGGGCCCTTCCGCGTTGTGGGGCCGATCCGTCCGGGAAGGATCGCGCGCTTGCGGGCGTCGTTAACCTCACACGAACAGAATTGAACGACGATGACTGAGGACGAGGTCAATCGACCAGCGATGGGCAAGCGCGAGATCGCAGAGCTTGCGATGCTCGCCGACGGCTCGCTTCCGCCCGACCGGCGGGCCGAAGTCGAAGCTCGGATCGCCGCTGCCCCGGGAGGAAGCGCATTGCTCGAGAACGAGCGGCTGGCCGTGGACGCGCTGCGCGGCGCGGCGACGGTTCGTGCGCCGGCGTCCCTGCGCGAACGGATCGCCGCCGAGCAGGCACGAGCCGGTCGAGCGCCGCGCCGGCGCCGGGCACAGCTCGGCGGCGCGCTCGTGGGCGCCGTCGCGGTGCTTGCCCTGGCGCTCGTGCTGATATTGCCGGGGGGTGCGCCTGGCGCGCCGTCCGTCAGCCAGGCGGCTTCGCTCGCGTCACGCGGTGCGACCTCGCCGGCGCCGCCGGCTCAGGCCACGCGTCGCTCCACGCTCGCGCGCGACGTCGACGAGGTCTACTTCCCCAACTGGGCCGGGATCGGCTTCACGGCGAGCGGCGAGCGGGTCGACCGGCTCGACGGCCGCCTGCTGGACACGATCTACTACACGGCCCGCGGCGGCGCGCAGCTCGCGTACACGATCGTCGGGGGTTCGGCGCTGGCCCAGCCGGGCGGCGCCGCGCTCAGCCGGCTGAACCACATCGAGCTGCGCTCGATCGCGCTGGGCGACCGCGTCGTTGTCACCTGGCGTCGAGGCGGCCACACCTGCATCCTCTCGGGCGCCCACGTGTCCGACTCGGTTCTGCTCCACCTGGCGGCCGGGAAGCCCTCGGTCTGAGGCCTCAGCTGCTGCGCTCGATCGAGCCGGCGATGCGCTGGCGGGCGCGATGCAGCCGCGTCGTGATCGTCGCCTCGCGGACTCGTAACGCGCGCGCCGCCTCTCTGTAGGAGAGGCCGGCGATGTCGATCGCCACCAGCGCGTCGCGGAAGTCATCGGGGAGCTCGGCGATCGCGGCGAACAGCTCAGCGCTTTCGATCCTCGCCTCGGGCGTGGCAGCAGTCGGGTCGGCGACGAAGTCGAGGTCGTCGGGCAGCGGTGTGGTGCGCGGACGACGGGCGGCGGTGCGGCGCTGGCTGATGAAGGTGTTGCGTAGCACGCGCAACAGGTAGCCGAGGTCGTCCTCGGAGCGAAGCAGGCGTGGCTTGCGCAGGACCTGCGCAAAGGTCTCCTGAACCAGATCCTCGGCGTCCTCGCGCGAGCCACACAGGCCCCATGCGGCGCGGTACAGCCGGTCCACGTGGTCGCCGAGCGCACCGGGATCAAGTTGGCGTTCGGACATCCCCTGTCCGGCCCCGGCCCAGCGATCCCCGCTCTCGCTCGCCTTAGCTCTAGTCCATTACCTGCGACAGCGGTCGTGGGCCCGGCCCGATGTACTTCGCGGTCGGCCGGATCAGGCGGCCCTCGCGCTTCTGCTCGAGGATGTGTGCCGACCACCCGGCCGTGCGCGCGCACGTGAACATCGGCGTGAACAGCTGCGGCGGCACCTCGGCGAAGTCGAGCACGACGGCGGACCAGAACTCGACGTTGGTGGCGAGGACCCGGTCCGGCTTGCGTGCGTGGAGCTCGGCGAGCGCCGCGGCCTCGAGTGCCTCGGCGACCTCGACCCGCGGCGCGCCGAGACGGCGTGCGGTGCGTCGCAGCACGCGCGCACGGGGATCCTCGGCCCGGTAGATGCGGTGCCCGAAGCCCATCAGGCGCTCCCCGCGGTCGAGCAGAGCCTTGACGTAGCGTTCGGCGTCGCCCTCGCCCTCGACCTCATCGAGCATCTTCAGCACGCGCGACGGCGCGCCGCCGTGCAGCGGGCCCGACAGCGCACCGACGGCCGCCGACAGCGCCGCGGCCACATCGGCTCCGGTCGAGGCGACGACGCGTGCGGTGAAGGTCGATGCGTTCATTCCGTGCTCGGCCGCGGAGATCCAGTACGCGTCGATTGCCTCCACGTGCCTTGGGTCGGCCTCGCCCCGCCAGCGGATCAGGAACCGCTCGGCGATCTGCGTGGCCTTGTCGATCTCGCGCTGGGGCACCGGCGGCTTCCCGATGCCGCGTGCCGACTGGGCGACGAACGAGAGCGCCATCACCGACGCGCGCGCCAGATCGTCGCGCGCCTCCTCGTCGGAGATGTCGATCAGCTGGCCGAAGCCCCACTGCGGCGCCAGCATCGCGAGCGCCGACTGCACGTCGACGCGATGATCCCCCGAGAGCACGCCAAGCGGGTGTGGCTCGGCGGGTGGGAGCCCCGGCAGCAGGTGGCCGTCGACGAGCAGCCCCCATACCTGACCGAACGGGACCGTGCCCACGATGTCCTCGATATCGACCCCGCGATAGCGAAGAGCTCCTCCCTCCCGGTCAGGCTCCGCGATCTCGGTGGCGAAGGCGACCACGCCCTCGAGGCCGGACTGAACTTCGGTCGTAACGCTCATGTGGCCTCCGCAAGAACTGGTCGCTTCATGACAGTGGTGGCGAGCACAGGGTGTCAGGTCCCGTCACCTCGAGGCACCGAGCACCACATTGCCGGCGTCGTCGACCGCAAGGCAGAGCGATACCTCGGGGCAAGCCACGGCCTCGAGCAGCCGGCGGCCATCCGGGCGCGTGAGGCTCCAGGCGTGGGCGCCGCCGGTCGGGTCGGTCGAGGTCAAGAGCTGCCCGAACCAGCCGACGGCGACGCACAGCGACGCGGACGCGCACGACACGGCGGTCGGCCCGAGCCGGATACCCCGCACTAGCATGGGGCGGTAGACGTGGGTGATCCGCCAGGCGCGCTTGCCGCCCGTCGGGTCGGTCGAGGTGAGGACGTTCCCCGACCAGTCGAAGGCGACGCAGAGCGAGACCGATGGGCAGGACACGCTCGACAGATAACCGAGCTCGCCGTCGATGTTGACGATCTTCCAGGCGCGCTTGCCGCCGGTCGGGTCGGTCGAGGTGATCACGTTGCCGAACACGTCGACCGCGACGCACAGGGAGATCGACGGGCACGACAAGCTGTGGGGGCTCGTGATGCGGACGCCCCCGGGCAAGACGTTGGCGATCTTCCAAGCGCGTCTGCCGCCGGTCGGGTCGGTCGAGGTCAGGATGTCTCCGTTCCCTGCGACCGCCACGCACAGGGAAGTCGACGGGCAAGACACGTCGGCCTCGACGGTGGGGTTCTTCGTGTCTACGTCCCCGGTCAGCGTCCAGGCGGGCTTGCCGCCGGTGGGGTCGGTCGAGGTCGAGATGTCGCCCGCGTCATTGATCGCTACGCACAGCGTCGGCGACGGACAGGAGACGCCGCCTGGGGTATCCGCTTGGCCCCCTGGCTCGACCCCTGCGGCGGCTGTCCAGGCGCCGGGACCGCCGGTCGCGTCGGTCGAGCTGAGGATGTTGCCCGCGGTGTCGAGCGCCACGCAAGTGGTGCTCGATGGGCATGACATGGCCGTGAGGCTGTTGTTGACGGCGACGAACGTGGATCTCCAGGCCTTGTTGTGGCCCAGCGGGTGGGTCGAGCTCTCGATGTCGCCGTCGGCATCGACGAGGACGCACAGCGATCGCGACGCGCAGGAGACGAACGTCGGACCGAACAGTCCGATTGCTGGATTGCTCCAGGTCGCCGCACCACCGGTCGGGCGGGTCGAGACGTCCAGTCCCCCCCGGTCGTCGACCGCGACGCAGAGCGAGGGGGACGGGCATGACACGCTCGTCAGCCCGCCGAGCGCGCCCAGCCTCGCGACGTGCCAGGCGCGGGCGTTCCCGGTCGGCCGGGTCGACGTCAGCAGCTCGTCCTCGAGCGCGAGCGACAGGCGTGTGCCCGCGACCACGCAGAGCGCCGGCGAGGCGCACGACACGGCCGCCAGGGGGCCGGCAACGACGCGAACCGAGCGCCACGTGCCCGGACCTGCCGTCGGCTCCGCAGAGGTGACGATGTGTCCCGAGCCGTCCACGGCAACGCACAGGGCCTGTGCCGGGCACGAGACCCCCGCCAGCGCCCGGCCGGCGTCGACCCGGGCGATGCTCCAGTCGCCGCCGCCCCCGGTCGGGTCAGTTGATGTGAGCAGCTGCCCCGAGCCGCCGACCGCGACGCACAGAGACTGCGACGTGCACGAGACTGCGGTGAGGTTGGCGCCGGGGTCGATGTCGGTAAGCGTCCAGGCGCTCGCGCCGCCGGTCGGGTCCGTCGACGTGATCACGTCGCCGGCGTCGTCAACTGCGACACACAATGACGGTGAGGGACAGGAGATGGCGGTGAAGCCGGCGCCCTCGTCTACCCCGCGGGCGACGGTCCAGGCGCTCGCGCCGCCGGTCGGGTCGGTCGAGGTGGCCACGTTGCCGTACTCGTCGACCGCGACGCACAGCGACCGCGAGGGACACGAGATTCCGGTGGACTCGATGCCGGTGACGTAGGGCGGCTGGTTGTCGATCAGCTGCGGAGTGGACCACGCGAGCGGGGCGGTGGCCGCGGTCCCGGCGGGCCCCGTCGTCGCCAGCGCGATCGCCGCCAGCCCGAGCGCCGCCAGCGCTCCGACTGCGTACCTTCGACGATTTGGCGCGCCGCCCACCGCACGGCGATCATGTCACCTTTCGATCCGCTCCACCGCAGCCGCGAAGGCTGACTCGCGCGTACGCTTCCGTGGCCGTGTCCGACCTCCTGTTCCGCCCAGCCTCCGAGCTTGCAGCCCTCCTCCGCGCCGGAGAATTGAGCGCGCATGAGCTGGTGGCGGCGTCGCTGGCGCGGATCGACGAGCTGGATCCGGAGATCAACGCCTTCACGCACGTCGCGCACGACTCGGCGCTGGCCGCCGCCGCGCGGATCGGCCCCGACGATCCGCGTCGGTTCGCCGGCGTTCCGATCGCGATCAAGGACAACCGGCCCGTGGCGGGCATGCCACTGACGATGTGCAGCGACCTGTTCGGCGATTTCGTCGCGGGGCATGACGCATTCTGCGTCCGGCGCCTGCGCGCGGCCGGCTTCGTGATCGTGGGCAAGACCGCGCTGCCTGAGATGGGCATCCTCCCGACCACCGAATCTCGCCGTTTCGGGCCGACGCGCAACCCGTGGGCGCCGGAACGCACGCCGGGAGGCTCGAGCGGCGGCTCAGGGGCGGCCGTGGCCGCGGGAATGGTTCCGGTCGGCCACGGGAACGACGGCGGCGGATCCACCCGGATCCCCGCCGCCTGCTGCGGGCTGGTCGGGCTGAAGCCGGCACGCGGCCGCGTCTCGGCCGGCCCGGACTCGGGCCAGAGCTTTCTCGTCGGCGACGGGGTGCTCACCCGCACGGTCGCGGACACCGCCGCGCTGCTCGACGTGATGGCGGGCTACGAGCCCGGCGACGCGAACTGGGCGCCGCCCCCAGCCGCTCCCTTCGCCGAGCTCGCCGCGCGGCCCCCTGAGCGGATGCGGATCGGGCTCGCACTCAATATGCCGCTCGAAGGCGCGACGCTGGACCCGGTGTGCGAGAGCGCCGCGCGCGACGCGGCGTCACTGCTCGAGTCGCTCGGCAACGAGGTGGAGGAGATCATCCCGCCGTGGTCGGGGCTCGACCTGCTGCCCGACTTCACCCGGGCATTCGGGCCGGCGGTGTCGATGACCACCTTGGCCGGCGGCCGCCTGGCCGGGCGAGAGCCGACCGAGGACGACGTCGAGCCGCTCACGTGGGCTCTATGGGAGCGCGCCCGCGCCGAGGATACGCTCAGCCTGCTCGCGGCGCAGAACCGGCTCGAATCGGTCGCCAGGTCGCTCGTGGCCTTTTTCGCGCCCTACGACGCGGTGCTCACGCCGGCCCTCGCGCAGCGCCCGCTGCCGATCGGGGAGGTCCACGGCCGCGGCCCGGATCCTTGGGAGCACTATCAGCGCTCGGGCGCCTTCACGCCGTACACCGCGATCGTCAACGTGACCGGGCAGCCGGCGATCTCGCTGCCCCTGTTCCATGGCGAGGACGGCCTGCCGACCGGGATCCAGCTGATCGGGCCACCCGCGCGAGAGGACATCGTCCTGCAGCTCGCCACCGAGCTCGAGCAGGCGTGTCCGTGGGCGGGGCGGCGTCCAGCGGGCGTGTAGGGTCGGAGGGCGGTGGGCCGCCCCTGGCGGCGTCCAGCGGGCGTGTAGGGTCGGAGGGCGGTGGGCCGCCCCTGGCGGCGTCCAGCGGGCGTGTAGGGTCGGAGGGCGGTGGGCCGCCCCTGGCGGCGTCCAGCGGGCGTGTAGGGTCGGAG
>Ga0302326_10033204_pt1 | contig 10260 bp, 4 predicted proteins | sample Palsa_T0_3_FD_202264 | JGI IMG/M metagenome (GOLD analysis project Ga0302326, IMG submission 202264) | Peat permafrost microbial communities from Stordalen Mire near Abisko, Sweden - Palsa_T0_3 | ecosystem: Environmental > Terrestrial > Soil > Palsa > Peat permafrost | place: Sweden: Abisko... | reverse complement strand
AGACTGCGCCGAAAGAAGATGAGAAGGCCGCCAGGGCGCCAAGCCGCCAAGTGGGTTTGCATTCCCTCCTGGCGGCTTGGCGCCTTGGCGGCTCTCTCGCTCTCGTTCGCGCTCGCGGGGTGCAGTGGGGCGCTGACGTTGAACGCGCCGAACGTCGTGCCGAGCCTCGCGAGGGAGCCGACGCGGATCGACCTCGATCCCATCGAGACGCGCGCGGTCGTGCAAGGGGACTTCGCGCCCCCGGGGCCGGCGGCCGTGCTCACGGCGGCGATGAACCAGGAGAACGCGGGACGCGCCCTGACCGGCGGGGACGCCGGGGGCTACACGGTGAGGTGCACCCTCGACCGCTTCGCGGTGCGATCGGAGAAGCGCGTCACCGAGAACGTCGAGCTCCTCGCGCTCTACGCGGATCTCTCGTGCGAGGCGAAGCGCACCAACGACGGGGCCATGGTGTGGCGCGGCGAGCTCCGCGGTCGGGCCTGCGAGGAGGGCAGCAACGTGCTCGGGACCAGCATGGGCGTGACGCAGCGCCTGGTGAACCGCGCCCTCTCCGACACCGCCCGCGAGATGGCCAGTGACCTCGCGCTGCGCGCGCTCGGGCTGCGGGCGGTGCCGAGCACGCGCGCCTTCGCCGACGAGAACCAGCAGCAGGCCGCGTCGGGCCTCGACGACACCCCGTGGGGAGCGGCGGCGCTCGAGGAGAACCCGAGCGCGGTCGACCACGCGCTCCACACGCTCGACGCGCGCGATGCGACACTGCGGGCCGGCGCGTGGAACGTGGTGGCCATGGCCGCGAGCCCGGACGATCCGTGGCTCGCGGGCGAGAAGCTGGCGCTCGACGACGAGCCGCTCGTGCGCTTCGTCCAGTACAAGGCGCTCGCGCGGCACGGCGGCGAGGCGGCGCTCGCGCAGCTGAAGAGCGCCGCCGACCGCGAAGGAGACGGGATCCTCGTCGAGCTCGCGAGAGACTCCCTGGCGAGCGGAGGGATCGGGGTCACGCGGTCGAAGCGCTGACCTTCTAGAAACCGAGGTCGACCGTCGCCGCCGATCCCGGCGACCTCTTGGCGGGGGGATTCGTCTTCGCGGGGAGACGTACCGCGGCAGGCCCGGGCGCGGGAGGAGCGCGCCCCGCGGAGGGCTCGCTCGACGCGGACGCCACGAGCTCGGCGGGTGGAGACACGGGGGCCGGAGACGACGCGGCCGGCGACGCCGCCAGCGCCGATGGCAACGCGACCGCGGGCGGAAAGGAGACGGGCACCGGCGCCGAGGACGCCGCCGCCGCCGGCCGGTCCTTCGCCTTCCCCGCCACGACGGCCACGACGCCCAGCAGACAGAGGAGCGCGACACCGCCGCCAACCGCCGCGATGAGCCCTCCCCGCTTCGGCGCGACGCCGTGTGTCCGCGCCATCGACGAGCCGGTCGTCACCTGCTGCGCCGGCGAGTAGGGCGGCGGGGACATCGGCAGCGGCTGGGGGGTCGATCCCGAGACCGGGTGGGGCGTCATCTGGACGGCCGCCGCGGGCGCGACGCCGGAGTGGTGCGCCGTCGTGTCCGCCGGATCGATCACGTCGGTGATCAGCGATTGACCGAAGACCACGGCGAGACCGTCCGACAGCTGCTTCGCGCTCTGGAAGCGCTGCGCAGGGTCCCGGCTTGCCGCCCTGATCCACCAGCCGTCGAACGCCAGCGGGAGGTCCGGCGCGACGTGCGACGGCACCGGCATCGGCGCCACCATGATCCTCATGAGCAGATCGCCCAGCGCCTCGCTCTCGAACGGCAAGTGCCCCGTCAGCGCCAGGTACACGATGACCCCGAGCGACCACACGTCGCTGCGGTGGTCGACCGCCTTCGTCCCCTGCGCCTGCTCCGGGCTCATGTAATAGGGAGTGCCGAGCATCGCGCCGGTCTTCGTGTTGCTGCCCTCGATGGCGCCGGTGGCCTTGGCGATGCCGAAGTCGAGCACCTTCGCGATCTCGCGGTCGTCGTCCCGGACGAGGAAGATGTTGTCGGGCTTCAGATCGCGGTGGACGATCCCGGCGGCGTGGGCCTTGGCGAGCGCGCGAGCCACCTGTGCGACGATGACGCAGAGCTTCTTCGGGGGCAGGCGGCCCACGCGGGCAAGGCGCTTGCCGAGATCCTCGCCCTCGAGCAGCTCCATGGCCATGTACGGCGTCCCGTCCCAGATGCCGTGGTCGAGGATCTGCACGACGTGAGGGCTGCGGAGCTGGGCAGCCGCTTTCGCCTCGCGCTCGAAGCGCATGTGGGCCTCCGGCATCGCCGCGTGCGGGCCCTCGATGAACTTGAGCGCGCAGGGGATGTCGAGGCCCAGGTGCGTCGCGTGCCAGACGGACCCCATCCCGCCACGCCCGAGGAGGCGATTGAGGCGAAAGCGCTCCGCGACGACGAGGTTGGGGACGGGGTGCATCGGACCGCTCGCGTCCCGTCAGACTACGGCGCGGCCCGTGGCGGGCAACGTCAGCGGGCAGGCGTGACTTGCAAGCTTCTCAGATATCGTGTGTGCTGGCGAATAGTTGCACCTTGGGGGTTCACCCGGTGCGCCTTGGGAGTCACTGCCATGCCTACGTCCAAGCTCCGGACTCGAGTGACTCTCGTCCTGGTGCATCTTTTCGTCGCCACTGCGGTGTGGATCGCGCTGTCGGCCTCCGGTTGCTCGAGCACTGACTCCGTCAACAACCCGACCCCCGACGCGTCCGACGCCTCCAACGACATCACGGCCGCCGCCGACCACACGATGGGGACCGGAAACTGCACGGGATCGCTGACGTCCTGCAGCGGTTCGTGCGTCAACACGACGGACGACCCGAAGAACTGCGGATCGTGCGGGGCGACCTGCAGCGGTGGGCTCGTCTGCTCCAGCGGCACGTGCGCGGTCGGCTGCCAGTCGGGCCAGACCCTGTGTGGCGCCGGCTCGTGCGCCAACCTGCAGACGGACTTCGACAACTGCGGCACCTGCGGCAAGGCATGCGCGGCCGGCCAGGTGTGCAACGCCGGCTCGTGCTCGCTCTACTGCAGCCCGCCGACGACGTCGTGCAACGGCTCGTGCGTCAACGAGCAGAACGACACCAACAACTGCGGCGGCTGCGGAAAGGCCTGCGGCACGGGACTGGTCTGCGCCGGCGGCAACTGCGGCGTCTCGTGCGGGCTGCTGACGACGTGCACCACCGATGCGGGGGCATTCTGCACGAACACACAGACCGACAGCACGAACTGCGGGACGTGCGGCACCATCTGCCCCGGCGGAGAGGTCTGCTCGATGGGGCAGTGCCAGCTGACCTGCCAGACGGGCCTGCTGAACTGCAACGGCACGTGCATCGACCCGACGTCGGACCAGTCGTTCTGCGGCGCGACGGGCGCCTGCGGGGCCGGCGACAGCGGCTCGCCGGGGACGACCTGCCCCGCCGGTCAGGCGTGCGGAGGCGGGGTGTGCGCCATCAGCTGCCCACCCGGGCAGGTGGCCTGCAACGGCGCCTGCGTCGATCCGACCAGCAACAACACCTTCTGCGGCGCGACGCCGGGGTGCGGCGTCGGCGACGCCGGGACCGCGGGGACCACCTGCGGCGGAGGGCTGATTTGCTCGGTGGGTACCTGCCAGGCGACCTGCGCGAAGAACCTCGTCCTCTGCACCGTCAGCGGGCAGGCGACGTGCGTCGATCCGACCACGAGCCCGAGCTTCTGCGGCGCCACCGCGGGCTGCGGCGTTGCCGACGCCGGGACCGCGGGCAGCGTCTGCACGGCGGGCACGGTCTGCGCCAGCGGCACCTGCGCGGTGAGCTGCGCGCCCCCCACCCTCCAGTGTCCCGGCCTCACGGGGACCTGCATCAACCCGCAGAGCGATCCCAATTTCTGCGGCGCGACGGGCAACTGCCTGGGAATCAGCGCAGGGCAAGCCTGCCCCTCGGGTCGCGTCTGCACGACGGGCGTCTGCGCCATCACGTGCGTCCTCGGCCAGCAGGACTGCCAGAACCAGTGCATCGATCCGAACAGCAGCGTGACCTTCTGCGGAGCGCACAACAACTGCTCGCTCTACACCACGTGCATCGCCGGCCAGATCTGCTCCGACGGCGGCTGCGTGCTCTCGTGCCAGACGGGGCTCGTGAACTGCAACGTCAACGGCACGCCGACCTGCGTCGATCCGATGTCCAACCGGAATTTCTGCGGCGCGAATTCCAGCTGCTCCGCGAGCTCGTACGCGGTCTGCCCCCCGGGGCAGGTCTGCGCAAGTGGGAACTGCCAAACCAGCTGTCTGGCTAGCGAGGCGCAGTGCAACAGCCAGTGCATCAACCCGTTGACCGACTCCACCAACTGCGGGGCGGCGGCAGGCGGGATGTGCTCCAGTTCAGTAACCGCGAGCGCGGACTACCAGGGCGTGAACTGCGCGGCGACGGTCGGCGGATCGACGTGCAACGGCGCGGGCTCCTGTGCCTGTCCGACCGTCCCGACGACGCCCCCCCACAACGAGATCGCGTGCGTCGGGTCCCCGGGGACGCTCTGCCTCGATCCGCAGACGAACACCGGATACTGCGGGGCCAAGGGCTTGTGTACGCCCGGAGACAACACCCCCTCCGATCCCAACTTCGTGGGCGTGAACTGCGCGGCCACCGCAGGACAGACGTGCCTCGGTGGCACCTGCACCTGCCCGTACATCCCCGGGAGCAGCCCCGCCACCCTCGAGCCCGTGTGCACGGTGGGCACCACGCCGAGCTGCATCGATCCAACCACCAACAACGCGTTCTGTGGGGCCGATTCGAACTGCAGCGTCAGCTCCTACGTGAACTGCGGGTCGATCCCGGGATCCAGCTGCAGTCAGCAGGCTGGTCAGGCCAAGCCCATGTGCAACTGCCCCGCAGGCCAGCTCAACTGCGGCGGCGCGTGCGTTGATCCGACTACCAACCCCAACTTCTGCGGCGCCACCGGCAACTGCACGAACACGGGGGCCGGGAACAGCACAGGGAACGTGTGCAGCGCCAATTCACTCACCACGTGCGGGCTGAAGCCGGGCAGCAACGGCGTCTACTACTGCGAGACCAAATGCACCTCGGCCAGCGACCCCGGCACGGGCCAGCTCGCCTGCGGCATCAACCAGCCGGGAGCGTACTGCGCGAACTACCAGACGGACAACAGCAACTGCGGCAACTGCGGCGTCTCGTGCGGCAGCCCCGCCGTCACCCTCACGACGTGCGGGCCCGACTCCGGCGTCACGCCCCCCGCGCCGGGCGATCTTCCGTTCGGCTGCAACTCGATCTGCCCGGCCGGCCAGAACGCGTGCATTCTAGGGACGAGCTACTGCACCAACCTGAGCACCGATCCCAACAACTGCGGGGACGGGGGGGCCAACATCGACGGGAGCACGAACGGTTGCGGCAACAAGTGCGGCACCGGCCTGGTCTGCACCAGCGGCACCTGCACCAGCACCTGCGGGAGCCCTGAAACGCAGTGTGGTGCGGACGCGGGCGGCGCGTGCGCCAACCTGAACAACGACCCGAACAACTGCGGCACCTGCGGCACCGCCTGCGGTACAGGGTTGGCTTGCTTGCAGAACCCAGGTGGGTCCGCGGCACCGGCCCAGTGCTGCACGACCAACTACAACACGGTGTGCAACAACACCGCCGCGCCTCCCGTGCCAACCTGCGTCGACACGACCACCGACAACAACAACTGCGGCAGCTGCGGCCAAGTCTGTCCCCTCTATCATGCGCACGCCTCGACCCCCACGACCTGCGTCAACAGCACCCCGCCCTCGTGCAACGTCCACAGCGACGGCCTGAACAGCGGGTGGGACGACGACACGGCCCCGAGCACGTTCTCCGCAGCAGAAGCCCTGACGGCTTGCCAGACGTGGGAGAAAGCCAATGGGCTGAGCAACGGGTGCATCGCCGCGCAGACGGTCTGCGAGTCGGGGTACTCCGGGGCCTACGACAACAACTTCATCTGGTGGTACACGGATCCGGACGGGGGCGCAGGTCAGACGATCGCGGGAGAGGTCACCGTCTACACGTGCTCGACCCTGCCGCCTACCGGGATCCCGGTCGTGAGCCACTGGTACTAGAGACCAACCGCATAGCCATGGCGACGGGCATCAACGCGCCCTCTCCCACACCGCTTAGCCGTGATAGAACCGCCTCATGCGTAAGCCTTGGCTGCTCGTCCTGTCGCTCGTCGCGACCACGGCGGCGTGCACCTCTCTTCTGGGCGACTTCACCGTCAAGCCGACGGCCGGCGACGGAGGAGGTGACGACAGCAGCAGCAGCGGAAGCGGCAGCGGAAGCGGCGGCAACGAGGGCGGCGGGGAAGGCGGCGCCACGTGCAAGGCGATCACGTCGGACGTCTCGGTGTACTTCGGTCTGAAGGCGACCCTCGACGGGACGAAGAGCACGACGACCACCGGGGACACCCTGCAGTACTCGTGGGCCGTCGACAAGGCCCCCACCGGAAGCACGATCACGACGGCGAACCTCGGGGGCGCCTCGACCGCGACGCCGAGCTTCGTCCCCGACGTCGCGGGCGAGTACAACCTCGTCCTCACGGTCAACGACGGCAAGAGCCAGAACAACGCCCCCGCCAACGTGTTCGCCGAGCTGCCTCAGGTGCTCTTCGCGCAGGGGAACGTCACGGCGAGCGGACCGCAGGCAGTGTACGTCGTCGCCGATCTCGACGGGGGCACGCCGCATCCGGTGATGTGCCCGGACACGGCGGTGACCTCCGTGACCAACGAGATCGCCACGTTCGCCGCGTACGCCGGCCGCGCCTACGACTTCTGGGAGGCGCCGGCAGGTCAGCCCTCGAACTACGCAGCGTTCACGGTCGACTACCAGACCGGCAACTACTCGACCCACCTCTATGCCGGCACCACCGTCTCGGGTTGCGACGCGTCCCCGCCCGTCGACCTCCACGCAGCGGGGTTCGGTCAACCGGCGTTCGGCTCGGAGCCGCACTTCAACCCGCAGGGGACGCGCTTCGCGGTCTACGACGCGCAGGAGAACGTCCTCACGTTCGGGTCGGACGGCAGCGCCGAGCACAACGTCTCCCCGTACAGCGCCGGTCAGAGCGGCGCGCCGTCCTTCGACACGCTCGGCCGCGGCACCGCCTACAGCGCGCCGCCGCGCGTCGCGTGGAATTCGTCGGGGCTCGCCGTGGCGTGGGCCAGGTCGAACGCGACGACCGGCGGCTGGGAGGTGGTCACGGCCATGGACGCGCCGACCGCGACGCCGACCGTCTACATGAGCTGCTCCGGCGTGACGCCTCGCGAGATCGCGCTGCTGGCCGACGGGTCCGTCATCGCCGGCTACCGCACGACGCCCACGTCCGGGGAGAACATCTATCAGCTCACGGTCGGCGCTCAGCAGGCCTGCCAGGTCAAGCACCAGTACACCCAGGTCTCCGACGCGAGCGCCGCCGTCGCGGCCGACTTCGACGTGTCGCCCGACCAGCTGACGCTCGCCTTCCTGCAGCTCGATCCGACGCAGCAGGACGCGTCGCTCTGGAACTGCCAGGGTGCTTGCTACGATCTGGCGGCCGGCGCTCAGTACCCGGGCGGCTACGTTTACACCGCGGCGATCAATGGCACCGGGTCACCGCAGCCGGCCTCGGCGACACCCGCGCTGTTCGGTCCGCGCTGGATCGGCGGCGGCACGCTCCTCGTCTTCACCGGCCTGGACGCGACGTCGGACGCCCGCGCTCCGCGGACCTCGGTCGTGGTCACCGCCCCCGACGGGGGCGGGCAGCACGTCGTCGCCCAGGGCGACGGGGTGACCACGTTCGTGTCGACGTCGGGCAGCGCCGCGTGCGGAATCGTGCGGGGCCGGGTGGGGCCGTTTGGCGCCGCGCTCCTGTCGATCGTCGCGTTCGCGGCGCTCCTGCGCGGGCGCCGGCGTCGCGACTGACGGGCCGCCGCGTCGGATCGCGCGTCAGATCCCCAGGTCGACCGGCTTCTTCTTGCCCGGCGTCGGCGGCGGCGGTTTGACCGCCGGCCCCGGCTGCACCGGCACGATCGGAACCGCGAGGGGCTTCGGCGAGGCTGCGCTCACGCTCGCGGGCGGAGCCGTCGCCGCCGCCGTCGTGGATGCCGCGGGCTCGAGCGTCGCGGTCGGCAGGGCCGTCGCGGTCGGCTTGACCACCGGCTCCGCGACCGCCGGCTCGGAAGTCGTCGGCCCCACGGTGACGGCTGACGTCCCCTTGCCCTTCACGGCGTACGAGATCCCCACGATGCCGAGGACGACCACCACGAGCGCGACGCCGCCCAGCGCCACGAAGAGGCCGGCGTTCGGTCGGCCGGCGCCCGCCGGCCCGCCAGCGAAGGTGCGCGACATCGGCCCGCCCGTCGTCGGCGTCGGCGACATCGGCGCGGGCGTCGTGCCCGCCGCCAGTAGATTGCTCGCGGGCGGCGGCGTGATCGCCAGCGTACCCGCGGCCGGCGGCGTGCGCCCGAGCCCTGGGGTCGACTGGTTTCCCACGATCATGGTCTGAGGCGGCGGTGGAGGACCCGACTCGCCCGGCCGGTACTGGCGCTCCCCGGCACCGATCCCGGACGACAGCCCCAAGGCGAGCCCCAACCCGTCGCCGAAATCCTTGGCGGACTGGAAGCGCAGCCCGGGGTCGCGCTGCGCGGCTCTCGCAAACCAGGCATCGAACCCCGGTGGTAGATCCTGCACGACGTGCGACGGCACCGGCACCGGCGACACGATCAGCTGCACGAGCAGATCGCCCAGGGCCTCGCTCTCGAACGGGAGCCTGCCCGTTAGCGCCTGGTAGACGATGACCGCCAGGGACCAGAGGTCGCTCCGGTGGTCGACGGCTCGGATCCCCTGTGCTTGCTCGGGGCTCATGTAATAGGGCGTCCCGAGCATCGCGCCGGTCTTGGTGTTGCTGCCCTCGACCGCGTTCGCCCCGGTCGCCTTCGCGATACCGAAGTCGAGCACCTTGGCGATCTCGCGGTCGTCGTCCCGAACGAGGAAGATGTTGTCGGGCTTGAGGTCGCGATGCACGATCCCGAGCGAGTGGGCCCGGGTCAACGCCCGCCCGACCTGCAACACGATCTTCAGAACATCGGGCGCCGGCATGCGATGCAGCCGCCCGAGGCGCTTGCCGAGGTCCTCCCCGTCGAGCAGCTCCATCGCGATGTACGGCGTGTCCTCGAAGACGCCGTGGTCGAGCACCTGCACCACGTGAGGGCTTCGGAGCTGGGCGGCCGCCTTGGCCTCGCGCTCGAACCGTGCGTGCGCCTCCGGAAGCGACGCGTGAGCGCCCTCGATGAACTTGACCGCGCAGGGGATGTCGAGCCCCAGGTGCGTGGCGTGCCAGACGGAGCCCATGCCACCGCGGCCAAGCTGGCGATTGAGCCGAAACCGATCGGCAATGACAACATCGGCGGCAAGCGTGATCGGCATCGAGTTCCCAAGGAGACGGCGTCCCCTCGAGAATACCCAGTCCCACCACCTCTGCACAAGGCGCGCGACCTTCGGGCCTCTCCGAGACCCTCCCCCCCGGCCACCATCGGCCACCGACCCACCCCGGCCTACCCGCACCGTTGTGCTGAGGGCTCCCCGTGGGCGATACTCGCCCCCCAAGACCCCCATGCGCTCCGTCGTCCCCCGTCTCGCCGCCGTTGCCTCGCTTGCCATCGCGACGAGCTTCGCCCCGTCCCTCTTCGCGCAGTCCGATGCCGACCGCGCCACCGCGCGCCAGCTTGGACAGGATGGGGAAACCGCGCTCGACGCCAAGGACTACAAGAGCGCGGAGGACTCCTTCCGCCGGGCCAACAAGCTCGTCCACGCTCCCACGCTGATGCTCGGGCTCGCCCGCTCGCTCGCGGGGCTCCGGAAGTTCGTCGAGTCGCAGGAGACCTACAACCGCATCGTGCGGGAGGGAGTCGCCCCGGGCGCGCCCGCCGTGTTCAAGGACGCGGTCGAGGCGGCCAAGAAGGAGGTCGACGACGTCGCGCCGCACATCGGTGGGGTGACCATCGTGGTCGAGGCCAGCGGCGGGGGCGAGGTGCCCAACGAGAAGGTCCTCCTCGACGGCGCGCCCGTGAACACCGCGTCCCTCGGCGTGCGCCGGGCGATCGACCCCGGCGCGCACGTGCTGTCGGTCACGGGCGACGGATTCAAGCCGGCGGAGGTTCGCTTCGATGTCACCGAAGGAGGCTCGATCAACGCTCCGGTGACGCTCGAGAAGGACCCCAACGCGGTCGCGCCCACGCCCCCCGCGCCGCCGCCCATCGAGCCGCACACGACGTTCGTCCCT
>Ga0302326_10033203_pt1 | contig 10260 bp, 8 predicted proteins | sample Palsa_T0_3_FD_202264 | JGI IMG/M metagenome (GOLD analysis project Ga0302326, IMG submission 202264) | Peat permafrost microbial communities from Stordalen Mire near Abisko, Sweden - Palsa_T0_3 | ecosystem: Environmental > Terrestrial > Soil > Palsa > Peat permafrost | place: Sweden: Abisko... | reverse complement strand
TCAACCAGATCGCGAATCATGGACTCGACATCGCGGCCAACGTAGCCGACTTCCGTGAACTTGGAAGCTTCGACTTTGAGGAACGGGGAATTGGCGAGTTTGGCGAGACGGCGGGCAATTTCGGTTTTGCCCACACCCGTGGGACCGATCATGATGATGTTCTTGGGAATGACCTCTTCGGCCATCTCGGGGCCCAGCTTCTGGCGGCGCATGCGATTGCGCAGGGCGATGGCGACGGCGCGCTTGGCGTCTTTTTGTCCGACAACATACTTGTCGAGCTCGGTGACGATTTCGCGCGGCGTCAGTTCGTCGAGCGTGACTTGTTCTTCTTCGGCGGTTCCGGGTAAGTAGATAGCCATAAATGTTCGCGTAGACGGCCACCCTCGGCCGTCCGGGCCGGGTCGAAGACCCAGCAAGCCTTACACAGTTGCGGTCGAGCTGCGCTCGACAGGACGGCCGAGGGCGGCCGTCCCTACGTGTGCCTTATAACTCTTCAATCGTAATCCTGTCATTGGTATAGATGCACATGCGGCTGGCAATCTTCATTGCTTCTTCGGCGACTTGGCGCGGCGAGAGCTTGGTGTGATCGGCCAGAGCCTGCGCTGCGGCCTGGGCGAACGGGCCACCGGAGCCAATTGCGGCTATGCCAGTATCGGGCTCGATCACGTCTCCCTGGCCGCTTAGCAGGAAGGTCGCTTCTTTATCGCTCACGAGCAGCAGGGCTTCCAGATGGCGCAGAAATTTATCGGTGCGCCAGTCTTTTGCCAGTTCGACGGCGGCGCGTCCTATGTTGCCGTGATACTGCTCTAGCTTGGCTTCGAAGCGGCTGAAGAGAGTGAAGGCGTCGGCGGTGGAGCCGGCGAATCCGGCGAGAATCTTGTCCTGATAGAGGCGGCGAATCTTCTTGGCCCCGTGCTTGATTACGGACTCGCCGAGCGTGACCTGGCCGTCTCCGGCCATAACCACCTGGTTATCGCGACGGACGCAGAGGACCGTGGTGGAGCGGATTCGTCGACGGGTACGGGTTTCGGCAGCGCTTTCGGGCGCCGTTGCTTCTAGTGTGTCCTTTTTCATGAGCGCAATTCTTGATTATAGCAGCGCGGTGATCCATGAGGTGTTGCATGGGGACGAGTTCGACCGTTTTTATCCATGTACAGATTGTCTGCAAGTATGAACATTTGATGCTATACTTTTCAAAAGAGGAGTTCAGCATGCCTACGGCGAATAAACGCGTCCACAAGCACTTCCAGTTGGACGCTGTGAAAATCAAGCGCGCTAAAAAAGCCTTGCGCGCCAAGACGGAGACCGAGACCATCGAGCGCGCCTTGGATTTCACAATCATGGAACATGAGAGGAATCGACTGGCATGGGAAGCGAATGAGCGTTTTATCACGAGCGGCGGCGAGATTAAAGACGTTTTCGGCAAATTGGATCGCTAAATGAGCGCCGCTTTGCTCGATTCTTCCGTTTACATCTCTGGATTGCGGCGGGGCGACGAGGCGCTCCTGGCGCTCCGGCGGTGGTCAGTTGATGCTCCGCTTTGGCTCAGCGCCGTTGTGCTCGAAGAGCTATATGCGGGCGCCTCGGGTCGGGTTCGACACTCTCTGGAGCGGATGGAACGCGAATTTGACCGGATGAAACGAATTTTGGTCCCGAACCTCGGCGACTGGACTGAAGCTGGACGAGTGCTGGCGCGTGTGGGGGCTAGATACGGATACGAGAAGATCGGGCAGGGTCGTCTGGCGAATGATGCGCTGGTTGCAATGAGCGCCGCGCGAATGGGCGCGACGGTGATTACGGCGAACGAGAGGGACTTCGCCAGGATTGCCGAATTTCGCTTCTTTAAGTGGGAATTGAATGTCTTTTAGTACACGAGTTTTGTGAATCGCGTTAGTGCGCCGAATTAATTGCCTAAGGTCGGCGATGAAGGTCAGTGAACCGTTTCTTTTGTGCTTTTCGCTGCTGTCGATTGCAGCAACCTTCTTGCCCCGCAAGCTCCGTAGGAGGAGCGGGACTCCCTACGAATAGCAGATCATGGCACGTGCTGGGTTTCTCGCCATCGGAATAGCGCTGCTTGTGCTTTGGTATTCTCTGCCCAAACAGTGAGTCCCCTTGCTCCTGTAAAATTCATGCAGCGCATCTGGAGCCATTCTCTTTTGTCGTTTCTGGACGAACTAAACCCGCAACAACGCGAAGCGGCTGAGACTACCGACGGGCCGGTGCTGATTCTGGCTGGGGCGGGCAGCGGGAAGACTCGCGTCATCACGTTTCGCATTGCTTACCTGATCGAGAAGATGGGGGTGATGCCGGAATCGATCCTGGCTGTGACTTTCACCAACAAGGCGGCGGCCGAGATGGTGGAGCGGGTCGAGAAGCTTGTCGGTGGACTCAGCGTGGCCAAGCCGGTGATTTCTACTTTCCATTCTTTCTGTGTACGTGTGCTGCGGCGGGATATTGAGGCTTTGCGGATTCCTTCCACCGTGCCGGGACAGGCGCCGATTGGGCTCACTAAGAATTTTGTTATCTACGACGAGAGCGATCAGCAGCAGGTGGTCAAGGGCATCATGCGGCGACTGGGGCTGGATGACAAGCAATTGACGCCGCGCAACGTGCTTTCGCGGATTTCCTGGGCCAAGAACCACATGCTCGATCCGCAGGAAATTTATCTGCAGTCGGCGGATCCCAAGACGGAAAAGATTGCCCACATTTTCGAGGAGTATCGCAAGGAGCTGGTGAAGGCGAATGCGATGGACTTCGACGATCTGCTGCTCGAAGCCATGCGCCTGCTCAAGTCGGTGGCGGCGGTGCGGGAATATTACAACCGGCGATTCCAGTATCTGCTGGTCGATGAATATCAGGACACGAACCGTCCGCAGTACGAACTGATGCGGTTGCTGGCGGGCGCCGGGCACAATGTTTGCGCGGTGGGCGATGAAGATCAGTCGATCTACTCGTGGCGCGGCGCCGACATTCGCAACATTCTGGAGTTTGAGCGCGACTTTCCGGAAGCGAAGATCGTGAAGCTGGAGCAGAACTATCGCTCGACGCAAAATATTCTGGAGGCAGCGTCGGTGGTGGTGGCGAATAATGTCCGGCGCAAGGGCAAGAATTTGTGGACGTCACGGCAGGGCGGGGCGAAGATCGGGTATTACGAGGCTCCGGATGGTGAGAATGAGGCGCTGTTTGCGGCCGACACCATCAATAAATATGTGCGGCAGGCGGGCGAAAATGGCGAGACGGCGCGGGCAGCTGTGCTGTATCGGACGAACTCGCAATCGCGATTGTTCGAAGAAGCAATGCGGCGGTATCAGCTGAAGTATCACGTCGTCGGCGGGTTTTCGTTCTATGAGCGGGCTGAGATCAAGGATCTGATTTCATATTTGAAAGTGGTGCTGAATCCGGATGATTCGGTTTCGCTGCTGCGCGTGATCAATACGCCGGTGCGGGGGATTGGCAAGACGACGATTGAGCTGATGGAGCGGCTTGCGCTTGAAACAGGATTGTCGATGTGGGGCGCGGTTGGCGAGGCGATTAAGAGGCAGTTGCTGCCGGCGCGGGCGTTGGCGGCGCTGCGGAGCTTCCGGGCGCTGGTTGAGGATGGGCGGGCGATGCTGGCGGGGACTTTTGTGGAGCGGGTGGAGGAGACGGCGGGAGTGGGATCTGACGAGGGCGCGGTCGAGCTGCGCTCGGCTGGGCGGATGAATGCGTCCGCCCCTACGCGAGCTGATGAGGGCACTGACTTCAATCCTGGCAACTTTAGCTTTGATTTCGGAGAGAACTCCGATACTTCAGTTGGTGACCAAGAAGGAGCCGGCGAAGACGAAGAAGGGCAGAAAGACCTCATCGAGAGCCGGCAGGATGCCGGCGAAGACGAAGAAGGGCAGAAAGACCTCATCGAGAGCCGGCAGGATGCCGGCGCTACCAGTACAGTCGAGGGTTTTCGCACGCCGGGGGCGGCGGCTAATACGGCGGAGCTTCTTAAGTTTCTGATCGATCGCACCGGATACATCAAACAACTGGAAGAGGAAGACACGCCGGAAGCTTACTCGCGCATTGAGAATCTTCGCGAACTGGTGAACGCGGCCATGGACTCGCGGGATCGCGGGGAGACGCTGGATGAGTTTCTCGATCATGCGGCACTGGTCAGCGATGCCGACCAGTATGACGAGCATGCGCAGATCACGCTGATGACGCTGCATGCGGCCAAGGGGTTGGAGTTTCCGCTGGTGGTTCTCGCCGGCATGGAAGAAGGATTGTTCCCGCATTCGCGGACGATGCTGGAGCCGGACGCGATTGAGGAAGAACGGCGGCTGTGCTATGTGGGGATGACGCGGGCTATGGATACGCTGGTTCTGTCGCGTGCTGTTTATCGGCGGCGGTATGGGACGGATATGCCGGAGGCAAGCGTGCCTTCGCGATTCTTGGAGGAAGTTCCGCCGCAGTTGGTCGAAGAGCTAGGTGGATCGCGGCGGCGGGGATCCTCGTCATCGGCGTCTTCCGCTGCCGACTCTTCGCGGACAGGAGTGTCCGCGCCACACATGCGGCGGGCCGAGTCTGCCCATTATTCTTACGAAGATGAAGATCAGAGTGCCGCGTGGGATCCGGCTCGGGTCAAGGCGTCGCAGATCAGGGCGAAGACGGCTACTCCGCTGCGGAATTACAATTCGATCGACAATATTGCGGAGTTTTTTGTTTCGCGCGGGAAGAAGTTCAATGTTCCGAAATTGGTGGCCGAGGAACCGACGGGCCGGCGCGGATTCCGTCCCGGACAGAAGGTCAAGCACCCGAAATATGGGGAAGGGACGGTGTATCAGCGCGAGGGGGATGGGGAAGACGCCAAGATTACGGTACAATTCCCTCGCTTCGGTTTGAAGAAACTGGTGGAGCGGTACGCGCAGTTGGAGAAAGCCTGATTAGGGTGAAAGAGTGGGATGGGGAGGGACTGCAAATCCCTCGCTTCGCTCGGGATGACAATCTAAAAAGCACGGGACGACAGTCCAAAAGCGCGGAATAACAATAGAAGCAATAGAAATTGAGGAGAGAAGAAAACGCAATCATGGCAAATACAGAGAAGCTAACCAAAGAAGAGCGTAAGAAGAGCAAGCGAGCCTCACGCAAGAAGAGCAAAGCGGAAAAGCCGAAGAAGCCCCGCGATTACGCGCGCGGATCGAAGAAGCGCAAGGTGAAAAAGCTGGCACGCGGTCAGGCGAAACGGTAAGCCGCTGATTTGAGCCGTGAGGTTTGAGCCGTAAGCAGTGCCGGGCATGGGCCAGCGCCCATGCCCGACTCCCGCTGTGAGGAGACAACGACTCTTGTCGCAATCATCCCCTGAGCCAACCGGCGGCGTCGGCGTTATTCGTACTTCCAACAGTCAGGCCTTCTGTTGCAAGTCCATCGACAAACTGATTTCTGATTCGGAAGAGCCCGACCGAAAGCTGAAAAAGACGCTGGGGCCGATTTCGCTGACGGCTCTGGGCATCGGGGCGGTAATCGGCTCAGGGATTTTTACGGTAATTGGCACAGCCATCGCCGGGCAAAAATTCGACACGTCATCGATTCTTAACGCTCCCCTGCTCGATTACATGATCAGGCACCACGCCACGCTCGGCCGCCCTGGCGCGGGCCCGGCCTTGGCTTTGTCGTTGGTTTTGGTAGCGATCGTGTGCGCGTTCACCGGACTGTGCTACGCCGAACTGGCATCCATGATTCCGATTGCCGGCAGCGCCTACACCTACACGTACGCGACGATGGGCGAACTCATCGCCTGGATCATCGGATGGGATCTAATCCTCGAATACGCCGTCAGCAACATGGCGGTGAGTGTTGGGTTTTCGGCGCATCTCGTGGACATGTTCGACTGGTTTGGCCTGCATCCCGCGCTGCGATGGATTGTTCCTGCCTATCTGCCCGCCGGATTGTCTGACCTCCAGAACAACGTGCTGTATGCTCCGGGTCTGCACTTCGGATTCAATGTCCCTGCATTTCTGGTGGTGATGATTCTTACCGTGGTGCTAGTGCGCGGCATTCGCGAATCGGCGGAAGCGAACAATGGCATGGTCATATTGAAGATCGCCGCCATTCTCGCGTTCATCATCGCCGGTTCTCATTACATCAACCGCGGAAACTGGCACCCATTCGCCCCCATGGGCTGGTCGGGAATCCTCACAGGCGGATCCATCATTTTTTTTACGTACATCGGCTTCGATTCTGTTTCTACTGCGGCGGAGGAAGCGCGTAATCCGCAGCGTGACCTGCCCATCGGCATCATCGCCACGCTCGTAGTCTGCACCATCTTATACATCGGTGTCGCCGTGGTGCTTACGGGCGTCGTTCCCTGGCAGACGCTGCTTGACGACGCCGCCCCCGTCGCGAACAGTCTGAAGACGCTTACTGCCAGGACGCACTCCAACACCTTGCGCTGGGTCGAATTAGGTGTTTTGTTTGGCGCGATGATGGGGATGATTTCGTCGCTGCTGGTCTTTCAACTGGGACAAGCTCGGGTGTGGTTTTCAATGTCCCGCGATGGTCTGCTACCTAAGCTCTTCGGCCGCGTCCATCCCCGCTTCCGGACTCCCGCTACCGCGACCTGGATTGCGGGCTTTGTTGTTGGCATTCCCGCTGGGATTCTCGATATCGGGACGCTCTCGGACCTGTCTAATATCGGAACTCTATTCGCCTTCGTGCTGGTATCGATCGGCGTCATTATTCTGCGCTATCGCGATCCCGACCGCCATCGCGGTTTCCGAGCTCCGGGCGGTATCATCGCGCCGGTCTTAAGCGTGCTGTTCTGCGTCTTGCTAATGTCGGGCTTGCCGATACTCACCTGGCTGCGTTTCTTTGCGTGGCTGATCATAGGGCTGATTATTTACATCCTGTACAGTCGGCACCATAGCGAGTTCGTTAAAGCGAAGTAATCGGGATTTTGATTCTGCGCTCAGATTACGCCCATGCGTGTGGTAACGGGGCTTCGTCCCGTCCCGGCGGGGCAGAGCCCCGCCACCACATGACCCGATCCTTTAGAATCGTTGTATGCCTTCGGAGCCGCCCAGCTTCGTCCTCTCGCTTCCTAAGGCCGAGCTCCATCTGCATCTTGAGGGATCGATCGAGCCATCCACACTGCTTGAACTTCGTCAGCGTCACGGGATGGACGGGGCCTCTTTCGCCGAAGTGGAGCAACTCTACAACTACAAGGACTTCGCCGGTTTCCTCGCGGCTTTCAAGGATGTGACTGGACGCCTGCGCACTCCGGAAGACTACGACCTGATCACTTACCGGATGATGGAGCGGCTGGCATCGCAGAACGTTCTGCATGCGGAAGTGATTGTTTCGGTCGGTGTGTGCCTGTGGCGCAAGCAGGAGTTCGCCGCGATTTTCGAGGGGCTGGAACGAGGGCGCGAGCGCGGAGAGAAAGACTTCGGCATTTCGCTATTGTGGATCTTCGATGCGGTGCGGCAGTTTGGCGCTGAGAAAGCGCAGAGCGTGCTCGATCTCGCCATTCAGTTTCGCGATCGCAATGTGGTGGCATTCGGCATTGGCGGCGACGAGCGCGCTGGGCCTCCGGAGTGGTTTGCGGGAGTTTACGCGCGCGGCGCGCAGCACGGTCTTCATCTCACCGCCCATGCCGGTGAAAGCGCTGGACCGGAATCCATCTGGGGCGCGCTGAACCTCAAGGCGGAACGCATTGGCCACGGCCTGACCGCGGCGCAGGATCCGGAATTGATTGAAGAGTTGGCCGAGCGCCAGGTACCCATTGAAATCTGCGTGACCAGCAATCTGCGGACTGGTTGCTGCGCCGAACTGGCGCAACATCCGGTGCGTCGCTACTTCGACCAGGGACTGATGTTGACGCTCAACAGCGACGATCCGGCCATGTTCCGGACCTCGCTGGTGGAGGAATATGCGCTGGTGCAGGAGGCGTTCGCCTTCACCGACGAACACCTGCGCGAAATGGCACGCAATTCCTTCGAGGCCTCGTTTCTGCCGGCGGAAAAGAAAATCGAATTTCTGAATCTGTTTGATTCGGCAGCCACGCGGGCGTAAGCAGTGACGTTGCGCCGGCAACTGCCGAGCTGCGCTCGGCTTGGACGGGCGAGGGCACCCGTCCCCACACGAACAGACCCCACACAAACAGAAAGCCCAACCTATAATGGCTGCCTATGAAATTCGAAGAGAAGATTGCCGAACTGAAACGGCGCGACCAGTTGGCAGAGGAAGGCGGCGGAGCAAAACGTCGCGAGCGGCAGCACAAAGAGGGCAAGATGTCGGCGCGCGAGCGCATCGATTTTCTGCTCGACGAGGGCAGCTTTGAGGAGACCGACAAGTTAGTCACTCACCGCAGCCACGACTTCGGCATGGCCGAGCAGAAATACTACGGCGACGGATTCATCACTGGTTACGGCCGCGTCGAAGGACGGCTCGTCTTTGTTTTTGCGCAGGATTTCACCGTGTTCGGCGGTTCGCTCTCGGAGGCGAACGCCGGGAAAATCGTCAAGATCATGGATCTGGCGGCCAAGATGGGCGCTCCGGTCATCGGGCTGAATGATTCGGGAGGCGCGCGCATTCAGGAAGGCGTAATGTCTCTGGCCGGCTATGCCGACATTTTTTTGCGCAACACGCTTTATAGCGGAGTCGTGCCGCAGATCTCGGCCATCATGGGTCCTTGCGCCGGAGGCGCCGTGTATTCGCCGGCGATTACCGATTTTATTTTTATGGTGGACAAGACTTCCTACATGTTCATTACTGGTCCGGACGTGATCAAACTGGTCACTCATGAGGAAGTCACCAAAGACCAGCTGGGCGGCGCGCACACGCACAACGAAACTTCAGGCGTGGCTCACTTCATGTGCCAGGATGATGCCGAATGTTTGTCGATGGTCCGCGAGCTGTTGAGTTTTCTTCCGTCGAATAATCTGGAAGACCCGCCGCGCAAGGCTTGCAGCGATCCGATCGATCGCATAGACGAGAAACTCGATACGCTGATCCCCGATCAATCGAACATGCCTTATGACATGAAAGATGTGATCCACACGGTGGTCGATGACGGATACTTTTTTGAAATTCACGAACACTATGCGAAGAACATTGTCGTTGGATTTGCGCGGCTCAATGGGAAGCCGGTTGGGATCGTAGCCAATCAGCCCGCCATGCTTGCCGGGACGCTTGATATCAATGCGTCGGTGAAGGGCGCGCGCTTTGTGCGCTTCTGCGACTGCTTCAATATTCCGCTGGTGACGTTTGAAGATGTGCCGGGATTTTTGCCGGGCACGCAGCAGGAGTATGGCGGAATTATCCGGCATGGCGCCAAGTTACTATTTGCGTTTGCGGAAGCTACTGTGCCCAAAGTGACTGTCATTACGCGCAAAGCTTACGGCGGAGCTTATTGCGTTATGTCGTCAAAGCATATTCGCACCGACGTGAATTACGCCTGGCCTAGCGCCGAGATTGCGGTGATGGGGCCGGAAGGCGCGGTGGATATCGTCTACAAGCGAGAATTGGATGGCGCGGAAAATCGCGACGCTGTTCGCCAACAGAAGATTGAAGAATTTCGGGAGCGGCTGGCGAATCCTTACGTGGCGGCTGATCGCGGATTTGTGGATGCCGTGATTCAGCCGCGGGAGACGCGGAAGAAGCTGATTCAGGCGCTGGCCATGCTGGAGAATAAGCGGGATAAGAACCCGAGTAAGAAGCATGGGAATATTCCGCTGTGAGTCGGTCGATGGTCGTTAGTCGGTGGTCGATAGGCTGATTCAAAAGCTTGTTAGCTGTCAGCTCTTAGTAAGAACGCCTCCAACCTGATTTGGGGTTGGTACCCCCCCCTAATTTCGCCTAAAGTATTCATTTTAAGGGAGTTACTTCCAAAGTATTCATAACATTGGAGTTATGATGAGTGGTTTGGTGATGGTCGTTTAGAATCTGGGAGTTGGACTTACTGCACTCCGTCCTGATTTCAATCTCGCCTAAAGTATTCATTTTAATGGAGTTAATTCCAACGTACTCATGACATTGGAGTTATGGGTGGTGGTTTGGTGAGTTGGACTCACTGCACTCCGTCCTGATTTCAAAGAGCTTACTTACAAAATCGGCACGGCCGCACTGGGCTGCTGCCTAAGTTCTATTATAAGCGTTGGTGTCAAATGTCTTGGCGTTCCAGTTGTCGTAATAGACAACAAGCGCGACAAGAGCCCGCCGGAAAATGCGATCGAGATGAGCATAATTCAAGAACAATGCATTTACTGCAGCGGTGAACCGCTGCGCCACCCA
>Ga0302326_10033202_pt1 | contig 10260 bp, 10 predicted proteins | sample Palsa_T0_3_FD_202264 | JGI IMG/M metagenome (GOLD analysis project Ga0302326, IMG submission 202264) | Peat permafrost microbial communities from Stordalen Mire near Abisko, Sweden - Palsa_T0_3 | ecosystem: Environmental > Terrestrial > Soil > Palsa > Peat permafrost | place: Sweden: Abisko... | reverse complement strand
TGTGTGTGTTGCTGGAATCAACTCCCACGCGGCGACGTCCTTTCGGCCATTCGACCGATCACATCTTGCTACGGACGCACACCTAAAGTCACTGATCGGGCTATTGCCCGCTCGACTCGTTCATGTCATGCCGGCACCGCGATGAGTCGCACGGCGTTGTCGACTGCTGCCTGGTCGACGCGGCGGGCGTGGTCCAGCCCGGCAAGGTCGCGTCGTGAGCGGATGGCACGATGGGCGAGCTGCATGACGCGGTTTGGCACGCTGCAGCGCGAGAAGAAGCGGTGACTAAGGCCAGCGCCGAATTGGGAGCATTGGGATGCGTCAGCGCTCTAGTCGACCCAAAACGCAATCCCCGTGTCGGGGACGTATTTGCCGGCGTTGTCCCGTGTGTCACCGGATCGGGGTCAGGCCATTATCCTCCGCCCCCACCCCCGCCGTTGCCTCCTGTGCTGTAGGCCCAGTAGTCAGGGTCTGGGTCCCCCACCGGGCACAAGTCGTGGTATGCGTCCAGAACGAACTGTCCTGCTTGCTCGATGGTCAGCTGTGGATGATCTTGTACCAGGCCGGCGGCAACCTGCGTGCCTGGCATCTGCCGAACCCATAGTCTCCTGCACACTTGGTAGCCGTCTTCAAGCATCGCCGGATCCGTTCCGGTGATGCCCGCCGCGCGTACGGCGCCCAAGAAGTCCGGGGCGGCGGCGCTAGCCGGCGCGGCCAGGCCTACAGAGATGGCGGCTCCAACGGCACCGACGAGGACTTTTCCGAGAGTACCGTTTACGGCACTCCCTTTGCCTGATCCCGGTTGGTGGGATCCCTTGGCTAGCCTCAGCGGGTGAGTTATGCGGTCTATAACCATTTCTCCTGCCTCCCATCGTATTTCGTGTTTTTCCAGTGTTGTGGCCGAGATTGACTGCTTTGATCGCTCGGCGCCCGCGGCACGTTGCCCGCCGCAGAAGTCTTCAAGTCGACCGCTCAATGGCGGCTGCCGCGAAGGTGTTCCGGACGGGTAGCTCTTCACAGCTGTAAGCGTCGCGCCGCAAGCACGAAAAGTCTTCGCCGCTAACGCCTATTGGCCATACCGGTTAGCGGTAGTCAGCGGTTACCGGCTAGCTGCAATGAGCCGCCACACTACAGGGCAACTCGAATCGCAAAGGACCGCGTAAGTTGTTGATGGCAGATAGTTTTGAGGTGGCCAACGATCGGCGGGCCTACTTCAGATGGCTTCCACCGAGGCGACCGACCGTGGCGGTGATCGCATCAGCCGACAGGGCGGACTTGGCGAGGAAACCTATCGCAGGGCTTGTCTCGATCATCTCGGCCAGGTCCGGCTCCGCGTGTGTAGATATCAGTATCACCGGGACCGGCCCCCCGTCGTCGCTCTCCTGAAGTGCCTCAGCAAGATCGAAGCCGCTCTCGTCGCCGAGATTCACATCGACAAGCGTGACGTCGGGTCGTAATTCGTGGACATACCGCAACCCATCAGCATTCGTTAACGCCACACCAACGACGCGGACCCCCTGGTGTTCAAGCAGCCGTCTGGCTGAGTCGAGAAACTCCGGGTTGTCATCGACGATGACAACCCGGATCGGCTTAACCAATGACTCCACGACGCCATTGTGACCGGGCGATCGGCCAGTCTGTAGTCACGCCTGCACCCAACCTCACGTCTCGCACGGAACAAGCACGCTGGACTGCCCCCCGGGCAACACGTCGCGTCTTAGGGGGATCACCACATCCAGCGATGTACCGTCTCCGCGATGACTCGTAATGCTGATCCGGCCCCCAAGGGCCTCAACCCGGTCCACCAACCCTATGAGTCCGGACCCTTTGCCGGCGTCGGCTCCCCCAACACCGTCGTCGCATATCGAAAGGTGCAGGTCGTTACCCTCGGTCTTGACAGCCAGATGTACCTCAGAGGCCTGCGCATGCTTGGCCGCATTCGTAAGCGCCTCTGCCACAACGTAATATCCGGCGACCTCTACGTAGTCAGGTAAGCGGCGAGGTACAGCCACATCCAGATTTACCGGGGCCGCGGAGCGGCGTGCCAGTGTCCTCAGCGCCGGACCGAGCCCTCCCTTCGACAGGATCGCTGGGTGAATACCGCGAGACATCTCGCGTAGCTCGTCCGAGACATCGCCCAGGCCAGTAACGACGTCGGAAATCTGTTCCCGAAGCGCCATCTGCTCAGGCGGGACAGACTCCTCTGCCAGCCGCAACCTAAGTCCCAACGAGACAAGCCGCTGTTGAGCGCCGTCATGCAGATCCCGTTCGATACGCCGCCGGGTGTCATCGGCGGCCGCGACGATCCGTGCCCGCGAGGCCGTCAGTTCCGCACGTGCCTGAACGTTCGCGATCGCAGTCGCGATGAGGTCCGCGAAGTCGCTCACCCGTTGCTCGGCGCCAGGTGGAAAGGCGTCGGGTCGCGACGAACCCGCGACGGCCACTCCCCACACACGGTTGTCGACCACGATCGGGGCACCGACGGCCGAGCATAAACCCAATGCACGGATACGCGCCGCCGCCGACCCGGCAGCATGGTCGTGGGTGCCCATTCTGGCGGCCCGGCCGGAACGTCGCACCATCGCCGCGATATTCTGCCCGTCGAGCGAAAAGCGTTCGCCCACGGGCATCTTCTGCAATCCTGGTTCGTCGGCCGCTGCAAGCAAAAGAGCAGTGCCGTCAGGCTCGTATCGAAACAACGACGCGTTGCGCGAATCCAGACAGCTGGCTAATTCGGCGACCACGGCTGAGAACACCTCCGATGGCGGAACGCCGCGTGCCACCAATGTCGCGACCCGACGCAACGCAATCTGCTGCCGTGCGCCGAGATCGGCTTCGTGTCTGCGGCGTTCGGCTTCGATCGCGCTTGCCCGGGCCAACCACGCAAGACTGTTGGACAACAACGCCACGATGAAAAAGACGCCAACCACGACCCAGTTCTGGGGCTGTGAAAGACCGCTGTCCGGCCAGCTTCGGCAGTAGTCGAAGGCCACTGCGCTGGCCAGTGCGTTGATCGCCGCTAATCCGAACCCCCACGCCGCTCCGACCACCAGTACCCCGAGAAGGTACACCGTGCCGAAAGCATTGGTCGGAGCGAAATGTCTGAGCAACACAACTACAACCGTCTCCAGGCCGATCAATGCCGCGGCGGCGACGAGCCCAAGCCAGAACGGCGGAGGGGTCGGCCGCACCAGCAGCGACATGACCCGGCCGCGCGGACGTTCCGGTCGGCCGTCCTTGACCTCGGCGACCACCTGCCCTGTCACATGATCGGCTTAGCACGCGCGATGGTCCGCCGCAATATCGCGACCGAAGCGCCGAGACCTTTGCCAGCTAGCCGGTAGCCAAACATTCCGGTTGCCTGCAGTCCCATACTGCCGCCAGCCGCAGAGACACAGGCTCGGCTGGACGAAACCATCGAAGAAATGGAAGCCAAAGGATGAGGCGATGAAGTCTCTATTGATCGGTACTTCCATTACAGAAGGTCCGACGAACACAGACCAAACAACCCGCCGCAGTTAGGTACACCGTCCAATTAACGCTCACCTTAAGGAGTCAGTGATGTCCTTCGGGCAAGTGCCGCCAGAGATCAATTCCGGACGGCTGTTCTACGGTTGCGGCTCGGCATCAATGGTGCGGGCGGCGACGGCTTGGGATGAGCTGGCAGCAACCCTGCGTCAGGCCGCGGCATATTGCTGTGCGGTTGCCGCCACTGTGGCTGAAGGTTGGCACGGCGCTGTCGCGATCTCCGTCGGCCGGGCTCTGGCGCCGTACATCGCCTGGCTCAACGCCGCCGCTACCCAAGCCGCGCACGCAGCAATGCAGGCGGCCGCTGCGGTGAGCGCCCATGAGTTGGCTATGGCAGCGATGGTGCACCCGGATGTGGTCGTCGCCAATCGAATACGGCTGCTATCGCTGTGCACGGCAAATTGCCTGGCTCAGGTTAGTCCGATGATCGCGCAAACCGAAGCTGAGTATGAGCAGATGTGGTCCGATGATGCCGAGGCCATGTATGCCTATGCTCGAGCGTCGGCCAAGGCCTCCGTGCTGACGCCGTTCGGCTCGTCGAGTCTCAGGATCGACCCGTCTGGGTCGACACACCCCGACGTAAATGTTCGGCGGTCGTCGCGCGTATTGGCATCGGCCCCAGCTGCCATCGCGGCTGGCCAGCAGGTTATTGCCGCTATTCCCGAAGCACTGCAGGCGCTTTCGTCATCGCCACAAACGACGTTAGATGTTCATCTGCTTCCCGTGACGACCGCGGTGTCCAAGCTCGCTTCATTGTCTCCGGCAGCGGAAGTCGCGATCAATAATCTGAACGCGATGAATAGGGGGATGATGCTACTCAAAGCGGCTGTGTTGTCGGCGCCGAACCCGAGCGGGATCGCTGCGGGTTGCGGCCGTGCGGCGACGATCGGAGCACTGTCGGTTCCGCAGCGCTGGTTAGACGACACAGAGGATTCGGTTGCCGACGACCGGTACGACTGGTTCCGACTCCCGCTCCGTTTGGTCGATGCCACCGGGGCGCGGGGTGGTTGCCGGACGCAGCGCACGCGGGTGTCAGGACCTCGCGGTGGCGAGTGAGTAAGGACACGAGAGGGAACTCGAATCGCAAAGGACCGCGTAAGTTGTTGAAAGGCAGATAGTTTTGCGGCGTCCGACGATCGGCGGGCCTACTTCAGATGGCTTTCACCCGAGACGAACCAATGACTGCGGTGATCGCATCAGCCGACAGGGCGGACTTGGCGAGGAAACCTATCGCAGGGCTTGTCTCGATCATCTCGGCCAGGTCCGGCTCCGCGTGTGTAGATATCAGTATCACCGGGACCGGTGCCCCTTTGTCGCTCTCCTGAAGTGCCTCAGCAAGATCGAAGCCGCTCTCGTCGCCGAGATTCACATCGACAAGCGTGACGTCGGGTCGTAATTCGTGGACATCCCGCAACCCATCAGCATTCGTTAACGCCACACCGACGACGCGGACCCCCTGGTGTTCAAGCAGCCGTCTGGCTGAGTCGAGAAACTCCGGGTTGTCATCGACGATGACAACCCGGATCGGCTTAACCCGTGACTCCACGTCGCCATTGTGACCGGGCGAGCCCTCCCTTCGACAGGATCGCCGGGTGAATACCGCGAGAAAATCTCGCGCAGTTCGTCCGAGACATCGCCCAGGCCAGTAACGACATCGCAAACTCGTTCCCGAAGCGCCATCTGCTCAGGCTGGACAGAACTCTTCTGCCAGCCGCAACCTGAGTTCCAAGGAGACACGCCGCTTTTGAGCGCCATCATGCAGGTCCCGTTCAATACGCCGCCGGGTGTGATCGGCGGCCGCGACGATCCGCCCCCGCGAGGCGATCAGTTCCGCACGTGCCTGAACGTTCGCGATCGACAATCGCGCCGGTAGCCAAGTATTCCGGTTGACGGTAATCCCACACTGGTGTCAGCCGCACAGACACGCGTTGCTCTGGCCGGAATCATCGAGGCATGACTACAACAGCCCTACACCCGACCGCTCACACAAACGGCCGTAGCCGGCGCCGCGAGGACCAGCTGCGCGGCTTCCAGCCGTCACAGCAGCTGATCCAGAACCTCCAACGGAATCCTTGTCGACCTGATCGAGCTGCATCTGCAGGGCAAGCAGGCCCACTGGAATGTCGTCGGAACCAACTTCCGCGACTTACATCTTCAACTCGACGAGTTGGTCGATTTCGCCCGCGAGGGCAGCGACACCATCGCCGAGCGGATGCGCGCGCTTGACGCGGTGCCGGACGGCCGGTCCGACACGATCGTCGCCACGACCAGCCTGCCCCGATTTCCGGCCAACGAGCTAAACACCACGGACGTCGTAAATCGCATCACGAACCGCATCTATGCGACTGTCGAGACGCTTCGTAGGGTGCATGACGCGGTTGACGCAGCAGATCCCACCACTGCCGACATCCTGCATGCGCAGATCGACGGGCTGGAGAAGCTTGCGTGGCTGATCAAATCGGAAAACCTCAAAGTCTGACCGGGCGTCGTCAAAGCTTCTGCGACAACGCGTTTGCGAATGCGTGGGTGTCACCCGGCCAGCGTGCCGACAGGTAGGAGCCGTCGTCGACGACGAACGCCGGCCGCGAATCTGTTGCGGTGTCACGCGCCATCCCGGACGTCTTCTTTCGCCAGTGCGGCGAGCCGCGTTCGACGTCACAGAAATCGGTCGGGTGTTCCAGTGCGCGAGTGACTTCGGACTGCACCGACATGTATCCCGACGGCTGGCGGGATTCCTCGCTGTACGTGCGGTAGTAGTCGGGGTCCCAGAACCGGGTGACGCGGGTCAGACGCCAGGCCGTGCGTTCCAGCGCCCAGGTCAGCGCCGTCGTCCGGCGCCCGTAGAGCACCGAACGACCCGTCGCGGGATCGACGCTGCGGGCGGCCAGCAGCACACCGTGACAGATCGCGGCCACGATCACGCCGCGGGCAAAGGCGTCGACGACGAGGCGGCGCAGGATCTCACTGTCGATATAGGAGCGCATGCCGCGAGCCCGGTGGCCACCCGGCAGCAGCAACCCGTCGATACCGTCGAGAGTGGCCTGCGCCCAACTGGACGGGTTGTGGTACTCCGCCGACTGCCGCATATCGTAGTAGGCGCGGCGGGCGTCTTTGTTGGCGCGCAGCGTCCGGCCCACCATGGTGAGGGCGCCCAATATCGGCACCCCAGACCATAAGTCGAGGCCCCGGCCGCTGACCATGATGCCGTCCGCGACGCCTGGCGCACCGCTTTCGGTGGCGAACACGACGCGGTGACCGTTGGCCCGCAGCACCTGCCAACTGACCGCGACCTCGGTCGGGTCGAAGTCGCGATCGGGAATCGGGATCAGCACTGTACCCATGGCTAAGCCCTGAGCTTACGACCTACCAGTATGCGGTGTCCCATTTAGCCGCCGACTCCGTTGTCGAGACCGAGATGGCTTCCGAAATACCAAGGGACGCCGACTAGCTGGAGTACTACGACGAGAGCCAACACGATCAGGGCGGCAAGCAATCCAACGCCACGCGCCCGAGTACCGATCCGGGAAAAGGCAAAGACCAGAAATACCGGGACGAAGCGGAACTCCACCCACATGAGGATCCGTTTAGGCGCGTCGACCGCCTTGTCGTAGTCGGTGAGATGCCCGTCGGGAAAACCGGCCAGGTACAGATCTCCGGCCGCTAGGTAGCTTATAAACAACGCGACGATGGCGGCTACCACGCAAGCGACTTTTGCAAGAACCCTCGTCGGCGCCGCGTCTCTCCGCACCTTCAAGATCCAACGAATAGGGATGACTCATGAGCATGGCATACCTGGCGCAACCGGAGCAGCAACAACAACTGGAATGGCTCGACGGCGGCACACTGGCAATCTTGCTCGACGGCAAAACCACAGATGGTCAGTTGATGGTCGGGCGCTTCGACGTCAGCGAAGGCGAAGCACCTCCGTACCACAAGCACACGCGCGAGGACGAAGTCTTCATGCTGATCAAAGGGACCGCGCTGCTGTGGCTCGACGATCAGGAGATGGAGATGTCGGAAGGTGGAATCGTGTTCTTGCCCAAGCACATTCCGCACGCATACCGAATCACATCCAAGAAGGCCGATCTGCTGATGATCAACACGCCCGCTGGAATCGAGGGCATGTTCCGCTACGCCGGTCGTGACAAAGCGACGCCGCGCCCCGAGGGTTTCGAGATCTCACCGGAACGTATGGCAGAGGGAGCGGACAGGTTCGGACAGGTCATTCTCGGCCCGCCACGCTGACCGCAGTCAGCGCGGCAGGCCCAGTAACCGCTCGGCGGCCAGCGTCAGCAGAATCTGCTCGGTGCCGCCGGCGATGGTCAGGCAGCGGGTGTTGAGGAAATCGTGCACAAGCTTGTCGTGCTCGACGATGCCTGCCCCGTCTGAGAGGTCCATGTGGTACTCGGCGAGCGCCTGCCGGTAGCGCACCCCGATGAGTTTGCGGACGCTGGATTGCGCGCCCGGGTCCTGGCCGCCCACCGCGAGTTGCGCGATCCGCTGGTCCAGCAGCGCGCCGGCCTGGGCGGTGATGATCAGCTTTCCCAGCTGATCCTGTTGGGCCGCATCGATATCCAGCTTGGCGACCATCGCTAGCAGTTCTTCCATCGGGTTGCCCAACGCGGTGCCGGCGGCCATCGCGACCCGCTCGTTGGCCAGCGTGGTGCGGGCCAGCCGCCAGCCGTCGTTGATGCCGCCGACCACCAGCTCGTCGGGAACGAACACCCCGTCGAGGAAGACCTCGTTGAACAGGTTGTCTCCGGTGATCTCACGCAGCGGCCGAATCAGGAGGCCGGGCGAACTCATGTCGATCAGGAAGTAGCTGATGCCCTTATGTTTTGGGGTAGCTGGGTCCGTCCGGGCCAGGCACACACCCCACTGGGCTTTGTGCGCCGACGACGTCCACACTTTCTGCCCGGTGAGCTCCCAGCCGCCGTCGACCCGCACAGCCTTGGTCCGCAGCGACGCCAGGTCCGAGCCGGCTCCCGGTTCGGAAAACAGTTGACACCAGAGGATTTCGCCACGCAACGTGCCCGGTACGAAACGCTCCACTTGCTCCGGCGTGCCATGCTCGACGATGGTCGGCGCCGCCCACCAGCCGATCACCAGGTCGGGTCGGGTGACGCCGGCCGACGCCAATTCCTGGTCGATCAGCAGCTGCTCGGCCGGCCCGGCGCCGCGGCCATACGGTGCCGGCCAGTGCGGCGCCTGCAGGCCCGCCTCTGCGAGGCCCACCTGACGCTTCTCCTTGGGTAGCGCGGCGATATCGCTGACCGCCGCGGCGATCTCGGGCCGCAGGTCGGCGACCTCGCTCAGGTCGATGCCGAGGTTGCGGCGGACACCGGCCCGGGTCAGCTCGGCGGTGCGGCGCAGCCAGGGCGCGGACCCACCGAGGAACTGCCCGATGCCGTACGCGCGTCGCAGGTACAGATGAGCGTCGTGTTCCCAGGTGATGCCGATGCCGCCGAGCACCTGAATGCAGTCCTTGGCGTTGGCCTTCGCGGCGTCGATTCCGATGCCGGCGGCGATCGCCGCGGCAATCGACAGCTGACCGTCATCGCCTTCGCCCGCGGCGCGCGCGGCGTCGGCCGCGGCCACCGCCACCTGCTCGGCGCGACAGAGCATTTCGGCGCACAGGTGCTTGATCGCCTGGAAACTGCCGATCGGCTTTCCGAATTGCTCCCGCACCTTGGCGTAGGCGACGGCGGTATCCAACGCCCACCGGGTAATGCCCGCAACCTCGACGGACAGCACCGTCGCGGCCAGATCCGCCAGCCGCTCCGCCGACACGTCCAGCACGGTGGCCGGCGCCGACGTCAGCACCACCCGCGCCAACGGCCGGGAGAAGTCGGTTGCCTGCAGCGACTCGACGGCCACACCCTGAGCAGCGGCTTCGATCAGCAGAGCTTTGTCTCCGGACGGCAGCAGCAGCAGACCGTCGGCCAGCCCGCCCAACACCCACGGCGCGGTTCCGGAAGCCTGCGACGCCGCCTCGTCGAATTCCACATCGGCAACGAGTGCCACACCGGCGGTGCGCTCCCCCGACGCCAACGCCTCGCGCAGTTTCGGATCAGACACCACCAGCGTGGCCAGCGCGGTCGTCGCCACCGGGCCGGGGATCAGGGCCTTGGCGGCCTCCTCGACCATCGCCGCCAGGTCGTCGATGCTGCCGCCTGCACCGCCGTGCTCCTCGGGCACCGCGACACCGAAGAGGCCTAGCCCGGCCAGGCCGTCAAAGACCGGCTGCCAGGCTTTTGGCTCACCCTGCTCGATATCCCGAGCCGCCGCCGTCGCGCCGGATCCGGCGGCCCAGTCTCGCACCAACTCCCGCGCCGCAAACTGTTCGGAGGAAATGGTGCTAGAAGTCATGGCCACCTGAACTCCTCGGTCGACGGGAAAGGTGCTGCCGGAGACGCCGCGTGCAACACTAGAACGTGTTCTAATAGTGCCAGTGTTCGATCGTCAAGTCGAATGCCATCGCAGCAGGACATCACGGTGTACCGGCGGCCTGGAGGTGAGAGATTCGCGCTCGGCATGCGTATCGTTTCGGGCGAGGACGCAAGAAAAGGAGCAGTCCGTCAGATGACCCCTTCTGGTTCGGGGCCAGCCAACACGAATCCGGGTCAACGCCCGGGTACGTCTCCTGCGCAGCCTCGTGAGGTGATGACCGTGGCGGTACTCGCCGAGTCCGAGCTCGGCTCCGAGGCACAGCGCGAACGTCGCAAGCGCATT
>Ga0302326_10033198_pt1 | contig 10261 bp, 9 predicted proteins | sample Palsa_T0_3_FD_202264 | JGI IMG/M metagenome (GOLD analysis project Ga0302326, IMG submission 202264) | Peat permafrost microbial communities from Stordalen Mire near Abisko, Sweden - Palsa_T0_3 | ecosystem: Environmental > Terrestrial > Soil > Palsa > Peat permafrost | place: Sweden: Abisko... | reverse complement strand
CACGCCTACGGTTTCGCGGGCGCTCCGGGAGTTGATCCTGCGCATGCGCTGTCGGCTCCCCAGGCGGCACTCATCTCGGCCCTGGCTCAGGGCGTCATCCAGGGCAATCTCAACTGGAGCCTGATCGGCAGCGGCGTGCTCATCGGCGTGGGACTCATCGTGCTGGATGAAATCCTCCGGCGCACCAGTTCAGCGCACCTGCCGCCGCTGGCCGTGGGCTTAGGGATCTATCTGCCCACCTCCACCACGCTCATGGTCGTGGTCGGCGCCGTGGTCGGGTGGGCTTACGACCGGCGGGCCGATCGCTCGGCCAATCCGGCCGGAACGCGGCAACTGGGCGTGCTGCTGGCCTCGGGAATGATCGTGGGCGAGAGCCTGGTCGGGGTGCTGCTGGCAGCCGTCGTCGTGTTTTCCGGCCGGCCGGCGCCGCTCGCACTGGTCGGAGATGCCTTCGCCGGCGATGCCATCTGGGTGGGGGGCATCGCCTTCGCGCTCTCGATCATCGCCCTCTATCGTTGGCTCAATCGGCTGAGCGGCTCAATCGGCCCACTGCCCGCGGCCTAAACGGGGCGCCTCATGACACCCCGGACATCCAGCGACGCATGAGCGGCAGTATCAGCGCCAGCAGTCCCGCGCTGATGAGGCTGAACCAGACGATGGACATGAACTGGCCCGGCATCGTCCCCAGATTCGATGCATCGAAATTCCCGGCGATGCGGCCGGCGAGCAAATTGCCGGCAGAGAGACTGACGAAAAATACCCCAAGACTCTGGCTGACAAATCTCGGCGGCACCAGCTTGGTCACGGCGCTCAGGCCGACCGGACTCAAGCACAGCTCGCCCCAGGTGTGCAGCAGGTACGTGACACTGAGCCAGCCCATGCCGACCTGATGGCCGGCGACGACCAGGCGCGAGGCCGCCGCCATGACGATGAACCCCGAGGCGATGCCGAGCAGACCGAGGATGAACTTGACCGGCGTTGCGGGCTCGAGATGGCGGCGCGCCAGTTGCACCCACAGGACGGCGAACAGCGGGCCGAAAACGATGATGTAGATCGGGTTGAGCGCCTGGAACCAGCTCGCCGGCATTTCCCAGCCGAACAGATCGCGGTCGGTGTAGCGCTCGGCGAACAGATTCATCGACGAGCCGCTCTGCTCATACCCGGCCCAGAACAGCGTCGAGGCCAGAAACAGCACCACGAGCGCGAGCACCCGCCGCCGTTCAATGCCTGTGAGCCCGGCCGCGAACAGCAGATAGGCGAAGTACGCGATCGCGATCGCGACGATGGCTTGGGTCGAGACCGCCTGCAGCGCCACGGGGTCCACCGGCAGCGCGCCGCTCCATAGCAACGCCACCGCGGCGATGAGCAGCGCGCCCGCAAGAGCAATCCAGCGTAACGCGGCGTGTGGCGGCGCTCCCGTGAGCTGCGCATCGCTCGCGTGCGACATCGGCCGCCGGCCGGCATCGCCGAGCAAGCGCCGCCCCCAGAGGTACTGCAGCACGCCAGCAGTCATGCCGACGGATGCGGTCATGAACCCGTAAGGCCAGCCGTAGCGGACCGCGACCAGGCCCGCGATTAGCGGGCCCAGGGTCGCACCGACGTTGACGCCGACGTAATAGATCGTGAAGCCGGCGTCGCGCCGGGCGCCGCCTTCCGGATAGAGCTGCGCCACGATGGCGCTGGCATTGGGCTTGAGCAGCCCGGTGCCGATCACGATAACGAGCAGACCAAAGAAGAACACCTGGCTCGAGGGCGCTACGCCGAGCAGCAGGTGGCCCAGTGCGATCACGATGCCGCCGATCAGCACCGCGCGCTGGCCGCCGAGCAGGCGGTCGCCGATCCAGCCGCCAGGCAAGCAGGCCAGATAGGTCCCACCGACATACAGGCCGTAGATCGCGGCCGCGGTCCGATCGTCGAGTCCCAGCCCGCCATGCGCCACCTGGTCCACCAGGAACAGGATCAGCAGCGCCCGCATGCCGTAGAAGCTCAGGCGCTCCCACATCTCCGTGAAGAACACCGTGACCAGCCCTGCGGGGTGGCCCAGGATCGTGGAACTCAAGCCGGGCCCTGTTCGCTCGCCTCGACCGTGGCGCTGCTGCGGGCCAGAATCGCCGCAAACAAAATGCCGCCTTCGTACAGCAGATACATGGGTACCGCCATCGCGGTCTGCGACAGCACGTCGGGCGGCGTCAGGATCGCCGCGATGATGAACACGATGATCAGCACGTAGCCGCGCATCGACCGCAGCTTCTGCAGCGTCACCAGGTTGGTGAGCACCAGCAGCACCACGGCCACCGGGGTCTCGAACGCCACGCCGAAGGCCACGAACAGCGTCAGTGCGAACTGCAGGTAGTTGGAGATGTCCGCCATCAGCGTCACGTTGTGCGGCGTGGTGGCGACGAAGAACCGGAACACCAGCGGGAACACCAGGAAATAGGAAAATGCGACGCCCAGATAGAACAGCACGATCGCCGACACCAGCAGCGGCACCGCGAAGCGCTTCTCGCGCCGGTACAACCCGGGCGCGACGAATGCCCAGACCTGAAACAGCACATAGGGCATCGCGATCAGCAGGCCGGCGATGAACGCCAGTTTCAGCGGCGCGGTGAAGGTTGCGGTCACCGTGGTGGCGATCAGCTTCTGGCCGGGCGGCAGCTTTGCGACCAGCGGCGTTGTCAGAAAATCGAAAATCGCATTGGAGTAATAGGCGCAGGGCAGAAATGCGATCAACACGGCGATGAACGCCCGCAGCAGCCGCGAGCGCAGCTCGAGCAGGTGCGAGATCAGCGTGCCTTCCGGCAGCGAATCATCCGGCTCGCTCATGGGGTTCCGCCGGCGTCGCCGCCGGTTGCTCGTGATGACCGGGGACCTCTGCGGCGGCGGCGGCGGGAGGCGCGGCGGCCGCGCCTGGCGGGGCTGGCGGCGGCGGGGCCGGCGTGACTACGGTGGCCGGTGCGACCGGTGGCGGGGTGCGCAGGTCGGTGCTGTGGTGCAGGGCGTCGGCCTCCTGCTCAAGCTGCTCGCGGAACTGCCGCGCCATGGCGCGCGCGCGCCCGACCCAGCGGCCGATGGTGCGGGCCAGCCGGGGCAGCTTCTCCGGTCCGAGCACGACCAGCGCAATACCGAAGATCACCAGTATTTCGGAAAAGTCGATCCCGAACATTGCCTGCGGCGGACCTGCGTGCGGCGAACCGAAGATGCCGCGCTCAGACGCGCGGCGTGGTCTTGTTGTCGCTGTCCTGCGTGGCCTTGTTGGCGGCCACCTCGGGAAACTCGGCGTCCTTGGCGGCCGGGGCCGGAATCTGCTTGGCCGGCTCCTCGGTCTCGCCCTCGTTCATCGCCTTCTTGAAGCCGCGGAATGCCGAGCCCAGGTCGGCGCCCAGGGTTTTGATCTTCTTGCCGCCGAAGACCAGCAGCACGATCAGTAGTATGAGCAGCAGGTGCTTGGGGGCAAACAGATCCATGGAGAGCTCCGGCAAAGCCTTGAGGCCCGTCGCAGGCCAATGATCAATGATAGGTCATTTGGCGCTATACAACTAACTGGCGGCCCAGGGAATTCCTGGGCTCGCTTCACGCTTTGCGCACCTTGCCTTCAGGTCTCAAGCCAGAACGTGACCGGGCCGTCGTTGATCAGTGACACCTGCATATGAGCCCCGAAGACTCCGCTGGCGACCTCGCCATGCAAGGCGCGAGCGGAAGTCAGAACATAATCAAACAGTGCCGCGGCCTCGCCCGGGGCGGCGGCGCCGCTGAAGCCCGGCCGATTGCCGCCGTCGGTATCGGCCGCGAGCGTGAACTGTGGTACCAGCAGCAGGCCGCCGGAGCGCGCTCGCAGGCTCAGATTCATGCGGCCGGCCGCGTCGGCAAACACCCGGTAATCGAGCACCCGCTGCAGCAGCCGCTCGGCCCGGGCCGTATCGTCGCCGTGAACCACGCCGATCAGTGCCAGCAGACCCGGGCCGATGGCACCGGTAATGCGCCCATCGACCCGTACGCTGGCCTCGGCAACGCGCTGAATCAATGCGATCATGCTGTGGTAAAAGCGCGATTCAGACCGTACACTTTGCGCCCGTTTTAGGCCCGTTATGTGCCCGAATGGGCTGCATTATTCCTCAGTTTCCGCCGGAGTCGGTATGCCGTTGTCCCGTCGATGCGCCCTCGGTTCCCTGCTCACCGCCGTGGTGCTGGCCTCAGGCGCACCGGCCTTCGCAGCCGGCGATGCCGCGCGCGGCAAAGAGCTGTCCTATACCTGTCTTGGCTGCCACGGCATCGAGACCTACAAGAACGTCTATCCGACCTATAGCGTGCCCGAGCTGGTCGGGCAGCACCCGGCGTACATCGTCGCGGCGCTCAAGGAGTATCGCAGCGGCGATCGCTCGCACGGCACGATGCATATGCAGGCCGCGTCGCTGTCGGATCAGGACATCGAGGATATCGCGGTGTACTTCGCCGGGCAGGAACTGAAGCCGACCAAGGCCACGATCGGCACGCCGCCCGCCAAGGTGGCGCAGCTGTGCGTCGCCTGCCACGGCACCGACGGCGTGGGCGTCACGGCCGACTATCCGACGCTGGCTGGCCAGCATGCCGACTACCTGGCGCGGGCGCTGCAGGAATACAAGAGAGGCGATCGCAAGAACTCGGTGATGCCGAGTTTCATGACGGCCGTCACCGACGCCGAGGTGCTGGAGATCGCGCAGTACTACTCGGAGCAGACCCCGCCGCTGCGCACCGAGCCGCGGCGCCAGACCTTCCTGTCAGCGCAGTAACTGCGCGAGGAAATTGGCGGCGGCGTCGCGATAGGCATCGCGCGTGGCGGCGCGAGTGAAGCCCGGACCCTCATCGGCGGCGGCCAGGTACTGCACCTCGACCCCCTCGACGCGCAGGCGTGCGCGCAGCTGTTCCATCTGGTAGGCGGGCGTGCCCGGATTGTTCAGCCCCTGCACCAGCAGCATGGGGCGCCGGATCGCCGCGCCGTTCGCCAGGCCCGACAGCGGCGGCGGAAACGCGGCGATGCCGCCGCGCAGCCGATCACCGTAGTCGGCCAGCGACTGCAGCGCCAGATAAGCGCCGTAGCCCTCGCCGAGCAGCGCCACGCGGTTGCGATCCAGGTCGCGCTGCAGATCGATCCATACCAGCAGCGAGCCGACGTCACGCACGGCATCGTCGCGCAGCGCGCCCTCGCCGGCCTGCAAGTAGGCGCGGCCGAAACCGGCAGAGCCACGAACGTTCGGCGCCACCACCACGACGCCGAGCTGACTGATGAGCCATTGCAGAAACGGATCGAAGCCCGGCCGGCACTGCCCACCGCCGCCGCCGCACAACAGCAGCAGCACCGGCCTGGGTGCGCTCTGGCTCTGGCCGGGCCCACCGGGCCGGTAGACCAGCGCACTGAGCTCGCGCGGCCTTCCTTCGATGCGGTCCCAGGTCGGAAAACGCAGCATCTGCGGCACCACGAAGCCGGCCGGGTCCAGCAGTCCGACTTCGCTTTGCGTCCAGCGCGTGAGCGCCTGCGTCTCCAGTTCCAGCACGTAGACGTCGGCGGGCGCATGGACCGTCTCGATCGTCAGCGCGAGGCGCATGCCGGTCGGATCGAAGCTCAGTGAGCTGATGATGCCCGCGGGCAGGGCGGGTACGGTCAGATCAAGTTTGCGCTGCTGGTCGATCAGCATCAGGCGGCTGCTGCCGTTGTCGTTGACGGTGTAGGCCACGTAGCGACCATCGATGCTGCGGGCGAAGCGCTCGACCTCATGGCTCGCCTCAGTGCTCAGCTCGCGCCATTCGTGACCGCCAAAGTCGGTGTAGCACAGCCGCTGAAACAGCGCTCCGGAGGCCGCCGCCGCGCCACCGCCGGGGGCCGCCTGGCTCGTGAGCAGCACGATCCCGTGGCCGTCCCCGGCGAAGCGCGCGTCGCGCACCCGCACGGCGGCGGCGGCAATGGGCTTGGGCGGCGGCTTTTTCCTGCCGGCCGCGGCGACAGGGCCGGCGATCGCCACGGCGCTGAGCTCGCCGCTGTCGACCGTGGCGATGTAGAGCTCGCTCTCCGGCGCACCGCCGGCGCCGCTCGCGCCCGGCAGCTCGCGGCCGAGCAGCAGCCGTTTGTCGTCGATCGACCAGTCGTAGGCACGCCAGCGGTTACCCGCACCGCCCACCACCAGTCGCGGCGTGGCGCCAGGCTCCTCGGTGTCGAGCACATAAAGATCGAAGTCGGTGCCGTTGCGGCGGTTACTGGCGAACGCGATGCGCTTGCCGTCGTGCGCCCAGAGGGCCGGCCCGTCGCGATGGCTGCCATCGGTCAGTGGCGTCAGCGAATGATCCGCGAGCCGCTGCAGGAACAGTTGACTGCTCTCCCCGCCGTGATGCGGCTCGAGATACACAAAGGCATCGCTGGCATACGGGCGCGCGGCAGCGCCCGCGACTCCGCCGGGCGCGTAGCTGAGCTGCTCGCGCATGCCCAGCGGTGCACGCAGCCGATGGATCTGCTCGGTGTCGCCGAAGCGCGTGGCGATCAGCATGCTGCCGTCCCACAGCCAGTCGACGAAGCTGGCCGAGCGCCACTGCAGGTAATGTGTCAAGGGAGCGCTGACGGCCGGATCCGGGGGCGTCAGGCCATCGCGCGTGAGCGCGCTCTGAATCGACGGGGTCGGCGAGGTCAGCGGGACCTGCTGGGCGTGACAGAGGGCGCTGGCCAGACCGGCGAGCAACAGCGCGAGCAGCCCGGTGACCGGCCGCCGCCCGGCGCGCTCGCGCCGGAGGATCCCCATCAAGTCGAGGTTGAAATGCACCATGTCGTTGGTATGGTGCCCTATTAGTTAAAGCAGCGGAACACAACTAGCCATGCCAGAGCCCTTCACAGCCTACCGAATTCATCAACGCGACCGCGGTGTCGAGGCGCGCTTCGAGCAGCTCACGCTCGAGGATCTGTCGCCTGGCGAAGTCGTGATTCGCGTATCGCATTCGAGCATCAACTACAAGGACGCGCTGGCGGCGACCGGGAAGGGACGCATCCTGCGACGCTATCCGCTGGTCGGCGGCATCGATCTGGCGGGTAGCGTCGAGCAGTCGAGCGATCCGGCCTATAAGCGCGGCGCTGCCGTGCTGGTGACCGGCTGCGGACTGTCGGAGACCCGCGATGGCGGCTATGCGCAGTTGGCGCGCGTGCCGGCGTCGGCCGTGGTGGCGATGCCGCCCGGTCTGGATGCGATCTCGGCGATGGCGCTCGGCACCGCCGGCTTCGCCGCGGCGCGCGGCATCATGCGCATGGAAATCAACGGCCAGACGCCGGCGCTGGGCCCGGTGGTCGTGACGGGGGCGACCGGCGGCGTCGGCTCGCTCGCCATCGACATGCTCTCGGCCAAGGGCTACGAAGTCGTGGCGCTGACCGGCAAACCCGAATCCGAAGACTATCTGCGCGCGCTCGGCGCGAGCGCACTACTGCTGCGGAGCGAGCTGAAGTTCGACAAACAGGGACTGGAGTCGGCGCGCTGGGGCGGGGCGGTCGATAACTGCGGCGGTGAGACGCTCTCCTGGCTGCTGCGCACCACGCACGAGGGCGGCAACATCGCGAGCATCGGCATGGCGGCCGGCGCCGACCTGCACGCCACGGTGATGCCTTTCATCCTGCGCGGCGTCGGCCTGCTCGGCGTGAATTCATCGGCGGCGCTGCGCGATGTGCGTGAGGCCGTCTGGGCGCGCCTGTCGAGCGATCTGAAGCCGCGCCATCTGGATCGCATCGTTACGCGCAGCATCGAATTCAAGGACCTGCCGGCGACCTTCGATTCTTATATGAACGCCAGCGTCATCGGCCGCACCGTGGTGCGCATCGGCCCAAGGGCGTCTTAGCAGCGCGCGCCGGGCAGCGCGCGAGCATGGGCCGGCCGCGATGAGCCACGAGCAGCAGCAGCTGATCGAGGATGCCGGCCTGCTCGGCGTGACGCTGAGCGGCGATCAGGCGGCGCGGGCGCTGCAGCTGCTCGATGAGCTCTCGATCTGGAATCGCAGCTACAACCTCACCGGCATCACCGAGCGTGGCGCCATGATCCGAGGCCATCTGCTCGACAGTCTGAGCGCGCACGCCGAGCTTGAGGGCACGCGGATTGCCGATGTCGGGACCGGGGCGGGCTTTCCCGGCCTGCCGCTCGCGCTGGTTTCGCCACAGTGCGCTTTCACGTTGATCGATTCGGTGGCCAAGAAGATTCGCTTCGTCACGCACGCGGCGCGCCAGCTGGCCCTGACCAACGTCACGGCGCTGCAGGCGCGGGTCGAGACGCTAGTGCCGGCGGCGCCCTTCGATACCGTGCTGGCGCGCGCCTACGCCGCGCTGCCGAAGCTGCTGGTGAGCGTACGCGGCCTGTGCGGCCCCGGCACCCGCGTGCTGGCGCTCAAGGGGCGCTATCCGGCCGATGAGATCGCCGAGCTGCCGCCGGGCTGGCGCCTCGAGCACGCTCGCTCGCTCGCGATTCCGGGCCTTGGCGTCGAGCGTCACATACTCAGGCTGGTGCCGCTGGCTTCATGAGCTTGTGCGGCCGCGTGCCCAGCAGCGAGGCGGGAATATTGAATGCGCTGGCGAGCGACACCAGCAGCGCCGCCGTGTACTGAATCGACTGGATCAGCAGCGCCGCCAGCCAGACGGTCAGGTCGGGACTGGCCATCTCCTTGGGGATGGTGCGGATGCCGACGGCGCAGCACCACAGCGCGAGCATGAGCAGGGTCTCTTCGCGCGCAGCGCCCACCGCGGACAGAAAGCGGTGCGGGGCAGCGCTGCGCTTGGGCGTGCGGAAGAAAGGCTCGTTGCGCGTCAGCAGTCCCTTGAGCACCGCCAGACCGATGGTGTGCGCGAGCGCCAGGCCCGAAATCGCGGCCGCCGCGGTCTGGCGCATGTTCATGCCGACGCGGTGCGTGTACAGGTGCACCAGCTTGACCAGCTTGAACATGAATAGCGACAGCGGCAGCACCGAGAACACCAGCAGCGGCGGATCGATTTTCTGCGGCGCCAGGATCATCGCCATCGACCAGCCGATGGCGGCGATGTTGAACAGCAGATTGAAGCCATCGGCCAGCCAGGGCAGCCAGCCGGCGATGAAGTGATAGCGCTGTCCCGCGGTCAGCGCACTGTGCGTCGGTCGCAGCAACGCGGCCGTATGGTGCCGCAGAATCTGCATGGCGCCGTAGGCCCAGCGGAAGCGCTGGCGCTTGTAGTCGATGAAGGTGTCGGGCATCAGGCCGCGACCATAGCTGCGCGCGATGTAGACCGCCTCATAGCCGGCCTCGAATACGCGCAGGCCGAGCTCCGCGTCCTCGGTGATGCACCACTCGGCCCAGCCGCCGACCGCCCACAGTACGTAGCGCCGCACCAGCGTCATGGTGCCGTGCTGAATGATCGCGTTGCGCTCGTTGCGCGTGATCATGCCGATATAGAAGAACCCGCGAAATTCCGCGTAGCACATGGCCTTGAACGCGTTGTCGTTCTCGTCGCGGTAATCCTGCGGCGCCTGCACGATCGCGATGCGCGGGTTTTCGAACGCCGGCATCAGATCGAGCAACCAGTTCGGCTCGACCTTGTAGTCGCTGTCGATGACCGCGATGACTTCCGCGTCGGCGGCGGTTTTCGCCAGCGCGTAGTTCAGCGCGCCGGCCTTGAAGCCGGCGAGCGGCGCGACGTGAAAGAAGCGGAAGCGCTCGCCGAGCTTGGCGCAATGCGCTTCGACCGGGCGCCAGGTGGCCTCCTCGCGCGTGTTGTTGTCGATCACCAGGACTTCGTAGTTCGGGTAGTTCAGGCGCGAGAGCGCATCCAGGGTTTCGATCAGCATGCCGGGCGGCTCGTTGTACGCGGGCACGTGCACCGATACCTTGCGGATCGATGCGGTGCCGTGACGCGCCGGATCGAACAGGCGGATGTGGTCCCCGGTCCAGTGGGCCTCGGCCCACTCGTGTACTTCGGCGAACAGCACGGCGACCACGCCGAGCATCCCCAGGATCAGCAGCGATCCGACCACGACCGTGGTCGGCGTCAGGTACTGCTGGGTATAGTCGTAGATGACCCACACGGTGATGGTCGCCGCGGTGTAGACGACGATCGCGATCAGGGTGCGGCCGAGGGTACGCAACGAGCCGCTGTGCATGTAGAACACGCCGAGCATCAGCAGCGCCAGCGCCACCGAGATCGCGGCCAGCATGTGCCACTCGGGAATGCGCACTATCGGCGCCACGAATTCGAATTTCGGCTGCCGGTCGACATCGTAGATGCCCCAGTAGGCGCCGACCG
>Ga0302326_10033196_pt1 | contig 10261 bp, 9 predicted proteins | sample Palsa_T0_3_FD_202264 | JGI IMG/M metagenome (GOLD analysis project Ga0302326, IMG submission 202264) | Peat permafrost microbial communities from Stordalen Mire near Abisko, Sweden - Palsa_T0_3 | ecosystem: Environmental > Terrestrial > Soil > Palsa > Peat permafrost | place: Sweden: Abisko... | reverse complement strand
TGCCGAAGGCGGTGCAGCGGCACGCGATCAAGGGCGTGATCGAGCACGTCGACCTCATCGAGGTCCGCAGCGGCGAGAAGGTCACGGTTGAAATCCCGATCCGGGTGACCGGCGAGGTGTTCTCCGGTGGCATTCTCGACCAGCAGATGGTTCAGCTTTCTGTCGAGGCGGAGGCCACCCACCTCCCCGACGGCGTCGACGTGGACGTCGAGGGCGCGGAGGTCGGCACCCAGGTGTTCGCCAAGGACCTCACGCTGCCGCAGGGCAGCACCCTCGCGGGCGACCCCGAGGCGCTGGTCCTGCACGTGATCGAGCCGCGGAGCCAGGCGCAGTTCGACGAGGAGATCGGCGAGGGCGGCGAGGAGACCGAGAGCCCGGTCGAGGTCCCGCCGGCGCCGGGCTCGGCCGAGGCGGCCGAGTAACAACAGCCGTGAGCTGACGGGGAGCGCGGCGCGCAGCTCGCGCCGCGCTCCCCGTCCGCACGTTGGAGCATTGTCATATGGCGGACGACCGGTGGATCATCGTCGGGCTCGGGAACCCAGGTCCGGAGTACGCGGGCACCAGGCACAACGTCGGCCAGATGGTTCTGTCGCTGCTGGCGGAGCGGATGGGCGCCCGCTTCAAGTCGAACCGCACCCGCAACGACATCGCCGAGGGCCGGCTGGCCGCCCACCCCGCGACTCTCGCCCGGCCGCACTCGTACATGAACCTGTCGGGTGGTCCGGTCGCCGCTCTGCTCGGGTTTTACAAGCTTTCGCCCGAACGGACCGTGGTTCTGCACGACGAGCTCGATGTCCCCTTCGGCGGGGTCCGCCTGAAGCTGGGCGGCGGCGACAACGGCCACAACGGACTGCGCTCGATCACCGCGTCCCTCGGCACCCGTGACTACTACCGGGTCCGGTTCGGCATCGGCCGCCCGCCGGGCCGGATGGACGCGGCGAACTTCGTCCTCAGGGACTTCTCCGCCGCCGAGCGGAAGGAACTCCCGTTCGCCCTCGACCGCTGCGCCGACGCGGTCGAGACCTTGATCACCAAGGGCCTGACCGAGGCCCAGAACCTCTATCACACCGATCCGCCCGAGTAATCCGCGCGATCCGAGAGGCTCGAGCATGTCCGATCTACCCCCCGAGATCGACACCAGCAGACCGCATCCGGCGCGGGTCTATGACGCGCTCATCGGCGGCAGCAATAATTTCGCGGCCGATCGCGAGACGGTCGCACGGGTGCTGCAGAAGTCACCCAACGCACGGATCGCGCCCCGCGAGAACCGGGCGTTCCTCGGCCGGGCAGTCAGGTTCCTGACCGCCGAGGCGGCCCTGCGGCAGTTCCTCGACATCGGCTCCGGCCTGCCGACGGCGAACAGCGTGCACGAGGTCGCGCAGGCGATCGAGCCGTCATCCAGGATCGTCTACGTCGACAACGATCCGCTCGTCCTCGCCCACGCGCGCGCCCTGCTGACTTCCGCCCCCCAGGCTTCCCGCCCCCAGGGCCGCACCGCCTACATCCAGGCCGACGCCCGCGATCCGGAGGCCATCCTGACCGCGCCGGCCACCCTCGAGCTGCTGGATTTCAGCCAGCCGATCGGGCTGCTGCTGGTCGGGCTGCTGCACCTGCTGGCCGACGCCGACCAGCCGGCCGAGATCGTCGCGACGCTGCTCGACGCGCTGCCGTCGGGCAGCTACCTGGTCGCCTCCCACCTGACCACGGAGCACGACCGGGAGCGGACGGCGGCCGGGCAGGCGGTGATGCGAGACGCCGGCATCACCATGCAAAAGCGCGACTCGGACGTCTTCGCCGCGATCGCCTTCCCCAGCCTGGAACTGGTCCCGCCCGGCGTGGTGCTGGTATCGGAGTGGCGCCCGTCCAGCGGCTCCCCCCGCCCGGCGCCAGCCGAGGTCAACATCTACGGAGGGGTCGCCCGCAAGCCCTGATGCGCAGCCAGGAAACCCCTCCCGCGACCGCCTCGGTTTGAGGCGGTCACCCGCCCTGGGTAGCCTCAGCGGAGGAGCCCGACGCCGTCAGCGCGTATCGGCCCAGCATGAGGAGCCCGCTTGACCACAGCCGACGACCACGCGCTCGCGCACGACCTCGCGGAGCGGGCGGGCCGCCTGCTCCTCGACCTGCGCGCCCGAGGCGGCGACCCGGACACCCTCAAAAACGCCGGCGACCGCTCCTCCCACGAGTTCCTCATGGCCGAGCTGGCAACGGCCAGACCCGCCGACGCCGTCCTCTCAGAAGAGGGCGTCGACAACAAGGACCGCCTCACCGCCGACCGCGTCTGGATCGTCGACCCCCTAGACGGCACCAGAGAATTCGGCGAACCGGGCCGCCCCGACTGGGCCGTCCACGTAGCCCTCTGGCAGCGAAGCGCCGCAGGCACGAGCGGCAATGCCGGCGCAGCCGGCGAGCCCGGCGAGCTAACCGCAGGCGCCGTAGCCCTCCCCGCCCAGGGCATCACCCTCTCCACCCTTAATGCCGCGGAGCGGCCGGGCGGGAGGGGAGATCCCCGGCGGCCTTCCGAAGGAGTGCCGGCGGGAATCTCCGCCTCCACGTCCGGCGCGCAGCGCCCCCTACGGATGGTCGTCAGCCGGACACGAGCGTCTCAGTTGGTCAAAGACGTAGCGGCAATACTCCACGCCGACCTAGTACCCTGCGGCTCAGCCGGCGCAAAGGCCGCTACGGTCATCCAAGGCGAGAACGACGTCTACCTGCACTCCGGCGGATTCTACGAGTGGGACACCGCCGCCCCGGTCGCCGTCGCCCGCGCAGCCGGACTGCACGTCTCGCGCATCGACGGCAGCGACGTCGTCTACAACCAGGAGAACCCCTACTTGCCGGATATCCTAGTTTGCCGGCCCGCAATTGCTGGCCTGCTGCTCAACGCCATCAGGGAAGCCACGCATGCGATCTGACTACCTCCTGTCCCAGCTGGACGTGCTCGAGGCCGAGTCCATCCACATCATGCGCGAGGTGGCCGCCGAGTTCGAGCGGCCCGCGCTGCTGTTCTCTGGCGGCAAGGACTCGATCGTCATGCTCGCGCTGGCCGAGAAGGCGTTCCGGCCGGCCAACATCCCGTTCCCGGTCATGCACATCGACACCGGGCACAACTTCCCCGAAGTGATCGACTTCCGTGACCGCCGGGTGGCCGAGCTCAACGTCCGGCTGGTCGTCGCCAGCGTCCAGGAGTCGATCGACGCGGGCCGCGCGATCGAGGAGACCGGCCGCTGGGTCAGCAGGAACCGGCTGCAGACGGTGACCCTGCTCGACGCGATCGAGGAGAACCGCTTTGACGCGCTCTTCGGCGGCGCCCGCCGCGACGAGGAGAAGGCGCGGGCCAAGGAGCGGGTCTTCTCCTTCCGGGACGAGTTCGGCCAGTGGGACCCGAAGAACCAGCGCCCCGAGCTGTGGAACCTCTACAACGCGCGGATCAAGCGCGGCGAGCACATCCGAGTGTTCCCGCTGTCGAACTGGACTGAGCTCGACATCTGGGATTACATCGAGCGGGAGAACCTGGAAATCCCGTCCATCTACTACGCGCACGAGCGGCTGGTGTTCGAGCGCGACGGCATCCTGCTGGCCGACAACGAGTTCCTGACCAGGACCGAGGAAGAGCAGCCGTTCACCGCCACCGTGCGCTACCGGACGGTCGGCGACATGACCATCACCGGCGCGGTCGTGTCCAGCGCCGCCACCGTGGCGGAAGTGATCACCGAGGTCGCCGCCACCCGGGTCACCGAGCGCGGCGCGACCCGCGCCGACGACCGGGTGACCGAGGCAGCGATGGAAGACCGCAAGCGGGAAGGCTACTTCTAAGAATGCCTTTCTTTTGCCCTGCTTGGGCGATCAGTGACCCTCACGACGCCAAAAGAAAGGTGTTCTAAATGGACATCTTGCGATTCGCCACCGCGGGCTCGGTCGATGACGGCAAGTCGACCCTGATCGGGCGGCTGCTGTTCGACTCCAAGGCCATCTTCGAGGACCAGCTCGCCGCGGTCGAGCGCACCTCGAGGGACCGCGGCGAGGAGGGCACCAACCTCGCCCTGCTGACCGACGGCCTGCGAGCCGAGCGCGAGCAGGGCATCACGATCGACGTCGCCTACCGGTACTTCGCGACGCCGCGGCGGAAGTTCATCATCGCCGACACCCCCGGCCACATCCAGTACACGCGGAACATGGTGACCGGCGCCTCCACCGCCGACCTCGCCATCATCCTGGTGGACGCGCGCAACGGCCTGACCGAGCAGTCGAGAAGGCACGCCTTCCTCACCACCCTGCTGCGGGTGCCGCACCTGGTGCTCGCGGTGAACAAGATGGACCTGGTCGGCTACGACCAGAGCGTGTTCGAGGAGATCTGCGCCGAGTTCAGCAAGTTCGCGACCAAGCTCGAGGTCCAGGACCTCACGTTCATCCCGATCTCCGCGCTCAACGGCGACAACGTGGTGGACCGGAGCGCGAACATGCCCTGGTACGACGGCCCGTCGCTGCTGCACCACCTGGAGCACCTGCACATCGCCTCGGACCGTAACCTGATCGACGTCCGGTTCCCGGTCCAGTACGTGATCCGCCCGCACGCCTCCAGCGACCCCGAGCTGCACGACTACCGCGGCTACGCGGGCCAGGTCGCGGGCGGCGTGCTCAAGCCGGGTGACGAGGTGCTGCACATGCCGTCCGGCTTCAGCACCCGGATCAAGAAGATCGAGCTGGCCGGCCGGGAGGTCGAGGAGGCGTTCCCGCCGATGTCGGTCACGCTGCTGCTCGACGACGACGTGGACATCTCCCGCGGCGACCTGATCTGCCGACCGAACAACCGGCCCGCCGCCGCCCAGGACATCGAGGGCATGGTCTGCTGGATGTCGGCCGAGCGGCCGCTGGCGGCGCGATCGCGGCTGGTCGTCAAGCACACCACCCGCACCGTCAAGGCCATCGTCACCGACCTGAACTACCGGATCGACGTGAACACCCTGCACCGGGACGAGACGGCGACCCAGCTCGGGCTGAACGAGATCGGCCGGGTCCGGATGCGGCTGACCCAGCCGGTCTTCGCCGACCCGTACTCGCGCAACCGGCTCACCGGCGGCATGATCCTCATCGACGAGGCCACCAACACCACCGTCGGCACCGTCATGATCACCGACGCCCGCTAGCAGGCAGCGAGGTGGCCAGCAAGAAGGATGGTTCCGTGATGGCGGACGCGCACTCCCCGTTCCACGACCTGGACGACTACGTGGCCATCCCGCGGATGACCGGCCTGCGGCTGTCGCCTGACGGCAGCTGGCTGGCGGCGACGGTCCAGTCGCTCAGCCCGGACAAGAAGAAGTACGTCACCAGCATCTGGCGGATTGACGCGGCCGGCGGCCCGCCGGCCCGGCTCACCCGGTCGGCCGACGGCGAGGGCAGCCCGCGGTTCCTGCCCGACGGCACGCTGCTGTTCGTCTCCAAGCGAGCCGATCCCGACGCGGCCGACGGCGAGGAGAGCGCGGAGAAGCCGGCGCTGTGGCGGCTGCCCGCTCACGGCGGCGAGGCCAGCCTGGTCATCGGCCTGCCGGGCGGCGTCGCGGGGGTGGAGACGGCGCGGAACGCGCCCGCGGTCCTGCTGGCCGGCGAGGTCCTGCCGGGCGACGCGGCCGAGGACGAGAAGCGGCGGCAGGCGCGCAAGGACGCCGGGGTCTCCGCGATCTTGCACGAGACGCTGCCGGTGCGCTACTGGGATCACGACCTCGGCCCCGGCGACCCGCGCCTGTTCGCCGTCGAGATCGCCGCCGAATCCGCGCCCCGGGATCTGACCCCGGACGCCGGCCGGGCCCTGTCCGAGCAGGCGGCCGCGCTCAGCCCCGACGGCACGACGGTGGCGTCGGGCTGGTGGCAGTGGCGGGACGAGGTGCAGGCGCACTCCGAGCTGGTCACCATCGACGTGGCCAGCGGCGGCCGGACCGTGATCGCGGCCGACGGCGAGTTCGACTACGGCGACCCGGCGTTCGCCCCCGACGGCGTGCGGATCGCCTGCGTGCGCTCGGAGCACGACACCCCGGAACGGCCCGGCGACTCCACCCTGGCGCTCTTTCCCGGCGGAACCGACCTGCTGCCCGGGTTCGACCGCTGGCCGTCGGAGCCGTCCTGGGACCCGGCGGGCACCGTCATCTACTTCACCGCCGATGACAATGGCCGCAGGCCGGTGTTCGCGGTCGACGTCGCCGGCGGTGACGTCAGCCGCCTGACCGCCGACGACGCGCACTACACGAACGTCCAGGTCGCCCCCGACGGCACCGCCCTCTACGCGCTGCGGGACGCAATCGGCGAGCCGCCCGCCCCGGTCCGCATTGACCGGGCGACCGGGGAGGTCATCCGGCTGCAGGCCACGGCCGGCCCGCCCGCGCTGCCCGGCCGGGTCATCGAGGTGACCGCGGCGGCCGACGACGGCCACCCGCTGCGCGGCTGGCTGGTGCTGCCGGACGAGGCCAGCGCCGAGCGCCCCGCGCCGCTGCTGCTGTGGGTTCACGGCGGGCCCATGTCGAGCTGGAACGGCTGGCAGTGGCGGTGGAACCCGTGGCTGGCGGCCGCCCGCGGCTACGCGGTGCTGCTGCCCGACCCGGCCCTGTCGACCGGCTACGGGCTTGACTTCATCGCCCGCGGCTACCAGGGCTGGGGTCCGCGGCCGTACGCCGACATCATCGCCATCACCGATGCGGTGGAGGCCAGGGACGACATCGACCCGGACCGGACGGCGATGATGGGCGGCTCCTACGGCGGCTACATGGCGAACTGGATCGCCGGCCACACCGGCCGGTTCCGTGCGATCGTGAGCCACGCCGGACTGTGGGCGCTTGACCAGATGTTCGGCACCACCGACGCGCCGCAGTTCTGGCGGCGCGAGTTCGGCGCCCCGCTGGGCGATAACCGCAAGTACGCCGACAACACGCCGCACGTGCATATCGACAACATCACCACGCCGATGCTGGTGGTCCACGGCGACCGCGACTACCGGGTGCCGGTGGGCGAGGCGCTGCGGCTGTGGTCGGACCTGAAGCTGCACGGCAAGGAGGCCAAGTTCCTCTATTTTCCGGACGAGAACCACTGGGTGCTCAAGCCCGGCAACGTCCAGGCCTGGTACCAGACGGTCTTCGCGTTCCTCGGCCAGCACGTGCTGGCCGAACCGTGGGCGCGCCCCGACCTGCTATAGCGTGGGCGCATGACGCGCGCTGATCTTGACAAGAAGCCGGCCGAGGTGGCGGCGATGTTCGACGCCCTGGCCGGCCGGTACGACCTGATGAACGACGTGCTGTCGATGGGGCAGGTCCGGTTGTGGCGCAAGAGCGTGCAGCGCATCCTGCGGGCCGGCCCCGGCGACCGGGTGCTCGACCTGGCGGCCGGCACCGGGACCTCGTCGGTGTCCTTCGCCGCGTCCGGCGCTGACGTGGTGGCCTGTGACTTTTCCCTCGGCATGCTGCAGGCGGGCCAGAGCCGGCTCGCCAAGAGCGACCCGCTCCAGGCCAAGACCAGGGGCCGGGTCTCGTTCGCGGCCGGCGACGCGCTGCACCTGCCGTTCCGCGACGGCACGTTCGACGCGGTCACGATCTCGTTCGGCCTCAGGAACGTGCACGGGACGCGCGAGGCGCTGGCCGAGATGCGCCGGGTGACCCGGCCGGGCGGGCGACTGGTGGTGTGCGAGTTCAGCACGATCACGGTCGAGCCCCTCGATATGCTCTACCGGCGTTATCTGACCGGCGTGCTTCCCGCGATCGCCCGGCGCGCGGCGCGCAACCCCGAGGCGTACGAGTACCTCAGCGAGTCGATCAAGGACTGGCCCTCGCAGCGGGAGCTGGCGGACGTGATCCGGGCGGCCGGCTGGTCGGCCGTCAAGTGGCGCGATCTCTCCCTCGGCGTGGTGTCGATCCATGTCGGCCGGAACCCGTAGTGCAGGCCTGAGGCGGGGACCGCTAGGGTAGGGCCGTGCAAAGCCCCGAACAGGGCGGGATTAAACTAACGGCAAAGATTTTGTGAAGCCGTTCACAAGAAACCCAGGATTTGATCAAGTGACCGTGCACGTAACCGACGCCACCGCCCCTGGCAGTAAGGGCGCTCGCCCGGCCGTACTCAGGGACAACGACGCCGACGTGATCGTGGTCGGCGCAGGCCCGTCGGGTTCCACCGCCGCCTACTACCTGGCGCAGGCCGGACTCAACGTGCTGCTGCTGGAGAAGTCCCGGTTCCCGAGGGACAAGGTGTGCGGCGACGGGCTCACCCCGCGCGCGGTGAAGTCGCTGGTGGCGATGGGCATCGACGTCAGCGAGGAAGCCGGCTGGCTGCGCAACAAGGGCCTGCGCGTGATCGGCGGCGGCCTGCGGCTCGAGCTGCCGTGGCCGGAGCTGTCCAGCTACCCGGGCTACGGCCTGGTCCGCACCCGCGCGTCGCTCGACGAGCAGCTGGCCCGCCGCGCGCAGGCGGCCGGCGCCAAGCTCATCGAGGGCGCCAACGTCACCGGCCCGCTGCTGGACGACGACGGCCAGATCATCGGCGTCACGATCGAGCCCGAGGCCGGCGCGGAAAAGTCAAAGTCAACTGACCCCGAGGTCGAACGGACCGCTGCTTCGCCTCAGACGTTCCGCGCGCGCGTGGTCGTCGCGGCGGACGGGAACTCGTCGCGCCTGTCGGTCGCGATGGGCCTGCGCAAGCGGGACGACCGGCCGCTCGGCGTCGCGGTCCGCACCTACTACACGTCGCCCCGGCACGACGACGACTATCTCGAGTCGTGGCTCGACCTGTGGGACGGCGACCGGCTGCTGCCCGGCTACGGCTGGATCTTCGGCATGGGCGACGGGACCTCGAACGTCGGCCTCGGGCTGCTGAACACCTCGACCGCGTTCGGCAACACCGACTACCGGGCGCTGCTGAAGCGGTGGCTGCGCTCGATGCCCGAGGAGTGGGGTTACGTCGAGGAGAACCGGACCGAGCCGGTGCGCGGCGCCGCGCTCCCGATGGGGTTCAACCGCACGCCGCACTACCACCGGGGGCTGCTGCTGGCCGGCGACGCGGCCGGCATGGTGAACCCGTTCAACGGCGAGGGCATCGCCTACGCGATGGAGTCGGGCGAGATCCTGGCCCGCGTGGTCGCCCAGGCCATGGCCAGGCCGACCGCCGCCGAGACGGAGCGGGTGCTGCGCAGCTACCCGGACGCGCTGCAGGACGCCTACGGCCGCTACTACACCCTCGGCCGGGTCTTCGTCGAGCTGATCGGCCGTCCCAAGCTGATGCGCTACGCGACCAGCGCGGGCATGTCGAAGCCGGCCCTGATGCGCTTTGCCCTTAAGCTCATGGCCAACCTCAGCGAACCACGCGGCGGCGACGCCGGCGACCGGCTGATCAACGCCATAACCCGAATCGCACCCAGCTCCAGGTGACAGGTGACGTGATGCCTAGGATGAATGACCACAGGAAGGGGGCGAAATCGCCATGTTGAAGCCATACATCCCGATTCTGGTGCTCGCCTTGCTCGGGCTCGGCTTCGCCGCGTTCTCGGTCACGGTGGGGACCTTCGTCGCGGGACCGCATCGCTGGAACAAGGCCAAGATGGAAGCCTACGAGTGCGGCATCGAGCCGACGCCGCTTCCGTTCGGCGGCGTCAAGATCCCGGTCAAGTACTACCTGACCGCGATGCTGTTCATCGTCTTCGACATCGAGATCGTCTTCCTTTACCCGTGGGCGGTGACCTTCGGCAAGCTCGGCGCGTTCGGCCTGGTCGAGATGGTGACCTTCGTACTTACGGTGCTGATCGCGTACGTCTACGTCTGGCGGCGCGGCGGCCTGGAATGGGACTAGAGCGTTATGGGCATTGAGGAGAAGCTGCCGAGCGGCGTCCTGCTGACCTCGGTCGAGAAGATCGCCGGCTGGGCGCGGGCCCGCTCGGTCTGGCCGGCCACGTTCGGCCTCGCCTGCTGCGCGATCGAGCTGATGATGACCGGCGGCCCGCGGCACGACCTGGCCCGCTTCGGCATGGAGAAGACCGGGTCCACGCCGCGCGAGGCCGACCTGATGATCGTCGCCGGCCGGGTCAGCCAGAAGATGGCCCCGGTGCTGCGGCAGATCTACGACCAGATGCCCGAGCCCAAGTGGGTGATCTCGATGGGCGTCTGCGCGTCAAGCGGCGGCATGTTCAACAACTACGCGATCGTGCAGGGCGTCGATCACATCGTGCCGGTCGACATCTACCTGCCCGGCTGCCCGCCGCGGCCGGAGATGCTGATGGACTCGATCTTCAAGCTGCACG
>Ga0302326_10033193_pt1 | contig 10262 bp, 8 predicted proteins | sample Palsa_T0_3_FD_202264 | JGI IMG/M metagenome (GOLD analysis project Ga0302326, IMG submission 202264) | Peat permafrost microbial communities from Stordalen Mire near Abisko, Sweden - Palsa_T0_3 | ecosystem: Environmental > Terrestrial > Soil > Palsa > Peat permafrost | place: Sweden: Abisko... | reverse complement strand
CGCCCCAATTCGACGATTGGAACCTCGTCCGCACCCGCGATGGCAAAGTCGGATGGGTACTCGCGCGTATGTTGACCATGTCCATTCCCGACGAGGTCGCCCAATACGCCGAAGGTCACCGCATCACCGCCTACCTCCCTTTGGGAGAAGTGAAAGACAAGGAAAACCAGCAATCGAAACATAACTGGCTCTGGACCACTTCTTCCGCTGGCCAGCACCCTTTCGAATTCGATAGCTTCCGGGTGTTCGTCTGGAGCACCAGGCGTCATCATTATGAGACCGCCTATATCGAACGTAACGTGCAAGGATTCTATCCGATTGAAGGAGAAGAAAACGCCTTTTCCGTGGTGGTGCGCGAAAAGGACGGCAAGTTATACAAGCGAACCTACGGTTTCTCCGGCTACCACATCCGCATGATCTCGAAAGTCCCCTATAACCCCCCGCCCGACCTCCCCGAAGTCCGAGCCTCCCGCAACTTCGATCCGCCGCCAATCCCCGCCCAACCCTCCAAACTAGCCGAGCTCCGAAAAAAATGGTTCGGCCGCTAAACACAGCCGCGACCGCAGGGAGCGATCTCTTACGAATCGTAAGCTAACATACACTTCATGTCGTGCACGTTTCTCCTCTCGCTCTTTCTGGTCCAGGACCCCATCGCCCCGCACTCCGCATCGGAGCCTCCCGCTGCGAAAGCGGCCGCGTCCCTCACCTCCAGCACCAAGGACGCCCCCGAAAATTTATTGACCACCGGCGAGAAAACCGGCTGGAACGAAACCGCTCCCTACGCCGAAGCCCTGGAAATTTCGCATCGCCTGGAGCGGGCCTCGCGATTCGTCAAAGTGATGGATATCGGCACCACGCCCGAAGGCCGAACTATGATCGCGCTGGTGGTGTCGAAGGATCGCGCCTTCACTCCCGAAGCCGCCGCCAAAACCAACAAGGCCGTGATCATGATTCAGAGCGGAATCCACGCCGGCGAAATCGAAGGAAAAGATACCGTGCTCATGTTGATCCGGGACATGACCGTGAGTAAGAAATTCGCCGCCTGGCTCGATCATGCGATCTTCGTAGTGATCCCCGTCTTCAATGTCGACGGCCACGAATATTTCAGCGCCTACCATCGGCCCAGTCAAAACGGACCAAACTCCACCGGCCTCCGCGCCACCGCCCAGCGCCTGAATCTCAATCGCGATTATATGAAAGCCGACACTCCTGAAATGAAGGCCTGGCTGCGAGTATTCAATTCCTGGATGCCGGATTTCCTGATCGACAATCACGTCACAGATGGCTCCGACATGCAATACGACGTGACCTGGGACATGGCCCGCAACCAGGACATCGCCGAGCCCGCCGGCGCCTGGGTGCGCGAGAAATATGTTCCCGAGCTCGACAAGCGCATGGAAGCCGACGGCCATCTGGTCGCTCCTTATGGCGCGCTGCGCAATCGGGAATTTTTCATGGAAGTATTCTCGCCGCGCTATTCGCATCTCTACTCAGCCGTGCAGAATCGCCCGTCGTTATTGGTCGAAACGCACAGTTTGAAAACTGCCCGCACCCGGGCGTGGGCCAATTACGACATTATGCGTCACAGCTTCGATATCATCACCGCGGATGCCGAATCACTGCGCAGGGCCGTGCGCGAAGCGGATCGAGCCATGTCCGCCCGCGCCGGCGATCGCTCCGCGGAGCCCGTTTATTTAGCCGGCAAAGTCAGCGCCAAGAGCCGCCCGATCGTCTATCACGCGTTAAAGAACGCGCCCTTCAAAAGCGAAGTCACCGGAGCCAGCGTAACTCGCTACACCGGCGAAGTCGACAACATCCAAACCGTAATTCACGATCAGATCGATACCACACTATCCGCCCAAATGCCGCTCGGATACCTGATCCCCGCTGCCTTCAGCTCCGCCGCTGCGCTTCTCAAACTCCACGGAGTGGAAATTGTGCGCACCGAAAAACCGCTCGACCAGGTTTTCGAAACCTACCGCTTCTCGAGCTCCAAATTCGCCGCCAACGCCAGCGAGGGCCACGTAATGTTGACCGTCGAGCCGCGCGTCGTCAAAGAGAAAATCTTCATCCCCGCGGGTTCGTACTGGGTCCCGATGAAACAGCGCCGCGCGCGACTGATCCTTTCTCTGCTCGAACCCAACGCTCCCGATTCCATCGCGGCGTGGGGCTTACTCGACTCCGTTTTTGAAGGCGGAGGCGGAAGAGGCGGCCGCGGAGGCGCGGTCGGCGAATATCTTTCCGAGCCCATCGCTCGCCGCATGATGGCCGATCAACCTGAATTGCGCAAGCAGTTTGAGCAAAAACTCGCTTCGGATCAGCAGTTCGCAGCCGATCCCAGGGCTCGCCTCCAATGGTGGTTTGAGCAATCCAAGTATCAACCCGAAGACTCGGGCCGCTATCCGATTGTGCGTGTTTGGGAGAAGAACTGGTAAACGCGCGGCGCGAGCGGGCGCTATAATAGTTTTCTCCCCCGTTTTTTACCGATGCCGAAATCCGCTCCCTTCGTTCATCTTCATTGCCACACTGATTATTCGCTGCTCGACGGCGCATGCGAAATCTCGCAGTTGATGGATTTGGCCGAGGAGCAGAAGATGCCGGCCATTGCGATGACCGATCACGGCAATCTGTTCGGCGCCGTGGAGTTTTATAACCACGCCAACGCCAAAGGAATCCATCCTATCATCGGCTGCGAAGTCTACGTCGCGCAGCACGGACACACGAATAAGAGCGACACCAATCGCTACAACCATCTGGTATTGCTCTGCGAAAACCAGGAGGGTTATCGCAACCTCGTGAAGCTGGTCTCCACCGGCTATCTCGAAGGCTTCTACTACAAACCCCGGATTGACAAGGACCTCTTGTCGCGGCACTCCAAGGGCCTGATCGCGCTGTCGGCCTGCCTGCGCGGCGACATCAATGAAACCCTGCTCGCCGATCGTTACGAAGATGCGCGTCGCATCGCATACGAGTATACGGATCTGTTCGGCAAGAACAATTTCTTCCTGGAATTGCAGGACCACGGCCTGGAGCCGGATGCGAGGGTTCTGCCGCTGATTAATCGCCTCTCCTCCGATACCGGGGTCCCTTTGGTGGCAACCAACGATTCGCATTATCTGCGCAAGGACGACGCCCGCGCGCACGAAATCATGCTCTGCATCCAGACCGGGAAGACTATGTCGGACCCGAACCGGATGCGCTTCGACCAACCGGCGTTTTACATTAAGTCGCGGGACGAAATGCTGGAACTGTTCGGCGAAGTCGAGGACTCTCTCGACCGCACCTGGGACATCGCGCAGCGCTGCCACGTGAAGCTGTCTCCGGTGGAGGAGCCGTTCCCGAAATTCGGCGTGCCGCCCGAACACACCATCGATAGTTTCTTCGAATACGTCGCGCGGCAGGGTTTCGAGAAACGCCGCACGCGCCTCGAAGCACAACAGGCTCAGGGCCGCCTCAAGCACGATCTCGCCGAATATAGCGAGCGTCTGGATCGCGAAATTCGAACCATCCAGGAAATGAAGTTTTCCGGCTACTTTCTCATCGTCTGGGATTTCATTCGCCATGCGAAGAGCCGTAGTATTCCCGTCGGCCCCGGCCGTGGCTCCGCCGCTGGCAGTTTGGTGAGCTACGCGATGGAGATCACCGACATCGATCCCCTGGCATACGGCTTGCTGTTTGAGCGCTTTCTCAACCCGGAGCGCATCAGCATGCCTGATATCGACATCGATTTTTGCACCCGCGGGCGCGGCGAGATCATTCGTTACGTTACCGAAAAATACGGGCGCGAACAGGTCGCGCAGATCATCACCTTCGGTTCGCTCGCCGCGCGTGCCGCTATTAAAGATGTTGGCCGCGCACTCGATATCAGTTTCGCCGACGTCGAGAAGCTTACCAAGTTAGTCCCGACTCAGCCGTTGAACATCAAGCTCAAAGACGCGCGTAAAGCCGAACCGCAGCTTGACGAACTGGCGCGCAAAGATCCGCGTATCAAAGAAGTGCTCGAAGTCGCCCAACGGCTGGAAGGGATGGCGCGTAACGCATCGGTTCACGCGGCCGGAGTCGTGATTTCGCCGGTTCCCTTGACCGATCTGATTCCTCTCTATAAAACAAATAAGGATGAAATTGTCACCCAGTATGATGGGGTCGTCTTAGAGAAACTATCGCTGCTCAAGATGGATTTTCTTGGGCTGACGACGCTGACCATCATTGAGGACGCGATCAAGCTTATTAAGCGCCACCGCGGCGTCGATATCAAGATCGAGGATCTTCCCCTCGACGACAAAACCACCTACGAGACGGTTTTTCATAAAGCCTTCACCAGCGGCGTGTTCCAGTTCGAATCGCCGGGCATGCGCGACATCTTGCGCCGCTACCAGCCCGATCGTTTAGAAGATTTATGCGCGCTGAACGCGCTCTATCGTCCCGGCCCCATGGGCATGATCGACGACTTTGTCGACCGCAAGCATGGGCGCAAAGAAGTAGTTTACGACCTGCCGGAGATGAAGGAAATCCTGGAAGAGACCTACGGCGTAATGGTCTATCAGGAGCAGGTGATGCAGATTTCGAATCTCATCGCCGGCTATTCATTGGGGGAAGCGGATCTGCTGCGCCGCGCCATGGGTAAGAAAAAAGTCGAGGAGATGGCGAAGCAGCGCGAACGCTTCGTCGCCGGCGCGAAGGAAAAGGGTCACCCTCCCAAGAAGGTTGAAAAGATTTTCGACCTGATGGAAAAGTTCGCCGGATACGGTTTTAATAAATCGCACTCCGCGGCCTATGCCTACCTCGCGTTCGTCACTGCTTACCTGAAGGCGCATTATCCGCTGGAGTTCATGTCCGCGCTGCTGACCTCGGAAACCGGCAACACAGCCAAGGTGGTCAAGTACATCAGCGAGTGCCGCGAAATGAGCATTCGCGTCCTGGCGCCCGACGTCAATTCCTCTGAGTTCACGTTCACCCCAGTCCCCACCGGCCCCGAGCCAGGAATTCGCTTCGGCCTCGGCGCAATCAAAAACGTCGGTTCGAATGCGGTCGATTCCATCGTCAAAGCTCGCACCGAAGGCGGCAACTTCGGATCGCTCTACGATTTTTGCGAGCGTGTCGACCTGGGCGCCGTGAACCGCCGCATGATTGAGAGCTTTATCAAAGCCGGCGCGATGGATTCCCTCGAAGGCACCCGCGCTCAGTTGACCGCAGTCATCGATAGCGCCATGGAAACGGGTGTCCGCGCGCACAAGGACCGCGCCAGCGGACAATCGGGCCTCTTCGCCGGGTTGATGGAAGAGCAGGCCCCCGCCGATCATCCTCTTCCGAAGGTTCCGGATTGGACCAGTCAGGACAAGCTCTCCGCCGAGAAAGAGATTCTTGGCTTCTACGTGAGCGGCCACCCACTCGACCAATTCATGGACAAAGTGAACGAACTCGCGACCTATCGTTCCGGCAATCTGGAGGGACTCGCCAAAGGAACCGAAGTGGCCTTGTGCGGCATCCTCACAGGCGTCCTTCGCAAGCGCAATAAAGAACAAAAGCTCTGGGCGTCGATGCAGCTCGAGGATCTGGAGGGCGCCGTCGAAGCGATGGTTTTCACCACACAATATGAGCGTCTGGAGAAATCGCTCATCGAAGATAAAGCCGTGCTGGTGCGCGGCCTGGTGCTGCCGGAAGAAAACGCGCCGCCGAAAATTTCGGTGCAGGACATCGTCCCTCTGGAAGTCGCGCGAATCAGCCTGCCGTCACTCATCTCGATTCGCGTCCCAGTGAATGGATCAGGCGATGCGGATCGCGCGGGCGCGCTGCAAAAATTATTTGCCGACAAACCCGGCTCCACCGAAGTGCGCCTGCGCCTCGAAAAATCGCGCGATTTTTCGGTCATCATGGACATCTCTCTAAAAGTCCGCCCCGACAAAGAATTCTGCGCCGAAATAAAGCGCATCTGCGGATCCGAATCAATGGAAATCCTCGCAAACTAGCGGAACAGTCCCCCATCTGCGCGCCGCCAACGATGTCTATCCTTTCCCGCTTGCGTAACAGAATTGTGAACGTAGGCGTGGGGCAGGCGGTTTCGCTCTGCCTAACAGAGCCGCTATGCGTAGCACGCGGTAGCGCAGTCCAGATGCTTCAAGCCGAAAAACCCGCGCAGATCGCATCCCGCGGTCGCAGCTCGGAACCAACCGCACGAGCAATCAGTAGCTTACCGAGCCGCGACCGCAGGAAGCGATCTCCAATAAGCCCTTTTTTTCGCAGCCATGCGTTAAAGCATGCGGACAAAATACCCGCACCCACTAAGGTATTCTGAACTGTAGCGTATTATCATGGCCGATCCGCAGTCTCCCCCCATCACGAATCCCAGCTGGGAGCGCGTTCAACTCGCGCGCCACCCGAAGCGCCCCCACTCGCTCGACTATATCCAGCGCATTTTTACGAACTTTCAGGAGCTGCATGGCGACCGCGCTTATGGCGACGATCATTCGATCGTTGCCGGCATGGCCTGGTTCGAAGGCAGTCCGGTCATGGTCGCGGCCCAGCAGAAAGGCCGCGACACTAAGCAAAAATTGTTCCGCAATTTCGGCATGCCCAAGCCCGAAGGCTATCGCAAAGCTATGCGCCTGATGGAAATGGCGGCGAAGTTTTCCCGTCCCATCATCACCCTGCTCGATACCCCCGGCGCCTATCCCGGCATCGATGCCGAAGAGCGCGGCCAAGCCGAGGCGATCGCGCAGAACCTCCGCGAAATGTCCCGCCTCGGCGTGCCCATCATCGTGGTCGTGATCGGAGAAGGCGGCAGCGGAGGCGCGCTCGCGCTCGGCGTCGGCAATCGCATTTATATGATGGAGAACGCGGTCTACAGCGTGATTTCCCCGGAGAGCTGCGCCGCCATCATCTATCGCGATTCCGGAAAAGCCGCGCTGGCCGCCGCCGCCTTGAAATTAACGGCGCCCGATCTTCTCGGTCTCGGGCTGATCGACGGCATCGTGCCTGAGCCGGGCGAAGGCGCGCACACCGATCCCGAAAATGCCGCCGATGCCCTGCGCCTCATGCTCCGCATCGGACTCGCCGAAATGGCCGGCCTGTCCCAGCAGCAGCTGATGGACGAGCGTTACGAAAAATTCCGCCGCATGGGATCCTTCTTCACGGAGCCAATCTTGTGAAAAAAGCCGCGCTAATCGGAATCATTTTTCTAGCCGCGGTCGGCGCGGCGCTCTACTATTCCACCGCAACCCTCGCAAAGCGCCGCGTCGAAGTGTGCATGGAATTCAAAGGCATGACCTCCTGCCGCACCGCTTCCGGCTCCACCGAAGAGTTCGCGCTCCGCACCGCGACCAATAACGCCTGCGCCACCATCGCCTCCGGAGTCACCGATTCCATCGCGTGCGATCAGTCGACGCCTACAAAAGTAACTTGGCTTAAGTAGGTTTCCAAACTCCCAATAGTCTCCGCGTAATCACGATCTCGCCCACCGTATACGAGTTGTGATCCGCCACCAGCATCACCTCGCGCAAAATCGTCTGCCCCTCGCCATGCGGAATTTCAGCGAACAGGTCCGTCGATTTCTTCTCGATCAATTCGCGCATCGCGTCCCGATCCGCCAAAAAATCTTTGACGCATTTATCCCACGCCTTCGCGTTCGGCGGCGCCGGCGACTTCGGCCAATACCCCTTCGGCCATTTCGGCGACTTATGTTTCACGTCGGTGCTGAACTTCAAAATATCCTGCTGCGTAATCCGCATATGCTCCACCAACTCCCATAGCGAATGCGCCGCACCCTCCGGCACCTTGCTCCGAGCCGCCGCCGGGACGTCCTTCACCGCGTCTTCGAACGTCACATGCGCCTCGCCCTTCGTCAATAGATTGATCAGATGCTTCCGCAGCGATTTCAAATGAGCCATAATCACTCCTCCGGCAAATAACTCGCAATCGCGATCCCAGCGGCGTCCGCGCGAGCCAGAAATTCATCCCGGTCTATCAGCAGCGTGCGCCTCGCGTCAATCGCAAGTGCGGTGGTTCCAGTCTCTCTCATAATGTCGATCGTCTGTGGACCCGCCACCGGGACGTCGAACAACATGTGCTTCCGCAGCCGCGAAGCCTTCACTAATCGCAGCGGTTTCCCCTCCGCCAAAGTCGCCGCGCGGCGCAGCATCGCATCGGTTCCCTCCATCGCCTCCACCGCCACGCAAGCCCTCTCCGCGATCGCGACGCTTTGTCCCACGTCGATCCCCGCCAGCGTGCTCGCAATCCGCCGCCCATAATCGATGTCGCGTGCCTCCTCCGCCGTCAGCTTGCGCCGCGTCAACGTCCCCTCGGTTGCCAGCAGGTCTTTCAACAGCAGCGTCGAATCGACTAGCTCCACGCCTTCGTCGTTCAACACCCGCGCAATCGCCCCAATCAGGCCCTCTGTGTTTTTCGTTTCGATGTTCAGCAGCAGCTTTGCCAGCCGCCAGTCCGGCACAATCGACGAAAAAATCTTCGCGTGCTTCACCTGCCCGCACATCATCAGTTGCGTGATCCGCTCTTTGTGGCAAATGTCGATCAGCTTACCCAGCGCGCCCAGCGAAATCCAATGGCACCGAACCGCCAGCCCTTCGATCTCCGGCGACGCTTCTTCCTTGATGCCGATCGCCACCACTTCGAGTCCCGCTGTGCGCGCCGCCTCCAATGCGAGCACCGGGAATCGACCATTGCCGGCAATCAGCCCGTAGCGCATATTATTTGATGAAGCCGCGCTCCGAAGTGCGGATAAATTCGAGCAATTCTTCCACCTCGCGCGACGGCCCGATCTCCGCCGTGATTCGCTCCACCGCCTGCGTCGTGTTCAGCCCCGATCGAGTCAGCAGCCGGAACGCCTTGTGCAGCGCGTCTATCGATTCCGCCGAAAAATCCCGCCGCTTCAGCCCCGTCGAGTTTTCTCCGAACACCTTCGCCTCGCGATCCGTAACTGTATTGGAAAACGGCAGCACATCGCGCGTGATCACGCTATAGCCGCCGATAATCGCATGCCGCCCGATCCTGCAAAATTGATGCACCCCCGTCGACGCGCCGATCACCGCCCAATCCCCCACCGTCACATGTCCGCCGAACGTAACCGCATTCGCCAGCACCGTTCGATCGCCGATATGGGCATCGTGCGCCACATGCACGTACGCCATCAGCAGATTATCGTCGCCAATGGAAGTAACCATCCCGCCGCCCTCGGTGCCGCGATGGATCGTCACGAATTCCCGAATCTTGTTGCGGCTGCCGATTCGCGTCGAACTCTTTTCGCCGTGATACTTCAGATCCTGCGGAGCAACCCCCACGCTGCAATAAGGAAAGAAAACGTTGTCTTCGCCAATCGCCAGCGGACCTTCCAAAAAAACATGTGCCTTCAATTGCGTCTTCGCGCCGATCTCCACCTCCGCGCCCACCACGCAGTACGGTCCCACCTCGGCGGAATCCGCCACGCGTGCAGCCGGATCGACAATCGCGGTCGAGTGAATGGCCATGCTAAAAAACTAAAGGTGAGCGGGACGGTCGGCCAGCTTGCACATCATCTCCGCCTCGGCGACAACCACGCCGTTGACCGTCGCGACCCCGTTCATTTTCGCGATGGTCGCCTTGCGCTTGAGGACTTTCATTTCGATGCGCAGCTGATCTCCGGGAACCACCGGCCGGCGAAACTTCGCCTCATTCACCGCCGCCAGCAGCACCAGCTTAGTCTTGCGGTCTGGAATCGAGCTCAGCACCAGAATCCCGGCCACCTGAGCCATGGCTTCAATAATCATCACCCCGGGCATCACCGGAATGTCGGGAAAATGACCGCTAAAAAAAGGCTCATTAATGGTGACGTTCTTGATCCCGACAACACGATCTTCCTCCAGTACCTCGATGCGATCCACCAACAGCATCGGGTAACGGTGAGGAAGGATGTCCCAGATCTGCTGGATATCCATTACAGGCATGCAATTCGACCAGTATAGCGTTCTAGAGAAGCGTCGTGCGCCGCTGGCGGCAGCCGCCTTCCTACCCGCTCGACGGAGTAAACTACGGTGCAGTGCCTGCGAGTCGCTGGTTCGTTAACGCTTCGATGCCTCTCTGCGCCATGGTCTTTGTGCCGCGTAGTCTTGCGCAAATGCCGGAACGCTCGCCTGAAGAATACATCGAAAAGATCTTCGAGGCGCGCATCGGTGAACTGCCTCGGATGGGATGGTTCGTTCCGTTGCATGGTTTCCTGGCACATGAGGACGCCGCCGAGCGGGTGTACTTTTTCGCTTCAGTCGGGACGCCCTCGA
>Ga0302326_10033192_pt1 | contig 10262 bp, 13 predicted proteins | sample Palsa_T0_3_FD_202264 | JGI IMG/M metagenome (GOLD analysis project Ga0302326, IMG submission 202264) | Peat permafrost microbial communities from Stordalen Mire near Abisko, Sweden - Palsa_T0_3 | ecosystem: Environmental > Terrestrial > Soil > Palsa > Peat permafrost | place: Sweden: Abisko... | reverse complement strand
CTCCGCTTCCGGCCGCTTCGCGCCACGCCCTTCGGGCTTGGAATCGTCGATCGGCGGGAAAAACTTCTCGTCCCCGAGGGATCCACCTCGAAAGTTGGAGCGGGTGATCCCGACCCGTCGGGACGACTCATCCGACGAGCCAGATTGCAGACCTCTGCTTGGGAAAAAAGGCAATTGAACTCAGCCCCTGAACCAAGCACGCTGCCAGCGAACTCCAGAGCACACCACGCTCCGACACCTACCATGTTAGAAGTATGTTGAGCGAGTGCGTCCTCCAAACCATGGGGCTGGGTACCTGGCAGGTCGTTTACGTGCCTCTTGCCACCACTCCTGCCAATTCTTCTTGTTGAATCATTGGTGCAGAGCCAAGGACGGACACAAAGACGTACACTGTGAGAAAGTGAAGAACCTCACAGTTTCACTGGATGACGAGACATACCGCCGCGCCCGGATTGTCGCTGCCGAACGCGAGACCTCGATATCGTCGTTGGTGAAGAAGTATCTCATCGAATTGACGGCGGAGGGCGACTCAGAGCGCCTCAAGCGGCTGGAGCGCGAAGTGCGAATTCGCATCACCAACTTCGACAGTTCCGACCAGGTATCGCGAGATGTCTTGCACAAGCGTGACGCTTGAAGCCAACCCATTTCTTGGACACTAACGTGCTCATCTACTCTCTAGGCACTCACGAGGAGAGTGAAGCTAAGCGGGCACTCGCAATTGAGCTGCTGGATCGTGACGGAGGTGCACTGTCGGTGCAGGTCCTGCAAGAGTTTTATGTGCAGGCAACTCGCGCGACACGGGCGAAGCCGTTGACACACGGGGACGCCCTCGATCTGATCGGCGCTTGGCGGCGATTCGTTACCCAAGACTTGACGTATTCGGTGCTCCAATCGGCTCTCCAAATCAGGGATCGCTACGAGTTCTCCTATTGGGACTCGTCAATCGTGGCGGCGGCCCGGGAGCTAGGCTGTCGCACCTTATACACCGAAGACCTCAGCCATGGGCAGTGGGTCGAGGGAGTACAGATCATTGATCCGTTTCGTTGAGTCGTGCGCTCAAAGGTTGCGAGCGTAATTCTGGAGCGGGTGATCCCGCCCGAGCGGGACGACTCATTCGACAAGCCGGATTGCCCGCATCCGCTTGGGAAAAAGACAATAGAACCTGAGGCTCTTGAACCAAGCGCGGTGCCGGCGGACGCCAGAGAACGCCACGCTCCACAACCTTGTATGTCAGAAGTATGTCAGGGCTTTGCCCAGAGTTTCACTTTTCCGGCAACTCAAAATGGTGGCAAATGGTCGAGCAACTTGACGAAGCGATTAAGAAGCCGGCAATGGTATCCGACCAACATCAGCGAGCCATCGCCGCGGCCATAATTCACGCGTGACCGGGAAGGATCTCGTGAAGCTTCTCGAACAGAATGGGTGGATTTGCATCCGAATAAAGGGAAGCCACTGGATTTTTGAAAAGGCAGGCGTCAAAGTCTCGGTTCCGAACCACGGACTGAAAGAAGTTCCAACCGGTACCGCGCGCAACATTCTCAAACAGGCAGGTTTAAGATGACGGAAACGTATCAAGTCGTTCTAACTAGGGAGCCGGACGGTAGGTACTCCGTGGTGGTCCCAGACGTTGATGGATGCTTCACCTACGGCGCTACTATCGAGGAGGCTGTCGCCAATGCGAAGGAGGCAATCGAAGGCATGCTCGAAGCCACCCAGCAATTAGGCGAACAGCTTCCTACTCCAGCGTCGATCGTGGTTCCGGTCAGGGTCGAACTTCCCGCTCCTCAAATCAAAGTCGCCTCGTGATGAAGAGTGATGTGCTCCTGATCTCAGATCTGTGGAGGGGTGCCCCCAGTATTGGCGTGGAGCCTAAAACCCGGCGCAAGTGACGGGACTTCCCGACACGCCCCGATTCCGCTCCACTCCATTTCCCTTCGGCGGGGCCTCGCAAGCTCGGCTGCGTTCATTTCCCTCGCTCCGCTTCCGGCCGCTTCGCGGCACGCCATTCGGGCTCGGAATCGTCGATCGGCGGGATAAACTTTTCGAGCCCAGGGATCCACCTCGAAAGTCTGGAGCGGGTGACGAGACTCGAACTCGCGACTCTCTGCTTGGGAAAAAGACCCTTGAACCTGAGCCCTTGAACCAAGCACGCTGCCAGCGAACTCCAGAGCACACCACGCTCTATCACCTAGTATGTCAGAAGTATGTCAAGGCATCGGGGTTCTTTGAGAAACGACTCAGTTCAGTTCATTCTAAAAACAAGGGCTTTCCATTGCCGGCATGACCACTGTAGCGAGGTGGGCAATTCGGGACCAGATGATTTTCCTTTGCAACGGTCCGCGAGGGCGGTGGCCGCCCTCGCGGCGTCCTTAAAGCTCTTGACTCGTTGGCCCTCTTTGCTCTCGTCGGTAATTCCGTGAACCAGAAACTCTATCCAGTTTTCAAGCCGATCTTTTGCAAAGACAAAAACGACCGCATCGAACTGTTGCTTCGTGATTCCCTGCGACTGAGCGGCAGCCCAAAATTCGCCTACGAGTTGATCCCCGTTTGCCTTGTCGTGATCAAGGTCAGCCCAGACCATCAGCGTTGTGTCGCTTCCCACGCTTAGGCAGGTCTTTAGTTCACCGGGCATGCGGGCAATTAACGTTGATCTTCCACCACAGTCGACCGGTCGAATAATATTGCTACCATTCCAGGGCCGAATCCAGGTTGGGTCCAGAGCTCTTATGAGCGTTGTGATAAAAATCGGATCGATGCTCCTGCCCTTTTCTCCCTCGTGTAGACATACGATTCGTGTTCTACTTGCCATCCGCCCACCCTCGCGCAACGGCCTCGCTGACTGACAACCCAGCAGGGATGGTTAACGGTCCGACACGCGTTGGAGACGTGTGATTGTCCCTCCAGAAGTAGATGCCTTGTCCGACCGCAGCGCCGAGGATCTCGGGGTGGTGGGAAATGAGCACGGCCTGGGTGCTCTCATCGAGAAGCGACATCAACGAAGTAACCCAGGGTTGAAGTTCTGGAAGTCCAACGAAGTTGTCGGGTTCGTCAATTAAGACGGTACTGGCTGCGCCGGTGGTGAGGGCGGCCCGAACCATATAAAGTGCGACCAGGGATTTCTCACCGTCGGAGAGTTGGTCGAAGAACAAGGACCCCGTTTCTCTCTCCCCGGATGATTCAAATCTCAGCTGCAACGCCTTGGTTCTCAGGCCAACATCTGTCAGCCTAAAGGACCTGAAGTCTGGCCATACCTCCTGAAGTGAAGCCCGGACTTCATCGATCCAGTCTTGCTCTTGGGAGAGGGATCTGTACCACGAGGTGAGATTCCGCAGGAACAAGTCTGGCTGTACTGCCTCAGCCTTGCTTTCGGATTCCATTTCTCGGGGGCTGGGTCGCAGAATTAAGAGACGTGAGAGAGCTTTCTGAAGAATCTCGATTTCCCGTCTGTCGGTTGCTGGCTGAATAGAGCCGAGGGCTGCCTGACGCCAGTCTAAGGGGTACCCTTTTTGTATCCCACTTGCCTTTTGAAAGCGAACTCCTTCTAGGTCGCGATCGAACAACTCCTTTTTGTTGCAGGTGGCACGCTCTTTCAGCACCCTTGGCTTGAGTTCGTGGCTAACCTGCTCAAGATGTATAAGGTAGGTGAATGACTTGCCCTCTGCCTGCACATGCAACTCATACTCCTGGACAGGGCTGTCAAGCCAATTGGTAAATTCGAGCTGCTTTATGTCTCGTTCGTTGTCGCCGCCAAGGACAGAGTCGCCGGTGCCCAAGTCGCGGACGAGTTTAAGCGCATCGAAAACGGAACTCTTGCCCGAGCCATTCGGCCCGCAGAGGATCGCAAGGGATTCAAAGTCGATTTCAAATGCTACGAGGCACCGAAAATTGTTTGCGTATAGCCTAGTGATCATGTTCCGGCTTACATTTCGTCGCCAGTCTAGTTATAGCGCACCACAGCCAAGCACCGCCCCTGCGGGCGTCAGCGAATTGGGCAGACACTTCAGTATGTCAAGCTCGACCAATTACTCGATCAGCCAAGCTAAGCGCTTTTAGGTTCTAATTGGAGCGGGTGACGAGACTCGAACTCGCGACTCTCTGCTTGGGAAGCAGACACTCTACCACTGAGTTACACCCGCTCGGCTCGTTTGAGTCTACCACGGCCCTCTGCCACCGAGGACCTGAGTTTCCACCGCTGTCTCTGCCTGGACGGTGGGCACGGCCCCCCCCTCCAAAGAAGGCAACAGCTCAGCGACCGAATTCGACCGGAGCCACCGCAAGACCCCAACTCGTCCCCAAAACATGTAGAGGAAAGCGAACAGAAGCGCGACGACCCAGAACACCGGGATCGGCAGGGCGAACTCCGGGTGGGGCGACTCGGAAAGCAGCGTCCGGGACAGCCAATAAAGCGAGACCGGCAGGCCAAGCGCAAAGAGCACGGTCGCAATCCGCGCGTTCCGCAGGTTGGCTGCGAGAGACCGATCCGTCACGCCGACCGGCGGGAACAACGTCTGGCCCACCCGCATCTCGTTGTTGGCATCCCACGTAGTTGTCGCCGCACAAAACTGGTACCGAAAGCCCTTCCCCACGCCGGCGATGGCGTCCAGCGGGCTGATCACGACCGAAAACGGAACGCCGTCTAATGTGTACTTTAGGTGAGCGGTCAACATGGTGAACCGCCCTTTCCGCCGATTCTCCTGCATCCAAGAGAGCTTCACCGCCACGTCGTTCCGGCGGATCGAGAACTGGCTCTCCAAACCTTCAAAGTTCATCCATTGGCCGTCAAACCGAATGATTCCAGTGTCGCACCCGAAAGGCGCCTTGCCACAGGAGTAAGTCAGCTCGACCGGGAATTGCCCGCCGGTGGACGGCAAGTCCATCAAGGGCGCAACCGCCGGAACAGCTCGGCGGGTCCGGATCATCCAGTAGCCTGGGACAAGGAACGCAATGAACCAGTAAGACAACGGGAAAAAGAGATTCGCATACAGGGCGAACCCGATAAGCAACGCAATTCCGATCGCACCCAAGCCGATCTCCCAGCGGGTGCGCATCAGACGCCGGGCAAAGATCGGATCCGGTGGCGGCGGCGTGTGCCACTCAGCGAATTTTATGGGTCCTTCTAATGGAGGCGCGTTTTGCCATTTGAAGAACATGCCCAGGTACCAGGCCCTCGGACTCTTGAACACCTGACCCTATTAAACTCCAGCGCGAGCAGCGAGCCAGCCTAAAGACCCTAGTAGCACTGCCAAGCCATTGCCCACTCGTCTCGGGCTGCGACATCGCCGCGGCCGAAATAGCCGTACCCCGCGTCACCCCACATGAAGTCGTTGATGCTTGGGATCTGAAACACATACTCCGGGTAGGCAGGATGCCGATTGTGGGCAGCCCAGTAGATCTCGCTTTGGATCAAGGAAGGCCATCCTCCTACCTTCAGCTCGTCGATGGGCGTGAATTCCTCGGCAAATTCCTCCGGGAAATTCAGCCGGATCGCGTCGTCTAACGATGGATAATCCTCCTCGATCGGCTCCCACCTGATCGGGAAGGGCCGAATCGACTCGAGCCCCTCCGGCACTTCCAACAGTTCCAGCCCTTCTAGTGTGGGATATGCCCGCAGCAACCAGCCTTCTCCGTTAGGCTCTCCATCCGGTAGGTTGCCCTGAGTGATGAACACGGTGATGAAGGCGATGTCCGCGAGGTCGGCCGGGACATACGGGAGTTGAGCGACATTCAGTTGGATCAAACTCAGCATCGGCCCGTCCTCGTCGGAGGGCCAACCCTCACCCGGCAACGCAACTGCAGCCCGACCGAACCAAGCGTCGAGTTGTCCGGCCGGTCCATCGACCAACACCCCACGATTCGCCTTCCTCCCAACTAGCCGCTTGTACTCTTCGGTGTCCACAGAACAACTTTACTGGCGAAGTTCGGGTTGAAAAAGGATAATTGTTAAGGTTTGAGCGCAATCTTTGCCGCTCACTTCCATTCCGCCGCCCCCCGGCGTCACGATGACTTGGATATCAATGATGGCGCAGTCTGAACTTCAACCTCACGAGCTCGACGCGCTGCGCCTGCTAGAGGCGGATGCGATTCGGATGGGCAGCCTCGTGCTGCAGATGGTCTCCCTCGCCACCCGGATGGTACTGGACGACCAAGAGAGCCTTGTCGACAAGGTGATGGCGTGGGAAATCGAAGTGGATTCGGCCGAGCGCAACATCGTCGAGCGCGTACTCCAAACCCTTGCCTCCAATGGCTTCTCCCAGTACGACCTGCCGTTCCTCTCCGCAACCCTCTGCTTGGTGAACGAACTGGAGAAGATCGGAGACGAGGCGACCAAGCTCGCATCCCGACTCCAGAAGCTCCAAGGCGAGTTCCCGTATGAGATGCACGACCTGCTGCGGGAAATGAGCACCCTCGCGCAAGGAAACCTGCGGGAAAGCCTGCGTCTCTACAGCCAGTACTCACAGGAAGCGGCGCGCGGGGTGGTAGATCGAGACGATGCGGTTGATCTCGCCTTCAAGACGTCCCGCAACCTCCTGGTCGGCATGATGCGGGACGACCCCGAGAGGTCACGCCAGTTCCTTCGCTGCATCGAGGTGTTCCATGCCCTGGAACATGTTTCCGATCGGGCCACCGACATCGCCAAACGCATCGAAACCTGCTATCGTCCATTTGTTAAGCTTTCGTGAAGAGCTCAAGCCGGCTGGCTGAATGCCCTGCCTCTCTGGTATAAACCGGTTCGGTTGGCGCGGTGATAGGGCCCTGGTCGATCGCTGAGGAAATCCGCTTGCAAATCAAGATCGGCAAAGACAACAGCTTCTACTTGATCCTGGAAGCCCAGGCGGACGTCGCGTTTCGTGCCGCTCAGGTCTTCCGCGATTCATGCGCCGACTTTTCCCGGGTGGCTGAACACGCCCAAAAGGCGAACGAGATCGAGCACGAGGGCGACGAGCTCACCCACCGTCTTCAGAACCAGGTCGCTACAACCTTCATCACTCCGCTGGACAAGGAAGACCTCCGGGAACTCTCCCAAACCCTGGACGACATCACCGACGCAATCGAGGCCGTGATCGCCCGGACCAAGCTTTACCGGCTGGAAAAAGCTCGCCGCGACCTCGTGCCATTCGCCGACCAGATGGTCAAGGCCGCCGACCTGGTCGTGTCCGCCATCAAGGAGATGAAGGATGGCTTCCACACCGAAACTCTCCAAGACAAGCTGACTGCCATCCACACCGTCGAGAACGCGAGCGATCAGCTCTACCGGCAGGCATTGGAAGATCTCTTCTTTGAGCCGGGAATTGACGCGCTAACCGTGATGAAGTGGAAAGAGATCTACGACCGGACCGAGATCGCCATGGATAACTGCGAAGACATCGCTAAGATCCTTGGCACGATCATCGTCAAATATGCCTGAGGTCAGCTTCTTCCTGGTCACGATCGTTGTCTTCGCGATTGCGTTCGATTTCATTAACGGCTTTCACGACACCGCCAATGCGGTAGCAACCGTCATCGCCACCCGCGTTCTCTCCCCGCGCGCCGCCATTCTAATGTCCGGTTGCCTCAATCTGGTTGGCGCCATGGTTGCCACGAAGGTCGCGGTCACCATTTCTTCCGGTATCGTCGACCCCAACCTGGCAACCCAGACGCTCGTGCTCTCCGCCATTATTGGGGCTATCGTTTGGAACCTCATCACCTGGTTCTATGGGATCCCTAGCAGTTCTTCCCATGCCTTGGTCGGAGGGCTCTGCGGCGCAGCCATTGCCAAGGGAGGGCTTTCGCTCGTGCTCTGGCACGGCGTTCTCACCAAGGTGGTGATCCCACTCGTCATCTCGCCGCTAGCCGGGTTCCTGATTGGCCTGATCCTGATGAGCCTGATCACCATTTTCTTCGCCAAGGCGAAAACCAAATCGGTGAGCACCCTCTTCAAGCGACTCCAGCTCCTTTCCTCCGCTTTTATGTCCTTCGCCCACGGGCAGAACGATGGGCAAAAGAGCATGGGCATCATCACCCTCGCCCTCATCACAAACCACTTACTGCCCGCCCATGCTCAGCCGCCCTTCTGGGTCAAGCTCTCCTGCGCAGTGGCGATGGGACTCGGCACCGCCTCCGGCGGCTTCCGGATCATCAAGACGATGGGCCACAAGATCCTTCGCTTGGAACCGGTGCAGGGGTTCGCGGCAGAAACTTCCGGAGCCGCTGTCATCCTCACCGCAAGCTCGCTCGGCGCCACCGTCAGCACCACCCACGTGATCGCAGGCTCCGTCTTCGGCGTCGGCGCCGCCCGCCGGCTTTCGGCGGTGCGGTGGCAGGTCGCCATCAACATGGTCACCGCCTGGGTCGTCACCCTGCCTTCCTCCGGCTTGGTTGCTGCGCTCGTATATCTGTTCCTCAACGCATGTGGCGTGAAGAGCTAGCGTATCGGTCAGGTTTCATCCGTAGGTAAGACCGAACCTGGTGACCGAATGAAGTCCGTACTTACGCTTCCGCCCGCACCGCGTCGGGTGACCGTCCTGCGCCCGATCGCGTTCAGCCGGTTCGCGCTATGGCTCTTTCTGTTAGGCGCAGTTGTCGGCCTACCGATTCAAATGAACCGCAGTCTCGGTCGGCTCCGCTACCTGGAAGCCCATGGCGAGCTGGTTCGGGCAACCGTGGTGAGCGCACAAGATTCATCCGGAAGAGGGTCCGCTAACTCGATGGTGGTTTCGTTCTCAATGGACGGAGCGGACGTGATTGAGCAAGAAACGGTGAGTCGCAAAGTGTATCAAACATATGCAGGATCTCCCACCGTCCCGGTAACCGTCCGACCTGGTAACCCGCGCGACTTCGAGATCGGAACGGTAACTGGGGACACGATCGATGACGCCGAAGACCTGTGGCTCCTGGGAACCGGACTCGCGGTTCTCATCGGCGGCGCTTGTGTACTCTGGATCGAGCTCAGCCTGCGGATCGAGGTTCGTCTCGTGTCACAGGGGGAAGAGACCACCGGCAGAGTTGACTCGAGTGTGTTTGTTAGAGGTCGATACAGTTCCACCACCGTCCGTTATGCTTATATGACTTCGTTGGGCGACAGGACGGGAAGCACCTCCCTCTCCGGGAACCAAACTGGCGCCTACCCGCCGGGAGCCGCTCTTCAGGTGCTATTTGACCCCTCGAAGCCCAAGCAATCGGTCCCGGTGAGCAGGTTGACGATGGTTCGTCTCCGCGAAGATCGAGCCTAATCCGGGACGAGCGCGCTCGACTTTTCGTCGATAATTGTCCCTGCCTCGACGAGTCGCTCAACCGAACGGCGCAAGCTCTGAGCTTCCACCCCGTCTGATATCAGCCGGTCGATTTCATCTAATTCGCCCCTTGCCACTGCTTCCCTGGCCCCCGTACTTGGCAGCAGATATTCGTAGGCAGCAGTTCGGCCGCTTCCCACTTTCCGGAAGAGCCGTTGTGACGTGATAAGGACAAACCCCTTGGCCAACCTTTGCCGGATTTCAGGTCCGTCCAAACCGAGTCCACAACACAGCCGGCGCAGCGCGTCGGTCACCGAGTCCGCATGGAGGTTCGCAATGACAAGATGGCCGGTTTCCGCGAGTGACAACACCTCTCGCAACACGGAGGCACTCGGAATATCGTCCAAGCCGATCACATCGAGGTCCGACTGGAACACGTTGGAGAGTGCCTGCTCATAGGAGTCGCAGTCCTGCCCAACATGAATCGGCGTGACCATCGACTCCTTGCCCTCCCACCGGTAGTTAGGATGCGACTCCACCACGAATATGCGTGAAGCCTGCGTCCGATTGATCTCCTCGATCATCGAACAGCCGGTCGTCCACTTTCCACTCATGGAAGGCCCGGTGACCAGAATGAGCCCGCGCGAGGATTTGAGTGCCTCCTCAAAGACGCTTTGCTCAGACCCGCCGACCTTCTCAAGACTTGGGATTCCGCCCGAGAGCAGCCGGAACGTCGTGGTGAGTTCACCCTCGCCGTGTCTGAACGCCAGCCCCACAAAGGCGATGCCGCCGCGCTCCATGATCCCTTCCACCGGTAGACCCTCTTCCAGGCGGCCGCGATCCCGGTGCTCCAGAAACGGTTCGAGGATCTCTCGGAGCGCCTCCCGACCGGGCGCTAAATCCCCAGTTCGCTCCAATCGACCATCAATCCTGAACCGCGGCGCTTGCCCGGTAGTCAGGTGGATGTCGCTCGCCTTCTTCTCGATTGCGATGTCAAATAGCTCAATCAGTTTCATTTAAGCTCCCAAATCTCCAACCTCACGAAAGCCGCAC
>Ga0302326_10033191_pt1 | contig 10262 bp, 10 predicted proteins | sample Palsa_T0_3_FD_202264 | JGI IMG/M metagenome (GOLD analysis project Ga0302326, IMG submission 202264) | Peat permafrost microbial communities from Stordalen Mire near Abisko, Sweden - Palsa_T0_3 | ecosystem: Environmental > Terrestrial > Soil > Palsa > Peat permafrost | place: Sweden: Abisko... | reverse complement strand
GATTTTGTTGCGGATGGCATGCAGCTTGTCCAGGGCCTGTTTTTTGGTGGCGTCGCTCATCCAGTCGAGATGCTCGATCTCGGCGCCCATTGCGGCTTCGATCTGGTCGGTCATGCGAATGGTCGCGGCTTTGGATTCTGGTGAAAATGCGAGCCGGACGAACTCCTGCCCCAGTGCTTCGCCAAGGAAGCGGTCTTCTTCGCGCACGCATTTTTTCCAGCGCGCGGGCATTTGCGGGACGCCGCGGAGATATTTGGAATAGAAGTCGAAGCTGGCCTGCTGGACATTGAGTGACAGATATGGCGCGGCGGCGATCAAAACGTGAAAGCGCAGGTACGCCTTTAGAGTTGGCATCGGCAGCTTCTCTACCGCGTCGCTCATCTGGGCGAGAAACTTTGGCTCAGCAACATTGACTTTGCCCGGATCGTCCACGTTTTGGGCCTTGAGGAATTTGCTCCACTTGACCAGCGGCGCCTGCTGCTCGAGTTCGGCGAGCGTCATCATGTGATAGAGGTTGCTCGGCTCGCGCTTCTCGACCATGGTGAGTGAATTTTGTGCAAGCGCTGTTTCAAATGCGAGGATGTCCATCGCGTCTTTCTTCGCGTCAACGTCGGTCTCGCCGGCAAAGCCGAGCATTTGCGCGATGAAGGTCTCGTACCGGGCGCGGATCTCGACTGACTTCGCATCGGTCTTGATGTAGTAGTCGCGATCGGGCAGTCCGAGGCCGCCGGCGCCGAAGCCGACGATGACTTTTTCGGCGTCGCCGTAGTCCTGGGTCGAGCCGGAGTGGAAGAGCAGCGGCAACCCGTGCGATTCCGCGCGGGCCAGAAAATCAGTCAACTCATGCTTGTCCTTTAGCTTGTTGACGGCCGCGAGCGGCATCTCGATCGGCTTGAGACCCGCAGCATTCACCGCATCGGTGTTCATGCAGGCAGAAAAATAATCGCCGACTTTCTGCTGCACCGGCGTGCGGTCTGTGGCTTTGCTGTCGGCCAGCGCAATGCCCCACAAAACGCGCAGGTTGTCCTGACCGAGTTTGGCGTAAATATTCCAGGAACCGCGGTCGCCGGGAATGGGATTGCTTTTGATCCAGCCACCGCAGGCGTACTTGTAAAAGTTCTGGCAGGGGTCTGCTGTCTTGTCCATAGAAGCGGGATCGAGGCTCGGCGAATATGGAACTTTCTGCAGCGGCGTGTCAACTTGGGGCGCGGCTGTTTGCGCGATCGCTGCTGCACTCCACATCACCACCGCCGCACTCAAAAATATCCGCATCGTTGCTCTCCTATTTGTAACTAGCGTTTTAGCAAATCCACCGGTTCGGCGATGTCGGTGGTGTGAAACAGTGCTTGCAGCGCCGGATACTGTCGGGCGACCGCCTGGTACATTTCCCACGCGACGCGGCGATAGCTGAAGTGGCCCTGCGGCTGGCTGCGGAGGTCGGCGATGTAGACGGCTTCGGCGAAATCCATCTTGAACATGGCGCGGCAGCGGACCCCGAGGGGCAGCAGATATTGCGCGTCGGGACTGACGTCGGACCCACAGCCGCCGAGTTTCACCGCAGCGTCGCAGGCGGTCTGCATGGCGCGCTCGTATTCTGCGCGCATGCCCGAGTCCTCGACGTACTCTGGCAGATCGAAGCCGTGAGCCGTGGTGTATCCCTGACGCAGCTGGATGCATTTGCGATGGCGGTGCATGTCGCGGAAGCCGCCGATGTCCATGAGGATGTCGAAGCGCAGCAGTTGGCCGGCGGAGAAGGGGCGGGCCAACTCGTCGTGGCGTCCACGATGGGCGACGCCGAGAGCGATGATTTCGCTGCGCTGCGCGGAATTTAACTCGCGCATGCGATCGCGAAGCTGGCGGAACGAAAAGTGGCAGTGCGGATAGAGCAGGCTGGTCGCGAGATCTATTTCGAGGGCGCCGGATCCGGTGTCGGGCTCGACTAAGTCGACAACGGGAGCGGCGGCGATGGGTGCGCCGGCCATCCACTCGCGCGCGGCCTGCGCGAGCGTTTTGCGCGAGTCCATTTCGTAGGGATTTGGCGCTGCGTATTTGACGAGGGTCGGAGAGACGTGGACTTCGCGCTCGATCAGAGTCGCCGCTTCGTCGCCTAACTGGGGGGCGGCGGCGCGAATTTTTTCTGTCAGGGCGCGCAGCGCATCGGCTTGCACGTTCCACGCTGCACCGGAGGCGGCCTGACGCAGCTTTTCGCCGAGTAAACGGACCTCGGCAAACTCGCTCGACAGCAGGCGGGAGACCTGCGTCTCCAAAGTGCGGGCGTTGACGATCTGGCCGAGAGAGGTATTGGCGGCGAGCGGCAGCAGGTAGCGGGCGACGTCAAATGCGCGGGCCTTCAGGGTGCGCTCATAGGCGTCCTCTTTCATCGCCTCGGGGCGGGCCAATTTTTCGCGGAGATGCTCGACTGCGCCCAGCGAAATGCGCTCGTAGGCCGCAAACAGCGCTTCAATTTGGGCGGTAAATTCCGAGCGTAACGTTGCGTCGCCGGCAAACGCGGGCGTATACCAGCCGCTCTTCTTGAAGTTCTGGTAGCGGGTGGAGCGCTCCTGGCCATCCCAGCGCTGTTCGTCGACCAGCTCGATGGCGGCCAGCAAGGACAGGCGCTCAATCGCGAAGGAAAGATGCGCCAAGTCGGCGATGGAGCGATGGCCGTACTGAAAATAAAACGTGTTGAGAAACTGCTCGGCGCGCTGGCTCGAGATCTCCTTGAGCGACTCCTTCATACTGAGGGCGGAGCGGGAATATTTCGCCATCGCATAGGCCAGAACTTCGGGATCGGCGCCGTGGACGGCGTAGACGTCGGTCTCGCTGGTGGCTGGCAGGTCGGTGACGACGTCAACTTTGGGCTCGGTCAGGGGCATCGCGGATGCCCCAAGAATACGTCATGCACCCCGCAGGAAAAACGGTACAAAACCGGGGCAGCTGGCTCGCAAATCGGCCCAGCGTATACATTGTCCAATCATGCCGTTTGCGAAACGACTGCTGCAGCTTGATCTTGAATATTCCCGTTGGGCGACGCAGCGCGTGCTGGCGGCCTGCGACGGCTTGACATTCGCTGAGTTGGCGCGGGACCGGGCGGGGTCGCATCGCAGCATTCTTGCGACGCTGAACCATTACTTCATCAGCGAGCGCTTCTGGACGGAGTGTCTGGTTGCCAATGCGCTTCCGCCGCTGGGCGAGATCGGCGTTGCTGAAATATATATGCCGCAGGAAGAGCATCTTGGCGCGATGCAACGCGATTGGACGGGAGTCTGGCGGGCACAGATGGAATGGTTCGAGCCGCTTTCGGAGGAGGATCTCGAAGGGGATCTGACGACCAGTCTGCCTGGCCGGCCGCCGATTCACCTGGCGCGATGGCAGATACTTCGCCACATGGTGAATCACTCCAGTCTGCATCGCGGGCAGGCGGTCAGCATGATTCGCGCGGTAGGCAAGCAGCCGCCGAACGTTGACCTGATGGGCTACTACATCGACGTTGCGTCGCGGAGTTAGCATCCAAACAGAAGACAGTCCGCGATGAAAGACATCCTCTCCATCACCGGCCATCGACCGTTTCCTCCGCCGGAGACGCCGTGGCGACAGCGCCAGCGTTGGAACGATCTTCTGTTCGCGCACTGGCCGATTCGGGCGGAGGCGATCAGCGGGCTGCTGCCGGAGGGGCTGGAGCTGGACATTTTCGATGGCTGGGCGTGGGTGGGGGTCGTGCCCTTTCACATGGACCAGATCGTCGTTCGGCCGAGCGGCGCCGGCACCGGCTTTGGCATTCCGGGGGCGACGCAATTTCCGGAGCTGAACCTGCGGACTTATGTGCGGTCGACGGAGACGATGCAGAGCGGGGTCTACTTTTTCTCGCTCGACGCGGCCAGCGCGCTGGCGGTGATCGGGGCGCGGCTGTTTTTTTCGCTGCCATATTTCTGGGCGAGCATGCAGAGCACGCGCGAGTCGACCAACACAATCCGCTACCGCAGCCATCGCCTGCTGACCTCGCCTCGCGCGACCTTTGCGGCGACGTACCGCTCGTCTGGACGGCTCAGTTCAGGGCCGCTGGAGCAGTTCCTGACGGAGCGGTATTGTTTGTTCACGCACCGCGGCGGTGAGCTGTTGGTTGGCAACATTCATCATCTGCCTTGGCCGCTGGAGCAGGCTGAGGCTGAGTTTGAAGTCAATGAGCTGCCGATGGCCTCGGGGATTCGTCTTCCGGAGCGGGCGCCGGTGCTGCATTTTTCGCGCGAACTGGTGGTTTACATCTGGGAGCTGCAGCCGCCGGGGCATCCCTCGCAGTCTCCCGTGCCGGTGCCAGCTTGATCGAACTCCCGCCACCGCCATTTGCTATTCTCGTGGCGGAGGATTTCCCTAATGCAAATCAAAAACCGCACTCTCGTTGTCGCCGTTGCTGCCACTGCGCTGTTCGCCAGCGGATTCCTTGTCGCCCAGATTGACGCTGTCCGCTTTCCGCACATGGCTGCTGCGCATCATCATGGTGAGGAGGCGTACAACGAACTCACCCAAGTGGACCACAGCCACGGTCCCCAGGTGGACGCGCACGTCAACAAGGCGAAGGACATGCTGCTGTCGGCTAATCGCGAGCTGGACGAAGCCGCGAAGGTTGCCACCGGCAAGTAGTCCCAGGTCCGCGGGAGGAGGCGCTCTTCCCGCGGACGCTTCCTGTGAGCACGAGTCAGCTTCGCTTAGTTTTCCCGCCAAACTTTCAGGAGAAAGCTCCCGCATGAATTCCCTCGAAGGGCGCGTCGCGCTGGTCACCGGAGCTTCGCAAGGCATCGGCCGAGCCACGGCGGTCGAGCTGGCAGCCCGCGGAGCCACCGTTGCGCTGGCTGCGCGTTCGAAAGACAAACTGGCTGCGGTTGCGGAAGAAATCCGCGCGGCCGGCGGGACAGCGGAGGTCTTCGAACTGGATGTCGCCGCGGAAGATTCGATCAAGCAGGCGGCTCGCGAGGTGCTGCTCAAGCTGCATAAGATCGACATCCTGGTGAACAACGCCGGCATTACCAAGGACGGGTTGATGCTGCGGATGAAGCGCTTCGACTGGGATTCGGTGCTGGCAACGAACCTTACGGGCACCTTCCTGCTGACGCAGCTGGTGGCGGCGGCGATGCTGCGCGCGCGGTACGGCCGAATCATTAATATCACCAGCGTCGTCGGGCAGACGGGGCAGGCCGGGCAGGTGAATTACGCGGCCAGCAAGGCTGGACTTATCGGGCTGACTAAGTCGCTGGCGCGCGAGCTGGCATCGCGCAGCATTACCGTGAACGCGGTGGCGCCGGGCTATATTGAGACGCCGATGACAGATGTCCTGAATGAGGAGCAGCGTCATGCGATGGCCGCAAATATTCCGCTCGGCCGCGTCGGCTCGCCGGTGGAAATTGCGCATGCGGTGGCATTCCTGGCGTCGGACGATGCAGCCTATATCACCGGGCATGTGCTGAACGTGAACGGCGGCATGTACATGGGTGGCTGAGTGGAGTTTCCCGTGGTTCGCGTCTTCCAGGCGGAAGCTGCCGCAGATTTGCGAGCCGCGCGAGGGCTGATGCGCGAGTATGGCGCCTTCATTTCCTCCAAGCTGGGAGCGGAGCACGTCTGCAAAGCGTCTCTGGAAGAGGAAATAGTGGACGCTGCCAAAATTTATGCGGCACCGCGCGGCTTTCTCCTGCTTGCTTGCTGTGGAGGGTTGCCGGAGCCGTGCGGCTGCCTTGCTCTCCGACCCCTACCCAGCCGACCCGCCGAAGCGGCAGAAATCAAGCGTCTCTGGGTCCGCCCGGAGTGCCGCGGCCATGAGGCCGGAGCTGCGCTGCTGGATCGAGCCCTGGAACTGGCCGGCGAACTCGGCTATGCCCGCGTTGTCCTGGACACGGTTCCGGCGGCGATGCCGGCAGCAGTGAAACTTTATCTGTCGCGCGATTTTAATCCGACGACGCGCTTCAACGACAACTCCATCCCGGGCATCGTATTCTACTGCCGCGATCTCAGTCCCCGAGGTACTCCATGAATTTGCGTCGCATCGCCCGCACCTGCGTTCTTTTTATCTGTACCGTTTTGCTCGCCGCGACGGCGCTACAGGCTGCGCCTGAACCGGTGACTTACAAGAGCGGCGATGAAACCGTCAAAGCGACGGTGTATCTCCCGGCCGGCTCCGGTGCGCATGCCGCGATTGTGCTGGTGCCGGAGTGGTGGGGAGTTACCGATTGGATCCGGGCGCAGGCGCAGGATTTTGCCGGCCTCGGCTATGTCGTCCTGGTCGCCGACCTGTACCGCGGGCAATCGACCAGCGACCCTGCCGTCGCTCACGAATTGATGCGCGGGCTTCCCGAGGACCGCGCCGTGCGGGACTTAGTCAGCGCGGCGAGCTATCTCGGGACTCGCAAGGATGTGCGTAAAGACAGCATCGGCACGGTGGGCTGGTGCATGGGGGGCGGCTATGCGCTGAAGCTCGCGGTGGCGGACAAGGACATCCGCGCAGTCGCCGTCAATTATGGTGCGCCGGTTACAGATAAGGCTGCGTTGGCGGCCATGCCTGCTAGAGTGCTCGGCAATTTCGGCGCGCTCGATCGCGGCATAACGCCGGCGGATGTCCATGAATTTGAAGCCGCGCTCAAGGCTGACGGCAAGTCGCCGGACATCAAAATCTACGCCGATGCGGGCCACGCTTTTCAAAATCCGGGCAACAAGGATGGATATCGGCCGGCCGACACCAGTGACGCACATGACCGGATGGTCGCTTTCTTCCGAGATACACTTCAGCCTTAGGTCAGTTACAAATCAATAACTGAATTCTGTAGCCTGCGACCTTGCACCTTCTTTGGTTCCCCATCCGGTAATTCATCCCAGTGAAGACGATTGTCCTTGCTAGTCGTTATTGCTGGTGGTTACGATGGCATGAAAGTAAAGTAAGAGGAAAGAGATAACCATTCCTCTACTTAGGTGGAGCACATTCATGATAACCGCAGTGGAAACAGCAAGACCAGTTGAAACAAGAGGTATGAAGATCGGCACCACCATCCGTGGATACAGATTGCAGAAGGGTTTGTCTCAGGGCGATATCGAAAAACGCACTGGGCTTTTGCGCTGCTATCTTTCGCGCGTTGAGAACGGGCACACTGTGCCCTCACTTGATACGCTTTCGAAAATCGCAGGGGCACTCGATATGCCTCTAGCGCAGTTTTTTGCCGAGGAATATCTCAACCAGGAAATGAGCGCCCACAAGCTTACTGAGGACGAACTCCGTTTTCTGACCCAGATCCGCCGTTACTCAACCAACCTGAATGACAGCGACAAGAAGCTGCTGCTCGCCATGGTCAAGAAGTTCGCAACCACCGCCAATATTCAATAAGGCGATACCAGCGACAGAGCTCACTTACAAAAAAACTTTGCTCGTCCCCAGAAACGCTTGCCTAACCGGCAGGCGTTTTTCCTTGCCCAATCCAGCAGCTTGTAATCCGCGCAGATACTAACTCCGCGAGCCAGCTCGTCGGCTATCTGGTATCTGCCGGCAGCTACCATCGATATGCGAAGAGTTGACGGTGGACTTACTCCCGCCGACGTGGGAATTCTAAGTCGAGGCTGCTATCTCGACAAGCTAGCTACCCATCCAGAAAGAAGCGACTCCGAAGGCGGCCGCGGCCAGAATCAACGCGGAAGAGGCAAACACCACGGTCTGCCGGCGGAAGTATTTCGTTCGTCCGGCGGCCAGCTTGGGCGCCAGGGGGACGCCCAGGGCGAGGCCCATGGCGAAGCCGCCGAGGTGCGCCATGTTGTCGACCTTCATCTCGGTCGGGGCGAGTGAGATGCCGGCGCCGAGGATGAAGTTCAGAGCCGCGAAATAGATTACGCTGCGGCGGAGCCGTGCCACCTCGGGCGCGGGGATAGGCAAGCGAGCCTTACTGAGAAAAATGATGAGGAGTCCGGCGATGCCGAAGACCGCCCCGGATGCGCCGACGCTTGGCACCTGGCTCAGCGCGGTACCCTGCACGGTGGAGACCAGCGCATCGGCTGCCAAGCCGAGCAGATTTCCGGCGGCTCCGCTCAGCGTGTAAACGCAAATCATGCCGAGCGGTCCCAGCATTGGCTCGCCGAGCAAGCCCAGGTTCCACAGGCACCACATGTTGGTGGCCAGATGCAGAATGCCGGCGTGGATGAACATCGCGGTGAGCAGCCGCCACCATTCGTGGTCGATCAGAACGGTGGCGCTGCTCTTGGCTCCCCAGAGCATCAACTCCCGCGGGGTCGACGTGCCGCCGGGACTGAGGCTCTGCGCGCCGCTGCCCAGCATCAGCAGGAACATCAGCACATTGGCGAAGACGAGCAGATAGGTGGCCGGGGCGGCGCTCCATCGCAGCAGCTGGTGTTTGCGCGGTTTGACCGGCTCGGCCGTGGGCTGGGGGTGGTAGGCCCAGTCGCTGGGATGCGCCGGTTCGTCGGCATCCAGCGGCGGCAGAATTTCAGGCGGCGAAAACGGCCGGCCTTCACGCCGTGCGTCCCAGCTCTGCGTTCCTCCACCGGATTGCCAGGAATTGCCGCTGTCCATCAGAGCTCCTTCCTCACATCCTAACCCGGCATGACAATCCCCAGCGCTAACTCCTACAATCGTTGTACCCTTCATCCCCGCACGGAGAGCCAGTTGACCACGCAAACTACCCAAGCGAAAAAGATTGCTACCGCATTGTTGAGCGTCACCGATAAGAGCGGCCTGGTGGAACTGGCGCGAAGTCTCGTCCGCCACGGAACGAAGCTGGTTTCAACCGGCGGCACGGCGCGTACGTTGCGCGAGGCGGGACTCGAAGTTCGCGATATCTCCGCGCTGACGGGTTTTCCGGAGATGCTGGACGGGCGCGTGAAAACGCTGCATCCGAAAGTCCACGGTGGATTACTGTTCATGCGATCAAATCCGGAGCATGCCCGCGCGGTGCATGCGCACGGCATCGAGGCCATCGACATGGTTGTCGTAAATCTGTACCCCTTTGCGCAAACTGCGCAGAGAGCGGGCGTCGGCTTCCAGGAGATTATCGAGAACATCGACATCGGGGGCCCGTCGATGCTGCGCTCTGCGGCGAAGAATTTTGATGACGTTGCCGTGGTGACGTCGCCAGCCGATTATCCGGCGCTGATCGAGGAACTCAATGAGAACAGCGGCGGATTATCGCAGGATACTCGCTGGCGTCTGTCGCAGAAGGCCTTCGCCGCGACGGCTGCGTATGACACGGCTATCGCGGCAACATTGCAGAAGCTGTCGCCGGACGCGGCGCCGGCGGATGCAGAATCGCCGGATGACGCTGGATTTCCCGACCACCTGGAGCTTGATCTGAATCGGGCTATGGCGCTGCGCTATGGAGAGAATCCGCATCAGCGGGCTGCGCTGTATGCAGACAACTCCGGCGCGGGCATGGCTGCGGCGAAACAGCTGCAGGGCAAAGAGCTCAGCTTCAACAACCTGGTCGATCTCGACGCGTGCTGGGATCTGGTGAACGAATTTCAAGTCCCCGCGGTTGCGATCATTAAGCACACAAATCCGTGCGGCGCCGCAACGGCTGGGAATGTTCTGCAAGCCTTCAGCAAGGCGCTCGCGACGGATCCGGTCTCGGCGTTTGGCGGCGTGATCGGCGTCAATCGCGAGGTGGATGCAACGGCCGCGAGTGAGATTGTGAAGTTGTTCGTCGAAGCGATCGCCGCGCCGGCTTTTTCTGCTGAAGCGCTGCAGATTTTCTCGGCCAAGAAAAATCTTCGCCTGGTGATCGTGAAGCCGGCATCACCGATGCAGGTGGTGAAGCATATTTCAGGCGGCCTGCTGCTGCAGGATGCCGACACTGGCGGCATATCCGCAGACGCGCTGGAGATGGTGACGCGCCGCCAGCCCACTCCGCAGGAGATTGATGCGCTGCTGTTCGCGTGGCGGGTCTGCAAGCATGTCAAGTCGAACGCCATTGTTTATGCGCGCGATGGGCAGACGCTGGGGATTGGCGCGGGGCAGATGAGCCGGGTCGACGCTGCGCGCTTTGGCGCGATGAAGGCCAAGCTGCCGCTGGACCACTGCGTTGCGGCGTCGGACGCCTTTTTCCCCTTCCCCGATGGCCTCGAGACCACAATTGCGGCGGGCGCGACGGCGGTCATTCAGCCCGGCGGCTCGGTACGGGATGCAGAGGTCATCGCCGCCGCCGACCGGCTCGACGTAGCCATGGTTTTCACCCGGATGCGCCACTTCCGCCATTAAATTACCCCAACTACGCAACTACAGCTCC
>Ga0302326_10033190_pt1 | contig 10262 bp, 9 predicted proteins | sample Palsa_T0_3_FD_202264 | JGI IMG/M metagenome (GOLD analysis project Ga0302326, IMG submission 202264) | Peat permafrost microbial communities from Stordalen Mire near Abisko, Sweden - Palsa_T0_3 | ecosystem: Environmental > Terrestrial > Soil > Palsa > Peat permafrost | place: Sweden: Abisko... | reverse complement strand
ACCACGAGTTTCGCCCCAAGCAGGAGAATGTTATCCGGAGCCTGCTGGCGGCGCACGATGCCTGCGTGGTGATGCCGACGGGAGGCGGGAAGTCGCTGTGCTACCAGCTTCCGGCGGTGATTTCGGGAAAGACGGCGGTGGTGGTTTCTCCGCTGATCGCGCTGATGCAGGACCAGGCGGCACAACTGGCGCAGATGGGCATTCCCTCGGCCGTAATCAACAGTTCACAGAGTCCGGCGGAACGGCGACAAGTGATGGAGAAAGCGGCGCGCGGCGAATATCGGCTGCTTTATCTTTCGCCGGAGCGGCTGGCTGCTGGAAACACTTTCGATTGGCTCAGCAAAGTTCCGGTGGGTTTCTTTGCGGTTGATGAGGCGCATTGCATTTCACAATGGGGGCACGAATTTCGCCCGGACTACCGGCAGCTGAGCCGGCTGCGCACGAGCTTCCCGGCGCTTCCGATTGCGGCCTTCACGGCAAGTGCGACGCGGCAGGTGCGGCACGACATATTGAAGCAGTTGCAGATGCGCGAGCCGGATTGCTACATCGCCAGCTTCCATCGCGAAAATCTGCGCTACGTGGTGCACGAGTGCGAAGCGCGGACGCAGTTGGAATTACTCGCCCGCGCTCTGCGCCACTATGCGGCCGAGAGCGTGATCGTGTATTCGCCCACGATTCGCCGCGTGGAGGAAACGGTCGAATACCTGGAGGAGAGCGGGATTGCGGCGGTTCCTTATCACGCGAAAATGGAAACGCCCATGCGGCGGCAGAATCAGGAACGATGGATGTCAGATGAAGTGCGGGTGCTGGTGGGGACGATCGCGTTCGGGCTCGGCATCAACAAGCCCGCGGTGCGCGCCGTGATTCACCTGTCTCTGCCGCAATCGATTGAGCAGTACTACCAGGAGGCAGGCCGCGCCGGGCGGGACGGGCGTCCGGCGGATTGCGTGCTCCTCTGGCAGAAGCGGGACCACATTCTGCTGGAATACTTCATCAACAAAATTTTGGATGACGCCGAGCGCGAGCGAGCGACCGCGCGGAAACGAGTGATCAGCCGGTTCGCGGATTCTCGAGCCTGTCGGCACCGGCAGATCTGCCTGCATTTCGGAGAGACTCCACACTGGGAGAGTTGCGGGAGTTGCGACAATTGTAGCACCAAGCCGGAGTGGCTGAAGAAGGAGAAGGTGAGCGTCGTTCTGCCCGAAGTGGCGGCGCGAGGGACGTCTCGTTCGTCTCCGCGTAACTACACGCCGATGATGGGATCCGACAAACCGCGCGTGCGGGATTCCGCGCCGGCGGAAGCAAATCCGGCGCTGGCGGAGTATCTGCGCGAGTGGCGGCGGACGATGGCGCGAGAGAACAAAGTGCCCGCGTATGTTGTCCTGCACGACAGCACGCTGGAGGAGTTGTGCCGGCGGCGTCCAGCCAATTTTGCGGCGTTGAAGCAAGTACCGGGGATTGGTGAAAAAAAAGCGGAGGTCTACGGCGCGGAAATTCTGCAGATTTTGCGGAATTTTGATGATGGAGCGCGGGCCGCGCCAATGGTGGCCAAAGAGTCGACTCCGGCGGAACAGACGCTTCGGCTTTTGAATGAGGGGCGCAGTTTCGAGGAGATCGGCCGCATTCGGGCGCGGCAGATTTCGACGATCGTCTGCACGGTCGCGAGCCTTGTCGAGACCGGGCAACTGAAACTCGATCCAAAGTGGATTTCTCCCGACGCGCAGCCGCTGATTGAGGCGGCCTGCCTGACGCAGGGGGTCGAGCGACTGAAAGACATTAAGAACGCAGTACCGCCCTATGTCAGCTTCGAAGACATACGGCTGGTGGTGGCGCACCTGCGGGCGGAGAACCGGGTGCGGGCGCGGACCGCGTAACGGTTTTGCCTGGGTGGTGGCGGGGCTTTGCCCCGCCGGGACGGGGCTGAGCCCCGTCACCACACAACCTCCTCTCCACAAACCCTTACCTATACGCCCTTTGCCGCGGGATCCCAGATCAACTTGTGGATTTGCAGGCTGAGCCGCGCGGGAATGTTGTCGGCGAGGATCCATTGGGCGAGTTCCTGCGGATCGAGTTGGCAATGCGAAATATCGCGCGCGCCGGAGGCGGCTTTTTCGAACGCGGGCGAAAATAAAATCGCGTGAACGCGCTCAGCGAGCCCGTGATTCAGGACGAAGTCGCGGGCAAACTCGTAGTCGGTGCGGTCGGTCAGAACAAACTTGAGTTCGTCGTGCGGCTGAAGCGCGCTCAGATTCTCAAGCGCGAAAGTGTCAGGCTCGCCGGAGTGCGGACACTTTACGTCTACGATCTTGATGACCTGTTTTGGGACCCGCGCGAGCACGCGTTCGCCGCTGGTTTCGAGCAACACCTGGTAATCAGCGTCCAGAAGTTGTTCCATCAGCGGGATGACCTCGCGCTCCTGCAACATCGGTTCGCCGCCAGTGATTTCGACCAGACCGCCGCTCGGACTTAGACGAGCGATTTCGGTGAGCACTTCCTGCAGCGTCATCTTGCTCCCACCGACAAAGCTGAACTCGCTGTCGCACCAGGAGCAGCGCAGGTTGCATCCGGTCAGACGCACGAAGACGCAGGGCAGACCGGCATACGTTGATTCACCCTGAAGCGATTTGTAGATCTCGGTGATCTGCATGGAGTGACCCATCGAATCATTAAGTCATTAAGTCATTGAAATTCAAAGGCAGGAGTGAATGATTCAATCACTCAATGACTAAATGATTAAATGACTCAATAAGTTCACTCGGAGTACCGAGCCGTCGTCACGTCGGTTTCGAAAACGGTGACGTCCTTCACTCTCACCCTGCCGTCCGTCACTTTGCTCAGGCGCGTGTTGGTTTCGTCGTAGAAATATTTCGCCAGATTCTCAGCGGAAGGATTGATCACGGTGAAGGGCGCGATGTCATTGATCATCTGGTGATCGAGACGGTCGATGGCGTGCTTCATAACGTCTTTGAGGTCTTTGAAATCGAGCAGCAGGCCGGCCTTGTCGAGCTCGGCGCCGGCGAGGGTCACACGAATCTTGTAATTATGGCCGTGCGGGTTCTCGCACTTGCCTTTGTAGTTGCGCAGGTAGTGCCCGGCGGCGAATGTGTCTTCCACAGTAACTTCGTACATGAATCCAGTGAGCCTCGGCTGTGTTTTATTGTACATTTTGAGAGCCCCGTTGAGAGTTTTCGAGGGCCCGACGCGCCAATGACACAAGCTGAAATCACGATTCGAGAAGCAGCGCCGAGCGAGTCGGCGATCATTCTTCATCACCGGCGGTCGATGTTCCGCGATATGGGAGAAGGCACGGTCGAAGAGCTGGATCGGATGGTGGAAGTGGCAAGGCCGTGGCTGGCGCGCGCTCTGGCCGATGGCTCGTATCGCCACTGGCTGGCGCTGGACGCCTCGGGCCGCGTCGCCGGCGGCGGAGGGGTGCTGCTCTGTCCGTGGCCGGCGAACCCCAAAGACCCATGCGCCGAGCGGGCGGTGATCCTGAATGTGTACACCGAGCCGGAGTTTCGGAAGCAAGGAATTGCGCGGCAAATCATGTTGGCCATTTTGACCTGGACGCAAGCGCATGGCTTGCGCTCCGTGAATTTGCACGCAAGTGCCGAGGGCCGGCCCTTGTATGAAAAGCTCGGGTTTGAGGCTACGAACGAAATGCGGTTGAGGTTTGATCCGATCCTATAGAGCCGCCAGGGGAGTGTGGACAACGTCGATTTTCGCCTTGTTTCGGCCTCTGTTTTCGACTGTCAAGCAAACCGAGGGCCAACTCCTGATAATCTGCTAACGTTCGGGTTGCTGCCCCGTCTATTTCTGTGCAAGGCAAGGATTGACCACTTGTAAAGGACAGAGATAGACAATGCCGGCCGATTCTTACGCAATCGCAATTCCGGTTGGCGAGATTTCCCGGCCGAGGCGAACGGCAGACAGCAGCGGCGACCGGAACCCCACGTCGTATAGCAATAAGAGGGGCTCTTTGGCAGCGCAGGGCAACCGCATTGACGACACGAGCTTGATCCGGGAGGCGCAGCAGGGCAACCGCGCCGCCTTCGAGGTCTTGGTGCGTCACTACGATCAGTCCGTGCTGCGGCTGGCGCTGCACCTGACGGGATCGGAGTCCGACGCCCAGGACGTTTATCAGGAAGCCTTCCTCAAGGCTTACAAGAATCTGGGCAGCTTCCGTTTTGAATGTTCCTTCTACACCTGGATCTACCGCATCGTTACCAATCTCTGCCTGGATCATCTGCGGAAACGGAACGTGCGCAAAGAGGACGCTCCGGTGGCAGTGGACGCGTCGGGCGAGGAGTACAGCCGCCTGGAGCAGTTCGCCGACGCGCGCTCGGGAGCCAACCCGGAGCGCGACCTGATGCGCCGGGAACTGGGGCGGAAGATCGGAGCGGCGTTGTCGAGATTGACGCCGCGCGAACGCATGGTGTTCGAGCTGAAGCATTATCATGGCCTCAAATTGCGCACCGTGGGCGAGATGTTGAACACGACGGAAGAGACGGCGAAGAATACGTTGTTTCGCGCTACGCAAAAACTGCGCGGCGCGCTGGCGGAGATGCGATGAGTATGAAAATAGTCCCCGCGAAGAGAGACGAAAATGAAATGTGATTGGGTGCGGCAGAATATTCTGTTCTACGTGTACAACGAGGTGGAAGACGACGCCCGGTACGAGGTAGAGCAGCATATGGCGCGGTGTCCGGAGTGCGCCACCGAGTTGAAAGCGGCCCGCAAGTTCCACGCGACGCTTTCGGAAACGGTAGCGGAACCGACTCCGAACTTGCTGGCGGCATCGCGGATGCGGCTTCAGGAAGCGCTGGAAACGACGCGGCAGGGAGGGCTCTGGCATCGCCTGATTCTTGAGCCGGCAACGTGGCTGCGACAGATTCGAATGTCGCCGGCACTGGCTGCGGTGATTTTCATTGTGGGATTTGGCGGTGGCATTGGCGCGACGTACAACATTCTGGCCGGGCATGCCAGCTATGCGGTGGCGACGTACCCCGCCGAATTGAACAGCGGTAGTGGCAATGCGTCGCAACCGGTGGATTCGTCCGCGATCACAGGCATCCGGTCGGTGACGCAGGAGCCGGGATCGAATCAGGTGAGCATCAAGTACGACACGGTTTTGACCCAGGAAGCGCAAGGGTCGCTGAACGACCAGCGCATCCAGCAATTGCTATTGTTCGCGGCGCGCAACAATTACAACTCGGGAGTGCGGATGGACTCGGTGGATCTGCTGACGCAAGCGCCTGATGATGCGAGTGTCCGGGAAGCGCTGATGTACGCCTTGCAGAACGACAGCAATCCGGGTGTGCGTTTGAAGGCGCTGGACGGGCTGAGTGGTTTTGTGCGGCAGGATCCGCGAGTACGGGATGGAATCTTGCGGGCGCTGATCAGCGACACCAACTCCGGCGTTCGGATGCAGGCCTTGCGACTGGTGGAACCGATGAAGACGGATAGCAATGTGCGATCGGTGCTGACCAGGCTGGCGCAGACGGATCAGAATGTTTCGATTCGTTCTCAAGCGCGGACGATGCTGGCGCAGATGCCGGAAATGGATTGAAGAGCGGTCGTTGGTCGCTAGTCGCTGGTCGTTCGGGCTTCGCTGCCGACCGCGAGTGTTTGCTAAACGACTAACGACTAATGACTAATGACCAGCGACTTACTAGTTGAGGAGACATTCATTGAGACACGCAATCAAACTCGCCGGCGCCGCGATATTTCTGGCCGCGCTGTCATCGCAGGCTCTCTGCCAGGAAACTCGTGTGTATCGCGAAGGCAGCAACTGGGTCCAGGAAATGACCGGAGACCTGGGCGCGGCGAAGAATCTGCGAGTGAAGCTGGACGCGGGTTCGGTAAAGGTTCAGGGTGGATCGCAAGCGGGGATCACCTACGTCATTCATCGACGCGCCTATACATCCTCAGAACAAGAGGCTCGCCGCGAATTTGAGTCGTACAAGGTCGGCGCCACGGTGAAGGGAGACACGGCGTGGATTGTGGCGGATTCGGGCGGCCGGGATCGCAAGTGCGCCGATGATTTTGTCATCAATGTGCCGCGGAGCCTGGAGTCCGCCAAAGTCGAGACCGGGGGCGGAAACGTAAATACGACCGGGATTGCCGGACGCGCCGATCTTGAAAGTGGTGGTGGAAATATTCACGCGGACGATATCGGCGGCGCATTGTCAGCGGCGACCGGCGGAGGCGCGATTGAGGTCGGTAAAGTGGAAGGCAATGTCAACCTGCAGACCGGCGGAGGAAATATCAAGATCGCATCCGCGAAGGGCGAGATCAATGCCCAAAGTGGAGGAGGAAACGTAGTTGTCCTTTCCGGCCTGCAAGGCGCCATACTGGAGACGAGCGCGGGCAGCATTCGCGTGGACAAGTGCACTGGGACGGTGAAAGCCACGACCGGTGGCGGAAGCGTGGACCTCGGCCAGATCGGAGGGCCGGCACAAATTGAAACGGGCGCGGGCAGCATACGGCTGGCTTCCGCAAATGGACGTGTCCAGGCCCACACCGGCGGCGGCAGTATCCAATTGGATGGAGCGACCTCGGCGCAGGCTGAGACATCCGCCGGTGGAATCGTCGTGAAGTTACTCGGAGCGGCGGGTGATGGCACTCGTAGCAATTCGACCCTGGAAACCTCGGCCGGCGACATTACCGTCTATCTGGCGAACGATCTGGCAATCTCCATTCGGGCGGAGATCGAAATCGCCAATGGCCACACCATCCGCAGCGACTTCTCGGATATTCACGTGTCGAGTGAAGGTGGCCAGTATGGGCCAACGACGGTGACTGCTGAGGGTCAACTCAATGGTGGCGGACCGGTGCTGAAGGTGCGGACGAATTCTGGAAATGTCAATTTTCGCCGCGTCAGCCGCTAGAAACAGTCATTAGTCATTAGTCACTCGCGATTCACGGGACCGCGAGGGTTTTGCTAACGACCAGCGACTAGGGACCAACGACCAATGGAGGAACTATGATCCATCGCTTCCTGCTTTGCATGTTTCTTTTTTCCCTGGTCATTTCGATGGTCGCGAGCGCGCAACCAGCGGATGCCTCCCGCGACAGCGGAGAAAGCTGGAGCTGGGGTGAGGGGTCCGAGGAAAGCGCCGGCGGGTCATCGTATCTCGGAGTGGACATTGCCGACGTTTCTCCAGAGCGCCTGGGAGACTTGAAGCTCAAGGAAGAGCACGGAGCCGAAGTCACCATGGTCGACCAGGACGCTCCCGCCGGTAAAGCCGGATTACACGAACACGACGTGATCGTAAGCTTGAACGACACGGCAGTGGAGAGTGCCGCTCAATTACGCCGGATGATTAAGGAAACACCGTCGGGCCGTGTCATCAATCTCGGCATCAGCCGCGACGGTCAAGCCATGACCATCAAAGTGCAACTTGCCGACCGGCACAAATCGATGGCATGGACGAGTAAGGTAGCGATGCCGGCGATGCCTGAGATGCCCGCCATGCCGGACTTCGACATTCCCGTTTCCGTCGTCATTGTCCACTCCTCGTTGCGCAGCGGCCTGATGGTGGAAAACCTTACTCCCCAGTTGGGAGATTTCTTTGGGGTCAAAGACGGCAAAGGCGTGCTGGTGCGCTCGGTGGAAAAAGGCAGCCACGGCGAAAAGGCCGGATTCCGCGCCGGGGATGTGGTGGTCAAGGTGAACGACCAGTTAGTGCATGATACTTCCGACTTCGCGCATGCGCTGCGGTCATCATCCAGCGGCGCGGCGTCGGTGACGGTAATTCGCGAGAAGAAAGAGCAGAATTTGACGCTGACTCTTCCCGAGAAGAAAGACTCCGGCGACCTGCTCGAAGACAGCTTTGACGTTCACGCGTTCACGGCCGAGATGGAACAGGCGATGAGCCACGCCGGAGAAGAGATGGCCCGCCTCGGGCCGGCCATCATGGAGAAAGTGCAGGAGCAGCAGGCATTGTTCTCCAGAGACAGGGAGAAGAGGCTGCAGGATCGGCAGCAGGAAACACAGGAGCGGCAGCAGGAGACGCGGGAACGACAGCAGCAGATGCGGGAAAGGCAGCGAGAGCAGAAGTTGCGCCATGAGTTATCCGGGATGTGGGCTGAAATCTGACACTTTCCGGGAATGCCCGGCGACAGGTTACTAAGGTCACCGGCGTGGAAACGTAGAATCGTCGGGTTGCCGCAGGAATGGCCACATTCCGCGCGTGGACCACACACTAGTTACCTGTCGCAGTGACGAAAATCCCGATAATCTCTAATCGCAATGGCTTTCCGCGCATTGTTGTTTTCAAAAAGCTCCGAGACGAATGCCACCATGACGGTGGCCTGCCAGATTGCAGAGATCCGCGCCGAAGTCTGTTCCGACATCTTTACAGCCATTGAAAAAGGGAAGACGCGAGCTTTTTCGTGCGTGATCGTGGATTGGGCTGACCAGCCGGAGGCGAGCTTCCTGTTGAGACGCGCTCGCGAGTCCGCGCCGAACCGTGAAACGGTGGCCGTTGCGATCGTCGATAACGAACCTACCGCGGCGGAAATGAACGACAACCGCCTCGACTTTCTCATCTATCGTCCCATCTCCGCCGAGGAAGCCGATGTGGTGCTGGCAAAAGCCTCGCTGCAAATGAAACCGCTGACGGCAGACGCTCTTGCGGAGACATCAGTCGCAGACGACGCGAATGGCGCGGGCGCAAGCACGGCCTCAGACGGCGCTGAGCACTCCCAGCCGAATCAGTCAGCCAGTTCGCCGGCAGATCACTCGGTGGAGGGGGCGGACGAGATTGCGGCGGTCGAAGACTATATTGAACCTCGAGGACATGGTAATGCGACCGGGTTTCGCGAAGTGCTTGCTGCGATGCTTTTGATCGCGGCGATGGTTTGCCTGTGGAGATCGCGTGAGGCGCTTGTGTATCTGGCGCGTACTCCGGAGGGAAGGTTCACGGTTCTGCGGGAATCGGTGGCGGCGCTTTTTTACCTGAACCAAACCGGGGCGGCAGACGTCGGTTCCGTCGGCACCGACGCACAACAGGATGCGTACTTCAGTCGAAATCCCGCCAGTTCCAACGGGCAGACGCCGGCGATCAAAGTGGTTGCGACCGAGTCGACCGGGGAAGAGCGCGTTTTCTTGCCGAAGGCTCCCGATATGCCCCTGCCGATGGCGGTGTTTGAGCGCCAGGACGTAACGCCTATCCATGTACGACGCGCGGCGATTCCCGAAAGCATGAGAGATTCGGCGCCGATTGAGCGGCCCGTGGTGGTGACGGTGAGTCCAGCGCAGATGATGCCTGTCTCTGCACCCCAACCGCTGGCGGCCGTTCAGCAATTCAGCGAACCCGTCACGCTCAGCGAAGAGGCAGCGCGGGCCTTGCTGGTTCACACCGTGAATCCAGTGTATCCGCCCGAAGGAGTGGCGCAGAAACTTCAGGGACCGGTGGTGCTACAGGCGGTGATTGCCCGCGACGGTAGCGTCGAGGATTTGAAACTTGTTCGCGGATATTTCATTCTGGGCCGGGCGGCCATCGCCGCCGTCAAGCAATGGCGATTCCAACCCTACAGTATCAACGGCCACGCTGCCGCGACTCAAACCGTGATCACCATCAATTTCACCTACCCGCCAGGATAGCGACAGCGAAGCACGTGCCACTCCCCGCGTCACTCCAAAGACCTACTTGTGGTCGCCGTGTCCCTCTGGCTGCTCCGCGGTTGGGGGAGTCACGCCACTGGATTTCTTCCAATAATCCTGCACGGCGGGTGGCAGCTTTTCTATGCGGGTGAGGAACGCCGTAACTTTCCAGATATCAGCCTCCGAGAGCGCCTTGTCCCAGGCGGGCATGCCGGTATAGCGGACGCCGTTGTGAATCACGTAGAAGACGTGCCATTCCGGATCATCGGATGGGTCAAGAATGAGGCTTGGAGGCGGCGGATAGAACGATTTCGCCAGAGGCGAAGGCTTGCGATCGACGTCGCCATGGCAAAGCGCGCAATTCATAGTGTAAATTTTCAGGCCCGCGATCAGATTCTCGTCCGTGGGGGGCACGGGATTGTTCAAGTGCGCGGCGTGGCGCTCCACTGAACTGTCGAGGGCGCTCATGGCGATGTGAACTTCCAGTGCAGGAGCATCGGTGTTGGCGCGGGTCGGCAGGAAGCCAAGCAGGGCGAGCCCAAGACCGCCAATCAGCAGGACCACAATGGTGATGACAATCCCGAGAATAAAGTTGCGCATTTCAGTTCCTCACTGGCACACCATGCTCTCCGCATCCTACCGGAACATTATG
>Ga0302326_10033188_pt1 | contig 10262 bp, 9 predicted proteins | sample Palsa_T0_3_FD_202264 | JGI IMG/M metagenome (GOLD analysis project Ga0302326, IMG submission 202264) | Peat permafrost microbial communities from Stordalen Mire near Abisko, Sweden - Palsa_T0_3 | ecosystem: Environmental > Terrestrial > Soil > Palsa > Peat permafrost | place: Sweden: Abisko... | reverse complement strand
AAGGGTGAAATGGTGCGGTAAGAGCGCACCGGCGTCGCGGTGACGCGGCGGCCAGGTAAACCCCACCTGATGCTAGGCCAAGCAGGACCGTTTGGAGGTGGCCCGCCAAGGTCCGGGTAGGCCGCAGAGATGGATGGCTGCTCAAGACAGAATCCGGCTTACCGGCCTGCTAAGGAGAAGCCCCGCTCAGGCGGGGCTTCTCTATTTCCGGGGCGGTGCGCGGGGGGTGACCCGGGCATGATAATAACGAGACCTAGTATTAGAAATGTGGTATCGTCCCGGTCGTTCACCAGATGGGCACCACGAGCTTGAAGGCAATCGCCCGCCGCGCCGCACCCGCACCCGCCGCCGCGTTGGCCGTGGCGGTATTGGTCTCGGCTTGTGGCTCGGCGAGTGGCGCGCGCCCGGGAACCGTGCTCGCCGTGGGCGCCGAGAACGAGTACGCCAACGTGATCTCTCAGATCGGCGGTAAGTACGTAACGGTGAAGGCGATAGAGAGCAACCCGAACACCGATCCCCACAGCTTCGAGGCGAGCCCGAGCGTGGCGGAGGAGGTCAGCGCCGCCCGCCTGGTCGTTCAGAACGGGGTGGGATACGACACCTACATGAACAAGATCGAATCCGCTTCGCCGAGCTCCTCACGCAGGGTGATCGACGTGCAGACTCTGCTCGGGCTCCCAGACTCGATCCCGAACCCCCACCTCTGGTACAAGCCGTCGACGATGCCGGCGGTGGCGAAGGCGCTGGTCGGCGACCTGTCGGCGATCCTGCCCGGGCACGCGGCGTACTTCCAGGCCAACGAGGCGAAGTTCGACCGCTCGCTGGCGCCGTGGTATGCGGCGATCAAGCACTTCAAGGCAAGCTATCCCGGCACGCCAGTGGCCACCACTGAGCCCGTAGGCGACTACATGCTGCAGGCCGCGGGGACGGTCAACCTGACTCCGTCCACGCTCCAGGCGGACATCATGAACGGGGTCGATCCCGCACCCCAGTCCGTGACCTTGCAGGACAGCCTGTTCGCGAGCCACCGGGTGAAGGTGTTCGTCTACAACCAGCAGGTCACCGACTCGCTCACCGCTTCGTTCCTTCAGCAGGCCAAGAAGTACGGCGTGCCCGTCGTCGGCGTCTACGAGACGATGCCCACCCCCGGATACGACTATCAGTCGTGGATGCTCGCCGAGGTCGAGGCACTCCAGCGGGCGGTCGCGGACAAGGTCTCGACCGAGACGCTGTGATGAACGAGACCCCATCCGCCGCGCACGAGCCTGCCGGGGCCCAGACCGCATCCGCCGCCCGCGAGTCCGCCCCGCCCCAGACCGCATCCGCCGCCCGCGAAGAGGTCCTCTCGGTCGAGGGGGTCAGCGTCCGGCTGTCCGGGCGGGAAATCCTCAAGGACGTCAGCTTCGGCATCGGCGCCGGCGAGTTCACGGGGCTGATCGGATCCAACGGCGCCGGCAAGACCACTCTGTTCCGGGTCATCCTCGGCCTCCAGGCGAGCACGGCCGGGCGGGTGCTCGTGGCCGGTCGGCCCCGTTCGCGCCGCAACCCCCTGATCGGCTACGTCCCGCAGAAGTTCCTGCTCGACCCCGATGTGCCCCTGCGGGCTCGCGACCTCGTCGGCCTCGGTCTCGACGGGCACCGCTTCGGCATCGCTCGGCCCAGCCGCGCTCGGCGCGAGCTGATCGACGAGATGCTCGCCGCCGTCGACGCCGAAGCGTTCGCCGACGCGCGCGTCGGCACCCTCTCGGGCGGTGAGCAGCAGCGGGTGCTGATCGCCCACGCGCTGATCAGCCGGCCCAAGCTCCTGCTCCTCGACGAGCCCCTCGCCAACCTCGACCTGCCGAGCGGCCAGGAGGTCGTCGCCCTGCTGGCGCGGATCGCCTCCGAACAGGGGATCGCCATCCTCATCTCCGCGCACGAGATGAACCCGCTGCTCCCGGTGATGCAGCGCATCGTCTACCTGGTGGGGGGGCGGGCGGCGAGCGGGACGACCGAGGAGGTGATCAGGACCGACGTGCTCTCCGAGCTCTACGGCCGGCAGGTCGAGGTCCTGCATATTCACGGCCGGGTGCTCGTGGTCGCCGGCGACGATCCCGAAACGGCCCACCAGCACGCTGGCCCCCTAACCGCCGCGGTCCAGATCATCCAGTGAACCGGTTCCTCGCACCCGTCTTCGCCCCCGGATTCTTCGAATCGTCGACCGTGCACACCGCCCTCATCGTGGGGACGCTGGTGGCGATCGTCGCCGGGACGGTCGGGGTGTTCACGGTCTTACGCGGCCAGTCGTTCGCGGGCGAGGCGCTCGGCGACATCGGGACGACGGGAGGATCCGGCGCCTTCCTGGTCGGCGTGGGGCTCCTGTGGGGCTTCCTGATCTTCTCGATCGCCGCCGCCGCCGCCATGGAGCTGATCGGGATCCAGCGCCCCCGAGGGCGCGACCTCGCGACCGGCATCGTCCTCGGCGCCGCCCTCGGGCTGGCGGCGCTCTTTCTCTACTTCGACACCACCACCACAGGAGCCACGATCACGATCCTCTTCGGGTCGCTGTCCGCGCTCGCGAGCTCGACGATCCCGCTGGTCATCCTCCTCAGCGCGATCGTGCTGGGCATCGCGGCCACGCTGTACCGGCCGCTGCTGCTCGGCTCGGTGAGCGCCGAGCTCGCCGCGGCCCGCGGCATCCCCGTGCGCGCCGTCGGCGCGCTGTACCTCCTGGCGCTCGCCATCGCGGTCGCGCTCGCCTCGCAGAGCATCGGCACCATCCTGAGCACGGCGCTGGTGGTGGGGCCGGCGGCCGCGGCCCTGCGCCTGACCCGCCGGCCGGTCACGGCGATCCTCACAGCGGTCCTGATCGGCATCGGCGCGACGTGGCTGGGAATCGTGCTGGCCTACGACAGCTACAGCTGGCCTCCGGTGGGCCATGGGTGGTCGGTGAGCTTCTTCGTGGTGACGATTGTGTTTGTCGCGTATCTCCTCTCCGGGGTACCGCGGCAGTGGCGTACGCGAGGGCGCGAGCGCGCGGCGGGCGGCGCCGGGTCGACAATCGGCGAGCCGCGCGCGGCCCGAGAGCGCTGAAAGCGTGTTCGCGGGCTTCATGGTCAACGCCTGGACCGAGGCGACAATCGTCGCCGTGGTGGCCGGGGTGGTCGGATTCTTCACCGTCCTGCGCGGTTCGGCATTCGTCGCGCACGCGGTCCCCAACGGGGCGTTCGCGGGCGCGGTGGGCGCGAGCCTGCTCAGCATCAGCACCCTCATCGGCCTCGGGGCGTTCGCGCTGTTTGGAGCGCTCACGATCGGCGTGCTCGGCCGTCGCGGCCGCCACGACGTGGTCACCGCCCTCGCGCTCGTGTTCATGCTCGGGCTAGGGGCGCTGTTCCTCGGCTTTACCGTCGAGTATGCGTCCGAGATCTACTCACTGCTCTTCGGCGAGGTCTTAGGCATCAGCAGTACCGAGCTCGCCCCCACGGCGGGGCTGGCTGTCGTGTGCATCCTCGCCATCGTCGTCCTCTACCGTCCGCTCATGCTTTCCTCGGTGCTTCCGGAGGCGGGCGAGGCGCGCGGGGTGAGCGCCTTCCGGATGGAGCTGTGCTTCCTGGTCGTGGTGGCGCTGGCCACGACCATGACCGTGCCGGTGGTAGGGACGCTGCTCATCTTCAGCCTGATGATCGGAGCCCCGGCGGCGGCGCGGTCGTTCACGGACCGGCCCCTCCCGGCGATCGCGCTCTCGGTCACCATCGCGCTGATGATCGTCTGGGTGGCGATCGCCGTCTCCTACACCACTAACTACCCCGTGGGCTTCTTTGTGGGCATGACCAGCGCCCTCTCCTACGCTCTGGGGCGCGGGTGGGCGGCGTGGCGGCGAAGCCGCAGCGCCAGGCTCGGGCGTCCTGTCCCCGAAGTCCTCTCCGGGACCTAGAATCGTCCCGATGACCGCCACCAGCCGTGCCGAGGAATGGGTTGAAGAGGCGCTCGAGCGCCTCTCCGAGGCCGGTTACCGCCGCGGCGGCGCGCGCCGCGAGGTCCTCGGGCTGATGAGCGAGCAGTCCTGCGCCCTGTCGGCGGTGGAGATCGAGGACGCGCTGGCCACCCGGACGCGGCGAGTCTCGCGCGCGAGCATCTACCGCGTCCTTGAGGAGCTCGAGCAGATCGGCATGGTTCAGCGGCTCGACATCGGCCGCGGCATGATGCGCTACGAGCCGGTGCGAGAGGGGCGCGGACACCACCATCATCTCGTCTGCGATCGCTGCGGCCGCCTGCAGCCCTTCTCCGACGAGGGTCTCGAGCGCGCGATCGAGCGTCTCTCTGACCGCGTGCCCTTGGCCGTCTCTGAGCACGAGGTGGTGCTCCACGGCGCCTGCGATTCGTGCGCTGATTGAGGACTGGAGGCGGGCGCACTGCGCCAGTTCTCGCCTCCACATCTGGCCGCTCTCGCCGTAATGCTCCTCGCCGGGGTGCTCGGCGTGTGGGCGGCGCGCCGGCATCCGGGGCGGTGGGTGGAACCGGCCGCGGCCCTGCTCGCGCTCCTGATCTTCGCCGCCTGGGCGGGTGAGTACCTCGCCGACGTCATCCTCGGGATCTGGTCGGTCAAGTACGACCTCCCGTTGCAGCTCACGGACGCCGTCTCGCTCGTCTCCGTCGCGGCGCTGTGGTCGCTCGCCCGTGGGTCCCGGCGCCCGCAACTCGTCGAGCTCGTGTACTTCTGGGGACTCTCGGCTTCGCTTCAGGCGGTGCTGACGCCCGACCTCGCATACAGCTTTCCCAGCGTCTTCTACTTCACCTATTTCACGTACCACGTCGGGGCCGTGCTCGCGGCGCTGGTGTTCGTGTTCGGCCTCCGCATATACCCACGGCCGGGAGCCGTCCGGCGCGTCTACGCCGCCAGCCTGGCGTGGACGGCGCTCGCGGCGACCGGCGACCTGATCACCGGCGGCAACTACATGTACCTGCGCGCCAAGCCGGTCCACGGATCGTTGCTGAGTCTCATGGGGCCGTGGCCGTGGTACATCGTCGCCACGATGGCCCTGGCCCTGGCGCTGCTGCTCGCGCTGTCGGCCATCGCGCGCGGCGTGCGCAGGCTCGATCAGCGTGGGCACAGGTTGGCGATTGACGGTCTCGCTTGACATCCGGTCCCGTCGCGGCCAATATCGCTGGGTGCGGATTCTCGGAGAGGCCCGACGGAACGGGCCGCGGCGGCACGGCATCGGTTCGCCGCGATGGTCGGCCGTGGTGGCGCTCGGAGCAGCACTCGCGGTCCTGAGCGGCGGGAGTGTCGCCTCCGCCGCGGTGTCGATCTCCGTGCCGTGCACGGGAACCCCAAGCGTCGACTCGGCCGCGCTGTCCGCGGCGGTCGTCAGTGCTGACACCGGTGGCGGCGGAACGATCACCCTGGCCGCGGGCTGCGCGTACACATTCCACTCGCCGTACGCGAACGCCGCCTCGCAGGATCTGGCCGACTGGTACGGACCGGCGGCGCTGCCGGCGATCGCGGCGCCCATCACCATCGTCGGCAACGGCGCCACGATCGCGCGCTCGACCGTCTCGGGCATCCCGGACTTCCGCCTGTTCTTCGTCGGCGCCGATCCGACCGCCGCTGCGACCTCGAGCTGGGCCACGCCGGGCGCGGGCAGCCTGACGCTCGAGAATCTGACGCTGACCGGGGGCGTGGCCGAGGGCGGTGGCGCCGGCCTCGGCGGGGGCGGTCTGGGCGCGGGCGGCGCGATCTACAACCAGGGGACGGTGGCGCTCTATTCCGTCACGCTGACCAGAAATACCGCCCTGGGCGGATCGGCGGGCGGCTCCGGCCTGGGGCTGGGCGGAGGCGGGATCGGCGCCGCCGCGCCGGCTACCGGCAACGACAATGGCGGTGGCTTCGGCGCCGGCTTCAGCGCCCCCGCCGGTGCGCCGACGGGGGGAGCCGGGTTCACCCTCAACTACGGCGGCGGCGGCGCCGGATTCGCGTCGAACGGGAACGCGGGAACCCTCCTCGTGGGTGCCGGAGCCGGCGGCGGAACGCTCACCGGGACCGGCGGCGACGCCGAAGCCGGTAGTGGGGCCAAAGGAGGCGACGGGGGCGGCGGCGGATCCGCTGCCACCCTCTCATTGTCGGCGGGCGGCGCCGGCGGGCCGTTTGGCAAGGGGGGACTTACGATCGCCAGCAGCGGGAGCGGCGGTGGCGGCGTCGGCGGTGGTGGTGGTGGCGGTAGCTTCGGCGCCGGGGGCGGCTTTGGCGCCGCCGGCGGGGATCCGGGAGGAGATGGCGGCTTCGGCGGCGGCGGTGCCAGCGGCTCCGGGGTCGCCGGCTTCGGGGCCGGCAGCGGCGGCAGCGCCGGGGGCGGCGGCGGCGCCGGTCTCGGCGGCGCGATCTTCAACCAGCAGGGGACTGTCGTGGGCGTGAACGCCACGCTGTCGCTGAACACCGCGTACGGCGGGGCCGGGGGCGGGTCGGGGGCCAGCGCCGGCACCGCGGGATCTGGCTTCGGCGGCGCGATCTTCTCGCTGAACGGCGCGGTCGAGCTGATCAACGACACCATCGCCACGAACATCGCGGATGACGGCGGCGCGCTCTACCTGATGGGCTACGACGCCAGTTCCGCGAGCACCCTGGTGGCCGGCGCGCTCGTGAACGACATTCTCTCGGGCAGCCTGACGGTCGCGAGTGCGGCCACGCACGACCTCGTGGTCGAGAAGCCGAGCACGGTCGCGGATGGCGCCTCGAACCTCGCCGGCGCGGCGGCGGCGGCGTCGGCATCGAACATAGTTGTGTCCGAGCTGGCGGTCCCCACGTCAGCGATTGCGGGCGTTCCGTTGACGGCCGATCCCGAGCTCGCCGCTCTGGCCGACAACGGCGGCCCTGGCATGCAGACCATGCTTCCGGCGTCGGGGAGCCCGGCCCTCGCGGCCGGCACCACGAGCGGCGCGCCGACCGCCGACGAGCGGGGCGTTGCGCGTCCGGCGGACGGCCCGATCGATCTCGGCGCGGTGCAGGTCAGCGTGGCCACCACTACCCCGCCACCGCCGCCCGCGCCCGCGGTGGTCAGCACCCCGGCCACCTCGGTGACGGCGTCGCAGGCGACCCTGAACGGCACGGTCGACCCCGAAGGGCTCGCAACGAGCTACTACTTCCAGTACGGCACGACCACCTCCTACAGCAGTAAGACGACGACCACGAGCGCAGGCGCGGGGACGAGCGCCGTGGCGGTCAGTGCGACGATTTCGAAGCTCAAGCCCGGTACGACCTATCACTACCGGATCGTCGCCACCAACGCGAACGGCACCAGCGACGGGATCGGCCGGGTGTTCACCACGGCAAAGAAGATCGTGTCGATCAAGAGTCTGACCGCGACCGCGAAACCACACCACGCAACCAAATTCCCCTACCGCTACAAGTTCACGGGCAGGCTGCGCCTCCCGTCGGGAGTGACCGCCAAGGCCGGCTGCAGCGGCAAGGTCTCGGTACGCATCAAGCGCGGCAAGAAGACCGTCAGTCTCCAGCGAGCGAAGATCGCAAAGAGCTGCGCCTGGAAGGACTCCGCCCGCCTCGGCAATCACAAGCTGGTTCCCGGCAAGGGCAAGCTGAGCGTGATCGTGAGCTACGGCGGCAACTCCGCGCTGGCCGCGCACACGAACAAGGCGTTCAGCATCCTCTACGGCTAGCGCGCAGAGGCTGAGGGCGCCGCGCCGAAGCGGGTCATTCCTCCGCTTTATTGGTCTTTTAGCTAGATTCTACCCATGAGGCGCCGGATTACTTATGCGGCGGCCTCGGTTGGTCGAAGGAACGGATAGCAGCGCCCTCACGCGCTCACGAGCGGCTTCAACGCCACTCGCCTCCCAGGACGGAGTCCCATGGTTGCCCGCACGATCCTGATCGTATGCTCGACGATGTCCGCACTCCTCGCCGTGCTCAATGACAATACCCACAAGATGAACCGCCGCGGCTGGCGCCGGCGACGGGACTCCCATGAGCCGGCGGCGCTGTCGCCGGCTCCACGCGCACGTTCCGGTCCTGCCAGGCCCGACGCGGAACCGGCCGAGACCGTGGACGCGGTGACCGTGAGCGTCATCATCCCCACGCTCAACGAGGAGGGAAGCCTCGCGTGGGTGCTCGAGAATCTGCCCATATGGGTGGATGAGGTCGTGGTCGTCGACGGCTTGTCGACCGACGCGACCGAGCTCCTCGCTCGCCGGATGCGCCCCGACGCGAAGGTCGTGCACCAGCACCGCCGGGGCAAGGGCGCCGCGCTGCGTGCGGGGTTTGCCGCCGCGACCGGCGACATCATCGTGATGATCGACGCCGACGGCAGCACCGACCCGCGGGAGATGGGCCGTTTCGTGGATGCGCTCAAGGACGGCGCCGACTTCGTCAAGGGCTCCCGTCACATGGCGGGAGGCGGGTCGGATGACTTCACGCGCCTGCGCTCGGCGGGTAACCGGTCCTTCGTCCTGATGTCCAACCTCATCTACGGATCGCACTTCACCGACCTCTGCTACGGCTACTGCGCCTTCTGGCGTGAGCACGTCGCCGTGCTCGCGCTCACCGCCGATGGTTTCGAGATTGAGACCCAGCTCGTTCTCGGGGCGATCAAGGCGGGTCTCGAGATCCGCGAGGTGCCGAGCTTCGAGCTCGAGCGCCGCGCCGGAACCTCGAACCTGAACGCCGTCAGCGATGGTATTCGCGTGCTTCGGACCATGCTTGGCCAGGGCGACGTGCGGGCCGAGGCCGCACATTTCACCCTCAAGCGAGTCGAAGTGCCCGTGTGGACCGAGTCCCTACCGGGCGACGGCGAGTGTCGCAGCGCCGATCGGCGCAAGCTCGATCGCGAGACCTCCGGCTATACGGCTCACGAGCGGCGCAGGGACGAACGTCGCGCCCCGATCGGCACCGTCGTGGCCTACCGCACCGTGTATCCGCGGGTACGGGACTAGCCTCGGCTATGGGCCGATCCGCGTTGCCTGCGTCCGAATGAGTGCCGCAGACCAGGAGCGCGCCTCTCACGCTTGCCTATTCCCGACCCGGTGACCGCGACGCTCCGACCGCCGCGTCATTCTCGCTCGCGGCGAGCGCGGTGCTGTTCGGGGGGTTGCGGAGCTCGCGCCGCAGCGCGATCAGGTATGCATTGACCGCTCGGAACACGGTCCAGGCGCGCGAGAACTCCTGCGAAGACGATCCCGCCTTGCGCTTCTCCTGGATCACCGCCACCTCGCCGATGCGAAAGCCGCCGGTGCGGGCGCGGACGTACAGCTCGGGGTTGACCAGGTTCAGCCAGTGGTGGATGTCGAGCTGCTCGGCGTAAGCGCGGTCGAAGCCGCGGATGCCGCAGTTGATGTCGTGCAAGGGAAATCCGATGTAGGCCCGGGTCAGCCCGAGCAGCACCTTGGAGAGGAGGATCCGCTGCAGCGTCTCGTGCCGCTTCTGCCGCCAGCCGAAGACCACGTCGTAGCCCGCCTCGAGCTTGGCGTCGAAGGGCCAGATGTCCGAGGGGGAGTGCTGTCCGTCGGAGTCGAGGATGAAGATGCGATCGCCGCGAGCCGCCCGGGTCCCGGTCAGGCAGCTGGCCGCATAGAGGCGGTTCACGGGATGCCGGTGCAGCCGGACGCGCGGATCGGTGGCAGCGATCTCGGCGACGATCGCTGCGGTGTCGTCGGTGGACGCGTTGTCGACGACGATCACCTCGAACGGATCTGGGCGCATCTCGCCCGCGGCCAGCGTACGCGCCAACATCTCGGCGATGTAGCCGGACTCGTTGTATGCGGGAAGGACGAAGCTACGGAGAATGCCGTGCCACCTTAGCGGTCGCCCGCCCCGGCGCGCCACCACGCCGCGGTACGCGCGATGCCCTCGGCGAGCGAGACCCGCGGCGCCCACCGCCATTGCGAGCTGGCGGCCGTTTCCGGGGGCGGCGCGATTTGACAGTCCGGCTCTCTGGGCCGGCGGGGCAGGGCCCCGAGCTGAAACCGTGAAGACGGGAATTCGGCGGCAATTGCGGCGAGCACGTCTCGGACCGGAGTCGCCACGCCGGTGCCCAGGTGGTGCATGATCAACCCGTTCGTGTCCGCCTCCCCGCCCGTAGAGCGCACGCCTGCGACCAGCCAGTCGACCACGTCGTCGACATAGACGAAATCGCGGCTCTGGGTGCCATCTGTGAACTCCGCGGCGGCGTTCGCGCTCGCGGCCTCGCAGGCGTAGGCGATCAGCGAGCTGCCCCGCTGCCCAACCCCGTACACGTGGAAGGGCCGAAACCAGTCGAGGCGCATTGCGCAGGCGCGCG
>Ga0302326_10033183_pt1 | contig 10264 bp, 4 predicted proteins | sample Palsa_T0_3_FD_202264 | JGI IMG/M metagenome (GOLD analysis project Ga0302326, IMG submission 202264) | Peat permafrost microbial communities from Stordalen Mire near Abisko, Sweden - Palsa_T0_3 | ecosystem: Environmental > Terrestrial > Soil > Palsa > Peat permafrost | place: Sweden: Abisko... | reverse complement strand
CAAGAGCGGCACCGTCCGACTGGGGGCGTTCTGGGCCCGGCGGGCCCGGCGGCTGCTCCCGGGGCTCTTCGTCATGCTCCTCGGCGTGGCCGTCATCTACGGGCTGTTCGTGCCGGCCGGGACGTACCCGAGCCTGCGGGGCGATGCCTTGTCGTGCCTCTTCTACTTCGCCAACTGGCACTTCATCGCCGCCGGCGCCAACTACTTCAACCAGACCGGCCTCACCTCACCGCTCATCCACACGTGGTCCCTGGCCGTGGAGGAGCAGTTCTATCTGGTGTGGCCGCTCGTCGTCCTCGGCGTCTTCCTCATCTGGCGGTCGTTGCGGGCCCTGTTCATCGTCACCGTCACCGGGGCGCTCCTCTCGGCGCTCGAGATGGCCCTGCTCTACAACGGCACCAACGAGAACCGGCTCTACTTCGGCACCGACACCCACGCCCAGTCGGTGCTCGTGGGCGCCGCCCTGGCCATCGGTCTCGCCCTGTGGGCCGACCGTCGACGACCCGGTGACGAACAGAACTGGCAGGCTCGCTCCCCCAGGTCCCGGCACGTGCTCACCGTGATCGGCGCCGCCGGTGTCGTCGGGAGCGCCGTCATGTACATGACGGTGCACTCTGACGAGGCCTTCGCCTACCGGGGCGGCTTCCTCCTGGCCTCCCTGGCCGCGTCGGCCGTGCTCCTGAGTGTCTCCTGCGCGCAATTCTCGCCGGTGGCCCGGGTGTTCTCCTTCCCCCTCTTCACCTTCGTGGGCCGCATCTCCTACGGGATGTACCTCTGGCACTTCCCCCTCTTCATCTTCATCAATCACGCCCGGACCGGTCTGAGCGGCTGGCCCCTGTTCGGGGTGCGGGTGGTGCCCACGGTGGCCGTGGCCACGGCGTCGTTCTTCCTCGTGGAACGGCCCATCCGCCGGGGCACCTTCTTCAGCACGGTCCGGGCCTGGACCGTCGCCGTCCCCGCGGTGGCCGTGGTGGCCGGCTCCATCGTCCTCGCCACCCTGCCGGCCACGGCCGGTGCCGCCGACACCGGCGCGGCAGGGGGACAGGTTCCGGCCACCCCCGTACGCGGCACCGTCGCCGCCGCCTACGGCGGCGCCCCGGTCCGCGTCCTGCTCGTCGGCGACTCCGAGGCGTTGACCCTCGGGATCGGACTCCAGGCGGCGGTGGCCGCCCATCCGACCCGCTACGACAAGATGGACGTCCTCGACGAGGGGATCCTCGGCTGCGGCGTGGCCGACGGGACGACGGCCGTCCAGAAGGGCGGGCAGTTCCTGGTGGGGTGGCCGTGCACCCCCTATCCGCAGCGGGGCGACTGCCCGCCCGGTGGGCTCTACGGGACGAAGAAGTTCGTCCCCTGCCAGCCGTGGGCGACGGCCTGGGCCGAATGGGTGCAGGAGATGAAACCCAACGTGGTCGTCCTCCTGGCCGGCGGGGGCGAGGTCCTCGACCGCCTGTACAAGGGCCGGCTCACCAACATCCTCGACCCGGCCTTCGCCGCCTACGTGAAGAGCCAGCTGGAGAAGGCCGTCCGGGTGGCCACGGCCCACGGTGCGCTCATGGTGCTCATGACGAAACCGTGCCAGGACACCGGCGAGCAGCCCGACGGGGATCCCTGGCCCGAGGACAGCTCAGCCCGCCAGGCCGCCTACAACGGACTGCTCCGGCAGGTGGCCGCCGAGTTCCCCGACCAGGTCTACGTCCAGGACCTGAACGACTACGTCTGCCCCGGGGGGAAGTACACCGAGGACCTCCACGGCGTGCCCATCCGGGAGTCCGACGGCGTCCACTTCGCCTACCAGCAGAAGGGCGAGGGCGGGGACTACCTGGCCCCGGCCATCCTCCCCTACTGGGAGGAGCTCGGCCATCTCCAGGAGACCCGCCACGACGGCACCACGGTGAATGTGGGGGCACTCCCCTTCTTCTTCGCCCGCCAGTAGAAACGGTCGCCAGCGCGGCCGCTAACGGCGACGGCGACGATGCGGCCGGGCCCCCGAAGGACCGACGAAGTAGACTTTGCGTGGTCTAGCCACCACAGCGGAGGAGCGAGTGTGGTCAGGCGGGGATTTCGCATCCTGGCGGTCGTTTTGGTGTCCGTGGCTTCGGCCCTGGTCCTGGCTCCGACCGGTAGCGGGGCCGCCACCCCTGGTGACGCGCCGACCTGGACGGTGACCACGCCGCCCGAGATCCCCACCGGTGACCCCTTCCAGGCCATGAGCTGTCCCGACGTGGCCCATTGCTGGGCCACGGATATCGAAGGCGGGATCTACGACACGTCGGACGGTGGAGGCAACTGGTACGAGCAGTACGGGCTGGGCGGCGGCGACGACTTCTGGTCGATCGCCTGCCCCACGGTGGAGAACTGTGTGGCCGCCTCGCCCGCCGGCCCCGAATCCCCCTCGCCCACCGGCACCGTGGTGTGGACCGACGACGGCGGATTGGTCTGGACTACGTCGACGTCGTCACCGTCTATGTGGGGCACCGGCTCGCTGTCGTGTCCGAGCGCCACCGTCTGCTACGCCGGCGGTTCGCAAAGGGGGGTGGCCGTCTCCAGCGACGGCGGCCAGACGTGGACGCAACTGCAGACGCCGGCGGTGGTGGGCGAGGTCAGCTGTCCCACCGTGTCCACGTGCTTCGGCCTGAGCGACTACGGCATGGTCGTCACCAGGGACGGCGGCTCCACCTGGAACACCGTCAGCCTCCCGTCGTCCTCTCTCCCCGCTTCGCAGTTGACCTGCCCGACCACGACGACGTGCATCGCCGTGGGGACCTACAGCGGCGACATATTCCAGACCGGTGACGGCGGCGCCACCTGGCAACAGGAATCACCGCCCGTGGCCGACCTCTCCTACTCCCCCGTCCAGGGTCAGATCAGCTGTCCGTCGTCCACCACCTGTTACATCACCGCCCGGACCAACACCACGCCGCAGGCAGGGGTCGTGCTCGAGTCGACCGACGGGGGTGATACGTGGACCTCGCTGTCGCTACCGACGAACGACGTCTACGGCACCATGTCCTGTCCCACCGTGCTCGTCTGTTATGTCGATGGTCTCGGCTTCGGCGGCCTGGGCCCCAACACCCAGTTGAGCGACGTGGGCCCGGTCACGTCGGTGACCGCCACCCTCGACCCCGCCACCGTCGGCGCCGTGGCCACGGTGACCACCACCTTCACGACCACCGACATCGGCGCTCTCGGCCCCGGAGGGAGCATCGTCCTCTACGCCCCCAAAGGCGAGGCCTTCCCGAGCGACCCCTCCGACTACACCGTCACCGACGGCACCGGCACGAACGACGTGATCGGATCGGTGACGCCCGACCAGGGCGACCCGTCCCAGGTGACGGTGGTCCTGTCCCAGTCGGGCATCACCGACGACGACTCTGTGTCGGTCACCGTGACCGGCTTCACCAACCCGACGCCGACGTCGGACGCCTGGACCCTCGACGTCTCGACCTCCGCCGACCCGGTGCCGTCGCCCAGTCCTCCCATCACACTCAATGCCGGGCCCGTCTCCCTGCCCAATTCGTCGGTGGTGGCCACCCCGGACGTGGCCCCGGCCGACGGATCGGCGCCGTCCACCGTGGTGGTCTCGTTGGCCGACAGCTACGGCAACGGCGTGCCCGACCAGAGCGTCACCCTGGCGCAGGGCCCCACCCATGCCGTCATCACGCCGGCCACCGCCGTCACCGACGCATCGGGTCAGGCCGTGTTCAGTGTCACCGACGCCACCTCGGAAACGGTCCCACTCACGGCCACCGACACCACGGACGGGACCGTCGTGGGCGCGGCGTCGATCTTCTTCGGCGGTGCCGTCCCCACCACCACGACACTGTCCTCGTCCAGCAACCCTTCGGTCGGCGGTCAGCCGGTCACCTTCTCGGCCACGGTGAGCCCGGCGCCCGAGGGCGGCTCGGTGGCCTTCACCTCCAACAGCGTGTCCATCCCCGGTTGCGCGGCGGCGCCCGTCGACGCGCTCGGTGTTGCGCAGTGCACGACGGCGGGACTCGAGGCCTGGGGCTACCCCGGATCGCTCGGGGACACCATCGTGGCCCAGTACACCGATGTCCCCCCGCAAGGTGCGGTGGACTACGACTCGTCGACGGCCAGCCTGCTGCAGTTCGTGTCGTTCCCGACGGCCACCGCCCTCCCCGACGCCACTGCCGGGGCGCCGTACTCGCAGCAGCTCCCGGCCACCACGGCGGCCCCGGCCACGTGGCACAAGATCAGGGGAACGCTCCCCAAGGGCATCGCCCTCCAGTCGACTGGCCTCCTGACGGGGACGCCGACGGCGAGGGCGGCCTCCCGCGTCTACTCGTTCACGGCACGCGTCACCTACGGCAGTGGCAGTGCGGGCGGCGCCATCAAAGGTGATCGGCGAACTGGTTCACACGCCACCGAGAAGTTCACGCTGACCGTGCTCTCTCCGTCGTAGGCGAGACAACTTCTCGGCCGAGGACTACTGGCCGCAGGGGAGCTGGTCGTACCAGGCGGGGATGGGTGCCGGGAAGGACGGCAGGTGGCCGGCCACCGTCACCGGGGCGGTCCGGCCCAGCCGGACGAGCTCGGGCAGCAGACGGGGGGCGAGCACCCGACCGGCCACCGCGCTCAGGTGGACGCCGTCGGCGCAGCGGACGTCGAGACCGTCGACGTCCTGCTGGTAGCGGCCGTCGGGGGTGAGCACGGCGCCGAGGGGGAAGACGGTGACCCCGGGCACCGCGGCCGACACCGCCTCCAGGATGTGGTCGTCGGTCACCACCCGGGCCGGCGCGTCCTCGGGGGCCACACCGGCGGTGCCCACCGTCGAGTCGTAGTACGGCGACGTCATGAGGACCACCCGGGCCCCGCGCGAGCCGAGGATGGCGATCCCCTGCCGGAGCTGGCTCTCGAGGAAGGCGTCGAAGGGGGGGTTCCCGATGGCCGTCCAGTGGCCGTCGAAGTCCTGGTCGAGCAGGTCCACCCGGCCCAGGTAGACGACGACGTCGGGCCGGTAGCGGTCGACCCACTGCCGCCACTGGTCCAGCAGCGCCGCCGGCCGCCCGAGTTGGCAGGGCGCTCCCGGGGGGGCGGTGAAGAGCAGGGCCTGGAACTCGGAGTCGGTGGACACGGCGCACCCGGGATGGCCCTCGTTGATGAGCTCGACCCCGTAGGAGGGGGCCTCGGGCGCCAGGGCGGCACCGAGGCTCCCGGCCATGGAGTCGCCCACCAGCAGGACCCGGACCACGTGGCCGTCGGCCGGCCGGACCTTGGCCGTCACCGTGGCCGGCACCGGGGCGGCGGCGGCCAACGAAGGGGTGGGGGCGACGGCCAGCAGGGTGAGCGAAAGCCCGGCGAAGAGGGGGGCCGCCACCAACGCCCCCCGGAGGGGGATGGTGCCCCGTCGGATGGGGAGCTCGATGACCGAGGCCGACACGGCGGCGATGGCGAAGGTCACCGCCGCCCGGCAGGCGAAGAGCGCCCACAGGTCGAGATGGGTCCGTCCGGCGGTGATGACGAGGGTCACCGGCCAGTGCCACAGATAGGCGCCGTAGGAGATCCGGCCCACGTAGCGCAGGGGCCGCAGCGACAGGGCCCGGGCCAGCACACCGGCGGGGGCCAGCACCGTCGCCCCCACCACGGTGGCGGTGGCCAGCGAGGCCAACAGGAACCCGCCGTGGAAGGTGAGGCCCGAGTAGAACGAGACGAAGTGCCAGAGGGCGGCGGCGGCCACCACACCGGCCAGGCCGACGGCACCGGCGGCCCGGGCCACCCGGGCCGAGGGCGACGGGAACAGGGCCAGGGCCACGGCCAGGCCCGCCCCCACGAGCAGGGACTGGGCCCGGGTGTCGGTGCCGTAGTAGGCGCGGTTCACATTGGCGAAGGCCGGCGTGAGGAGCCACATCCAGGCGGCCGAGGCCAGGGCCCCGGCGGCGCAGAGCGCACCCAGCCAGGCGAGCCGGCGCCTTCTGTCCGGTACGGGGCGTCCCCGGGTCCGGAAGTGGGCCAGCCCACCGGCCACCAGCAGCACGATGAGCGGCCACAACAGGTAGAACTGCTCCTCGATGGCCAGCGACCAGGTGTGGAGCAGGGGCGACTGGGGCCCGCTGATACTGAGGTAGCCGACGTTGCCGGCGATGAAGTGCCAGTTGGCCACGTATCCCAGCGTGGCCGCCGCGTCGGGCAGCGGGTCGGGCCAGGGCAGGACCCCGGGCGAGGTCAGGTGGAGGACGGCCAAGACGGCCACCAGGACGAAGAGGGCGGGCAGGAGCCGCCGGGCCCGGCGGGCCCAGAAGGCGCCCAGGCGGACCGTACCCGTCCCCCGCCACTCGGCCACCAGCAGCGACGTGATCAGGTAGCCGGAGAGGACGAAGAAGGCGTCCACGCCGAAGAAGCCGCCGGATATCCAGCCGAAGCCGTTGTGGTACGCCATGACCGACAGCACGGCCAGGGCCCGCAGGCCGTCGAGACCGGGCACATGGGGCAGTGAGGTGGCGGCCCTTCTCCCCTCGCCCCCCGGCGTATCCCCCATATGCCATGGTCGCACACCTCTTCGGTGAAGGGGCCAGGTGAAAGCCCCCGGTGATGCCGAAAGCCGGGGATAATGTGCGGCCGTGCGCGGGGCCCACGTCCGGGAAGGTCCGTCCCGGCCCCGTCGCCTCTGGGAGACCCTGCGCCTCGTCGTCGGGCTGCCCGTGGCCGCCGTGGCCCTCGGGGGCCTCGTCACCGGGGCCGTCCACGGCGGCCGGACGGTCGACGCCCTGCTCAACCGGACCCCGGAGGCCAACGCCCGGCTCGACGACGCCTACTACGACTGCATCGACGTCCAGGCCCACAGCCTGGTGTCGCCTCGCCAGCCGGTGGTCATCGGGCACGCCAACCTGGCCGACTACGTCACCCTCATGAAGGCGGTGGGGAGCTGGGTCACCTTCGCCACCGGCTCTTCCCGGGGCGTCACCGTGTTGTCGTTGATCGACGTGACCGGTCCCGGCGCCTGCCTGGACAACATCGTGGTGGCCACCGGGCACCGGCCCGACGGCCAAGTGAGACGCCGGAGGGGCACCGGCGCCTCGGTCCCCGGACGGGGACCGCCCCCGCTCCCCCCGCTGTGACCGGCGTGGGCCGGTGACCACCGCCCCCGGTGCCGTGGCGGCCATGGCCGTGCTGGGCGCGGCGGGGTGTCTCCCCGTGCTGTGCCTCGTCGGCGTCCGCTGGTTCTCCATCCCGCTGTGTCCCCTGGCCGGCGCCGTGGTGGCCTCGGTGTCGGCCACCTGTTGCCTGGCCATCGGGGCCACCACCATGACCTGGTTCGTCGTCCTGAGCGCCGTGGGCGCCGCCGCCTCGCTGGCCTGGTGGTGGCGGCGACCGGACCGTCGGCCGTGGGCGGCGACCGACGCAGGCCCGGGGGCGCCGGGACACCGGACCGTCGCCCTGGTGGCGGCTTTGTCGGTTTTCGGGGCCGTCGCCTGGTGCCTGCACTCGCTCTCCTCGCCCACCATCGGCTTCGACACCCGGGCCATCTGGCTGCTGCGGGCCGGATGGCTCCTCGAGCCGCACCACCGGCTGGTGTTGGACATGAGAGAAGTGGGCAAGGTCCTCCCCCAGGCCTCGTACCCGCCGCTCGTGAGCGCGGCGGGCTCGGTGGCGTGGTTCGTGACCGGCGACCATTCCATGCGGCTGGGCGTGGTCGTCATCGCCCTGCTGAACAGCTGTGCCCTGGCGGCGGCGGCCCTGGCCGTGGCCGAGTACGGGCGCCAGGGCGCCGCTCGGCTGTGGCAGGCGGCGGCCGACGGGGGCACCGACGGATCGGCGGCGGCGGCCGTCCTCCCCGCCGTGGTGGGCGCCGTGGTCGCCGTCTGTCTGGTCTTCGTCACCTTCGGCGTGGCCGAGCCCTTCCTGACCAACGGCTACGCCGACCCAATGTGGTCCCTCGCCGCCGTGGGCGCCACCGCCTACGGCCTCCAGGCCGCCGGCGGTCGCTCGACCCTCGGGGCGGCTGCGCTCCTGGTGGTGGCGGCGGGTATGTCCAAGGAGGAGGGCGAGGCCACCGCCCTCTTTCTCCTCGTCCTCCTCGTCGCCCGCGCCCTGCGCTCGGCTGTGACCGAGGGACGCCGGTGGTGGCGCCCGGTGCTCGCCGGACTGGCCGGGCTCGTCCTCGTGGGAGCGTGGCCGGCGGCGGTGGCCCGGCTGCACATCCCGCCCCAGCCCGGCGGGCCCCGGCAGGGCTCCTACGTCACCCGGGCCCGGCAGGCGGTCGACGGCCTCGCCCCCCATCTCCACGTGGTCCTCCTGGCCGGGGCCCTGGCCCTCGCCGGTTGGCTGGTGCTCATCCCCGTGCGTCGGGCCATCGGCCTGGGTCACGACCTGTGGGCCTGGGCGGCGCTGCTGGCGGGCCAGGCCGTCATCGTGAGCGCCTACGTCACCGGCACCATCAGCGTCCCCTTCTGGCTGATCACCACGGCCCACCGGGTGACCGAGTACGCCGCCCTGGCCGCCTGGTGGCTCATCGCGGCCTGGGCCGTGACCGCCGCCGCCGCCCCCGGCTACGCCCGGTGGTGCTGGCCCGAGCGGCCCGCGGCCGTCGTTCAACCGGCGGCGGCCCCCGACCCCGAACCGGCGGCGGCGATGCAGGCGTTCAGGTCCTGAGGCAGCGGTCGGCCCCGGGCCACCGCCACCGGGCGGGGCACCGACGTCCGGCAGGCCCGGAAGGCCGTGGCGGCCTCGGCCGGTGACGACGCCGGCGGCGGGTGGCGCGGCAGCTCCCACACCCAGGCCCGGTGCGAGACGTGGGGAGCGGTGCCGGTGACGGCCGTGAACAGCGCGGCGGCCACCACCGGGGCGGGGCCGGTGTCGGTGACCACCACGTAGGACGCGTGCCAGCGCCGCAACGCCGATCGCAGCTCTCCCACTTGGCCCGCCCGCACGGTGAAGCTGCGCGCCGCGCTCCTCGTCTCCCCCGTCAACGTGTCCAGCGTGCGGGTGGCCGAGCCGGGAGGGCCGAGGCCGAGCACGCTCTGGTGGGGACCGGGGACCTTCACGTAGCCGCCGGCCAGGCGGAAGCGCATGTCGTCGGCCGCCTGCCACACGAGCGGTTGGGCGGTGACCGACACCGACGCCGGGAAGGGATAGGACACCACCACCGACCCGGCCGGGACGGTGTGCGCCGCGGTGGCGTACCACGGGGGCAACGCCACCTTGGCCACGGCCAGAGGGGCGCTGTAGGTGGCCCACATGGGCACCACCATGGCCAGGGCGACCACGACCAGCAGGGCCGACCCGAGAACGGACGGCATCCTCCGGACCACCGACCAGGTCCGGACGGCGCCGAGCCCCACGGCGATGACGATGGCCACGGCCAGGTCGACGAGGGCGGCGAAATGGACGGGCAGTATGTCTTCGAAGACGGGTTTGTACCAGAGCCGGGGCCACGGGAGCCACGAGGCGGCGACGGCGTGGTGGGCGCTCAGGAAGATGGCACCACCGAAGGAGCAGGCCGTCATGACGACGGCCACGATGGCCATGATCCAGGCCGCCCGCGACCGCCAGGCGGCGGCCAGGGAGGCGGCCGCCCCGGCCAGGACGCCGTAGCCCACGAAGTTGAGGGGCGGCCCCGCCGCCACCCCGCCCGGCAGCGTCACCAGCAGAGCCCGGTAGGCACCGGGGTTCCACAGTTGGAACAGCATGCCGACGGCGAAGACCTGTTCGCCCGACCAGACGGCGCCTTTGATCGTCTGGGGACCGTGGACGGCGTACCAGACGGGACCGGCCAGGAGGACCACGGCCACCACCACGGCCAGGGCCAGGGCCTTCAGGGCGTAGGGGAAAGCGGCGACGGCGCGGCGCGGGGACACGACGGCGGTGACGACGACGGCCACGACGGCGGTCAGCACGGTGATGACGAGGACTTCCTGGGAGATGAAGAACTGGGCGGCGACGAGGGCCCCGAGGGCGATGCCGTACCACGCGGCCGAGCGCGTCTGGCCCACCAGGATCTCGTGGAGCACCACCACCATGAGCGGGGGGACGACGAGCAGCCCGCCTGACAGGTGACCCTGGGCCACGCTGTCGACGACGAAAGGCGAGTAGCCGAAGACGAACCCGGCCACCCAGCAGGCCGGCGCCCAAGCCACGAAGCGCCGGCAGGCCAGCCAACACGCCCAGGCGCTCAGCCCCGGGGCCAGGGTGAGGGCCACGGTGGTGGCCACGAAGGGCCCGAAGGCCCAGGTGACCGGGGCCAGGACGAGACCGACCAGGGGGGAGCTGGCGTTGGACAGAAGATTGACCCCGTGGGCGGGCC
>Ga0302326_10033182_pt1 | contig 10264 bp, 6 predicted proteins | sample Palsa_T0_3_FD_202264 | JGI IMG/M metagenome (GOLD analysis project Ga0302326, IMG submission 202264) | Peat permafrost microbial communities from Stordalen Mire near Abisko, Sweden - Palsa_T0_3 | ecosystem: Environmental > Terrestrial > Soil > Palsa > Peat permafrost | place: Sweden: Abisko... | reverse complement strand
CGATCCCGGACGACCGCGGCGAAGGTGGACACTCCTTAGAGACGAAGGCAATTTTCATGTTGCCTCGGTCCAACTGGAATTTTCAGGCATCGGTGCAGGTATCGTGGCTATCTGCGGTGGCGCGGTTGGAGCTTCCGTGCGCATGGTTCGCATAAAAAAGAAGAGCGTCAGGAAACCCATGACGGTATAAGCGACTGCGATTCCAAGCAGAGCTCCACCAACTCCCAGCCACAATGCCAATGGAACGCCGACCACGAGCGCACAGCCGGCGCTCCAGGAATCCGCCCAAAACCCCAGCTTTGGCCTTTCGATCGCGCCGAGCGCCGCACCCACGACGTTCGGGAGGCCTTGAGCGATCGGAATCAAACCCACTGCCAGCAGCGGCCACGAGTCGTACCCGGAAAATTTACTCCCATACAGAGAGTGAAAGATCTGGAGTCTTAGTCCCCACAGCACCGCCATGTAGGCGACGGAGCCGGAAACAAACAAAACCAGGCACAACTGCATTGTTCGTTTCATGCCGCGGTCTCCCCCGGTTTCGCGGGCATGCACCAGGATCGGCACAAGCAGTGTGCCTAATGCGGAGATGCTTTGCGATGCAGGTTGGGCCAGATTCATAAGGGCTTTGAGCGCGCCGGCCTCAGCCAGGCCCATCCAGGCGGGCACGACGATGTAGTAAATGTTGTCTGTGACCCAGTTGGGAAAGGCGCCCGCCGCGACCCACCTCCCGTAGTTCCAGTGAGCGGCGAACACGGCACGGATGGTGGATCGGTCCGTCGCCAACGTGGGCCGGAGCCGGAAAAGGAGGAGAGCAGAGGTGATGAGGCTTGCCGCGGCCATGCCCAGGAAGCCCGTAGCAGGCGACAGGACGCCAGCCCGATGAAGCAGCGCGGTTCCGGCCACGAGGATAAGAAAGTACACGACGCCGCTCGCCGCCGCCCAGACGGGATCGAGCCTGGCGTAGAACGCACGCCGCAGGAGCCACAGGAGCAGGATGAAGGGAGCTGCGAGGGCGAGGTTAAAGAATGCCCGCTCTACGACCGTCGAAAAGATGCTTCCGAGGAGGAACGCGGCTGCCACCAGGAGTGCCGAGCCAGGAACCATGAGTGCAAAGTGGCCGCGCAAGAGAATACCCAGATACTCGGAAAAACGCTCACGGTATTTTCCGGGGCCGAAGACCAGCATGGGCGTGATGACGAGAGCGTTGTGGACGATCAGCAGAAACAGGAAGACGGAATAGGCAAGGGCGAACGCGCCGTAGTCGGAGGGCGCGAGCCAACGGACGAGAAGGATGTTGAGCAGAAAGTTCGAAACTGCAAAAATACCCTGATCCGCAATCGCAAGCGAACCTTTTGTTGCCCACGGAAGCCACTTCCTGAACCTGCCTTGCGGCTTTCCATCGCAGATATCGGGCCCTATGTGTTCGGTTACCAACTGTCTGATCTCCTCATTCAGCGCCAGGCGCATGTTGACCGGTCGAACGGTCAAGAAAATACTTCAAACGAAACGGTTACAGCCTCTGATAAAGCCCTTTCGGAATTGGAAACGAGCGGTTGTGCAGTACTGTTCCCAACAGCCGCACGGACGCCGCTTCGAGGGCTTCCTTTGCCTTGCGTGCGGCGATCCGGCGCGTGGCATTAGCCTCGATGACAAGAACAGTTCCATCTGCGACCTGACCAAGAGTCGCCGCGTCGACGCTTACGCCAGATCCCGGGGCGTCGATCAGGACGAAGTCGAACGCTCCGCGGAGCTCTCCGAGAAGCTGTTTGATTCTGGCCACCGGCGGAAGCGCGCCGCGATCGTCGGCCATCAAGTTGTGCCCGGCCAGCCACAGATTGTCGCCGATCTCCAAGCATTGTTCGCGCATGGAGGCGGATTTGCGAACAAAGGCACGCGTTTTATCGATTCCGACGAGGCCCGAGAGACGCTGCGAGCGGAGGTTGGCATCAACAAGGCAAACCGAACCTGAGTTGCTGGCGGCGAGCGTTCTTCCAACGTTCGCACAGACAAAACTGCTGCCCGTCTCTGAATCCACTCCACAGAAAACGACTAGTCGGGGGGCATTTCCGTTGGTTGACAGAAACATGCCCTGGACCAGGCGCAAGATCGCCTCGGCGGCGATGTCGCCGGCATCATTGGGGAGTACGGCCTTCTCGACTGCGCGCTGGGATGCGGCTCGACTGCGATCGCGCGTTGCGCCGAATTCACTCTCAATCTGGGTCATCAAATCGAAGTTGCGGCTCATGGGTGATGCCTCACGTTGATCGGGGTCATTGCACTGACGTTGCCGTTGGGCGTGGAAGCCAGATCGTTTGTCCTACCACAATATGGTCTGGATCAACGAGCCTGGGATTGAGTGTCTGGATCTGCCGAAGGCTCTGAACATCGGAACTGCCTAGATATTCGATGGCAATGCTGATAAGCGTCTGATGGGGCTCAACTCTAATTTGAATTGGCGTCGTCTTCGGGCCATTGGGTGCGGTTGGCGCCATGACCGACGCCTGTGCCGGTAGAACTTTCGTATCCGGCGAGCGAACCTCTGCCGTCTTGTAAGACCGAGAGGTCGAGGTTCCGGACAGCCTGAGTAAACCGAACTCGGCAACGATCAGCAGAAGGGAGATCGCCGGAACCCACAGCCATGCCGGTCGGGTTGCCTGTCTGCGTTGCTCCGGCGCCGTAGCCGCTACATCGAGACGGGGCGGTAACGAGTCTTTTGACACCGGCATCAATTGCTGATCGGAAATTGCTTCAGCCGCAATGCGCCCGTCCACCTGTTTGCGCTTCAGCGCGCGACACAGCGACAATGCGTTGAAGCAGAGGTTGTTGATAGTCCGGGGAATTCCCTGACTAGCCTCCGCGATCAGGCCGAGTGCTTCCTTCGTAAACAACCGCTCGCCAGAATACCCAGCTAATTTCAACCGATGGTCGACATAGGCCGTTGTTTCTTCGGCGGAAAGCGGCTGCAGCCGGCAGATGGTCGAAATGCGCTGGCGAAGTTGCAGCAGGGAGGGTTGCATCAACTTGTCGGCCAGCTGAGGTTGTCCTGCCAGCACAATTTGCAATAGCTTAGTTCGAGGTGTTTCGAAGTTGGTAAGCAGACGAACCATTTCCAGCGCGGCGTCCGAAAGGTTCTGCGCTTCGTCGATGACGACAACGAATTTCCGCCCGGCTCGGGCTTGGGCTACGAGAGCCCCATTCAATTGATCGTGCATTTCCGCGAAACAAGGTGCCGGACTCATTCCCATGTCGCGCAGGATACAGGCGAGCAGTTCCCGTGGTTCGCACTGACTGTCGACATCGAAGAGAAATACACTTCCAGCGGACTCCCGAATGTCCTCGAGGAAACGGAACAGAAGTGTTGTTTTTCCCATCCCGGGCGGGGCGATCAGGGCAGTAAAGCCACGGACGTTCTCAAAACTGTAGTGCAGCGATGTCAGCGCCTCCCGGTGGGTGGGGCTGGAATACAAGCAGCGCGGATCGGGAGAGGAGCCAAACGGCTCTTCGCTGAATCCAAAGTGTTGCAGTATCGTCACTTTAGTCTCCGCCTTTAGGGAGCGCAGCAAGCACGGGCACACCCAGATAGTTGGCTAACTCGTCCGGTGTGCGGAACGATGGATCCATCAAATCAACCACGAAGGCAGTGGAAAAACTGAAGCATCCCGCCAGAAACAGCGCGGCAAATGCAAAATTCACCGGAGAATGAGCGGGAATTGCGGGAACGACCGGCAGTTCGGCCATCGCGACATTCACGATTCCGCGTTGGTCCAGCGCGTCGTCGATGCGTGCTTCTTCGCGCTTGTGTACATAAAGGAGATAATTCTCTTCTTGAGTTCTGGCGGCCTGCAGAAGATCCTGCTGGACGCGTCCATCTTCATCGAGGCGTTGAGCGGCCTGGTGGTATCCCCCGGCGATAGAAGCCGCGGTAGCCGCGCGGCCCTTTAGGCCACTGAGGTCAGCCTCGGCCTTGGTAAGTTCGGTCTGTACCCAGCGATAGTTGGGATTCTCGTCCGTAGATTCCTCGCGAATTGGTTTGCTCTCTTCTGCAGCAATGGAACTCTTGGTATCGGCAATCTGCTGGTCGACTTCCTGCACCAATCGATATGTGGGCTCGTATTTAGTCAACAGCTCAGTCCGCTTAAGTTGCAGGTTCAGCAGGGTCGATTTCAACTGCTGAAAAAGTTGCGGGTTATCGGAGGTGCGCACCACTGTTGTCATTCTTGGTTGCATTGACCGCAATTGAGTCTGGAGCGTCTGGACACGCTGTTCGGTTTCGGCAATCGCCGCCTGAGCCTGACGCGCTGTGGAGTCGAACTCGTTGGCGTGCCCAAGTGCAGCGTCCCGTTCGAGTTGCGCTGAGACGACGCCGGTTGTCTTGGTAAAGTCAGTCAGCTTTGCCTGAGCTTGATCCAGTCCCTTCAGGTATTGCTGCGTTTGTTGATCGAAAAAGAGGAACTCTCCGGAAGAACGACGCAATTCGAGGTGCTTTTCGGTGTAGGCCGTTGAGAGCGCTTGAAGTACCTGAGCCGCCAGCTGAGGATCGCGGTTCGAATAATCGACGGAGATCACGTTGCTCTTGCGAGCCGCTTCGATCGTCAGGTCTTTGGCCAATTTGCGAACCGCTCTTGCGATATCAACGTCACGGTCGATGGACGAACCGAGGTTCTTGTTCAGGCCGGTCGTCAGAACAACCTTGCGCAACAGGTCGTCGCTTTTCAGCAGTTCGACCTCGGAGTTGAGATCTTCCTCAGTAACCCGGTCGCCGCTGAAAGGGGCGGGCATATTGGCCGAGGAGGTTACCATTGCGTCCGATCGTTGGCGCAGAACCAGGATCTTCATCCTGGCTTCATAAGTGGGAACCCACTTGCCGGATAAGACAGCTACGACGACGGCGACAACAAATGCAATCAACATCGCCCGACGCTGGCGAAACAGAATAGCCGCGATGTCGCGCGGGGTTGGTAACGGCTTCCGGGCGTAACCTTCGATCGCGAGATTTTCCGTTCTCATGTTGTTCTACGCCTCAAAAGACCGCTGGGTTGTAGTAAGCGCCGATCGATGTATTCGGAATGAACTTACGAATCTTCGATAATGCGTTTTGAGGTACATACACAATATCTCCAGGCTGCAGGTACATATCTTCGTGCAGGTCACGCGAGGCTAGAAGTTGTTTCACATTGAGCAGCTTCGCTTCAAAGACACCATCCGCCGTCGGATGAAACAGGACCACCTGCGAGTGCTTCGCGCTGTCGTTGAATCCTCCGGCGATCGCCACAGCCTCGGTGACCGTGATTGGACTGCGCAGATCGTATTTGCCTGGTTTGGCCACCTGGCCGGAGGCGATGAAATAAGGCTTTTCGAAGTCCCTCAGGGCGATCACGAGGACCGGATCGTGAAGAATCTTGGCGTAGGCCTCCTTGAGCGTTTGCGTCAGCTCCGGTACCGTCTCCCCTTCGACATGAATCGAGCCAACTTCCTTCAGGGTTACGTATCCATCCGGCTGCACTGCCACAGTTTGGTTGAACTCCGGTGAAAATGCGAAATCGACATCGAAGCTGTCGCTCTTACGCAGTCGATAGCGTGGATTGTGCTGCTGTAACCCCTGTGCCGTAGCAGGTGACGCCGCAACACCCGAAGGAGAACCAGTCCCGGTTGCGGCCGTAACCACAGTTCCTTGGCCCGCAGCCGCAAGGGTGGATGCCGCCACGAAACCTGCCAACGCGATGAGGAGTGAGTTCTTCATTGCGAGATTCACCTTCCACAAGGTATTGCATAGTGACGAGATATTCGCTTGAAGCATCGAATAAATGCCACTGTCCGAGCATTAAATCATATCTATCGGGCCTGCGCGTTTACAATACTCATTTAAGATCAAATCGAAACTATTTGGTAACATCGCAACGATTACTGTCGTGGCAGTTAACTGATTCGGTTCAGATGCTGGCGACCTCCGGAGAGGGTTCTACCAGCCAAACCGATGTGACGGGCCATCTTTAGGCCAGCCACTTGCTACATCCCATTCTTGTAAGTCGTCTACTCTCACCTCCATATAACGGTCGGCCGCAACTGCAACGCAGACCAACCAAGAGATTTGATCGAGAGCGGATTGCAGGTCAGCAAGCTAACAGACCCCGAGGACATCACTCTCTATTGGATGGGTCCAGTTTCGAGCAGAATTGGCTGGTCTCCGACGGCAACGGTGCCATTGCTGATCTGGTGAACCATGCCCGCGAGATCGAGGTACTGGGTATATTGCTGAGGAACCGCGAACGCAGCCGAACTGTTGGAGATCCACACCGCCTCAGCGGAGTAGCCACCCGGGCGCGACAGCGGGCAGGTCCAGATGTTGGTCGCCGCGGCTTCCGTGCAAGGAGCGGTCAGCGTGGCGCCAACCATCCACTGGTACGTTTCACCGTAGACGGCGGCTGCGGGACTCTCACCGGCGGGGTAGGTGTACAGAGTTCCCCACGGGGTGCCTGCGTCGTATGCGTACCAGGTAAAGCGAGCTACGCCCAGGGACCAATGGAGCAGATAGTACCTGGCGATAAAGGCGGCTTGTGCCTCGGCCGTGGGCATTGGCATGTTGGTGTAGCCCCAACTGGACTCGGTATCCCACAGGGGCAGATTGGACAGGCCGTTTGCTGCCGCGACAGCCTTGAAGCCGGCGACGACCGTCACGATGTCTTCGGCAGTGGTGCTCCAGTAGCCATGGAAGGCAATTACATCGACTGATCCGGCGCCGCCTCCCGATAGGAAGGACTGAAGCCAAGGCGGACCGGAGGCTTTATCGGCGGAGGGCGAAAGGATGAGCGCTGTCGGGTCGATTGACTTGATGATCTGATAGGCGTGCTGCGCCATCGTGATGATGGTGGGCATATCGCCGCAGTAGGTGGCTTCGTTGGGCTCGTTCCACAGCTCCCAGTACTTGATGCGGCCGGCGGCGTGGGTGGCTATGGCGGTGACGTAATTGTCCCAGTAGCTCATGCTGGAGGGCGGAGCGCATTGACCCGGCCCATAGGGCGAGTTCACATTGTTGGGCTGAGAGGAAGCCCAGAGCGGCGTCCGGCCAAAGGTGTAGATGCCCTGCGAACCCCGAGCCTGGTTGAAGGCGATGAATTGGTCGAGCGGTGTGAAGTTGTAGACGCCAGGGGATGGGTTGGCGTCGGACCAGTCGAGGCCTGGTCCGGCATCCCAGCTTCGGGTGGTGCCGAACGATATCGATGGGTTGAGCTGGGGGAAATCCAGCACCGAAAGACCGAAGAACGTCGAGGGGACGACCGGAAGGGTCAGTGAGATGGTTGCGCTGGCGTACTTGGTTGGGTCAGCGGCGCTGGTGGCCGTTACGGCAACCGTTTGGGCGTTTGAGATGGCGGGCGGCGCGGTGTAAACGCCCGTGGCCGAGATGACTCCGACCGCCGGGCTCAGGGACCAGGTAACGGCGGTGTTGGCGGTATTGGCGACGGTCGCTGAGAAAGTCTGTGTCTGGGACGTGGTGAGCGAAACCGTGCCGGGCGAGACCGCCACGCTGACGGGCGGAACGAGTGCGATAGTGGAAGTCGCGGTCACCGCTGGATCGGCCACGCTGGTTGCGGTCACGGTGACGGTTTGGGCGCTCGAAATGGACGCAGGCGCGGTATAGAGACCCGCCGCTGAGATGTTTCCGACAGCCGGCGTGAGCGACCATGTGACAGCGGCGTTCGTTGCGCCCGAGACTGCCGCCGCAAATCCCTGGCTCAGCGATTGCGTCAGGCTAACGCTGCTCGGCGTGAGCGCGATCGTCGGAGTGAGCAGAGTAAATGTTCCGGCGACAGGCAGACTGCTGATACCGGCCGCGACGGCGATAGCTCTGATCATGCCGGTCGCTGGCAACGAAATGGCTCCGGAGTACAACGGCGAGGATGTGCTTGGCGTGCTTCCATCGGTAGTGTAATGGATTTGAGCGGCGGCGTTGGTGTCGGAAAGCGTAATCCAGGGCGAGGAGGTGTAGGTTCCAGGGGCTGGAGAGAATGCAGGCACAGGTGTCGGAGAGGTCATGCTCAGCGTCCAGTTGGCCGGGGCGCTGGTCATGGTGGGCTGGAACGGAGCGATCGGCGGGCTGAGGTAGTAGAGTGGGACCACTTGATTGGTCGGGTTGTTCGCAATGTTGAGTAACGCGGCCATCGTATCGGTGGGCGGCGCTCCACCCGGGGGTGTGGCTAGTGTGAACAGCGAACCGCAGGCGCTTCCATCGCCGGCCCGCCCTCCGGCCGAATTGATGCAGGTCGACAGAATATTGGCAAGCGCCGCGATCTTCAGAACTGGCACAGCTTGGCCAACCGGCACTCCTACTCCCGGAATCGCGCCGGTTGCAGGATTCACCAATTCACCGGCGGTAACGAACGCACTGGCCAGGAGCTGCGAGTCGAGCGCGCCGGAACCGACTGCGCTGTACGACTGCATGAACGGCGCAAGAGCATATACCGCGGCAACTGTCGACAGTTCACTGATCTCAATGTACGAGGAAGCCGTCAAATTGCCGCAGGGCCCGAGCGCTACAAGGGCGGCGATGTTCGGGTTTGTAACGCCTGCCTGTAATCCGGGGTTGCCGCCGGTTGCTGTCATATACACGTTCGTCGCGGCAGAGGGGCAGGTGTAAAGGCCGCTGAGATCGAATGAGCCAGTGCTGTCGGTTTTGACGACCGCAGAAAGCAAAGGCGTAGACGAAGATCCGTCTCCCAACGCACCCGTCGCGTAGAGCTGAATCGTGGCGCCGGTTATCGGCTGTTGGCCGCCATGGACAGTGCCGGAAAGGCCTGAAACCGGAGAAGTCGAGGCAGGTTTGAACTGTTGATCGCCGCATCCGGCACAGGAGATCAGGACAAGCCCAGTTACCGCGGCCAGCGATCGCCGAAGCTCGAAGCGAACGACGGGTACATCGCGCACGAGCGCGACAGCCCTGCGGAATTTCATTTTCTTACCTTTTCCTGAAGGGGAGGATTCAGTTGAAGGAGTCCAGATCAACCGGCGCAGATTGCCCTGGAGGGCATCGACCATCTCAGTCTGAGTCTGGGACGGGAGAACGGCAATAACACGATAGGGTAAGCGCTGACGCGAAGGTGGCACTCCAACCTGATCCAACTGTCACGGCAGAGTCGCGGGTTCGAGCCCGTCGTCCCTGTCATAAACCTCAAAAGATCAATGGTTTAGGGGTGATCTTGTGACATTTCAAAAGCGGACCGTAGGATTGGTTTCCTGCGAGTCATCCTTTCCCATCAGCATCTCGATACGGCTTCCACTCTTAAGCGGCTTGTCTGCGGCTACTGCCTGCGTGTAGAAATCCATAGTCGTCGTGCTGCTCGCGCAACGCAGCGGCTAATGAGCTACCATCTCATGCACTCCCGACCGCAAATTCGTGGCAAGTGAGTATCGGAAGCTATGTTTGAGCAAGAAATCATGCGCTCGCCTTCACGATTTTTCTATGGATAAATCGCGTTTCCAGTGCCGCGATCTCGCTCGCAAGTGCATGACGATGCGCCGTCTTTCCTGCTACCGTCGAGAAGCGAAATCCTGTCACCGCCCTACTCCGGAGGACACATCCACCCATGACCATCCATCGCCGTCTAACCGTTGCCTGTTTCATTGCCATGGCCTGCACGGCCATGGTCGCGGCCCAGACACCACCTACAGACCTGAAGTTTGACTTCGGCGTGGGCGCCGCCAAGCCGGGCTATACACGCGTCGCAGCGGCAGCTGTCTACAGCGACGATGTCGGTTACGGCTACGAGCCCGGCGCACATGTTGCGATCGGCGATCAAGGCAACACCACCACCAGCGATAGGCCCTTTCTCTTTTCAGTCAAGGTGCCGGAGGGCAACTTCAATGTGACAGTGACCTTTGGCGACTCCTCGGTCGCGACCACGTCCACGTTCAAGGCAGAGTCGGGCCGCCTGATGCTTGAACGCGTCGAGGTCCCTGCCGGCCAGGTCGTCGAGCGTAGGTTCACCACCAACGTGCGCACGCCAAAGTTGCCCAAGCTGCCTACCAATGCGACTGGACGCGAAGAGGTCAGTCTTGACCAGTTCGATGGGGGAAATACCCGCGACTGGGACGACAAACTGACTATCGAAGTTGTCAGCCCTCACGCTGCCCTGCGTTCGATCGAAGTGACTCCAGCGCCGGCGGCGCCCACTGTTTTCATCGCGGGCGACTCGACAGTCACCGACCGCGACGGCGGCGTCGACGTCAGTTGGGGTCAGTTGCTGTCGCGATTCCTGAAGCCCGGAATCGC
>Ga0302326_10033181_pt1 | contig 10264 bp, 7 predicted proteins | sample Palsa_T0_3_FD_202264 | JGI IMG/M metagenome (GOLD analysis project Ga0302326, IMG submission 202264) | Peat permafrost microbial communities from Stordalen Mire near Abisko, Sweden - Palsa_T0_3 | ecosystem: Environmental > Terrestrial > Soil > Palsa > Peat permafrost | place: Sweden: Abisko... | reverse complement strand
CGAGAGCTTCGGCAAGTTGACGGTGCTCGCGTGGATCGGGCTGCGCCTCACGAAGTCGCTCGGCTCCGGCGCGACGGCGCACCCGGCACTCGGCGTGCTCATCGGCGGCGCGATCGCAATGGCGCTCTACACGGTGCCGGTGCTCGGCTTCATTGCCTACAAGCTGATCGGATTCATCGGGCTCGGCGCAGTGATCTACAGCCTGCTGCTCGCCCTGCGCTCGCGCCGAGCCGTGCGCCCCGCAGCGCTCGCAAGCGCGCCTGCGACGATGACGGCAGCCGACGCAGCGGCCTCCGGTGCAGCGGCATCGAGCGCCTCAGCGACGGCAAGCACCGATACTGCGACCAGCGATATGGCAGCCGCTGCGGCCGGCACCTCAGCCGGCGCGCCCCCACCCCTACGCGCCGAGCCGCCGGGCATGGCACCGATGCGCTCGAAGTCGGCGGCGGAGTTGCTGTCCTATCCGCGTGCCGGCTTCTGGGTCCGCATGGGCGCCTTGTTGCTCGACGTCATCCTGATCGGCGTCATTGTGGGCGCGGTCCTGCACTCGGGCAGACTGCATCTGCTGCTGCTCGCCAGCTATGGCGCGGTGATGTGGAGACTGCGGGGCACGACCATCGGCGGCATCGTCTTCAATCTGCAGGTCATTCGCCTGGACGCTCGTGAGCTGGATTGGCCCACGGCCATCGTGCGCGCCTTGAGCTGTTTCCTCTCGCTGTTCATCGTCGGTCTTGGATTCATCTGGATCGCCGTGGACGAGGAACATCAGGCCTGGCACGACAAGATCGCGGGCACGGTCGTGGTCCGCGTACCCAAAGGCGTGTCGTTGTTGTGAGGCCACCCCGGCCGATGCTGCCCGGGCTGACGCCGCCCTGTATCAGTGCCTGGAATTCGCCTCGATCCAGGCCTGAGCTTCGGCGTTGACGTCGCGGGGATTGCGGCCCGCCGCGACAATCGGCGCGCCGATCACGACGCGGATCGTTCCTGGCTTCTTGATGAGCCCGCGGCGCGGCCAGTAGTAGCCGGCATCGTGCGCGATCGGCACCACCAGACGCTCGGCTTCAGCGGCCAGCAAGGCGCCGCTGACTCCGTATTTGCGCGTCTCACCGGGTGGCATGCGCGTGCCTTCCGGGAAAAATACCACCCATTCGCCTTCGGCCAGCCGGGCCTTGCCCTGCTCGACCACGTCGCGCACCACTCCAGGACCGCCGCGCCGATCCACGGCGATGGCTCGCAATTGCAGCATTCCCCAGCCGACGAACGGGATCCAGGTCAACTCGCGTTTGAGCACCCAGACCTGCGGCGGTACCAGCAGGGTCTGCGCCACGGTTTCCCAGCTCGAGGAGTGCTTGATCAAAGCGATGTGATTGCCGGCGGGCAAATGCTCGCGCCCCTCGACCTGATAATCGAGGCGACAGGTCCAGCGCAATACGCACAGGATCACGCGCGCCCACACGCGGGCGAGCGCAAAGCGGCCGCGGAACGGCAACGCGAGGCAGGCGAGCACGAAGAAGATGCCATAGAAGAAGGTCCAGAGCAGGAAGAACGCCGTGAATACGAGCGAGGCGAGTAATTGCAGCGGCCCCACGGGGCCCGGTCCGGCCACGGCCTGCATGCCTTAGCCTGGTAAGCGCGAGAGGTCTGCGATATCGCAGAACAACGAGCGCAACTGCGAGAGCAGCGCCAGGCGGTTCTCGCGCAGGGCGGCGTCGGCATCGTTGACCAGCACGCGCTCGAAGAATTGATCGACCGCCGGTTTCAGGGAAGCGAGCAGGTCGAGCGCGGCACCGTAGTCGCGCTGCTCGATGGCCGAGCCCAGCGGCGAGCGCAGCGCCTCGAGCGCATCGTGCAGCGCTCGCTCGCTCGCCTCGCGCAATAGCTCCGGGGCCACGTGCGGTGCGCGCGTGCCGATGGCTTTGCGCAGTATGTTGGCGATGCGCTTGTTCGCCGCGGCGAGGCTCAGGCCCTCGGGCCGCTTGAGGAAACCCACCAGCGCACGCAGCCGCGCATCAAAATCCAGTAGTGAGGCAGGACGGGTGGCGAGCACCGCGTCGAACATCTCGGTGCTGATGCCGTTTTCCTCGGCGCGCTCGAGGTACTGCGCGCGCAGCCGCTCGAGCAGAAAATCGTAGAGCTCAACACCGATGCCCGCGGCGCGCTCGCTTACATCGGCCAGCGGCTGCAGCCGGGCGGCGTGCAGCAACACTGCCGGCAGATCGAGCTCGAGCCGATGTTCGAGCACGATGCGCAGCACGCCGATTGCGGCGCGCCGCAGGCCGAAGGGATCGCGCGTGCCGCTGGGTTTCTGTCCGATCGCGAAGATGCCGGCCAGGGTATCGAGCTTCTCGGCCAGGGCGACGGCGTCGCCGATAGCCGAGTCCGGCAGGGCATCGCCCGCGCCGCGCGGCAGGTAGTGCTCGCGGATCGCTTCGGCCACCGCGGGGCTTTCCCCATCGGCCAGTGCGTAATAACGCCCCATCGTACCCTGCAGTTCCGGAAATTCGCCGACCATGGCGGTCAATAGATCGCATTTGCATAACTGCGCCGCACGGCGGCAGGCCGCGATCTCGGCGCCGGTGCTGCCCGCGATGCTCACCCCGAGTGTTTCGATGCGCTGCGTTCGCGCCGCCTGCGATCCGAGCTGAGCCTGGAAGGTCACGGCGGCGAGGCCGGGCAGGCGCGCGGCGAGCGGTTGTTTTCGATCCTGCTGCCAGAAGAACTCCGCGTCCGCCAGGCGCGGGCGTACCACGCGCTCGTTGCCGGCACGGATCAGCTCGGGGCTGGGGCTATCAATGTTGCTGATCGTGATGAACCAGGGCAGCAGCGCGCCGGCTGCGTTCTCGAGTGCGAAATAGCGCTGATGTGCCTGCAGCGTCGAGATCAGGACCTCGCGCGGCAGGCTCAGGAAGCGCGCCTCGAATTGCCCCGCAATGGCGACCGGCCATTCGACCAAGGCCGTAACCTCATCCAGCAGCGCCGCCCCAAGTAGAGCGCGCCCCTGAAGTTGCGCCGCCAGCGAATCGACTTGGGTGCGAATGGCTTCCCGCCGCTCCACGAAGCTGGCGAGAACCTTGCCGCGCCGCTGCAATATACGGGCATAGGTGCCTGGCGAATCGATGCGCAGGGCCTGCGGCGCCATGAATCGATGGCCGTAGCTCATATGTCCGGCGCTGAGCCCGAGGATGGAGCCCGGCAGGAGCTCCGAGCCGAATAGCATGAGCAGCCAGTGCACCGGCCGCACGAACTGCGCCTCGCCAGCGCCCCAGCGCATGCGCCGCGGTATCGGCAGCGCATCGAGCGCCTCCTGAACCAGAGCGGGCAACAGGCCCACCGTGGGCGCGCCCCGCTTCAATCCTTCGTAGAGCAGATAGTCGCTGCCCTTGGCATCGCGCTCGGTGCCCAGGCTCTCGAGCGCGGCACCGACGCTGCTGGCGAACGCCAAGCCAGCCCGAGTGGGCACGCCCGCGGCATCGAAGCTCGCGCGTACCGGCGGCCCGCGACGGCTGATGCGCTGGTCGGGTTGGTGTGCGGCCAGACGCCGGATCAGCACCGCGAGGCGGCGCGGGGTGGCGAAGGATTCGACCTTGCCGAACTGCAGCGCCGCCTGGTGCGCTCGAGTATGCAGTCCCTCGGCAAACGCGCATTCGAGGGTGCGTAGCGCCTTGGGTGGCAATTCCTCGGTGCCGAGCTCGACCAGAAAATCGCGTCGCTCCGCTCGCGCATCGTCCTCGACGGCCGCTGCTTGCGTCATGGGTTCACCCCGTCGGGCTCGCTGCCCGCGAGCGATGCCGGCGGCGCGGCGGCGTGCTTGAGCAGCGGGAACCCGAGCTGCTCGCGACTCGCGTAATAGGCCTGCGCGACCGCGCGCGCGAGCGTGCGCACGCGCAGGATGAAACGCGCGCGCTCTGTAACCGAGATCGCGCCGCGCGCATCGAGCTGGTTGAAGCTATGCGAGGCGCCGAGCACCTGCTCGTAGGCCGGCAAGGCCAGCCCCGCCTCGAGCAGCGCATGACAGGCGGCCTCGTGCTCCTCGAAGTGCCGCGTGAGCACGGCCGTGTCGGCGCAGCTGAAGTTGTACTTCGACTGCTCGACTTCGTTCTGGTGGAACACGTCGCCATAGGTGACACGGCCGTGCGGTCCATCGGTCCAGAGTATGTCGAAGATGCTCTCCACGCCCTGCAGGTACATCGCCAGGCGCTCGAGTCCATAGGTGATCTCACCGGTCACCGGCCGGCAGTCCAGGCCGCCCACCTGCTGAAAGTAGGTGAATTGCGAGATCTCCATGCCGTTGAGCCAGACTTCCCAGCCGAGGCCCCAGGCGCCGAGCGTGGGAGATTCCCAGTCGTCCTCGACAAAGCGCACATCGTGCACGCGCGGATCGAAGCCCAGCGCGCGCAAGCTGTCCACGTAGAGCTCGAGCATGTCCGCGGGCGAGGGTTTGATGACCACCTGGAACTGGTAATAGTGCTGCAGACGGAAGGGATTGGCGCCATAGCGCCCATCGGCCGGCCGGCGCGAGGGTTGCACATAGGCGGCACTCCAGGGCTCCGGGCCTATCGAGCGCAGAAAGGTGGCCGTATGAAAGGTGCCCGCGCCCACCTCCATGTCATAAGGCTGCAGGATCACGCAGCCGCGTGCCGACCAGAACTGCTGCAGTGCGAAGATCAACTGCTGGAATGTCTGCGGCTTGAGGCCGATCTTCTGAGTTTTCATCGAACTTGAGCCACTGAGGCGAAGCGCGAGAGTATAAGCCAGGCCGCACCTGCCACCCGTCGTAGCGGCGGATGCCCCTCAACGGGGCATTTTGAGGCCTCTATCATGCTGCCCGGGGACGAAACGCCGAAATCTGCACTATAATGGCGCAGAAGCGGCGCCCTACAACCCGCGTGTAATGCTAATACCCTGAATTCGTGGGTCATTGAGCTCGATGAGAGCTTGGCACGCAGGCTGCAACGATACGAGGCTGCATCCAATAAAAACCAGTGTCCATCCGGAGGTGAGGCTTATGAGTTCCAGCGATGTCCTGAAGTTAATCAAGGACAAAGAGGTGAAATGGGCGGATCTGCGCTTCACCGATACTCGAGGCAAGGAGCAGCATGTCAGCATCCCAGCGCGCTACGTGACTGAGGAGTTTTTCATCGAAGGCAAGATGTTCGACGGCTCCTCGATCGCCGGATGGAAGGGGATCAATGAGTCCGACATGATTCTGCTGCCCGACGCGTCGACCGCAGTATTGGATCCGTTCTTCGAGGACTCCACGGTCAACATTCGCTGCGACATCATCGAGCCCGCGACCATGCAGGGCTATGAGCGCGATCCTCGCTCAATCGGCAAGCGCGCCGAGGCTTATCTGAAATCCACGGGCATCGCCGATACGGCTTTGTTCGGACCGGAAAACGAATTCTTCATCTTCGACAGCGTGCGCTGGGCGTCCAATCTACACAGCGCGTTCTACGAAATCGATTCGGTGCAGGGCGCCTGGAACTCCGACACGAGCTACGAGGAGGGCAACAAGGGTCACCGTCCTGGGGTCAAGGGCGGCTACTTCCCGGTGCCACCGGTCGACGCCTTCCAGGACATCCGCGCAGCCATGTGCAAGGCCTGCGAGGAGATGGGCCTGGTGGTCGAAGTCCATCACCACGAGGTCGCCACCGGGGGCCAGTGCGAGATCGGCGTCGGCGCCAATACCTTGGTCAAGAAGGCCGACGAAGTGCAGATCCTGAAATACGCGTTGCACAACGTTGGTGCGAGCTACGGCAAGAGCGTGACCTTCATGCCCAAGCCGCTGGTCGGCGACAACGGCAGCGGCATGCACGTGCATCAGTCGCTCGGCAAGGACGGCAAGAACGTCTTCGCCGGCGACAAATACGCCGGACTGTCCGATACCTGTCTCTACTACATCGGCGGCATCATCAAGCACGCCAAGGCCATCAACGCGCTGACCAACGCCACCACCAACAGCTACAAGCGCTTGGTGCCGGGCTTCGAGGCTCCGGTCATGCTGGCGTACTCCGCGCGCAACCGCTCGGCCTCGATCCGGGTGCCGTGGGTCTCGAGTGCCAAGGCGCGTCGCATCGAGGTGCGCTTCCCGGACTCGACCGCCAATCCGTACCTCGCGTTTGCGGCCATGATGATGGCGGGTCTGGATGGCATCCAGAACAAGATCCATCCGGGCGAGCCGGCGGATAAGGACCTCTACGATCTGGAGCCGGAGGAAGCCAAGCACATTCCAACCGTGTGCCATTCGCTGGACATGGCTCTCGAGCACCTGGACCAGGATCGGGAGTTTCTCAAGCGCGGCGGCGTCTTCACGGACGACGTGATCGATGCCTATATCGCTCTGAAGATGCAGGAGGTCACGCGGCTGCGCATGACGACTCATCCGATCGAGTTCGATATGTACTATAGCGTCTGAGGTGAGCGTGAGGCGTGGCGCGGTAACCGCGGCGGGACTGAGCACCCGGTACACCGAACCCCACGCCTGTGCACGTGGTCCAGGCAGCGCTATGCTTGGGCCGCATGCTACGTATCGCACCGCGCGCCGCTCTGATTCCGGTCACGCTGGTCATCCTGGCCGCGGCGGGCTTTGCCGCTGCGGCCACGATGTATCGCTGGGTCGATGCCAATGGCGTGGTGCATTACTCCGACACGCCACAGCCGGGGGCCGAGCAAGTGGCGATGCCGAGCGCACAGACCTATCGTGCTACGCCAGTACCCACGACGAGTCCCAACGCGACGCCCAAACCGGCCGATGCCACGGGCTACCAGTCCTGCTCGATCACAGCGCCGGCAGCCGACGACACGTTGTTTGCACCCGAGGCCCTCACGATCAGCGTGCAGGTGACGCCCAATCTGCGACCCGGGGACCAGGTCATCGTCACGCTCGACGGGGCTACGCTGCAGTCGGGCTCGAGCAGCGCCCTGAGCTATCAGGTGGCCGCACCCGAGCGCGGGGCGCACACGCTGAGCGCGGCCGTGCACGATGCGCAGGGCAATACGCTCTGCAACGCCCCCGACATCACCTTCAACGTGCAACGGCCCTCGCTGCTGTCGCCACAAAGCCCCGCCAAAGGTCATTAATCGCGCGCACCGCCGCGGAGTGGCGCGATGGCGATTGAATACTTCTCGCCCTCGCCACTCTCGCATTTCGATCCCGCCGATCTGCTGGACGTACTGGCAACCGGCGTCATCGTGCTCGATTCGCAGCTCTGCGTGGTGTACGCGAATGTCGGTGCGCAGGATCTGCTCGCCGTCGGCCTGAATCAGGCGCGCGGGCGTCCGATGACCGAGCTGTTTGCCGATTCGCACAACCTGGATGTGCTCCTGCGCCGCACCCTTGCGCGCGGCGAGCCCTACGCCGGGCACGAGATGCCGCTGGAGCCCATCGCCAAACCGGCGCACCGCGAACCCGTGGTGGTCGACGTGACCGTCACGCCGCTGGAAGGACAGGTGACCGGCACGCACCTGCTGATCGAGCTGGCGGACGCGCGCACCCGACTGCGCCTCTCGCGCGAGACCGAAATGCTGGCGCGCCTGGACGGCAGCCGGCTCATGGTCCGGCAGCTCGGCCACGAGATCAAGAACCCGCTCGGCGGGCTGCGTGGCGCCGCGCAGTTACTCGACCGGGAATTGCACAACGACGCGCTCAAGGAATACACGGCGGTCATCATCAGCGAGGCCGACCGCCTGCGCGCGCTGGTCGACAGCATGCTCGGTCCATCGCGACCGCCGCAGAAGTCGCTGGTCAATATTCACGAGCTGTGCGAGCACGTGTTTCATCTGCTGCGCAGCGAAGCGCCGGAAAAGATGAGCGTCGAGCGCGATTACGATCCGAGCCTGCCCAATGCGCGCTTCGATCGCAACGAGATCGTACAGGCGCTGCTCAACGTGGCTCGCAATGCCATGCAGGCGGTCGATCCGCATACCGGTCGTGTGACGCTGCGTACGCGCGTGCTCACGAACATCAACATCAGCACCGTGCGCCATCGACTGGTCGCGAACATCCAGGTCGAGGACAACGGCCATGGTGTGCCGCCGGAACTGCAGCGCAGTGTCTTCTATCCGCTGGTTACGACGCGCGCGACGGGCACCGGACTGGGCCTCGCCATCGCACAGGATCTTGTGACGCGCCACGGCGGTATCGTCGAGTTCGAAAGTCGGCCCGGCCGCACCGTTTTTACTCTCCTACTTCCGCTCGAGGGGGCCGAATGACTGTTCAACCACTGCGTGTCTGGCTGGTCGATGACGACACCTCCATCCGCTGGGTGCTCGAACGCGCACTCAAAAATGGCGGCATGGCGCCCAAGGCATTCGACGCTGCCGAGCCGGCGCTGGCGGCGCTGCGCAATGACACACCGGACGTGTTGATCACCGACATCCGCATGTCGGGCCAATCCGGCCTCGATCTGCTGCGCCGGGTGCACGATGCCCATCCCGAGCTGCCGGTCATCGTGATGACGGCCTATTCGGACCTGGGCAGCGCGGTGTCGGCCTACGAGAGCGGCGCATTCGAGTATCTGGCCAAGCCCTTCGACATCGATCATGCCGTCGACCTGGTCAAGCGCGCCGCGGCCGCCGGCGTCGGGCGCGTCGAGGGGATTGTCTCGACACCGACGATTCCGGAACTGCTCGGCCGAGCCCCGGCGATGCAGCAGGTGTTCCGCGCCATCGGACGCCTGGCGCGCTCGAGCGTGAACGTGCTGGTCACCGGTGAATCGGGGACGGGCAAGGAACTCGCCGCAAGGGCGCTGCATGACCACAGCCCGCGCGGCAACAAACCCTTCATCGCGCTGAACACCTCGGCGATTCCAGCCGAGCTGCTCGAGTCCGAGCTCTTCGGCCACGAGAAGGGCGCATTCACCGGCGCCGACAGCCTGCGGCGCGGCCGCTTCGAGCAAGCCGATGGCGGCTCGCTGTTTCTCGATGAGATCGGCGACATGTCGACGTCGCTGCAGACGCGCCTGTTGCGCGTGCTGGCCGAGGGCGAGTTTTATCGCGTCGGTGGCCAGACGCCGATTCGCGTCGATGTGCGTGTGATCGCCGCCACGCATCAGAACCTGGAGGACCGCGTACGCAATGGCCAGTTCCGCGAAGACCTGTTCCATCGGCTCAACGTGATCCGCATCGAACTGCCGCCGCTGCGTGCCCGCCGTGAGGACGTGCCGGATCTGCTCGATCATTACATGCGCCTCGCAGCGCAGGAGCTCGGTGTGGAACCCAAGTCGCTCACCGACGATGCGCGCGCGAAACTCAGTGCCTATTCCTGGCCGGGCAATGTGCGCGAGCTCGTGAATCTGTGCCGCCGCTTCACCGTGCTCGCGCCCGGCAACGAAATCCGCACCGAAGATTTGCCGCCGGAAATCACCGGCGCCGTAGCCAATTCGACGCCGGAGCAGGACTGGACTTCGGCCCTCGCACAATGGGCCGATCGTCAGTCGCTCTCCCCGCCGCGGCCGCTGCTCGATGATGCGTTGCCCGCATTCGAACGCGCCTTGATACGTGTGGCGCTCCGACACACACAGGGCCATCGGCAGGAAGCCGCCAAATTGCTCGGCTGGGGCCGCAACACGCTCACGCGCAAGCTCAAGGAATTGGGCATGGACGACATCGACGATCAGGACTGAGCGCTCGCGGCCGCGAGAGCTCGCAGCGGCGTTTCAGCGCCGCCGGCGCAAGTCCTTGAGTATTTCCCGCGCGGCGTTGTGTCCCGGCGCCCCGGTGACGCCGCCGCCCGGATGAGTGCCCGAACCGCACATGTACAACCCGGGCAATGGTCCGCGGTAATCGGCATGCCCGAGCATCGGACGCGCGCTGTAGAGCTGATCGAGCTGCAGCGCGCCGTGGAAGATGTCGCCGCCGATGAGGCCGAAGGTGCGCTCGAGATCGAGCGGACTCATGATCTGCCGTCCCAGCACTGCCGCTCGAAAGTTCGGCGCGTGCGCATTGACCGTCTCGATCATCAGATCAGCCACTCGCTCGCGGTGCGCGTCCCAGGATTGCCCATCGGGCAACTGCGGCGCGACGTGCTGACAGAACAGGCTCGCCACGTGCTGTCCCGGCGGCGCCAGGCTATCGTCGAGGGTCGATGGAATCAGCATCTCGACGATCGGCTGGCGCGACCAGCCGCTGGAGCGCGCATCGAAATAGGCCTGCTCCATGTAGCGCAGGGTCGGGGCGATGATGATGCCGGCGGTATGGTGGTCCATGGCGCTGCGGCCAGGTAGACAGTTGAAGTCCGGCAGCTCTGAGAGTGCGACGTTGAGGC
>Ga0302326_10033179_pt1 | contig 10264 bp, 4 predicted proteins | sample Palsa_T0_3_FD_202264 | JGI IMG/M metagenome (GOLD analysis project Ga0302326, IMG submission 202264) | Peat permafrost microbial communities from Stordalen Mire near Abisko, Sweden - Palsa_T0_3 | ecosystem: Environmental > Terrestrial > Soil > Palsa > Peat permafrost | place: Sweden: Abisko... | reverse complement strand
CGGGCTCGGCACCGATGTCGAGGTTTCGCTGACGGCGACGTCCGCGATCCCGGGCGGCGCGAGCTCCACCGCCAAAGAGTGCGCGGTCTTGGTCGCCGGTGCGGATATCGCCGGGCCGAACGGGATCGGAACCCTAGTCCTCAAGCTCGTTAACGGCGCGCCGTCGGCGGCGGTTCTGCCCGACGCGACGGTCACCTACTCGATTCAATTTACGAACTACGGCGCGTTGCCGGCCACGAACGTCGTGATCGCGGACGCGATTCCCACCGGCATCTCACCCAACACATCGTCGGTTTTGCTCGACGGAGCCGCCGTGCCTCCGCAAAGCGTGAACCTGGTGGGCCAGACGCTGCGTGTGGACGTTCCGTCGTTGGCCGGCGGGGCGGCCGATGTGATCACGTTCACGGCGCTGGTCAGTGCCTCCGCCGCCCTCGGCTCGACCTACGTCAATACCGTTACGATTACGTCTTCGCAAACTGCTGCCGTCCAATCGACGCCTGCTTCGGTGCTCGTCGGTACCGGCAACATCGTCTACGACGGCATCGGCGGCTCTTCGGTTCCGATCGTCAATGCGACGGTGTCGATGACCGAGAGCACGGGGAAGCCCGTGGCGCTTGCGGGAACGGCGGTCGCGCCGAATACGGCGAACGTCAACCCGTTCGTCACGACCGGATCGGGCGCATATTCATTCGGTTTAGGACCGAAACAAATCGGTCCGGCCACCTACCTGCTCGCGATTACGGCGCCGGGCTACGTCAACCGCCGCCTGTCGCTCGCGTTGACTGCGAATGCGGGCGGCACGCTCTATACGGTCACGATTACCTCGCTCGACGGCCAGTTGCTCGCCGTCCCCGGCGGGTTCGCGCTCACGAAGGCGTCGCCGACCCTAGCGAACGTGTACGGCCTCTTCGGCAACTTGCCGATGTTCCGATCGCAGAACATCATCGTCACGAAGGTCGTTGATCGTTCCTTCGCATCCTCGGGCGACCGGCTCGTCTATACGCTCACCTTCTCCAACGCCGGATCTGCGCTCGGCGCGACGACGACCGTCGATACGCTGCCGCCCAATATCGTGTACGCGCCGGGTACGGGGCGCGTCAACAACGTGCCGCAAGAACCGAAGGTCGCCGGGCGCGTCCTCACCTGGACCTTGCCCGTGCTGAACACCCAAAACACCATCGTGTACGCCGCGGTGATCTTGCCGGGCACCGAAGAAAATCAGACGCTCACCAACAACGTCGTCGTGACGGCCGCGGCGCCGAACGAACCCGGCGTGTTCGTTTCCGGCAGCGCGTCGGTCCAAACACAAGTGGTCGCGGGCGTCTTCACCGATCGCACGATCATCACCGGTCGCGTTTTCTACGACATCGAGATGACCGGCGACTTCAGGCGCGGCGACGTCGGGATCGCCGGCGTGCGCATCTACCTCGAAGACGGCGAATCGGTCGTTACCGATAGCACGGGACGCTACGACTTCCCGGGCGTGCGCCCCGGCATGCACGTGCTCAAGGTGGACAAGACGACCTTGCCGCCGAGTGCCAAGCCATATGCGGACGGCAGCCTCGCATTCGACGATCAGCGCAGCCTCCGTCGCCTCGTCCACGGCATTTTCGATGGCGGCGTCATCGAAGACATCAACTTCGCGCTCGAGGGCTCGCCGTGAACGGCGTAGCTTTCCGTACGTCGCTCGCGGCGCTGCTGTCCCTCTTCGCGTCGCTCGCGCCACTGGGATCGTCCGCCGCACCGAACCTCGCCCCGGGGGCGCCGAGCGCCGTTGCGACGCCCGATGCGATGCCGCCGGAGCCTGCGCCTTCGTCTGCGGCCACCGCCGCGGCGCCGGTCTACGGAGACCTCTCGCACCTCGAATATACCGCCACGGGCCTGCTCACGGCGCAGCTCATCTCCCCCGAACCCGGCGGCGCATCGGATCGCGAAGCGGCTACGTTTGAGGTGTCAACGGTTGCAGGCGCCGGCGTCGAAGTGCAAGTCGGCGGTGCTGTGGTCGAGACCAAGCACATCGGGAAGCGCACGATCGATAAGCGGACGGGCGAAACGCATTACTTCTTTTACGGCGTTCATCTCGCTCCGGGTCCCAACGACGTCGTGCTCACGCCGCTCGGCGCCGGAGCGCTGCGCGGCACCGCGTTCCACACGATCGTGTACGGGCCGGGTCAACCCGAGCACGTGCAAGCGAAGCTCATCGGCGACTTGCGCGCCGACGGACATACGGCCGCCATCCTCCAGATCGTGGCCTTCGACCGCTGGAATCACTCCGCGTTGCCGGGTTCGACCGTGCGCGTTACCATTCTCAAAGGCGACGCGCACTTCGAATCGGTCGGCCATCATCGCCGGGGCGCCGTGCCGGCAAACGAAGTTCCTGGGCTCGCGGTCCCCGCCGCCGGCGCGACCACGCTGCCCGTTTCCGATCTGCTCTCGAGCGACGTCGCTGCGAACCCGGTCGCCCCGGCGACCAGTTCTGCGGACCTCGCGCTGAACGGCGATGAATATGGCGACCCCGCGGCTGCTTCCGCGCAAGGCGAGAATCTCAATACGCGTGCCGTCGGCGACGGCAACTCGCAATTTCAAGCGCTCGACGTGCTGCTGCTCTCGCACGGAACGGCGTCGCTCGCCGTCGTTCCCGGCCTCGTCCCGGGCGACCTGATCATTCGCGCCACGATCGCCGACGCGCAGAACGAAGTCCGCGCGTTCGTTCGGCCGGCGCTGCGCAAACCGATGGTGCTCGGCCTCGTAACCGGCGGCGTGGGAAGCGTTCCCGGCGTGCCCGGCGAGTCGGCGAGCGCTCCCGACGACGCGAATTCCCGCAAGGGCCGCGTCGCGCTCTACGGCGTCGGCCAGCTCGGCAAGAACGCGCAAGCGACGGTGGCCTACGATACCGCGGATGTGCTCGATGTGAGCAGTAACTACGGCACGTTCGACGACAATCCGGAAGCGCGGCCGTATCAGACGTTCGGCGATGCGAGCGTGCGGCGCGACGACGCGCTCTCGCGCGACCACCTTTACGCGCGCATCGACGATAACCGCTCGAGCGCGATGTGGGGCGAGTTCCAAGCGGACACGGGCGGGTCGTCGGGCATCGGCGGCTTCAGCCAACTCGTCGACGGGGCGAAGATCGAGATCGCGGGTACGAACGCGAAGGCGACGCTCTTCCAGGCACGCAACGATATCGCGTACGCGCGCCAGGTGTTTAGCCCGACCGGTCTTGCGAATCTCGGCGGTCTGCTCCATTCGCAGATCGTCGTGGGCTCCGATACGGTCACGCTCGTCTCGCTCGATCGGCGCACGGGCGCGGTCTTGGCGCAGACGGTCTTGACGCGCAACGTCGACTACACGCTCGATTACGATTCCGGGTTCCTCGTCTTCATCAACCCGCCGCTGCCGTTCGACGCGTACTTCAATCCGCAACAGATCCTCATCACCTACGAGTACACAGGAAGCGGCATCAATGCGGAAACGACGGGCGGCCGATTTGAAGACGCGCTCGGCAAGTCGCAAGCGGTGCGCTTCGGCATCGGCTACGTCAACGATGCGACCGGCAGCGGCAACCTCGCGATGACCAATGAGGACGTCTCCGGAAAACTTGCGAGCGGCTCGTGGTCGTTCGGCCACATCTCGACGCAGGGCTCGTTGCCGGATTCCGTCGGCGTCGCGAACACGCAATTCGGCACGGCTGGGGATACGAGCGGCAACGCCTATCGCTTCGCGCTTGCGACGGCGCTCGGCGTGACGAAAGTAGATCTCGGGTTCGATTCAACGTCGCAAGGTTTCAACAATCCCTTCGGAGGGTTCTCGACCCCGGGATTGCTCGATTACCGGGCCGCATTCACGCGACCGTTCGCGGGGACGGGCTCGATCACGGCGAGCTTCGACCATCAGCAGAACAACATTCCGGGGTCGGTGACCGCCCAATCCGACGCATCGATCCACGCGCGCCTTCCGCTTTCCTCGCGTCTGACCGCGACCGCAGGCATCGATTTGCGGTCGCAGTCGGCCTATTCCGCGACGTCGGTTGCGGCGGATGCGGTGGCCGCGGGCACGGCGACGTCGCAACAAGTCAATCCCGTTCCGACACCCTCGGCCGTGCCCGTCGCCGGATTGCTGCCCGCAAGCGACGGCCAGGGTGCCACCCAAGCGGAAGTCGGGCTCCAGTACAAAGTGAACAAGATCGTGCAGATTCAGGCCGACCGGATCGAAAATCTCGGCAACGGCCAGAACGCCTCGCAGCCGGCGCAAACGACCGCCGAGATCGACGCCGATATCGCGAAGCGCGGGCGCGTCTACATTCGCCAGCTTTGGTCCGACGCTCCGACCACGAGCTTCGCGGCTGCGACGGCGCAGCTGACCGGCATCGACGGAGCGCGCAGCTCGACCGCGATCGGTATCGAGCGCGCCCTCGGGAATTCGACCGACGTGGATTCCGAGTACGTCGTGGATCACGCGGCGAGCGGCGACGATGCATACGCGGAACTCGGCGTGCGCGAAAAGCTCATCATCGGTCCGAATCTGCGCGGCGAAGCGTCGTTCCAACGTGCCTCGACGTTTGGCGGCGCCACGCAATCGCTCGTAGGCTCGGATTCGGGGACGGCGACGCCGGCCGTTGCCACGCCCTCAGGGTCGGGCTTCAACATCTACGGGCTCTCGCTCGCGTATACGATCGCGCGCTTCCACGCCTCGGGCGAATACGATCTGCGCACGGGCGTGCAGCAGGGCTACACGCTCGACCTCGGCGCGGCGGGAGCCCTCTCGCCCGATTTCACGGCCTTCGTCGCTTCAAACGCAACGAGTTCGAGCGCGGGATTCGATAACGTCGATGCCAAGGCCACCGTGGCATACCGTCCCTCTTTGAACGACCGCGGCGCGACGCTCTTCTCGTACGAACGCCAAGACGGCGACGTTGAGGAACTCGGGACGCACGCGGAGATTCTCTCGCTCGAAGAACTATACCGGCCCACACGGCTCACCGAAATAGCCGCACGCTTCGCCTACAAGCTCGATGGAGATTCGTACTATCCGGCACGTTCCTCGCTGTTCGGCGTACGCGTCGACCAACGCCTCACGAGACGCTTCGATCTCGCCGCGGAAACACGTTACTTGTCCGCGCACAATATTCCGAATGCCTCGACATCGGCGTTTGCACTCGAAGCCGGGTATCGCGTCGGCGACGATCTGCGCATCGCGGCGGGCTACAACTTCAGCGGTTCCCCGGATGCTGCGCTCGTCGCAGCGCCGACCCGGCGCGGCGTCTACGGAACCGTGACGAGCGTCATCGACAATATTTTTGGCTGGGGTAAAGACGACCACTAATGAGACCGCTCAAGGCCGGAATCGCGACACTGCTGTGCACGATCCTCGCTGCGATCGAGCCGGTGCTCGCGGCGCAACTCTGCCCGCTCGTGTCGCCCCCGTCGGGCACGATCACGGTGACGGCCGCGCCGAACAGTTATTATTCGGGAACCGCCACCGCCTCGGCCGGCGGCAAGACGGTCGGAATCGGGGCCCAGAACGGGACGACGGCGATCGGCGTAAACGACGAGATCCTGATCGTCCAGATGCAAGACTCCGCGATCGACGCGAGCGACTCGTCATCATACGGTTCGGGTGCCGGCACCGGAACCGGCGTTACGTCCGATAACACCTCGGGGCTGTATGAATATGCCGTAGTGACCGCCGTCGCGGCGGGCAGCCTGACGATCGCCGGGAACGGCGCGGGCGGCGGCCTGATAAATACCTACCACTCCGGAGGCGCGACGGGAACGCAAGGCCAGCAGACCTTCCAGGTGGTACGCGTGCCGCGCTACAACAACGTGACGCTCAACATCGCGGGCGCGGCCGTGCAGCCGTGGAACGGCTCCAGCGGCGGCGTGTTTGCCATCGATGCAAGCGGTACGGTCACGGTGACGGGCACCCTCTTGACCGACGGCGCCGGATTTCGCGGTGGCGGCCGTCTCAGTCAGAAGGGCGGCGCGGGCGGCCCGGACGCACCTCCGTACGACTACGTCGTCGGTGCTGAGGTCGGCTACGACGGCAGCAAAGGGGAGGGGACCGTCGGCACGCCGGAACTGACCTACAACGGGACGGCGGTAACGGATTCGGGTTCCGACACGATGCCCGGCGGCAGCGCCGCGTACGGTTCGCCCGGAAATGCCGGCGGCGGCGGCACCGACGCCGAAGGAACGGCAAACTCTGAAAATACGGGCGGCGGCGGCGGCGCGAACGGCGGCAACGGCGGCAACGGCGGCAACGACTGGTCTCCCGACGAACAGGGCACGGCTGCCGAAAATTCGGGAACACCCGATCCGGCAAATAGTATCTATGCGCTCGGGGGCCTCGGCGGCGCGGCGTTCGCTCCACGGTCGGCGGCGCGCGTCGTGCTCGGTGGCGGCGGCGGCGCCGGGACGATCAACAATAATACCAATCCGCCGAACGGCGCGAGCGGCGGTCCCGGCGGCGGGATGATTCTCATTCGCGCTGGTACGCTGAGCGGCGGAACGCTCAGCGCCAACGGTGGCGCTGGGGTCGTCACGGCGAACGACGGCGGCGGCGGCGGCGGCGCAGGCGGTACGATCGTCGTTACCACAACGGCCGGCATTTCGGGGACGGCTGCGATCGCGATGGGCGGAACCGGCTCCAACGCGAACCCGAATAGCACGAGCCCGGATAAGAAACACGGCCCGGGCGGCGGCGGCGGCGGCGGCGTCGTGATCAGTTCGAGCGCGATGACCACGAACGTGGCGGGCGGTGCGAACGGTACCACGACCACGGGCGGCTATTCGTACGGAGCGGCCTTCGGCGCCGCCGGCGTCTCCCTTTCGACCGCGACCCCGGCGCAAATTCCCGGCGTCACTTCGGCTGCGGGATGCATCGTGAATAGCTTGACCGTCGCGAAGAGCGGGACGACGCAAGCGTCGCCGGGCGGGCTCATCCAATACTCGATCGTCGTATCGAACGCGGGGCCCGGCCGTGCCGACGGAACCAGCGTGAGCGACCCCGTTCCCGCAGGGCTCACGATCGAGGGAACGCCGAAGTGTACCCCCGGCACCGGCTCCACCTGCGGCACGGTCACGGTCGCCGGGCAAACCGTGACGAGTACGATCGCGACGCTTCCGGTGGGCGGTTCTGTGACCTTCACGATCTTCGCACTGGCACCGGCCGCGCCGGCGAATCCATACACGAACACCGTGACGATCGCGCCGCCGGCCGGAAACACCGATCCGAATGCAACGACGTCGAGCGTCGTCACGACCGTTTCTCAAACGAACGGCGTTAGCAAGACCGTGCGCAACGTGACGAGCGGCGAGGCGAGCGGTCTAACTGCCGATATCGGAAAACCGGGCGACACGCTTGAGTATACGCTGAGCTTTACCAACAACACCAGCACCGCGTTATCGAACTTTGCAATCAACGATACGACGCCCGCGAACACGACCTTCGTAAGCGCGACCTGCGGAACGCCCCTCCCGGCTGCGATCACGGCGTGCAACCTTACGAGTCCTGCGGTGGGCGGCACGGGAACCGTCATCTTCACCTACGTCGGGACGCTGAACGCAGGGCAGACCGGTACGTTCCTTTTGGACGTGAAGATCGACTAGCGCGAGTTACAGACGCGCCGTGACTTCGATCTCGACGCGCGATGCCTTCGGAAGCGCCGCGACGGCGACGGTGGAGCGGGCCGGAGCAAGCGCGGTGAATGCTTCGCCGTAGATGGCGTTCACCGCCGCGAAATCGTTCATATCGATGAGAAAGATCGTCGTCTTCACGACGTTTTCGAAGGTTGCCCCGGCCGCGTCGAGCACGGCGGCGATGTTCTTCATCACTTGGCGCGTCTGTGCGCCGACGTCGCCCGGCACGATCTCGCCCGTGGCCGGATCGAGCGGTATCTGTCCGCTGCAGAAGAGGAAATCGCCGGTGCGGATCGCTTGATTGTACGGACCGATCGGGGCCGGGGCGCCGGCTGTGAGAATTTTTTCGAGCACGAGCACTCTTACACGCCCGCGCCGGCGGAAGCCTTGCGTTCGAGCGGGGTCATCGTTCCCTTATAGCTCGGCGTCTCGCCTTCGATGCCGAAATTCGTTTGCGCCAAACTCGCGACCCTGGCCATCTCGTCCGCGGTCAAGGGCGCGGCCTCCGGCGCGGCGGCGAATTCGGCAAGTTGCTCGCGGTCGTAGATGTTCGGAAGCACCGTCATCGTGCGCGGCTCCGCGAGCAGCCACTGTATGGCGGCTTGGCCGAGCGTGCGTCCGTCCCGTTCGAGGAAGCGCAGCGTCTCGATCTTCTTGACGCCGTTGACGAGCCAACTGCGCGGCCGGTGGCTGCGGTGATCCTTCGGCGGAAACGTGGTTTCGAGGGTGTACTTGCCTTCGAGCATCCCGCTCGAATGCGGCACGCGAATCTGGTATCCGGTATCGGCTTTTGAATCGTCCGCGGCGCGCAACATCTCGTTGCCGGGAAACTGTTCGAGCATGTTCCAGATCATCTGCACGTTCGTGACGTTGCGCCGGCGCGCGGCTTCGCAGCCCTCGACGAGCCAGCCGATCGCGGGCCCGAGCGCGACGCCGTAACTGCGGATTTTGCCCTCATCTTGGAACGAGTGCAGGAGGGCGAAGAGTTCGTCGTTTTCGATTTCGGAGAGGTGGGCGTTGTGAATCGAATAGATGTCGATGTAGTCGGTTTGCAAGCGCCGCAGCGACTGTTCGAGTGCGTAGCGCACGAACGCCGGGCTGAAGTCTTGCGGAATCTCGTTTTGCCCCTTGCGTTCGCCCGCGTAGGTATAGAAATCGTAGCCGAACTTCGTGGAATACACGACGGCGTGGCGGCGCGTGGCGAACGCCGCCGCGAGTTGCTCCTCGCTGCGCCCGTTCCCGTAGGTGTCCGCCGCATCGTAGAGCGTGATACCGAGATCGTGCGCTTCGTGCAGGAGCGCGACGGCTTGGGCATCGGTCATCTCGCCCCACCAGCCGGTGGCAGTGGTCCAGAGGCCGAAACCGACCTCGCTCACGCGAACGTTTGTCTTGGGATACGTACGAAATTTCATCAACTTGCCTCCGCGCCGCGGTTCGCCCCGGAAGGAGCCGCTGCCTACCGCGACGACATTCGTCGCCATTTGGCAGACGAATTCGAACTCCGAACCGCCTTCGATCGCGCGGCGCGTTGGATCGACGACTATTACGCCGGCGCGAGGCGTTATCCGGTGCTCTCGCGCTCCAAACCCGGCGACCTCGTGCGGGCTCTCCCGGACGCGGCTCCGGAGAGCGGCGAGAACTTCGATGCGATCTTCGACGATTTTGAACGCATCATTTTGCCCGGCATCACGCATTGGAACCACCCACGCTTTTTCGCGTATTTCGCAATCAGCGCCGCGCCTATTACGGTGATCGCGGAGGCGCTGGTCGCGGCGCTCGACGTCAACGCGATGTTGTGGCGCACGTCGCCCGCGGCGACCGAACTCGAAGACGTGGTGCTCGCGTGGCTGCGCGATTTGCTCGGGCTCGATGCGGGCTTGCACGGCATCGTCTACGACACGGCATCGATCAGCGGATTCACCGCGCTCGCCGCCGCGCGCGAATCACTCGATCTCGATATCCGCGCGCGCGGGATGGCGGGACGCGACGACCTTCCGCCCCTACGCGTCTATCTTACCGAGCACACGCACTCTCATATCGAAAAAGCTGCGATCACGCTCGGCGTGGGACGCGACAACGTGGTGCGCGTTCCCGTGGACGATGCCTTCGCCATGATACCGGCGGCGCTCGACACGGCGATCGCGGCCGATCGCGCGCGTGGTATGCGGCCGATGTGCGTCGTCGCGACGGTCGGGACCACGTCGACCACATCGAGCGATCCCGTTCCCGCGATCGCCGGCGTCGCCGCCGCGCACGGCGTGTGGCTGCATGTCGACGCCGCGTACGCGGGGCCAGCCGCGATGCTGCCGGAGTGCCGCGGGCTGCTCGCCGGCTGCGAACGCGCCGATTCGCTCGTCGTCAACCCGCACAAGTGGCTGTTCGTGCCGATCGATTTCTCGGTGCTCTACATTCGGCACCCCGAGATCTTGCGCCAAGCCTTCAGCCTGGTCCCCGCGATTTTGGAAACGAGCGACGGGGCCGCGCACAACTACATGGATTACGGCCTCCAACTCGGCCGCCGCTTTCGCGCGCTCAAAATGTGGTTCGCTATGCGCCACCTTGGCGTCGACGGCATGCGCGAGCGCTTGCGACGCCACATCGCCCTCGCGCAAACATTCGCGGCATGG
>Ga0302326_10033177_pt1 | contig 10265 bp, 10 predicted proteins | sample Palsa_T0_3_FD_202264 | JGI IMG/M metagenome (GOLD analysis project Ga0302326, IMG submission 202264) | Peat permafrost microbial communities from Stordalen Mire near Abisko, Sweden - Palsa_T0_3 | ecosystem: Environmental > Terrestrial > Soil > Palsa > Peat permafrost | place: Sweden: Abisko... | reverse complement strand
ACCACCCGATCGGCGAGCATCCGATGCTGCAGCTGCGCAGCGACATCGCCTTCGCCAAGCGGCTGGACGAGCTCGGCTACGACGAATTCTGGGTCGGCGAGCACCACTCCACCGGCTGGGAGGTGATCGCCTCGCCGGAACTGTTCCTGGCCGCGGTCGCCGAGCACACGCACCGGATCCGGCTCGGCACCGGCGTCGTCTCGCTGCCCTACCACCATCCGTTCAACGTCGCCCAGCGCATGGTGCAGCTCGACCACATGTCGGGCGGGCGGGTGATCTTCGGCTCCGGGCCCGGCGCGCTGCCTTCCGACGCCTACATGCTGGGCATCGACCCGATGGTGCAGCGCGACCGCCAGGACGAGGCCATCGGGGTGATCAAGCGCCTCTTCGCCGGCGAGCGGGTGACGCACGAGAGCGACTGGTTCACCCTGCGCGACGCCCGTCTGCAGCTCTTCCCGCTGCAGGAGGACATGCCCTTCGCCGTCGCCTCGCAGATCAGCCCGTCGGGGATGACGCTGGCCGGTAAGTACGGCGCCGGCGTGCTCTCGATCGGCTCGATGTCGTCGGCGGGGCTCTTCGCCCTGCCAACCCAGTGGAGCTTCGCCGAGGAAGCGGCCGCCAAGCACGGCCAGACCGTCGACCGCCGCAACTGGCGGGTGGTGATGACCTGGCACATCGCCGAGACCCGCGAGGAAGCCCGCGCCCAGGCCCGCGAAGGCCTGATGCGCTGGCACAACGAATACAACGTCGGCACCCTGATGCGCCCGGGCGCGGTGGCCTATGGCTCGCCCGACGAGGCGGTGGACAAGACCGCCTTCGCCGACGGCGCGGCCAGCGTCATCGGCACGCCCGACGATCTGGTGGCCAACATCCGCCGCCTGCAGGAGATCAGCGGCGGCTTCGGCACGGTGATCGGCTTCGCCCACGACTGGGCCAACCGCGAGAACACCCTGCGCAGCTGGGACCTGGTGGCGCGCTACGTGATCCCCGAGGTCAACGGGCTGCTCGACGGCTACCGGACCTCGCGCCAGCACGTGATCGACCACCGCGAGTCGTTCGAGCGCGCCGGCCAGGCGATCATGCACAAGATCATGAGCAACGACCGCGCCGCCGCCGCTCTGGCCGAAACCCGCCGCGCCGCCACCGCCACCACCGGCGGCCACACGCCGGACCTGGACAAAGAGAAGTCGAAGTAGCTTCCGGGACACTCCGCAAGCTTGACAGCAAGCGTCGCTTCCAGCCGGATGCTGATCGAATGCTGTTCGGTCCGATCGGGGAAGAAACGTGGCATGAGCGATGCCCAGGAACACGACGTCGAAGACATCCAGGCTTGTGCTCGGGAGGGGCGGGTCCCGCGCGCGGTCGGCCCTTACCGCATCTGGGTTGGCGATGCGCTGCAGGATTTCCAGCCGGTGACCGTCGGCGAAACCGTCCTCACTGGGCGCTCGCTGCTCGGCCTGGCCGCTTTGCAGCCCGTCGAGGAATACGCCTGCTTCGCGGTGATGACCGATGGCCTGCTGGAAGAAGTCCGCCTCGAGGAGACCATCGACCTGCGGGCCGGGGTCGAACGGTTCCTGGCGTTCAGGAGCGACCGCATCTTCCGCTTCCTGCTCGACGGCCGCGAGTATCACTGGGGCGGCGTCTTCATCTCCGGCGCCACGCTCCTCAACCTGGCCAAGGTTGATGCCGAGACCCACGGCCTGTGGCTCAAGGGCGCCGATGGGTCGGAGCGCGCCGTCGGCTTGAAACAGTTGGTCGATCTCGGCCAGCCCGGTGTCGAGGTGTTCGCCACGCGGCGACGGGACGCCTAGCGCTTCATCCCAGAGGGACCTGACCTGTCCCCTGCCGGGCGCTCCTCGGCCTCAGGACGCGAGGCCGGTAGCGCAACTTCAGGCAGAGGATCAGGCCAGCCAGGGCAAGGCACACCAGGTTAGACCCGATCAATGGCCAGCTTTTCAGAAGAAAGCCGTAGCTGGTCCACAGTGCAAAGGCGAGGACTGTGACGACATACATGCGCAGTGAAACAGAAGTGGCGTCGCGCTCGCGGACGATCTTCAGCGCTTGCGGAACGAAACTGGCCATCGAGCACGCGGCGGCAGCGACCCCGACAGTGTTGATCAGGATCGGGCCGATCATGCCTTTTCGGCCTTTCCGACCCGGGGCCGGAGAGCGCTGGTGGCGCCCGCAAGGGTGGGGGCCAGGACTTCCTCCATCGTCGGCGCCGGGACGTTCGGCCTAGCCTCCGCGCACATATTGCAGGAACTCCTGCCGAGTGCGGGGATCGTCCCTCACCACCCCGAGCAAGGTGCTTGTGGTCAACGAAGAGCCGGGCGTGTTCACACCGCGCATCGTCATGCAGCTGTGCTCCGACTGGATGACGACGCCGACACCCCGTGGCTGAAGCACCTCCAAGATCGCTTCGGCGATCTCGGCGGTCAGCTTCTCTTGAATCTGCAGCCGGCGCGCGAAGCCCTGAACGACCCGCGTCAGCTTCGAGATTCCGACCACACGGCGATCGGGAAGATAGCCCAGGTGGGCCCTCCCCAGAAACGGCAGCATGTGGTGCTCGCAGAAGCTGACGACCGGGATGTTGGTGAGAACCACCAACTCGTCATAGCCGCCGACCTCATCGAACGTTCTTCGCAGATACTCCCGAGGGTCGGCGCCGTACCCGGCGAAGAGCTCCTCGTAAGACCGGGCGACCCGGGCAGGCGTTTCCACCAAGCCTTCACGATCGGGGTCGTCACCGGCCCACTGGATCAATGTGCGCACCGCAGCTTCGGCTTGCGCTCGCGTCACTTTCTTGGCCGTGTCGGTCATCGCATTTGCCGGATCCCGGCAGCCGTCCATCCAGCGCCCTGGTGACGAACGCGCGAAAGCCCCGCCTGATCCCGTCCTTAGGCGATGATCCCGCTCGCCGGGGCCACAGCAGCGCTGTCCGGGAAGACGGTGGTGTCGAGCGCGCGGCGGTCGAGGCCGTATTGGCCCACCAGCAGACCCTTGAAGAGGGCGCGCATGTCGAGGGTGGGGGCGGTGTCGCGGTTCTCGAACAGCTTGCCGTCGGCCAGCGTCGGCCAGTCGCCGACGATGCCGCCCTTGGCCAGCGCGCCGCCGAGCAACAGGGCGGTGGAGGCGGTGCCGTGGTCGGTGCCGACGGTGCCGTTGACGCGGGCGGTGCGGCCGAACTCGGTGGCCACCACCACCACGGTGTCCTTCCAGGCCGGCCCCATGCCGTCGGCGAGCCCGTCGATGGTGGCGTCGAGGTAGGCGAGGCGCGTCGCCAGCTGGCCCTGGCTCGAGCCCTGGTTGGCGTGGGTGTCGAAGCCGTCGATGGAGAGCGCGGCCAGTTGCGGGCCGCCCGGCTGGATCATGAACCCGGCCAGGGTCGCGCCGAGCTGGCGGGCGATCGGCAGGCCCTGGCGTCCCGGCTGCGGCGCCGCGCCGCCGGCGGTCGGGGGGGTCATCATGCCGGCGCCGGGTGCGCCCGCGGCGGCCGTCGGCGCCGTCTGGCTGGTCGCGGCCATCTGACCGCCGTCCATCGCCGGTCCGGCCTGCGCCAACGCGGCGGTGGCGTCGGAGGTGGCGACTTCAGCCATCGACTCGGTGGAGAGGCCCATGGCCAGAGCGCGGGCCAGCGCCGGGTCGCTCTGGGCGTAGATGTCCTGCAGGATGCCCGGCAGGCGCGGATCGCGGCCGGCGCCGGGTCCCGGCGACCACGACGCGACCCCCACGGGACCGCGCAGGATCAGCGGCGCGGTGGCGCCCACCGAGATCGCCTTCGCCTTGCCCGGCCCCATGGCCTGCAAGGCGCGGTTCAGCCAGCCGGAATCGACGCCGTAGGCGGCGGTGGCGCCGTTCTCCAGCACGTCCTGGGCCTCGAAGTGGGAGCGCTCGCGGTCGGGGGTGGCGACGGCCGGGACGATCCGCGCCTCGCCCTTCGCCGCCAGCCGGTGCACGGCGGCCAGCGACGGGTGCAGGCCGAAGGTGCTGTCCAGTTGCAGCGCGCCGCCGGGCTGGCCGAAGCCGGGGATGGCGATGGCGCCGCGCAGGCCCGCGTAGTGCGGATCGCCCACCGGCGGGGCGACCGAGAGGCCGTCCATGCCGCCGCGGCAGATCACCACCACCAGCTTGCGGGTCGCGGCGTCGGCGAAGGCGCTGCCGCCAAGGAACTCGATGGAAAGGCCGAGGCCGAGGGCGGCGACGAGCGCCTGCCGGCGGGAGGGACGGACCTCGGTAAGGGCGTGGGTCATCGGCGTTGGAACTCCGGAGACATCAAGAGGATCGCCAGTCCCTCCTCGCGGGTCTCGGCCCGGGCGATGGCCTTGGCGACGAGGGGGGTGAGCCGGGCGCCCAGGGCGTCGGCGGCCAGCTGGCTGGGGTCGCGGCCGGCGAGGTCCTTGGCGGCCAGGGTCTGCACCCAGGCGATGCGCTTGATCACCGCGTCCGGCGCGCACCAGGTGGCGGCGTCCTCGGGCCAGCCCTTGGGGGAGGGGGCGCTGAACGGCTTCTGGCCCATGGCGGTGAGAATCGCCACCTCCTGCAAGGCGGCCGGCGCGTAGCCGGCCGCCCGCCAGGACGAGACCAGGAACTCGTAGGGCGTCTTGAACTTCTGGGCCTGCGCAGACCAGGCCTCGGGCGCGAGGATCAGGGTGTTGGCCACCTCCGCAAGGTCGCCGCCGGTCCCCAGCCAAGTGCGCTCCAGCTGCGCCACCAGGCTTGGCTGCGGCTCGTCGGCGACGAAGTGGACGGCGAGCTTGACCGCCAGGTGGTGGGCGGTGTGGGGGCTGGCGGCCAGGTCGCGCATCACCGCCAGCGCCTGCTGGACGCCGTCCTGCGGGTAGCGCTTGCCCATGATGGTGCGCACGCCCGGCTCGTGCGCGGCGGGGCGGAACAGGAACTTGCCGGCGACGTCGTCGCTTTCGCGCAGGCCCCCGATGCTCCAGCCGGTCATCGCCCGGGCGAACTCGGTGACGTCTCCTTGCGTGTAGCCGGCCTCGAGGCCGACCGTGTGCAGCTCCATGATCTCGCGGGCCAGGTTCTCGTTGAGGCCGGCGTGCCGGCCGCCGCGCGAGAGGAAGGTCGCGGCCGTTGTGTCGGGTCCGACCGACTGGGCCTGGTCGAGGTAGAGCAGCATGCCGGGGTGGCTCGAGGAGGCGACCAGCAGGTCCTCGAAGCGGCCGAACACGTGCGGGCGGATCGCCTCGGCCTCGAACGGCCCCACCAGCGTCGCGGTCTGCAGCTTGGTTGCCGAGACGGTGAAGTGGTTGAACCAGAACAGGGCCCAGCGCTCGCGGAAGTCGGCGTCGGTGGTGGCGGCCAGCCGGGCGCGGGCGAGGAAATCGGCCCCGGCGTCCTGGCGGATCAGATTGCCGGCGAACTTCACCGGGTCGAAGGCCGGCCCACCCGCCGCCCGCGCCGCCTGGCGCTGGCGCTGGTAGTCGCGGAACTCCAGTAGCCGCTGGGCGGAGGTGGGGGGATTGGCGATGGGCTGGTCGGCGCCGCCGACCGGGCGGATCTGCGCCTGCAGCCAGCGTTGCGGATCGCCGCCGGCCACGCTTGCGATCTCGCCCGGCTTGGCGCCCAGGCCGAAGCGGGTGACGGCGATGGCGGCCGCGAGGTCTCGGTCGAGGGCCACGGGCGGGAACTCCTTGCCAGGGTCGGCGGATTTTGCTGCTTGCACGGGACGCGGGCGCGGCTTCCGTCGCGCCGTCATTGTCGCACCCCGTGAGGCCTCCCTGCCCGGCCACTCGCCCGATTGGATGCGGCGCTTCTACGCCAGCGTCGACGTCGCGCCGGCGGACGGCGGCTTCGCGGTGCGCCTGGACGGCCGCACGCCACGCTCCCCCGCCGGCCGGCGTCTGGCGCTGCCGACCCGGGCGCTGGCCGACCTGGTCGCCCAGGACTGGGCCGCGCAGGGCGAGCACATCCTGCCCGAGACCATGGCGGCGACACGACTTGCGTGGGCGGCGCTCGGCCTGGCCGAGCCCGGCGGCCGCGCCGCTGCAGTGGCGCGGATCGCCGACTTCGCCGCCGCGGACGCCCTCTGCTACTTCGCCGACGGACCGGCCGCGCTGCTGGAGCGGCAGGAGCGCCATTGGGGGCCGGTGATCGCGTGGGCTGAGGCGTCGCTGGGCGCAACATTCCACCGCACCCAGGGCATCGTCCACCAGCCGCAGCCGGAGGCGACCCTGGGGCGGATCCGCGCGCTGGCCGAGGCCGAGGACGATTTCGCCCTGGCCGGCGTGATGGCCGCCGCGGCCCTGTTCGGCTCGGCGATCCTGGCCTTCGCGCTGCGCCGCGGCGAGCTCACCGCCGAGGCCGCCTTCGCCCTCTCGCGCCTGGACGAAGCCTTCCAGGAGGAACGCTGGGGCGTCGATTCCGAAGCGGCCATCCGCTCGGAGGCGATGGCCGCCGAGGCGGTGATGCTGCAGCGCTGGTTCGAGGCGCTGCCGACAGAATAGCACACGGCTGCTCGCGCGCTGGCGTGACTCGGCGGGGGAGTGGTCCGTGGCGCCGGCATGGGCTAGGGACGGCGGCGTTCCGGGGAGGCCAGGCATGAAGTGGTTCGGCGTGGCCCTGTGCCTCGTGCTCGCGGCTTGCATCAGGCCGGTGTCCGGCCCGGCGCAGTCGACCCAGACGCTGGCCGAGGCGCGGCAAGGCTTCGTCACCAACATCGCCCATCCGGACGCCGGCGGCGGCGCGCCGCCCGACCCGTCAGACGGGGTGCTGCGCCTGATCACCTATCCGGCGCCGCTCGGCGACAACGCCGCCTACCTGACGCCGCCGCCCAAGGGGGACGCCCGCCAGCCGGCGATCATCTGGATCACCGGCGGGGACGCCAACAGCATCGGCGACGTGTGGACGCCCAATCCGCCCGACAACGATCAGTCGGCCGCCGCGTTCCGGCAGGCCGGGATCGTGGAGATGTACCCGTCCTTGCGCGGCGGCAACGAGAACCCGGGCCACCGCGAGGGCTTCTACGGCGAGGTCGACGACATCCTGGCCGCCGCCGACTACCTGGCCAAGCTGCCCTATGTCGATCCCGCCCGCATCTACCTGGGTGGCCACTCGACCGGCGGCACCCTGGTGCTGCTGACGGCGGAAATCTCGACCCGGTTCCGCGACGTCTTCGCCTTTGGTCCGGCCGACGACGTGCGCGGCTACGGCGGCGACTTCATCCCCCAGGGTATGACCGACCCCACCGAACTGAAGCTTCGCTCGCCGATGTACTGGCTGAACGGGATCGCCTCACCGGTGTTCGTGCTCGAAGGTGACGGACTGTCTTCCAACATCGACGCGCTGCGCGCGCTGCAGGCCGCCACGACCAATCCGAACGTCCACTTCGTGGTGATCGCCGGCGCGACCCACTTCAGCGACCTGGCGCCGACCACGGCGCTGATCGCCCGCAAGATCCTCGCCGACACCGGGCCGACGACCAACATAGCCTTTACCGCGGCCGAGGCCGCCAGCCTGATGAGCAACCGTGGCGCCGGGCCGCCGGTTGCCTCGAGCCCGCCCGGCGGCTAGGCCTTGCCGCCAGGATTGGAGCGTTCGACGTCATGAAGCAAATCCTCGAGCAGCTCGAGCAGCGGCGGGCGCAGGCGCGGGCCGGGGGCGGGGAGCGGCGGATCGCCTCCCAGCACGCCAAGGGCAAGCTCACCGCCCGCGAGCGGATCGACCTGCTGCTCGACGAGGAGAGCTTCGAGGAGTTCGACATGTTCGTCGAGCACCGCAGCCACGACTTCGGCATGCAGGAGCAACGGGTCCCGGGCGACGGCGTGGTAACCGGCTGGGGCACCATCAACGGCCGGGTGACGTACGTCTTCTCCAAGGATTTCACCGTCTTCGGCGGCTCGCTTTCCGGCGCCCACGCCCAGAAGATCGTCAAGGTGCAGGAGATGGCGGCCCGCAACGGCGCGCCGATCATCGGCCTCTTCGACGGCGCCGGCGCGCGCATCCAGGAGGGCGTCGATAGCCTGGCGGGCTACGCGGACGTGTTCCTGCAGAACGTGCTCTCGTCCGGCGTCATCCCGCAGATCAGCGTGATCATGGGGCCCTGCGCCGGCGGCGACGTCTATTCGCCGGCGATGACCGACTTCATCTTCATGGTGAAGGACACTGCCTACATGTACGTCACCGGCCCGGACGTGGTGAAGACGGTGATCAACGAGGAGGTCAGCCACGAGGAGCTGGGCGGCTGGCGGGTGCACGCGCTGAAGTCCGGGGTCGCCGACGGCGCCTTCGACAACGACCTCGAGGCCCTGACCCAGGTGCGCCGGCTGGTGGACTTCCTGCCCTCGTCCAACCGCGAGCCGGCGCCGGCGCGGCAGAGCTTCGACGAGGCCGAGCGCTTCGAGCCCTCGCTGGACACCTTGGTGCCGCAGAGCCCGAACAAGCCCTACGACATGAAGGAGCTAATCCTCAAGGTCATCGACGAGGCAGATTTCTTCGAGATTTCACCTGATTATGCCAAGAACATCATCACCGGTTTCGGCCGCATGGACGGCGAGACGGTGGGCTTCGTCGCCAACCAGCCGCAGGTGCTGGCCGGGGTGCTCGACATCGATTCCAGCCGCAAGGGCGCGCGGTTCGTGCGCTTCTGCGACGCCTTCAACATCCCCATCGTCACCTTCGTCGACGTGCCGGGCTTCATGCCGGGCACCCGCCAGGAGCAGGGCGGGCTGATCAAGCACGGGGCCAAGCTGCTCTTCGCCTACGCCGAGGCCACTGTGCCGAAGATCACCGTGATCACCCGCAAGGCCTACGGCGGCGCGTTCGACGTGATGAGCTCGAAGAACATCCGCGGCGACCTCAACTACGCCTTCCCCACCGCCGAGATCGCGGTGATGGGGCCCAAGCAGGCGGTGGAGATCATCTTCCGGGCCGAGGCCGGCGACCCGCAGAAGCTGGCCGAGCTCGAGGACGACTACCGCGCCCACTTCGCCAACCCGTTCGTCGCCGCCTCGCGCGGCTACATCGACGACGTCATCATGCCCCACGGCACCCGGCGGCGCATCGTGCGGGGCTTGAAGAGCTTGAAGGGCAAGCAGCTCGCCAACCCGTGGAAGAAGCACGACAACATCCCGCTGTGAGCGCTGGGTAGCGGCGGGACGGGGAGGGCCCGCGTGGGCGAACTCGAGAGCCTGGAGACCGACGAGCCGCTGAAGCAGCGGCGCCATCGGCACTGGTACGATCGGCTGATGATGCTCACCGACGGCGTCTTCGCCATCGCCATCACCTTCCTGACCTTCGACATCACCAACCCCACCGGCTGGACCGGCGACTGGGCGGGCTTCTGGGCCCACTTCGGGCCGCAGCTGAACGCCTACGCCATGAGCTTCCTGGTGATCAGCATCTACTGGCTGGCGCACCGGCGGTTCATGGCGATGATCCTGACGGTGGACGCGCCGGTCACCGTGCTGACGCTGCTGCTGCTGGGGCTGGTGGCGCTGATCCCCTCCGCCACCCGGCTGATCAACGGCGAATTTCTGTTCGCCAACGCGCGGCTGGTCTACGCCGCCCTGGTGGTCGCCATCGGCGTCGCCATGGCGGCGCTCTGGGCCTATGCGGCGCTGATCGCCGACCTGGTCTCGCACGAGGTCAGCCGCCGCGTGCGCTGGTTCCTGCTGTCGCTGATGCTGTTCACTCCGCCGTTCTTCCTGCTCCTGACCCTGGCCGTGCCGTCACCGCCGCCGGGCGTGATCCCGCTGCTGCTGGTTGCGCTCTTCCTGATCGGCTGGCCGCTGCGGCTGTGGGTGGTCCGCCGGCTGGGCGGCAGTCCCTACGTCGCCTAGTTCCGGCGCGGGGCCGCCTGGACGGCGGCGGGCATAGCGACCAATCTCGTTCGGGCTTCTCAAAATCGCGCGTACCATCAACGGCGAAGAAACCTGCGATGAATCCCCGGACATGTTCGCAGGCGGCGCGGTCATGGCGCTGGCTGTTTCAACGTGCTCCACGACCACCGAGGCGGCGCAGGCCGAGCCTTCATCCGGCGTGACGGTCAGCTACGTCGATCCCCAGTGCGGTCGGTTCCAAACGGCCGGCTATGTCAAACAGCGTGTCCTCCCAATGAGCCACGTCCCACATCACACATCGACGCATCACGGACGACACAGGCGCCGCCACGGTGATCCTCATCGCTAGAGGGCAGACCCGCTCCATGCGGGGCTGACGGATCGATTCTGAGGCGTCCTTGGAGCCGACCTTCCGCCCCTGGCGACTGACGCGAAGACCTGACTACAGCCGGTCCCCCCGCCCCAGCGGAT
>Ga0302326_10033175_pt1 | contig 10265 bp, 11 predicted proteins | sample Palsa_T0_3_FD_202264 | JGI IMG/M metagenome (GOLD analysis project Ga0302326, IMG submission 202264) | Peat permafrost microbial communities from Stordalen Mire near Abisko, Sweden - Palsa_T0_3 | ecosystem: Environmental > Terrestrial > Soil > Palsa > Peat permafrost | place: Sweden: Abisko... | reverse complement strand
CACGCGGACTTCATCGCCGGGGAGACGCTGGCTACGTCGCTGACGGTCGTCGACCCGGCCGAGGTGGCCGAGGTCGCGCCGCAGCCGGTTGGTGACGGCGGTGAGGTCCGGGTCGCAATCAGCCATCGTTAACGAAAGGTGGTTGCCTAGGGCTGGAAGACTAGGCGGCCGGTGGTGGTGCCCGCCCCTAGGCGGCGGAGGCCGTCGGGGACGTCGGCCAGGGTGAGGCGCTCGCTGATCAGGGGCTTTATCTTGCCTTCGTCGGCCAGCCTGGTCAGCTCGGTGTGGCAGGTGCGGACCGCGTCCGGGTTGAGGCGCTGGTAGAGGCCCCAGTGCAGGCCGAGGATCGAGTAGTTCTTGACCAGGGCGTGGTTGAGCGCCGCCTGCGGGATGTCGCCGCTGGCGAAGCCGACGACGATGATCCGGCCCTCGAACGCGATGCACTTGGTCGAGCGGCGGAAGGCGTCGCCGCCGACCGAGTCGTAGATCACGTCGGCCCCGCGGCCGTCGGTGACCTCCTTGACGACCGCCACGAAGTCCTCGCTGCGGCGGTCGATGACCACGTCCGCGCCGAGTTCGCGGGCGACGGCGGCCTTCTCCGGGCCGCCGACGACGCCGATGACGCGCGCGCCGGCGGCCTTGCCGAGCTGGACCGCGCCGCTGCCCACGCCGCCGGCCGCCGCGTGCACCAGCAGGGTCTCCCCGGGCTGCAGATGCGCCCGCTGGTGCAGGCCGAACCAGCCGGTCTGGTAGGTGACGTGGAACGGCGCCGCCTCGGCGTCGTCGAGCGCGGCGGGCGCGGGCATCACGGACCCCTCCGGCATCAGGGCGTACTCCGCGAAGCCCCCGTTCGGCAGCACGACCCCGCCGATCACCCGGTCCCCGGCGCCGAACTCGTCCCCGTTGGACTCGACGACTTCCCCGCACAGCTCGACCCCGGGAGTGAACGGCAGCGGCGGGCGGACCTGGTAGGTGCCCTGGCACATGAGCACGTCGGGGAAGTTCGCGGCGGCGGCGAGCACCCGGACCAAGAGCTGCCCGTGGCCGGGGGTCGGCCTGGGCAGCTCGGCTAGCTCCAGGACTTCGGCCGGGTCACCGTGCCGCGTCACTTGCCAGGCTTTCACGCCTTCTCCTTCTCGATGTTCTCCGCGGCGTTTTCCTCGATGCGGCGCTGCAGGCGGTTCATGCCGCGCAGCCACTTGTCGGTGTCGGTGGCGCGGAGCGCGTAGTAGTCGCGCACCTCCGGATGCGGCAGGACGAGGAACCGGCCCTCGGCCATCGCGTCCCAGAGAGCGTCGGCGACCTGCTCGGGCTCGATCGCGGTGTCGGCCAGCACGGTCTCCCCGGCCGACCCAGAATCGGCCAGCATCTGGGTGCGCACCCCCTGCGGGCAGATGCAGTGCACGACCAAGCCGCGGTGCGCGTAGGTCGCGGCCATCCACTCCGCGAAGCCCACCGCGGCGTGCTTGGTGACCGAGTACGGGGCCGAGGTGAGCATGGTCAGCAGGCCCGCCGCCGACGCCGTGACCACGAGCGTTCCCCGGCCGCGCTCCAGCCAGCCGGGAAGCAGCTCGCGCGATGCGCGGACGTGCGCCATCGTGTTGACCTCCCAGACGCGCTGCCACACGTCATCGGGGGTCTCCGGGCCGTTGCCGCCACCGGTGCCCGCGTTCGAGCAGTAGATGTCGATCTCGCCCAGGTGGCCCCGGGCAGCGGCGATCAGCTCCGCCACGCCCTGCTCGGTTCCCGCGTCGCCGGGAGCGGCGAACCCCTTGATCTCGGCCGCCACCGCCTCGGCGGCGGCCGGGTTGAGGTCGTTGACCACCACCCGCGCACCGCCGGCCGCCAGCCTGCGCGCGATCGCGCGCCCGATCCCCCCGCCACCGCCGGTCACGACAACGCCGGCACCCTCCACGATCTCCATCCCCGAACCTTAACGCCGGGCCGGTGGCTTGCAAACAGATGCCGTCGCTGGCATCAGATACGGCACCCGGCGGGTGAGGAACGCCCGTGGGAACGGATCACGCAGCCGCCACAGTCCGGCGTCGACCACGAAGTGCGCCATCACCGCGCCCAGGTAAGCGCCGAACAGCAGTCGTAGCGCCGGACCGCCGCTGTGCAGATGCGAGGTCGCCGCAAGAACGGCCCCGCCGAGCAGCGCGACATTGCCCAGCACCGCCAGGCGCAGCGCCCGGCCGGCCTGGCCCGGGCCGCCGACCGCGACCAGGCTCACCAGCAGCAGGTACTGCAGGCCGTGGGCGATCGTCATCCCGCCGACGGCCGCGTACGGCGACGCGAAGACGAAGACCGGGACCGAGAAGAACAGCCCGGTCAGGTACATCACGCAGAAGCCGCGCGGTCGCTGCGCGGGCGCGCGGCGGGCGAGCAGGATCAGGCCGGCCGCCGCGGTTCCCGCCATCGCCGCCGCCGACAACGGGAACAGCGCGCCCAACCTCGGGTCGACCGGCAACTGCAGCAGCGCCGGCCGCGCCATCAGCCCGCCGATGCCGGCCAGGCCCGACGCGATCAGCGCGCGGCGTTCGGCCGCCCGCAGCGGCGGCGCGCCAGCCGTCTTGGCCGCCAGCGCCGTCAGCCCGAGGTTCTGCTTGGCGAAGTGGAAGAACTGCCAGGCGAAGAACGGGAGCAGCAGCCACGTCCTCGCCGCCGGGGTCAGCGTGGCGGCGGCGGCCGCGCCCGCGATCATCAGCAGCACCGGGACCCGGATGAAGCGCCACGGACGGGTCACCGCGTAGGAGCGAACATCGCGCAGCAGGTAGAGCCAGCCGGTGGACGCCACGTGGGCTGATGACCCGGCGAACAGCACCCAGGCCAGCCCGCGGTCCGGCGCGGCCGATCCGGAGGGCGCGAATGCCACCGCGATGACGAACGCCCCGGCCGTGAGGGCAACCGTCGCCCACAGCCAACGGCGGGCTAGCGAACGGTCACGGTCCGCGTAGCGGCCCCAGGTCAGCGTCATTTCCGGCTGCCTCAGCCTCCCCCGCAGCCGCCCGCCGCACCGATGTCCGGGGCGATGACCAGGGCGAACAGCAGCACGCCGCCGAGGAAGACGGCCATAAGCGCGATCGCAAGCAGCCTCCGGCGCACGTTGCCGCGCCGACTCAGGGCGGAATCCTCCGTGAAGACCGACATGTCGGCAGACTATGTCGCCTCCCGGTATATCGTCAACCGATATAGCGCCGGCGGCTCGCTAGGCGCCTTCGCGGTAGGCGATGGCGGCCGCTTCGGTACGGCTGGCCGCTCCCAGCTTGCCGAGGATGTTGGAGACGTGGACGCTCGCCGTCTTCGGCGTGATGAACAGCTCAGTGCCGATCTCGCGGTTGGACTTGCCGCTGGCGAGCAGGCTCAGCACCTCGCGTTCGCGGTCGGTCAGGGCGTCGAGCGGACTCGCGCCGCCCGGTCCGCTGCCGTGCCCGCTGCCGTGCCCGCCCCGGTTCCCGGTCCCTGGGTCAAGGCGGGCGCGGCGCGCCAGGCCGTCGAGGGCCGCGCCCAGGGGCGCCGCCCGCAGCCGGGAGGCGGTATCGCGGGCCGCGCGCCAGACGACGGCCGCCTCGTCGCGGCGCCCGGCTTCCACCAGCGCCTCGGCCAGCCGCCACTGGGTGCGCGCGGTCTCGTAGACGTAGCCGGGCCCGAACTCAGTCAGCACCCGCTCCCAGGCAGCCGGGGAGTTCGTCCCCGTCAGGCGGGCGTATTCGGCTTCGCAGCGGGCCAGCCAGCCGCGACCCTCCGGTCCGAACACCGCCTTGGGCCGGGCCGGGTAGCTGGCGCCCTCCTTGGCGACACGGAGCAGTGCGGCGCCGACGGCCGCTTCCGCGTCGGCGGCGGCGGCGTGCCCGGTCGCCCGCAGCTGCGCCGCCCGGTCCGCCCGGGCCGCCAGGGCGATCGCCGTCACCCGGATCACCGACGGGCTGTGGGCGGGCCACGCGTCCGCGTCGATCGCGGCTTCCGCCTCCGCCAGGGCACCCTCGCAGTCCCCCTGCCACAGGGCGTGCTCGGCCAGGATGCCGCGCGCGATGTAGGCGACGAAGACGTCGTTCCAGAACGGCTCCAGCCAGGTCCGCCGTTCGCCGACAGCCGGGTTGCCGCGGGCCACGTCGACGAACAGCGCCATCGCCGAAAGCAGTGCCTCCGCCTGCCGGGTGACCCGGACCGGGAACCCGTCCGCCAGCTCCTGCGCATGGTCCCAGCAGCCGTCGGCGAAGTGCGCCTGGAAGTGCAGATGCTGCAGGTCCAAGCCGAACGGGGCGAGGCCGAGCCCATCCGCCTCCGCCCATTCCACGCCGCGGTGGGCGACGGTGGCGGCCTCGTCGAGTTCGCCCCGCACCAGTCGCTCCGTGGCCAGCTGGTAGGTGGCCCGCAGCCGGACGCCGACTGCCCCGGCCGCTCCCGCCTGCTCGATCGCGGCGGTGAACAGGCCGATCGCCTCGCCGGAACTGCCGGACCGGAGGGCGAGCTGCCCGGTCGTGGCGAGCGCGTCCGCCTCCACCGCGGCCGACCCGGCGGCGCGAGCCGCCTCCCGGGCGCGGCTGGCCCAGTCCCGGGCGTCGTCGTCGCGGCGCGCCGCCATCAGCGCCATCGCGTAGGTCGCCATGGCCCTGGCCCGGTACCAGGTCGGCGGCTCGTCCAGCGTCTCCTGCACGGTCGCCTCGGACACGCGGAGGGCCTCGGCGTACCACTGCGTGTTCTCGCTCTGCAGCAGGTGGTACGCGAGCAGTTCCCCGATCCGGCAGCGCAGCTCGGCGCTTTCCCCGGGCCCGGCCTCACCGGACAGCCGGTCGCGGATGCGCCGGAGCAGGTGCACCGCCCGGGGTACGTCACCGCTGGCCGCGGCGGCCAGCGCGGATTTCAGGCCGAGCTTGCCGCGCGTCATGCCCGCGATCCGCTCCGCCGCCGCCACCCGCACCCACAGTTCCAGGGCCAGGTCGTAGTGGCGATGCGCTTCGGCCGGGGCGCCGAGGCGCTCCGCCTCGGTGCCGGCCCGGACCGAGGCGGCGAACGCGCCGGGGATGTCGTGGCTGGCCATGCTGTGGTGCGCGAGTTCGGCGGCGGCACCGGGTATGTCGGCCAGCAGGTTCGCGAGCCGGGCGTGCAGCCGGGTCCGCTCGCCCGGCATCAGGTCGCCGTAGACCGCCTCGCGCAGCAGCGCGTGCCGGAAGCGGTAACCGTCGGGCCCGTCGGAGACCAGCAGCTGCTGGCCGGCCGCCTCGCGAACCGCCTCCTCGTACACGTCTTCTGGCAGGCCGGAGGCGGCCCGGACGAGGTCGTCGGCGGCGCTACCGCCGGCGACGGCCGCCGCCCGCAGCACCTGCTGGGCCGCGTCCGACAAGCGTTCCACGCGCGACATCAGCAGCGCGGCCAGCCCCGTCGGCAGCGTCCCGCCCGTGCTCGACGACGCGGTCACGAGTTCCTCGGCGTAGTAGGCGTTCCCCTCCGCTCGCTCGACCAGCGAGTTAAGGGTGGCGGCGGACAGCGGCGACGAGGCGTTCGGCACGCTGGACAGGATTTCGGCCAGCGCAGCGGCGGAGAGCGGCCCGAGCTCGATCAGCGCGACCATCGGCAGCCTCAGCAGCTCCGCGATCACGCCGCGCAGCGGGTGGCGGCGGTGCAGGTCGTCGGTGCGGTACGTCTCGATGATCGCGACGCGCTCGCGGTGCAGCATGCGGGCGAGGAACGTGACCAGGTGGCGCGTGCTGGCGTCGGCCCAGTGCAGGTCCTCGATGACCAGCAGGACCGGGCTGACGGCGGCCAGCTCGGATAGCAGGCTGAGCACGGCGCCGAACATCTGCTGGCGCGCCAGCCCCGCCCAGTCCGCCTCCTGGGCCTGCCCGCCGCCGTCCGGGAGCAGGCGAGACAGCACCGGGCGGGCCTTGATGGCCTTCTCGATGGGCGGCGGCGCGGCGCGGAACGCGTCCGCGAACGGGAGGTAAGGGACACTGTCGCCGATCTCCGCGCACTGGCCGCACAGCACGGTGAAGCCGTCACGTTCGGCGATCTGCATCGCCTCGGCCACCAGGCGGGACTTGCCGATGCCCGCGTCGCCGCTGACGAGCCCCGTCACCGCGCGGCCGGCGGCGGCGTCCTGCAGGAGGCCGCGCAGCCGGGCCAGCTCCGCGTCCCGTCCCACCAGCGTGCCCATGCCTCTATTATCAGCCCGGGTCTGACGTTCCCGCCAACCGATTACGCCTGGTCCGGACGGCGACACGTTACTACCAAACGTAGTAGCATGTCGCCCATGAACGGCGCTGTCCCCACGACGATCATCGTCGTCGGCCTCGCGCTGGCCGGATACGCACTGCTGATGACCGCGATCAACCATCGAATGAACGTTCCCTTGCTGGCAGCACTCGGTGTCCTCGAGATCCTGCTGCTGGTCGAGGTCGGCATCGTCGTGGCCCATCTCGTCGGCGGCCATCACCCGGCTGGCCTGGCGACCCTGATCGGGTACCTGTGCGCGATCCCGATCGTCCCGGTCGCGGCCGCGTTCTGGGGGCTGCTTGAACGATCGCGCTGGGGCCCCGCCGTCGTCGCCGTGGCCGGACTCGTCGCGGCCATCCTGATGGTCCGGCTGCATCAGATCTGGCCGGCCATCCATGTCTGAGCCCACGGCATCGCCCGAGCAACCGGCTTCACCGCCAGACTCGACCAGGACAGGCCCGGGCCGGTTGCTGGTCGCCGTCTACGCGCTTTTCGCGCTGTCGGCCTCCGCGCGGGCCGGGGTGCAGATCGCGACGAAGTTCAGCCACGCCCCGGTTGCCTACGTGCTGTCAGCCCTGGCCGGCGTGGTCTACATCATCGCCACGGTCACCCTCGGGCGCGGCGGTCCGACCGCGCGCCGGATCGCCGTCTGCTCCTGCTCGTTCGAACTGGTCGGCGTGCTGGCGGTCGGCACCTGGAGCATCGCCGACCCGGCCACCTTCCCCGACGCCACGGTGTGGTCGACCTACGGCATCGGCTACGGATTCGTCCCGCTCGTCCTTCCGGTGTTCGGCCTGCTCTGGCTGCGCCGCGTGAACCGGCGCGACAGCATCCAGCCGACGATCGTGACCTGAGCGGCCGACGTCAGCCGCTCGACCATGCCCAGGTCGCCGCTGCCAACCGTGGAAAGGCCGGTCAGGATGAGCAGGATGCGCGCGGGCAGGCGGACGGCGGTGAGGCCCGCGCCGGTCGCGATCTGGCAGCTGCCCACCAGCAGCAGGGCCGCGGTCATGACCCATCGGTCGGCGCCCGAGTAACCAGCAAGCACGCTGATCGTCTGGCCCATCGGGCTGTAGGAGGCCGGCTGCAGCGCGCCGGCAATCAGCCAGCCTACGACCCGGATCGGGGCTATTCCCCGTGTCGACAGATCCTCGCGCGCGGTGGCGTCCACATTCCGACGGACCGGGCAGCCGTCGCAGGTCTATGGCACAGTGATCTTCGTCGGCGGGAAGGGAGCATGTTTTGTCGCTGGAATTCAGGCACGACGAGCTGGTTGTCCGGGTCGACGGGGACGTCGCTGAGATCTTCTTCAAGGGTATGTTCAGCCATCGCGTCCTGCTGGAGTGGCTGGCCGTGCAGGTTCAGCCGTCCATCAGGGGCCGGCTGGTCGTGCGGATCGCGTCGGCGCCAACCGACTCGCCGTTGTACGAGGTGCAGGCGAAGGCCAGGCCCGCCCGCGGGAGCGGGGTAGAGGTCGTCATCAAGACCGAGGAAGAGCCGCTCTACCGCCAGTTCTTCACCCGGGTGGGGCAGCTGTGCGGCCGCCCCGTGGTGCCCTTGCTGTCCGGGTAGTCGTTGAGCCAGTGCAGTTTCTCCAGGCGGAGCGGCAGGTAGGTCTGCGCGTCGACCCACAGCAGCAGGTGCAGGGTGCCGTTGGCCCCCGGCTAGGACAGTTCGATCGCGGCCCGGCCGTCGACTGTCGCGTGGCTTTTCACGATCTGACTGCTGTGCACGAAGTTCTTGAGCATGAAGTTCTTGTCGAGAGGTAGAGGTAGACCGGGGCGAAGTGCCTGGCATACAGCTCGCCGAATGCCTCGGGCGAGCGCAGCGACTCGGCCAGTTACTCCGCCGAACGCCTCAATCCCCTTCACGGTAGCGCTGGCGAGCGGAAAAAGACCGGGATGCACGCCGTTCAGGCCTATCTTGAGGGAATCTGGGGCGAGGCCGCCGTCCGGTTCCGGTTGCCGGCCGAGAACCTGGCCATGATCGAGAAACAAGTCACAACCGGGAAGGACGGCAGCCGATGAGCGCCGGCACGAAGCAAGACCCCTGGGGGCGATCACCGGACAACCCCGTCGGCGGCTGGTGGCGATGAGTTCACCGGGAGTGTTTGCGGACCTGGCCGCCCAGCGCGCGTGCTGGCATCCGGTCGCGTTCGCGGGTGAGGTCGCTGACCGCCCGGTGCACGCCGACCTGCTCGGTGAGCCGCTGGTGGTGTGGCGCGGGGCCGGCCGGGCGCCGCGGGTGATGTCCGATCTGTGCGTGCACCGCGGCACCGCGCTGTCGCTTGGCCAGGTCAAGGGCGACGAAATAGTGTGCGCCTACCACGGCTGGCGGTACGGCGCTGACGGCCGGTGCACGGCGATCCCGCAGAAAGAGGATCCGGCGGTGGTCCCGGCCAAGGCCCGGGTCCGGGCGTTCCGCGTGCAGGAACGGTACGGGCTGATCTGGGTCGCACTCGAGGAACCTCAATGGCCGCTGCCCGAGGTCCCCGAACTGGAAACCGGGGATTGGGCGGTCGTTTCGGCGGGCCCGTACCGGTGGCGCTGCGACGCGGCGCGGCAGGTGGAGAACTTCACCGACTTCGGGCACTTCCCCTGGGTCCACCCGGGGCTGCTTGGCGACCCGGAGCGGCCGGTGGTTCCCCCGTATCAGGTGCACCCCGACGGCCACATCCTGCGGTACGAGATCGTCCGCCCGGAGGCGCCCAACAGCGAGGACTTCCCGGTTTTCGGCAACCAGCAGGCCGGCCCGCCGGAGCGACGCAGCCGCTACGAGCTGCACCTGCCCTACACGATCGTGCTGCGGCTCGGCTGGGGCGGACAGCGCGGCATGGTGTACTTCTTCGCCTCGCAGCCGATCGCCCCCGACCGCTGCGCGGGCTATGTGGTCATCGGCCGCAACTACAACACCGACCAGCCGGACCGGGTGATCCGCGAATTCGAGGACACCATCTTCGGCCAGGACCAGGTCGTCGTCGAGTCACAGCGTCCCGAGCGGGTGCCGTTCGACCTGGCGGCCGAGCTCCACCTGCGCTTCGACGCGGTCGCGGTCGCCTACCGCAAGGCCATGCGCGAGCTCGGCCTGGCAGCCAGCGCCCCGATCGGGATCTCCGCCGGCGTAAAGTGAGTGAGCGCTCCCTCTGACTCGCGAGTAAAACTGACCCGCAAATAATCGGTCCGGGTTCCGCGCATCACCCCGCAGTTGCTGGGAAGCAAGACGGCCGTGAATTCGACTACCGGCAACGAAACAACGACGAGGGCCGCCGCGGCCGAAGAGCGGGCCGCGGCGCAGGCGCCTCCTTCCTCGCCGTTGGTCGAGGAGGTTGAGCCGACCAACCCGGTCCGCGCGGCGATGGAGGACGCCGAGGCGGAGCGGCAGGCCGGCGGCCTCGGGCAGATGGGCAGGCCGCTGAACGCCCGCTCCCCCTTCATGATCGGGATGAAGGGCGCGGCCGGCGTCGCCGTCACCATCGCCCTGGTGGAACTGTTCCTGAAGGCCCGCGGGGTCCTGGTGCTGATCGGGCTCGCGTTCTTCATCGCGGCGGGGCTTGACCCGGTCGTCGTCTGGCTCACCCGCCATGGCCTGCGGCGCTGGATGGCGGTGCTGATCGTGCTGCTCGCGCTCATCGCGTTCGTCGGCGGGTTTATCGCCGCCGCCATCCCGCCGGTGTCGGCTCAGATCTCCACCCTGATCAACCAGCTGCCGCACTACGCGCACGAGCTGCAGGACCATAGCTCCACCCTCGGCAGGCTGAACGACAAGTACCAGCTCCAGAAGCGCGTCAGCACCCTGCTCAGCTCGGACGGGAGCAGCCTGGTGGGCGGGGTGATCGGGGCCGGGCAGATCGTGATCAGCACGGTGTCGTCGATGCTGCTGGTGGCCGTGATGACCATCTACTTCCTGGTCGGCATGCCGTCGACCAAGCTGTTCCTCTACCGCCTGGTCCCGCACTCCCGGCGGCCGCGGGCGATCCTCATCGGCGACGCGATCTTCACCAAGGTCGGCGGCTACGTCCTCGGCAACGTGATCACCTCGTTCATCGCCGGCGC
>Ga0302326_10033172_pt1 | contig 10266 bp, 5 predicted proteins | sample Palsa_T0_3_FD_202264 | JGI IMG/M metagenome (GOLD analysis project Ga0302326, IMG submission 202264) | Peat permafrost microbial communities from Stordalen Mire near Abisko, Sweden - Palsa_T0_3 | ecosystem: Environmental > Terrestrial > Soil > Palsa > Peat permafrost | place: Sweden: Abisko... | reverse complement strand
GTAGCGCTATGCGCCCGTCTTAAATCAGCGACTTCGCCGCGAGATGCGCCATCCCAATCGGTCCTGGCGGGTGGACGAGACCTACGTTAAAGTGGCAGGCAACTCGGCCTACCTGTATCGCGCCGTCGATTCTGCTGGCGAAACGATCGAGTTCATGTTGTCGCCCAACCGCGATCTGGCCGCTGCGAAGCTGTTCTTGCGTCTCGCACTGTCGGGTGGCGCGGGCCACGACGGCGCCGCGCAGCCCCGGCTTGGCCGCCACCAGCATTTTCCCGCGAGCCGTGCCGACTACGCCGTCGACGGAACGGGTCCTTCGTAGCATCCGGCGGTCGGCACCACCCCCAGCACCGTCTACAACGTATCCCCGCGAAACCCGCCGCAGTCGACAGCCGCTCGAGCTCCGTGATGTGATCTCCCGCTCCATCGTGGATCTTCTGTGTCATACTGGTTTCCTGTGCAAACGTGGGAATACAAAGTATTTGCAAGCCATCTGGATCCTGCGGAGCTGGTCGTTCTTTTGGATCAGTCCGGAGGTGAGGGATGGGAGCTTGTAACGGTGGTTGCAATCACTGATCATCTGCCGTTAGAGGTTATCGAACCACCCGCCTCCGACCAGGCTCCCACTGAGGAAATCGGAGAACTCATTCCGATGCAAGCTTTTAGATATCTCTTTAAAAGGCCCCTTATCGCACCATAGCCCACGCTGAAACCTGCGGAGTGACCACGATCTCCCGCGCGCATCGGGCGGCCGGGCGGAGGCGAACCTCGCCCCAAGCCGGCTCGATCAGTCGTCGCCTTCGCCCAGCGCGAGCCCCTCGCCTTCGCGTAGCGCGAGCCCTTCGCATTCGGCAAGGTGCGGTGGCTATCGATCCGAAAAATCCTAAAGTGGTTTGGGCGGGAACCGGCGAGAGCTGGGTGCGGAACAGCGTTTCGATCGGCGACGGCATCTATCGGTTGACGGAGGAGAGAACTGGAGCAATACCGGCCTGAAGGATTCCGAACACATCGCCAAGATTCTGATTGACCCGCGGAACGGCGATACGATGTACGCCTGCGCCACCGGCCATCTGTGGGACGACAATGCGGAGCGCGGAGTCTACCGAACCGGCGACGGCGGTAAGACATGGCGCAGGGTCCTTGCCGGCGCGAACGGCTCCAGCGGGTGCGCGATGCTGGCCATGAGCCCGCTAGAACCAAGGACGATCTACGCCGCGATGTGGGACTTTCGCCGGCAAGCCTGGACGTTCCGCTCCGGTGGACCGGGCAGCGGCCTGTTCAAGTCGACCGATGGGGGCGATCACTGGACTGAACTGACACAGGCGAGCTCGCCAGGCCTCCCTGAAAAGCCGTACGGGAGGATCGCGTTGGCGGTGGCCCCCTCGCAACCGCAGGTGGTCTACGCCATGATCGAATCCGCCAAGAGTGCGCTGTTCCGTTCCGACGATGGGGGCGGACACTGGACGCGGCTGGACGCCAGCCAGTTCATGGTGTGGCGGCCATTCTATTTCGGTAATCTGATCGTCGATCCAAAGGATGAGAAGAAGGTTTTCAAGGTCGACGGCCCGCTGCTGCTCAGCATCGATGGCGGCCGCACTTTCAGCTCGGTGGGCGGCGGGGCGCACGGCGATTTCCACGACGTGTGGATCGATCCCGGCAATCCCAACCTGATCTTCACCGGGGACGACGGCGGTTTGTGGCGCAGCCAGGACGGCGGAACACGCTGGGAGCACCTCATGAACCTGCCGGTGTCGCAGTTTTACCACGTCAGCGTGGACCAGGCGGAGCCTTACCACGTCTACGGCGGGCTGCAGGATAACAGCTCCTGGGTGGGCGATTCCTCCTATCCCGGAGGCATCTCGAATTCGCGTTGGGAGAACATGTTCGGCGGCGACGGTTTCTGGACGTGGGAAGATCCTTCCGATCCGGAGTACATTTATGCCGAAGCGCAGGGCGGGGAAATAGGGCGCGTGAACCGGTACACGCACGAAACCCGCGCCATCAAGCCCTATCCGCAGTATGGCGAGAAGAAGCTGAACTTCAATTGGAATACACCCATTCAGATGGGAAGAGGATTGGCGAAAGCTGCACGCTGAAGAATTGCCCTGAAGCGGGCTCGGCAGGCTTATTCCGGTGGGTACCTGGTTGATTAGGGCAGTCGCCGCGCGGCGACGCGATTCTCGGCATGGGAGCGTTGGGTCAGTCATCCATCCCTGTCTGGCGTATTTAGTTTAGGCGGCCGCGCGCCAGCATGATCACCGGAAGGCGGTCGGAACGATGCCTCGATATCTGGTGTTATCGGTAGCGGATGACTTATCTCCGCGGAGGGCGAGGACAGATCGGTTCGGGTGAGGCTGGATTCCCAACACGCTTCATCTTTCCACGCTTGGGGGTGCGCTCCATTGGGCGCGCCCTTCCCGGTGGAACCGTTGCCGCCAGGCCTTCAGGTACTGGCCGGCGTCCGTGATGTTCTGGGCCTGGAGAACCTCTCGGAGCGATAGAAGTTCGGCGCAAGCCCCACATCCGACGGCGCATGGTTGAGTGCGAAGGCCCAGGCCTCGTTCTCGTCTTCGTCGAAGACCACCTGGTGCCGGTACCCCCTGACCGCGCAGGAAAATTCGCCACCCAGGCATCCAGGTTCACAACGTCGATGCGCGACAGTGCATCAACTGAGCAGAGCTTGCGCAGATTCTCCTGGATATCCGTAGCTAGGTTGCTTGCAAACGACGTGACGTGCAGCGCGAACTCGCGCCGCTGACGGCGCCGTCGCATCGAGCATGATTTTCACTAGCGTCGCGGCGGAGGAGGAGGCCTGTTGCAAGCGTGCGTCCGAATGCGACACCATTTCTCGCCGTGCTTCCCGGTATGCGTTCCGGAATTCCGGAAGCTTCATCCATCTTATTAGCGTGGCCTTTGCGATGCCGACTGCAGTGGATGAGTATCAGAGGTCAGTGAGCCTCCCTCGGGCGGCGGCAGCCAAAGCTCCATTTTGCGGACTTTGCCGGGGTCGAGTCTTCTATCAATCCTGCGTCAACCCCGGGGGAACTTCCGCGGTAGGGCTGGCTACCCACCTCCCCCATGTAGCCTGCTGTACAGCCAACTGCGGGCGAAGCGCAGGTGCCGCTCCACCGTTGCATCCGAGACCCCACGCAATTCGCAGATCTCCGGCACGGTGCAGCCCATCAGATAGCGAAGCTCGACCAGACGGACTTTCTCGGAGTCTACGACTTCCAGTTCGTTCAGAGCCTGATCGAGATCCAGAATGTCCTGGCCGCGCGCATCTACCCACGCCAAATCTTCCGAAACGGGGATGCGCCGCAGCGCGCCTCCCCGCTTTTCCGCGATACGCTTCCGCGCCTGATCGATGAGAACCCGCCGCAGCTCGGCTGCCGCCACGGAAAAAAAATGATTGCGGTCGCGCCATTCCATGCGTCGCAAGTTCCGCAAGCGCAGGTAAGCTTCATGTACCAGTGCTGCTGGCTCGGTGGCCATTCGCTCATGAGCAATAAAGCCAGCCGCTATAGCCAGCATGCGCTGGTAGGCCCAGTCAATCACCAAATCGTAGGCGAGAGAGTCGCCTTCCTGCCATCGACGAAGAAGGACCGTGATATTCGCTGTCCGAGAGTTATCCGACACTTCTGGAATCGCCCTGTTATGAAATCTAGCAAACCGCGAGGGTGTTCGGCCCGGCCCTCTGCCTCACTATTAATGCCGCAACGGAGGGTCTCAATGACACGTAACTTTGCAACAAAGATCGGAACAGTCGCCGCTTTGACGACGCCATGTTCTGCCGCGCGTGGGCCGCGGCAGGTTGCATTGCTCCGAGCTACGGGGATCTTGCGAACTCTCGGCGTATTGCCGGCGGTTTCGGCCGCGGTCTGGGGGCTGTTTTCAACTTTTTCCAGGCGTGCTCCACCCGGCTGGAAGCGCTGCCTCAAGGCGATCTTGCCGTAATCCTCAAGGTCATCATCCCGCGGCAACGGCGATCTTTGTGAGCGGGCAGCAGCCTCAAGGTTTGGCGGCTATGGCTTTTCGCTCGTACTCGGCCAGAGTTTCTTCGGTGGACTGACGGGCGCGATTAGGCTTTTCGCCCGGCTTAACGGGAGGAAGCTCGTTCAGCGCCTTGCGCTGATTGTCGGCGGCCTCGCGATAACGGTGATTTTCCGCGTAGGCCGCAGCCAGAAGCTCGTAAAGCTGGAATGGATCACTGGAGACGTTCCGTCCCCGCTCGGCCAGCGCCAAGGCCTCCCGCGAATTCCGCAGCGTGGTCACTTCCGTGAACAGAAGATAGCGCGCGGCCCAGCGCAGCAGCGGAAAAGTGGCGCCGGGCGCATTCGTCAACTCGCGAAATTCCGCCAGTCCCGCCCGTGCCGCCGCCTCGGCTTCCAGCTTTCGGCCGGCTTCCCATAAGGCGTCGGCCATGCGCATCCGCAGCTCGGCCCGGTAGCCGCGATATGCGGAATTCGGCCCGGTTTGCAGCAGGATGTCGTAGTCCGCGATTCCTTTGGCGAAATCTCCGGCCGATTCCGTCCAGCGTTTGGCGTACGATTCCACTGTGCCCAGCACGCGGCGCAGCACCACCATCCGGTAGCGCACGTCGCGATCGTCGGGGCTCGCGGCGATCAACGGCAAATAGATCTGCTCGGCTGATCGGCCATGTTCCAGCGATGCGTCGTACTCATTGAGCTGGCTGTAAGAGAAGGCCAGATTTGTGTGCGCTCTCGCCAGCAGGACGCGAACGCTCGGGTAACTGCGATCCGGCTGGCGGATGTCATTCAAAACGTCGATGGATCGCTGATCGAAGGCAATCGAACGCTCCGGCTGAAGAGTCGCGTACGACATCGCCCGTCGATCGAGCAATTCGGCGAGCGAATAAGCGTAAGTGGGCGTGGAAGGCTGTGCTGCGACCGCGCGGCGCAGGTGAGTTTCGGCGCGGTCGAACTCACTGCCGCCGACGGCGGACATCGATAGCCAGCCGCCGTGCTGTTGTTCCAACGCGCCGAGCAGGGTGTATGCCTGGCCCAATTGATAATCGTCCTCGACCGACGGCTGGTTGCCGGCCCCTCTTTCGAAGCGCTCCACCGCCGACCGCAGACGGTCGAAATCCTCCCTGGTGGCGAGGTTGCTATCGGTGGCTTGTGCGCGATGCAGCTCGATCAGGGCGCGAAGGCGTACGGCGCCGGAATCGTTCTCCAGAGGGGCAAGCATGTCGAGACCTTTTTGATAGGTGCCCAGAGCCGCGCGGGTATCGCCCAGGTTGGCGCGGAACATGTTGCCTTGGATATCGCCGAGCCGCAGGTAGCCGCCAGCCAATTCCAATCGCAGGCTGCGATCGTTTTTCGCCTCGCGCGCCAGTGTATTCAGGTAGTCCGTGGCCTGGCGGGCCATCTCGGCGCGCACTCTGGCTGAACCGCTCAGGTTGCTGACGTCGTCATAGAGGTCGAAGAGCACATAGTGGGCCAACTGGCGCACTTCCCCGAAGCGGCGCTCCGCCACCCGCTTCTCAGCGATAGTGGAACCGACTGCCGACGCGATCGCCAGTAGCATCACGGCGGCAAGTCCCACCGGCCAGCGATGCCGCGAGACGAACTTCGCGGCGCGGTAGCGAATAGTCTGCGGCCGCGCAAGAATCGGCCGGTCCGCCAAATAGCGCTGGAGATCTTCGGCCATGCGCTCGGCGGATTGGTAGCGCTCGCCGGGTTCATGGCGCAGGGCTTTATCGAGGATAGTCGTCAGGTCGCCTGCCAGCGCCTGGCGCAAGCGCGCCGCAGTGGTGGAGCGCTCGGCGGCTGCGGCATCCGAGATCTGCAAGGGGAACGTGGGCGACGTCTCGCGGTGCGCCCGCTCCCATTCCGCGGCCGGGGAAGATCCCGACGTGGCAAACGGCCGGTTTCCGGCGAGCAACTCATAGAGCACTACGCCGAGGGAATAGACATCGCTGGCGACGGTGGCCGGCTCGCCGCGGAGGATTTCGGGGCTGGCGTACATCGGCGTGAGGAACACGTGGACGGTGGCCGTTTGTTCGCCGGCGGTTTCGGCGTCGATCAGTTTGGCGATTCCGAAATCGAGCAGCTTGGGCTCGCCACCCGTGGTAACCAGGATGTTGCCTGGCTTGAGATCGCGATGCACAACCAGGTATTGGTGCGCCGCGTTTACGGCTGCGCACACTTTGATCATTACTTCCAGGCGCTGGCGGACGGAGAGACGATTCTGGTTGCAATACTTGTCGAGGCGTTCGCCATCCACGTACTCCATCACCAGGTACGGCTCGCCGCGGGGGGTCATTCCACCGTCGAGCAGGCGCGCGATGTTGGTATGCTCCAGGCGCGCGAGGAGCTGACGTTCGTGGCGTAGGCGGTCGAGCGAATTGGGCGCGGCCAGGTATGGCGACAGAATCTTCAGCGCGGCGCGCTGTTCGTGCTGCCCGTCGGCGCGGCGGGCCAGCCAGACTTCTCCCATGCCGCCACGCCCTACCATCCGAATAGCTTCCCAGGCTCCGAAGCGCTGGCCGGCTTGCGAATCTTTCCCTTCGGCGTTCGCGGTCCGTTCGGCTTCGTGGCCCTGCACCAGACGCAATACTTCGCTGCGCAGGCTGTCGTCTCCGCGGCATTGCTGGTCGAGGACTTCGCGGCGCCGGTCTTCGTCCAGCGACCAAACCCGATCGAAGATCTCCTGTAACCGCTGCCAATTCTCGCTCATGGCCGGTTCCGGATGAGTCTATCGCACGGGCCCGCGCGAGCGCAATCAATCGAATGCCCGGTGGTACCGTACCTACCTCAGGAAACCGAATCCAGAAGGTCGGCCATTCGCAATCTTTCGAGATTCACGGTGTGGAACTGTGACCGGACGGAGACCCCTAGCAGCACGTCGGCGGCGATGTGCGGCGGTGATTGAACGGCGCGCCGAGCTTGACGCTATGCTGCACCGCGCCACATCCGTCTGCCCATCATACACGGATTCGGCCAGACACGCTCCGAGCCCCTCAGACAATACGAGTCACGGCCACTGCAAACTTCGGCGAGACCGTAAACCAGCTTCCCGTCGTGGTGGAAATGCTCCTCCGCTGAGAACCGATATTAGTTCCGCAGCAGTTTCAAGAACCGTGAGGGTATTCGCCAAGGTGATACGCCTCCCCTAAGTGAAGGAGGATGAGTCTCATGATTGGGCGACATGCGATGGGTTTGTGGGTGCTGCTGCTGCCGGCGTTAAGCCAGGCGCAGAGCTTTGTGAAATCAACCGTGGCTGGCGACGACCGCGCCACCCGTAGGGGCAGCGCTCGGCCGGCCACCAGCGCCGCGCCGTCAGTTCCCAGCTTTACGATCACGACGATCGCCGGAACGGGCGCCCAGGGTTATACCGGCGATGGGGGTCCGGCGATCAGCGCCACGTTAGACGATCCGCGAGGTATCGTGACCGATCCGGCGGGCAATGTATACTTCTGCGACCGAGATAACAACGTGGTCCGGAAGATCGACACCAACGGAATTATCACCACCATTGCGGGGACAGGAGTGGCCGGGTACAACGGGGATAATATTCCCGGCACACAGGCTCAGTTGAATACGCCCTGGCGTGTGACGATGGACCCCGCGGGCAACCTCTATATCGCGGACGCGGTCAACGACCGCATCCGGAAACTCGCGCCCAACGGGATTATCACCACCGTTGTCGGGAACGGGAATCCGGGCTACTCGGGAGACGGCGGACCAGCCACCAACGCGACGTTGCGCATTCCGGAACAGGCGGAAATAGATGTGTTCGGGAATATGTACATCGCCGACAGCGGAAACAACGTGATCCGCATGGTCTCGGTCAGCGGGACCATCACCACGGTTGCCGGGAATGGTTTCGGCGCGTCTACGGGAAACGCTAACGGAGAAGGAGGCGGTTATGCCGGGGATGGCGGGCCGGCCACCAAAGCGGAGTTAAATCTTCCCATCAGCTTGGCGCTCGATCCTTCCGATGACCTCTGGATTTCTGACCAGGGGAACAACGTGATCCGATATGTGAGCGCCGCGACGGGCATCATCACCACCGTGGCCGGGCAGGCCGGGGATTATGACTACACGGGCGACGGAGGCCCGGCAACGGCGGCGACATTCAATGGGCCGGCGGGCATCGCGAGGGACTCGGCGGGCAATATTTACGTCACCGATTATGGAAACAACGTGCTTCGTGTGCTGTTGACCGACGGCACGATTGAGACCGTAGCGGGTAACGGGAAGGAGGGTTTCTCGGGGAACGGTGTTCCGGCGCTGCAGGCCGAGATGGACTCGTTGCGTCAGGTGGCCGTGGGCACATACGGGGACGTCTATATTGCCGACTCGTTAAATAACGCGATCCGAAAGCTGACTCCGACGACGGTGACCATCGGCCACGCCACCAATGCGTTCGGCAACGTTCCGAATATGGCAGGGAATACCTGGTTCATCATCAAGGGCGAAAACCTGGCGCCGGCGGGAGAAACACGGACGTGGCAAGCTTCCGATTTCGTCAACGGCCAGATGCCGACGTCGCTCGATGAGGTCAGCGTGACGATTAATGGCGTGAACGCCTTCGTTTACTATATAAGCCCGACGCAGATCAACGTGCTGACGCCACCGAGTGTCGCGGGGGGCGTGGCGCAGATTCAGGTGACCAACGGAGGGACCAAGAGTGCCCCGGTCGCGGTGATCGCGGAGGCGATTTCGCCAACGTTGTTCGAATTCGGTGCGGGCCCGTATGTGACCGCAGTGCACCTCAATGGGAGCCTGCTCGGCCCCGCAACGCTATACCCCGGCTCCAGCACGCCGGCGCAACCCGGAGAGACGATTGTTGTCTTCGCGAACGGGTTTGGGCCGACATCGAGCGCGGTGGTCAGCGGGTCGGAGGACCAGGGAGGAAGTCTGCAGACTACTCCCATGGTTGTGATCGGTAACATTCAGGCGACGGTTCAATTTGCCGGTTTGATTTCGCCTGGCCTGTATCAGTTCAATGTCGTAGTGCCCGCGAACGCCCCGCCGGGAGACAACGCGATTTCGGTTACCTACAACGGAGTCACGACTCAGTCTGGGGTATTAATCAACGTGCAGTGAGGAGCGCCGGGGCGGTGGGCAACTTCCCCTGGGGACATCGTGGAGAAAGTCGACCCGATATTTTTGGCGGACCCCCTCACCGCAGCGATTAAGGCACTTGGGATGAGCTAGAGTGAAAACGTTTTTGCAGCCGACCATCAGGCTCACCTTGGGCGCCGCTCTCGGGCCTTCCAGCTAGCTCGCAGGCTGGATGCGAACCGCTTTTTCGAAGGCGCGGCAATCCAAGTCTGGGCTGCCGTGAGTAGGTATCCCGACGCCTGTAAGTCCAGGCTTTTGCCCGTCGGTGGGACACGGCGCACCTGTGCGTGAAATGGGCCAAAGACTCCCGCGGTGTTCTGGTTGGCGCGAATGACCGCCTTCAACACTTCTGGCGCAGAACTTGCTGAGTCTGCTAGAGCTTGGCGGCGCCAACGTGCGCATGGAGCAGCGGCTAGACGGATCGCTGGCGGTGCGCCATGGCAGCCGGTATCTGCCGGTGAGCGAGTGCGCCGTGGCGGACAAGTCGAAACCTGCTCGCCCGGCAAAAACGGCCAAGCCAGCCAAGAAGAAGAGCCGTAAGGGCGCACGTGGCAGTAACTGGAATAAGGATTTCGATCTGAAGAAATCGCCACCGATGTGGCAGGCGGCGCAGGCCTCGGGTAATCGGAAAAACCAAACTATATGATGGACTCCTGCCATCCCAGCCATGGGGACGGAGTGGTAGCGCGCAGGCAAAGTTCGCCCTATACCGGGAAATGCTCCGCACGACCGGCCGGTAGGCCGGGGGATTTTTTCACGTTAAAGGAGCATTTGCGACGATCCCTTCCGCGCCACTCTCATTGGGCAGTGGCCGAATCAATACTGAGGCGTCTCAGTATGCGTTATTTAAGGCATGGCGGAATCTATCTGGCCCGATGGGGTTTCAAAAACAAAAAACAAAATCAAAACCAACCCCTTGGGACGGGACCATACCGCCTCCCGCTGGTCGGCCCCGCACCCAGGTAAAAGAACGCGCCGGGAGGATCACGCTCTTTCTCATCGTCCGCAGATGGGTTCCGACCGGCTATTCCTCGATCGGGTTGCTCGCCAGCATTGCCCGTCTCCGCTTCACCGGCACACGCAGAATAACACGCACCCCGCGGAAGCCCAGGCTAATGGGGACATTTCTACTTTGCGCGGAAGGGGACATTTCTACTTTGCGTTGACACCAAGAACC
>Ga0302326_10033171_pt1 | contig 10266 bp, 7 predicted proteins | sample Palsa_T0_3_FD_202264 | JGI IMG/M metagenome (GOLD analysis project Ga0302326, IMG submission 202264) | Peat permafrost microbial communities from Stordalen Mire near Abisko, Sweden - Palsa_T0_3 | ecosystem: Environmental > Terrestrial > Soil > Palsa > Peat permafrost | place: Sweden: Abisko... | reverse complement strand
CGCACCCAGCCTCCTAGATTGCCGCGATGTTCGAGGCCCAGTTCCAGTCGTTCGACGATCGCGCCGGCCGCGGCGACAGTGCGCCGCGCGTCGAGGCGTTGCGCGCAGAACTCAAAACGCGCGGACTGGACGGTTTCATCGCACCGCGCACCGACCGCTTCCAGAACGAATACGTTCCGCCCAGCGACGAGCGGCTCGCCTGGCTGACCGGCTTCACCGGCTCGGCCGGCCTCGCCATCATCCTCGCCGATCGCGCTATCCTGTTCGTCGACGGCCGCTATCAGGTACAGGTGCGCGAGGAAGTCGACGGCGCGACCTTTTCCATCGAGCATCTGGTCGAATGCCCGCCGCCGGCCTGGATCGAAGCCAACGTGCCGGAAGGCGCGCGGCTCGGCTATTCGCCGTGGCTGCATACGGTCGACGGCGCGGAGCGGCTCGCCAAAGCCTGCGCTACGGCGCGCGCAAGCCTTGTGCCGCTCGAAGACAATCCCGTCGACGCCATCTGGACCGATCGGCCGCCGCCGCCGCTTGGTCCGGTGGTGCCGCACGAATTGCGCTTTGCCGGAGAAGACGTGCCGGCCAAGCTCGCGCGCGTGCGCGCTGAAATGGAGAAACTCGCCGCCGATACGCTGATGGTCTCCGATCCGCATGCGGTGTCGTGGCTGTTCAACATCCGCGGCAGCGATGTCCCGCACACGCCGGTCGTGCTGGCCTTCGCTACGGTACCCAAGGAAGGCCGCCCGGCGTTGTTTGTCGACCTGCGCAAGCTTGGCAACGATATGCGGCATCGGCTGGAAGAAATCGCCGACGTGCGCCCGAACGCCGCCTTCGAACGCGATGTCGCGGCACTCGGCAACGAGGGGCGCGTCGTGCAGCTCGATCCGGCCGCCTGTCCGGAGGCGATCGCGCGGCTCGTCGCCGGCAACGGCGGCACGGTTTTGCGCCGCGGCGATCCGATCGCACCGATGAAGGCAGTGAAGAACGCGGTGGAGATCGCGGGCGCCCGCGCGGCGCAAAAGCGCGACGGCGCGGCCGTCACCCGTTTCCTTGCCTGGTTCGACCGCACCGCCCCGCGCGGCGAACTGACCGAAATCGACGCCGTCGAGGCGCTGGAGAGTTTTCGCCGCGAGACCGGGCTGCTCAAGGACGTTTCATTTCCGACCATTTCCGGCGCCGGGCCGAACGGCGCCATCGTGCATTACCGCGTCACCCGCAACAGCAATCGCCGCATCGCGCCAGGCGAGCTTTTCCTCCTGGATTCCGGCGGCCAATACGAAGACGGCACCACCGACATCACGCGGACGATCGCGGTCGGAAAGCCGACCGCCGACATACGCCGCAACTTCACGCTCGTGCTCAAGGGCCACATCGCGGTCGCGCGCGCGGTATTCCCGGACGGCACCACGGGCGCGCAAATCGATTCGTTTGCGCGGCAATTTCTCTGGCAAGCCGGGCTCGATTTCGATCACGGCACCGGGCACGGCGTTGGCAGTTATCTGTCGGTTCACGAAGGACCGGCGCGCATCTCCAAGCTCGGCGGCGCGACGCTCCAGCGCGGCATGATCCTGTCCAACGAGCCGGGTTATTACCGCACCGGCGCGTACGGCATCCGCATCGAAAATTTGATCCTGGTGACCGAGGCCGCCGCCGTTGCCGGCGCGGAAAAACCGCTCAACGCGTTCGAGACGCTGACGCCGGTGCCGATCGACGCCCGCCTCATCGAGCCCGCGATGCTGACGGCAGACGAGCGCGCGTGGCTCGATGCCTATCACGCGCGCGTGCGCGAAACCCTTTCCCCGGTGCTCGACACCGCGACGCGGGCGTGGCTGCTCGCGGCGACGATTCCGCTGCCACGGAGTTAGCTCAGTCCTCCCCGGAATGGAACTTCTGCCTCATGCCGCCGTTTTCCTGCCGGGTTGGCCAGGAGCGAGGAAGCGTCATGCTCGGGACCATTCTGATCATCGTTCTTATCTTGTTGCTTCTCGGCGCGCTGCCGAGGTGGCCGTACAGCGCCAGCTGGGGTTACTATCCCGGCGGCGGGCTCGGCCTCGTCCTGATCATCGTTGTTGTTCTTGTTTTGATGGGACAGATATAGCTGGCAGCGACGCTAGCGAATGAGTTTCGCCCACTCGTCTTCGGTCAGGACCGTGACGCCATATTTCGTGGCCTCGGAGAGCTTCGAGCCGGCACCGGGACCGGCCACGACATAGTCCGTTTTTTTGGACACCGAGCCTGACACCTTGGCGCCCAGACGTTCAGCTGAAGCCTTGGCCTCATCGCGAGTCATCTTTTCCAGCGTACCGGTAAATACGACGGTCTTGCCGGCGACGGCCGAATTGGCGCGCGGCTTCTCGGCGTCGAGGATTTTCACTTCTTTGGTCAACCGCTCGACGATGCCGCGATTGTGGCTCTCGCCGAAATAAGCCTTGATGGTTTCGATCACCGTCTCGCCGATCTGGTCCAGCGCGTCCATTTCCGCGATGGTCTCTTCGTCGCCCCTGGCCACTTTCAGACTGGCGTCGTGGAAAGCCGACCACGATCCGTAGCCTCGCGCCAGCGCCAGCGCCGTGGTCTCGCCGACGTGGCGGATACCGAGCGCGAAGATGAAACGGTCGAGCGCGATTTCGCGCCGCCGCTCGATGGCATCGAACAGGTTGCGTACCGAGGTGTCGCCAAACCCCTCGACCTCTTCGAGACGGATTTTCTTGTTGCGCCGTTCCAGCGTGAAGACATCGGCGGGCTCCCGCACCCATTCCCGCTCGTAGAACAGCTCGATCTGCTTCTCGCCGAAGCCCTCGATATCGAAAGCGCGGCGCGACACAAACAACTTCAAGTGCTCGATCTTCTGATACGGACAGGCGAACTCGCCGGTGCAGCGGGCCCGGGCGCCCTCCTCGCCGGTCGCGGTCGCTTCGCGCACCACGTCGGTATGCAGCGGACACGGGCATTTCTTCGGGAAGCGATACGGCCGGGCGTTGTTCGGACGCTTGTCGAGCACGACGTCGACCACCTGAGGAATGACGTCGCCGGCGCGTTGCACGATGACGGTGTCGCCGATGCGGATGTCGCGGCCCTCGCGCAATTGCTCACCGTTGCCGCCGATGCCCTTGATGTAGTCCTCGTTGTGCAGCGTGACGTTCTGCACGATGACGCCGCCGACGCCGATCGGCTCGAGCTTGCCGACCGGCGTCAATGCCCCCGTGCGGCCGACCTGGATCTCGATGTCCTTGAGCACTGTGATGGCGCGCTCGGCCGGAAATTTGTGCGCGATCGCCCAGCGCGGCGAGCGCGACACAAAACCGAGCCGTTCCTGCCAGTCGAGCCGGTCGACTTTGTAGACCACGCCATCGATGTCGTAGTCGAGATGCGATCGCCGCGCCTCGATATGGCGGTGAAAGGCGAGCAAGGCTTCGACTGAATCGCAGACTTTGGTGAGCGGATTGGTCTTGAAACCGCAAACCTCGAACCATTTGTTCATGCCGGATTGGCTGTCGGCCGGCATGTCGCTCATCTGCCCCCACGCATAGGCGAAGAAGCCGAGCGGCCGCGAGGCAGTGATCGTCGGGTCGAGCTGACGTAATGAGCCAGCCGCGGTGTTGCGCGGATTGACGTAAAGCTGCTTCCCGGCCTCCGCCTGCTTGCGGTTCAATTCAAGGAAAGCAGCCTTGGTCATGTAGACCTCGCCGCGCACTTCGCACACCGCCGGCACATGCCGGCCTTTGAGGCGTTGCGGCACTTCCTTCAACGTCCGGATATTGGCGGTGACATCCTCGCCTTCGGTGCCGTCGCCGCGCGTCGCGGCGGTGACTAGCTCGCCACCTTCGTAACGCAATGACATCGAGAGGCCGTCGATTTTCGGCTCGGCGCTGAAAGAAATTTTGTCGTCTTCGCCGAGACGCAGAAAGCGGCGGATGCGGCCGACAAAATCGGCGACATCCTGTTCGGCGAATGCGTTGTCGAGCGAGAGCATCGGCACCGCATGCCGGACCTTGGCAAAGCGCGCCGACGGCGCCGCGCCGACGCGTTGCGTCAGGCTTTCGAGCGTACGCAGTTGCGGGAAGCGCGCCTCGATCGCCCCGTAGCGCCGGCGCAGTTCGTCATATTCGGCGTCCGTGACCGTCGGCGCGTCGTCCTGGTAATAGCGCCGGTCGTGCGCGGCGATCTCCGCCGCAAGCCGCGCATGCTCGGTTTTTGCCTGCTTTTCCGTCAGATCGTCGACGGGCGTGTCGTTCTTCTCGCGGCGTGGCATGACGCGACACTAACCTGCCGCCCGGATCAGACGTTCGGCGGCGGCGCGGGCTTCGGCGGTGATCTCGGCGCCGGCCAGCATACGCGCGATTTCCTCGCGGCGGCGCTCGGCTTCCAGTTCGAGGACGTGGGTGGCGACGCGCTTGCCCTTGGCGAGCGCGTCTTTGGTGATCAGATAGTGGCGGTCGGCGCGCGCTGCGACTTGCGGCGCATGCGTGACGGCGATGACCTGCACGCCCGACGCAAGCCGCGCCAGGCGGACGCCGATCGCGTCGGCGATGGCGCCGCCGACGCCGGTATCGATTTCGTCGAAGATCAGCGTCGGCGCGGAACCGCGGTCGGCGAGCACCACTTTGAGCGCGAGCAGGAACCGCGCCAGTTCGCCGCCGGACGCGACCTTCATCAGCGGACCCGGCCGGGTGCCGGGATTGGTGCGTACCCAGAACTCGATGCGGTCGAGACCCTCCGGACCTTCGCCACCGGCCTCGATCTGCGTGGAAAATTGCGCGCGCTCGAGCTTGAGCGGCTTGAGCTCGGCATTGACCGCCTTGTCGAGCGCCGCCGCGGCACGGGTGCGAGCGGCCGACAATGCTTGCGCTTCCTGCCGGTAGCGCGCCGCACAATCCTGCGCCTCCTTTTCCAGCGCCGCGAGCCGCTCGGCGCCGGCGTCGATCAGCGCCAGGTCGCCTTCGTAACGGTGCGCCAGCGCGGCAAGCTCATCGACCGGCACATTGTATTTGCGCCCGGCGGCGCGCAACGCAAACAGGCGCTCCTCGATACGCTCGAGCTCGCGCGGATCGAACTGCGCCACCTGCAATGCATGCTCAAGATGCACGCGCGCTTCGTCGAGCGCGGTCAGCGCGGCGTCGATCGCCTTGACGACCGGTTCGATCAACGCCGGCGCCTGTGCGGCGCGGCGCTCCAGCCGGCGCAAAGCGGTCGCCAGCGGCGGCACCGGCGATTGCGGGCCGGCAACATTGTCGTGCGTCGCCTGCAAGTCTTCGGCGGCCTTTTCTGCCTGCATCATGGCGGCGCGCCGCCCGGCGAACGAAGTCTCCTCGCCGGTTTGCGCGGCAAGGAGGCCGAGCTCGTCGACCGCATGGCGAAGCCATTCGGCTTCGCGACCGGCGCGTGCGACATCGGCGCGATGCGCCTCGACCGCGGCCTCCCGCACGCGCCGCTCCTCCCAGAGACGCCTGACTTCGGCGGCGGTATCCTCAAGGCTCCCGAACGCGTCAAGGAGAGCGCGATGGGTCGCTCCCTCGACGAAAGCGCGGTCGTCGTGCTGGCCGTGGATTTCCACCAGCGCGGCGCCGAGCGCGCGCAGCACCTGCACGCTCACCGGCTGATCGTTGATGAAGGCGCGGGTGCGGCCATCGGCAAATTGCACGCGGCGGACGATCAGCTCGTCCTCCGCGCCGGGATCGGCGACGAGATCGTTTTCCGCGAGCACACGGCGCGCGGGATGGTCCGTGGCAACATCGAACGCCGCGGTCACCTGCCCCTGCTCGGCGCCTTCGCGCACCAGCGCCGCATCGCCGCGCGCCCCAAGCGCGAGCGCAAATGCATCGAGCAGGATCGACTTGCCGGCGCCCGTCTCACCGGTCAGCGCCGCGAGTCCGGAGCCGAAGTCGATGTCCAGGCGATCGATCAGAACGATATCGCGGATGGAAAGTCGGGCGAGCATGGCGGCCGGTGAAGGATGACGGGAAACCCGCGACGATGATAGTCGTGATTCCTCGTCGTGTCGTCGGTGCTCCGCCGGTCTGGTCTAACCGAGCCCCTTGAAAGCGCGGCTCATCCACGAGCCCTTGTTCTCGCTGGGCTCGCCGCCGGCGGATTTCACGAGCTTGTACGCATCCTTGTACCAGATGCTGTCCGGGAAATTGTGACCGAGCACGGCGGCCGCGGTCTGCGCCTCATCCATGATGCCGATCGAAATATAGGCTTCCGTCAGCCGCGCCAGCGCTTCCTCGACCTCGCGTGTAGTCTGATATTGCGTCACCACTACTTTGAAGCGGTTGATCGCGCCGGTGAAATCGCGCTTCTTCATGTAGAAGCGGCCGATTTCCATCTCCTTGCCGGCGAGTTGATCGCGCGCGGTGTCGATCTTTTTCTTGGCGTTCAGGGCATATTCCGTGTCCGGATATTTGCGCACCACCTCTTCCAGCGCCGTGACGGCCTTGTCCGCCCGCGCCTGGTCGTGATTCACGTCAAGAATCTGGTCGTAGTAGGAAACACCGATCAGGTATTGGGCGTAGGCCGCATCCTTGCTGCCGGGGTGCAAGGTCACGTAGCGCTTGGCGGCGTTGATACAGTCGTCGTATTTCTGCGCCTGATAGTAGGAATACGCCGACATCAAGAGCGCCTTGCGCGCCCAGTCGGAATACGGATTCTGCCGATCCACCTCGTCGAATTTCTTCGCCGCGGTCTCGTAATCCTGTTTGTTGTTCAGGAGGAAAAGGCCCTCGTTGTAGAGCTTGTCGGCGGGATCCTCGGGGACATAATCCTCTTCTTTGTTGAACATGCTGCAGCCCATGACGGGGCCGGCAAACAACGACAGCGCCAGCAGGCCGGCCAGCGTACGCAGCCTGCGGCCGGATCTCCCCGATCCTGGTAAACGCGACATCATGAGCGTTGTGAAGGTCCCGTCGCAGCGCCGCTTGGTCCGCTCCATGCCGCAGTATAGCGCGTTGCGTGGAGCTTTCAGCGGCTCAATGCTGATTAGGCCGACAATCGGCCGGGATTAAGGCAAAAAGTTCAAGGAAATCAAGAGACATCCGGCCCATAAGCCGGCGCCGTGAAGCCGGCCGCAAGGTCGGCATGGCCGCGCGCGCGGCGCACCGGCTCTTCCATCTCGCTATAGGTCCACGCGCTCGTATCGGCCATTAGGGCCGTGACGACGGCATGATTGAGCTTGTGCCCGCCGCGCACCGACCGATAGGCGCCAATGAGCGGCGCGCCGGCAAGCGCCAGATCGCCGATGGCGTCGACCGCTTTGTGGCGGACGAACTCATCCGGGAAGCGCACGCCTTCCGAATTGAGAACGCGGTCGTCCGCGATGACGACCGTATTTTCAAAAGAGGCTCCAAGCGCGTAGCCCGCATTCCACAGTTTCGTCACGTCGCGCATGAAGCCGAAAGTCCGCGCCCGCGCCAGTTCGCGGCGGAACAGATCCGGCTCGACGTCGAGCGCTAATTTCTGGCGCCCGATCAGCGGGTGATCAAATTCGATTTCGGTCTCGACGCGCAGGCCGCGCAAGTGCGGGCGCAACTCGCCGTGACAGCCGTCGGCATTGACCCGTACCGGCTTGAGTACCTTGATGTAGCGTCGGCGCGCCGGCAACGTCGTAACCCCGGCCTGGTCGATCGCATCGACAAAGGGCGCAGCGCTGCCGTCCATGATCGGAACTTCGGGACCATCGACCTCGACAATGGCGTTGTCGATCCCGAGCCCGAACAACGCGGCAAGCACGTGTTCGGTGGTGGATACGGCCGGGCCGCTCTGATCGCCGAGTACCGTGGCGAATTCGGTCGCTGTCACGGAACGGAAATTGGCGGAAAGTTCGCGGTCTTTCTGGCCGTTAATTCCACAACGCCAGAATACGACGCCGGTGTCGGCTTCGGCGGGATGCAATGTTACGGTGACTGGCGAACCGGAATGAACGCCGATGCCGGCAATGCTAACCTGCTCGCGCAGGGTCGTCTGCCTGCCTGCCTGCATGCCCCTCATGCCCTACACCTCTTAGCCGGATTGCAAGGCAATCGGGCCAACCCCACCCTGAGGAACGCGAAGGTCCGAACAAAGGAGCCTGTCCGCCACCCGCAGGAACCCCGACACACCCCCGAAACAACTCCCCGATCAACAGGTAAACCATATCGCGGACATGATTCCCGGCCAACTCACGCTTTCTTACCGACTGTTACCTTGTTCTAGCCGCACTATTGTCGGCAAGGCGCCAAAAGCACCCTTTTCTAAAATCGGTTTCCGGCGACCGCGGCACTCGCAATGCTGCAGCGAGCGCCCGCCTGCAGCCCTAAATAGACTATAGACCGCAAAAGCTTAGTTCAACCGAACGTTCCCGCCGACGTGGGTGTCGCGGCGGGAGATCGGTCGTCGCCAAAACGCCGGCGGACCCCCAAAATGGGGCGCTAGTTTGCCTGGCGGCGGAGGAACGCCGGTATGTCGAGTTGGTCTTCCTCACTGCGGTTATGCACAGGGGCCTGTCGCCCGTGTTGGTCCAGTCCCTGCGGCGCCGGGCGCTTGGCGTATTCGGACACCGGCTCTTGTCGCGGCGCCGGACGTCCGGGAGGCCGTTCGGCAGCCGGCGGCGGCATGCTTGGTGCAGACCGCGGGCTCGGCAAAGGCTCTTCCTCCTCAGGCTCGCGGCGCCCAAGCCCGACCGCAGCCAGCCGCTGCAGCAGCGACGTGCGCCGTTTCTCGGGATGCTCCTCCGGCAGTTCTCCGCGCCGAGCGCGAATTTCGTTCTGCGCCGGCACGGGCAATTCATCGATACGCGGCATGCGCATCGTGCGGGACGGCATCCGCTCCGGCTGCGGCGGAATAAAAGCCTCCGGTTCGTGGGGCTCCGGCGCGCTCGCGGCCGGGTCGATGAACAATGACGGCTTCGGGCTGAGCGGACGGATGGTGACGTCCGAGCTCTGGCTCTGGGGCAGAAGCGCCGCAGCGACAGCCGCCTTGGCCGATTCGATCGAATCGTTGACGGACGCGGGCGACGCCACTGGCGCGGAAGCAACCGGCCGCACCGGCTCGGCCCGCTCGACGCGTTCCGCCGTCCGCTCGTTGTCGGCGCGCAGCTTCTTTGCGACTTCGGCGATGCGCGCCTCCGCGGCGGCCACCGGCGGCCGTTGCGCGAAAGCATGATCGATGCCGGTCGCGACAACCGACACGCGGATGATGCCGTCGAGGCTTTCGTCGAAGGTCGCGCCGACGATGATGTTCGCATCCTGGTCGACTTCCTCGCGAATGCGCGTGGCCGCTTCGTCGACCTCGTAGAGCGTCAGATCGCGCCCGCCGGTGATCGAGATGAGGAGCCCTTTCGCCCCTTTCATCGAGGCGTCGTCGATCAGCGGATTGGCGATCGCGGCTTCGGCAGCCGTCATTGCCCGCTTTTCGCCCTCGGCCTCGCCGGTTCCCATCATCGCCTTGCCCATTTCGCGCATGACGGAGCGAACGTCGGCGAAGTCGAGGTTGATCAGGCCTTCCTTGACCATCAGGTCGGTAATGCAGGCCACACCGGAATACAGCACCTGGTCGGCCATGGCGAACGCATCGGCGAATGTCGTCTTCTCGTTCGCGACCCGAAACAGATTCTGGTTGGGGATGATCAGCAACGTGTCGACGCATTTCTGCAGGTCCACGATGCCGGTTTCGGCGGTGCGCATGCGGCGCTGGCCTTCGAAATGGAACGGCTTGGTGACGACGCCGACGGTGAGAATGCCGGCCTCTTGCGCCGCCTTGGCGATCACTGGCGCGGCCCCTGTGCCGGTGCCGCCGCCCATGCCGGCGGTGACGAACACCATATGCGCGCCGGAGAGGTGATCGCGGATCTCGTCGATCACTTCTTCGGCGGCGGCGCGGCCGACATCGGGTTGCGAGCCGGCGCCGAGTCCCTCGGTCACTGCCACGCCCATCTGGATGATGCGTTCGGCTTTCGACATGGTGAGCGCCTGGGCGTCGGTATTTGCCACGACGAAATCGACACCCTGCAAGCCGGCGCTGATCATGTTGTTGACGGCGTTGCCGCCGGCGCCGCCGACGCCAAACACGGTGATACGCGGCTTCAGCTCACGGATATCGGGAATCTTCAGATTGATGGTCATGGTTGCCTCTTCTTTCATGCGCGAGCGTCGTGGACGCCCGGCCCCGGCCGATCCGCCACCGACCGCTGTGATGTGTTGGCTTCGCGTCTGGGGGCCATCAGAAGCTCTCGCGAAGCCATTGTCCGACCCGGGCGAAGTAGCCGCCCGAGCCGCTCATCAGATACCGCTTGCTGCG
>Ga0302326_10033169_pt1 | contig 10267 bp, 9 predicted proteins | sample Palsa_T0_3_FD_202264 | JGI IMG/M metagenome (GOLD analysis project Ga0302326, IMG submission 202264) | Peat permafrost microbial communities from Stordalen Mire near Abisko, Sweden - Palsa_T0_3 | ecosystem: Environmental > Terrestrial > Soil > Palsa > Peat permafrost | place: Sweden: Abisko... | reverse complement strand
TGCACACCAATGAGTTGACTCCGCACGAAGAAGTATTCGTGAACATCGATCACAAGCACCGCGGCCTCGGCAGCGACATCTGGGGCTCCGATACCGTGCCGCGGTTTCGGATCCCGCCAGGGACTTATCGGTTCACCTATGCTTTCCATGCCTTTGGCCCCAAGGAAGACCCAAGAGATCTGGCACGCCAGGTTTTCGTGAAATGAACCTTGGAGGCTGGCGTGCATATCGCACTGATGGGAGATCCCACTTTGAGGATGCATATCATCGCCCCGCCGAAGGAACTCTCCGCGGTTCCGAGCGGAAACGGCGCGCGCCTTTCGTGGAAGCCTTCCGATGACCCCGGCGTTCTGGGCTATCATGTGTATCGAGCGCCTGCCGCCGGAGGCCCGTTCGTGCGGCTGACCGCGGCGCCCGTAACAGGCAGCACCTTCACGGATGCCGGATATTCAAGCGGCGCGCCGGCGTACATGGTGCGCGCGGTGAGGCTCGAGACCAGCGCAAGCGGCACTTACTTTAATGCCAGCCAGGGGATTTTTGCCCGCCTTGAATCTGGGTCGATCAGTCCAGGGGCAAAGCCATTTCCCGGGTAGCAGTGGTACGCTGGCAGGCCTCTGGGTTACGCGTCCGAGGGCGCGCTGCGACCTGGCTCTCAGCGATACGGCGGCACTCGCCTGGTGTCACACCGGCCACCCGCCTGAACATCTGGCAGAAGTAGGAGCAACTGTGGAAACCGCACTCGCAGGAGACTTGTTCGACATTCAGTTTCCGCTCGCGAAGCAGTTCCTTTGCATACTCTATCCGGCGGATCATGATGTACTCGGATGGGGTGAGGTGAAGAAGGCGCCGGAAACGCTTGCCCAGAGTCATGGCGGTGCTTCGGCTGGCCTTAATGACTTCCTGAACCCGCAGGGGGCGATTGCGGTGCTGCTCGATAAATGTCTGGGCACTTCTTATCAAAGGGTCTTGCACCATGAAAGTATCCGTCGATGTCCGCACTACCACGCGCACCGGCGGCAAAATGAGACGCGGAGTTCCGGTTTTCTGCCGCATCATCCGGTGCAGGAGAACGGCAGCTTGCTTCCCAACCTCCCGGAAAGGGAGCTGCACACTGCTGATTGAAATTCCGGCGACCGCGTTGGGGACAGGATCGTCATCCACGCCGATAACACCGATTTCATGCGGAACATTGAAGCCGTAAAAGCGCACTGTTTCGATAATGAAGCAGGCAATCACGTCGTTCACGGCAAAGATGCCGCACGGCTTCGGCAAGTTTTGGATTACACGGTATATCTCTTGATGCCGCTTCCTGAAATTTGAGCGCCAATACGTCGGCAAGACTTCCGACGGCATGACTTGTTTTTGGCAGTCAACGCGCTTTTCGCGGCAGGCGCGCAGAAAGCCGTTGGCTCGCGTTGCCGCCCAGCGCGTTCCATCCGGCAGAATGCATGCCACGGTTCTGTAACCTCGGGCAATGAGATGCTCAGCCGCCATCCGGCCGGCCATTTCTTCATCGACTTCCACGGAGGGCGCGAGCCTGAGGGGATCGGTCGCCAGGCAAAAGACATGCGGCTTCCGAATCCTGGAGAATCTTCCAAAAGCTACTTCGTGGGCGCGTTCGGAGATGAGCAGGCCGTCCACCTTTCGCAGATCCGCGGGACCAAGACGCCCGTCTCCCCGCGAGTCCAACGGCCAGGGATCGAATTCCAGGTCCTTATGCTCAGCCGCATACTCGGCCGCCCCGAGGCAGGCTTCGCGGACGGCCAGTTGCTCCAGGTCTCCGAGAAACACCAGGTGCTTTGGTTCCACATGCCCGGCATTCGCGACCCGGGAAGTCATCTCGTTGTCATTTTCAAAAAGTATTCCGCTCCTGCCGGCCGGTATTTCGATGGCCTGGATTCGGCGGCCTTAGTCGATCGCGTCCCCGGGCGGTTGACATTCGATTATTTGAATCCCTGTATCGGTCTTCACCACGGCTTCACCGGCGCTTACCGGCATGAAAAAGTAGTCGCCCTTTTTCAACGCGCGTTCGTTGCCGTGGCTTGAGACCATGCCTTCGCCCTCGGTAACGACAAACGTTGCGGGCCCTCTCACGGAGCAACGAGCGGTTTCAAGTCTGTGGCGGGTGACAGCGAAACAGGGCGTATCGCGGTAGGTGACGAGCGCCTCCCTGGCGTAGCCGGCACTCTCTTCAAGGAGAACGGGTATTTTCCGGCCCTCTCTGATCACAGCTTCGCCGGTGCGCGACAGATCGAAACATTCCAGCGCGATTTCCGGCGGCAATCCCAAATACATCTCCTGGTCGGAAAGACGATAATCCTCGCACCAGCGCTCCGGTTGGATCGTGAAGTCCGTAGGCTCTTGAACCTCGAGAATGAGGCAGCCGGCGCCGATTGCGTGGGCCACCCGGGCGGGAATGAGCCAGACGTCTCCCCGTTGCGCTGTCACCTCCTGCATCAGCGACGTAAACAAATCATTCTTCTGTTCGCTTAGTTCGACCGCTCTTTTCAAATCGGCTGACGTTACGCCATCCTTGAATCCGAAGTAGAGCTTTGCGCCCGGACGAGTTGCCAGGATCATCCAGCATTCGGTTTTGCCGTGCTCACTGCCGAAATGCCTTCTGGAAAATGCCTTGTCGGGATGCGTCTGGGCGGGCAGACGCACCGCGCTGTCCAGCACCTTCACGAGGACATCAAATCCGGTGTTTCCGGTCATCTCGCGGGGGAAGTCCGACAGCAGGGACGCAAAGGAGGTGTCGGTGCCTTCAACGATCGATAAACCATCCCGATCGTCCCTGGAATTCGTGTTCAGCGCCCGCACTCTGGAGGCGATCCATTCTTCCGGGAAATTTCCGTCGACCGGAGGATCGCCGAAGAAATCGTGGAAGAGTTTGCCTCCGGTGTAGACCCGGAAAACACGATTGCGATTAAAGAAAATGGGAGAGTCCAAGGGAGGTTTCACAGGCCTGCATCATGAGGCAGTCCGGCAGGGGGGCGCCAGACGTAATTCCGATGTTTGTGTATATCCTATTTCAAATGGCGGCCCTCGTAAAGAGCTTCCGCCCACCAAAACGGGCGCATCCGCGGCCTCCGGCGGCGACGGCAATTGCCGGAGACAAGAACGTACAGAAAGAGTTCGCATCTTGTGCTATCTTACCCTAACCGGTTCCCCTACGTTGAAGGCCAGAATCAGTGTGCCTGCCTGCATGACCGTGTTAACATGACCGTAAAAACTTCTCACAGGAAATGCCGTGGTTTCACGCTGATTGAATTATTGGTGGTAATCTCCATTATTGGCATTCTGGCAGGGCTGCTCCTTCCTGCCGTGAGCCGTGCAAAGGCGGGTGCGAACTCGGCGAAGTGCTCCTCGAATTTGAGACAGATCGGGGCAGCTTTTACGCTGTACGCAGGCGATCACAACGACTATCTGCCACCCGTCCAATGGTCGCAGCAGGGCGCTTGGTATTATAATCAGGCTGGATACCTTCTCGTGCCATTGGGGCCGTATTTGCAACTGCCGGCGGCGACCTCGAGTGTTCCGAAATATGCGCCGGTGTTTATGTGCCCGTCGTTTCTCACAGTGGTGCCCTCGGCGGCGACCAATCCCAGCTCGCCGCCGGCGTATCTTCTTAATACATACGTGCCACTCGTCGGCGGCACCAATTCTGTCAACCCTTTCGGCTCGGGCAGCGGGGTCGGCAGTGTCCCCGCCGTCCCTCTCGTGAAGTTGCAGAAAATGTCCTCGGTGTGGGCCGTCACCGACTGCGACCAGAAGAACGAGCCATCAAATGTTTCCGGCTGGGCGAACCTGCCGCAAACTCCCGTCCACGGGCCCTACCGCAACGCACTTTATTTCGACGGCCATGTCGATCAAATAGCGGCTCCATAGGGCAGAAAATGGGCGGAAGTCTTAATACCCTCAAGCGGGGAGGGCCGGGGCTGCTCAAGACGTGTTAACATGACCGTAAAAACTTCTCACAGGAAATGCCGTGGTTTCACGCTGATTGAATTATTGGTGGTAATCTCCATTATTGGCATTCTGGCAGGGCTGCTCCTTCCTGCCGTCAGCCGTGCAAAGGCGAGTGCGAACTCGGCGAAGTGCGTTTCGAATTTGAGACAGATCGGGACGGCCTTTACGGCGTACGCGGGCGATCACAACGATTACCTGCCACCGGTCGGATGGTCGCAGCAGGGCGCTTGGTATTATAACCAGTTTGGATACCTTCTCGTGCCATTGGGGCCCTATTTGCAGCTGCCGGCGGCGACCTCGTCTGTTCCGAAATATGCGCCGGTGTTTATGTGCCCGTCATTTCTGGCAGTGGTGCCCTGGGCAGCCGGCAGTCCCAGCGCGCCGGCGGCATATCTTCTTAATGTTTCGGTCCCACTCACCAGCGGCACCACCTCTGTCAACCCTTTCGGCTCGGGCACCGGAAGCACGGCAACCCCCCCCGTTCCTCTCGTGAAGTTGCGGAAAATGTCCTCGGTGTGGGCCATCACCGAACGCGACCAGATCGACCAATCAACAAGTAATTCGGACTGGGCGAACCTGCCGCAAACTCCCGTCCACGGGCTCTACCGCAATGCGCTTTATTTCGACGGCCATGCCGATCAGATGCCGGTTGTCGCGGGTCAAACTCTATAGGGCAGAAAATGGCGGGAGTCTTAATATCTCAAACGCGGGCTCATGTTCAAAAGCGTACGGAAGGCAGCCAGCTAATCCTCCGTCAATGAGAGCCATGCGAAAAACGTATATAAAAACCTTGCCGCTTAGCATACCGGAAGGCTTGTGCCGGGGCATCATCATCGAAAGGAATTTCCCATGCCATTAGCCGCCTTTCCCAAGTGTTTTGTCGAAGCCCTCGCTGACGAGAGGGAGATGCGCGTTGAGCAATGGATCGAAATGGGAGACCAGTTCGATGTGGACGGTTTCGAGTTCTTTACGGGCTTCGCTCCGCTCGAGGCGCATCGCACCTGGGAATCTTACGCGAAGCTCGTTGCCAAAAAGGGGCGATCGATTCCGATGTTATGCCATTCATCGGATTTTACGCATCCGGACGCCGCGTATCGCCGGGAGCAAATCGCGCGACAAAAAGCGGCGATCGACGTGGCGGCGATTCTGGGAGCCAGGTACTGCCGCATTTTGACAGGGCAGCGCCGGCCGGAGGTGAGCAGGCAGGATGGAATAAAATGGGTCAAGGAGTGCATCCTGGATTGCGTTGAGTATGCCGCGACACGAGGAGTCGTTCTCAACATCGAAAACCATTACAAGGACCATACCTGGCTCTATCCTGAATTTGCGCAAAAGAGGGAGGTGTTCGTCGAAGTTCTCTCGGAACTTCCAAGGTCGGAATGGCTCGGAGTGAACTACGACCCATCCAATTGCATTATCGCCGGCGAGGATCCCATCGAGATGCTGCTTGCGGTGAAGGATCGGGTTGTGACCATGCATGCAAGCGACCGCTTCTTTAAGGATGGAAATTTCGAAGATCTCCAGAAACTGGAAGCGGACCCCGTTGCGGGCTACGCTTCGATCCTTCAGCATGGCGTGATCGGCCGCGGCATGAATGACTACGACCGAATCTTTTCCATCTTGAAGGAGGCCGGATTTCACGGCTGGGTTTCCATCGAGGACGGGCCCGACCCGGCTACTGGAGCCGAAGATATCCGCGAGTCGGCCTTATTTTTGCGTAAAAAGATGAGCGAATATCGCTTACCCTAGTGGCACTGGCCGCCGCTGAGTCGGGATTCCCGGATGATTTTGTTTGGGGAGCCGCGTCTTCCTCTTATCAAATCGAGGGTGCGGCGGAAATGGATGGCAAAGGCCTGTCCGTCTGGGATGTTTTTTGCAAGCTCCCGGGGACAATTTGGGAAGGAGATACCGGGGAAATAGCCTGCGATCATTACCACCGATACAGGGAGGATGTCGGGTTGATGAAGGAAATAGGCATCCGCGCATATCGGTTTTCGATCTCGTGGCCGCGAGTCCTGCCAACCGGGATGGGAGCGGCGAACGAAGCCGGAATCGACTTTTACGATCGGCTGGTGGACGAATTACTCGGGCGGGGGATCGAACCTTGGGCGACGCTCTTTCATTGGGATTACCCGCAGGCTTTGTTTTTACGGGATGGATGGTTGAACCCGGATAGTCCAAAATGGTTTACGGACTATGCTCGAACCGTGGTAGCGCGTCTCTCGGACCGGGTGCGGCACTGGATGACGCTGAATGAGCCGCAGTGCTTTGTCGGCTTGGGGCATCATAAAGGACCGCACGCGCCACATCTCACCTTGCCCTTGGACAAGGCGCTCCTCGTGGCGCATCGGGTCTTGCTGGCCCACGGGATGAGCGTCCAGGCAATTCGCGCGGAGGCGAAGCAGGATCCGGTCATTGGCTGGGCGCCCGTCGTTATTTCAAGATTTCCCGCCACGGATTCCACCGAAGACATCGAAGCGGCAAAAAGTGCGATGTTTGCGATCACCGAAAAGGATTTTTGGAACAATACATGGTGGGCGGATCCGGTGATCCTGGGCCGCTATCCCGAAGATGGTCTGCGCCTCTTCGGCAGCGACATGCCAAAAATCACGGCGGATGAGATGGAGACTATTTGTCAGCCGCTGGATTTCTATGGAGCCAACATCTACACCGGGGATCGATTCGCCGAAGGTCCGGATGGATCTCCCGTAAAAATACCGTTTCCCCCGGGATACAAGCATAGCCACTTCTTGTGGGGCGTCACTCCGGAGGTTCTCTACTGGAGCCCGCGCTGGCTTTATGAGCGGTACAAGGTTCCGGTTGTGATCACCGAAAATGGGATGTCGAACCTCGACTGGGTAGCGCTCGACAACCAGGTCCATGATCCTCAGCGAATCGATTTCCTGCACTCCTATCTTCTCGCGTTGAAGAAGGCTTTGGCTGAGGGGACGGATGTTCGCGGCTATTTTGTTTGGTCCATCATGGACAATTTCGAATGGTGGGAGGGTTATAAGCACCGCTTTGGACTCATCCACATCGATTACGAGTCGCAGAAGCGCACATTGAAAGATTCGGCTCACTGGTATCGCCAGGTAATCCGCTCCAATGGAGCCGCCCTTCTCTCATGAATAAAATCCCCGCGAGCGGACTTTGTCGAAAATCCTTTAGCCCAGGAAATAAGAGCGACGGGGACGACGGATGGAAGCTGTATTTATAGCGCTGGACATTGGGGGAACGAAACTCATCGTGGCCGCTGCCGACGAGAATGGCACGATTCTCAGGCGCGAGCGCGCGACCACGCCGCTCCATTTGGATGAGGGCCTGCGCCTGCTCGACCGGATGATAGAAACAGTCGCCGGCGGCGGACCCGTGCTCGGCATCGGCGCGGCCGCCGGCGGCCCGCTGGATTGGAGGACGGGCGTAGTATCGCCGCTGCATCAACCGGAGTGGCGGAATATTCCGCTAAAGCGGATGATGGAGGAAAAGTGGCGCTGTCGCTTCAGTGTGGACGTGGATACAAACGTGGCGGCGCTTGCGGAGTATGAGCATTCGAAGGAGGGCGCGAAGAGATTGCTCTATCTGACTGTTAGCACGGGAATGGGCGGAGGTTTTGTGATCGATGGCGAGATCTATCGGGGCATGGACGGCGGACACCCGGAAGCCGGGCATCAAACGATCGACTACCGATGTCCCGAAGGCTCGCGGCCGATTGCCTGCTCCTGCGGGGCGTCCAGCTGCCTGGAAGCGCTCATCTCGGGAAACGGAATCAGAAAGATTTATGGAAAGCCAGCCCCGCAGCTTACCTCCGAGGAATGGCGCGAGGTAGGGTGGAATTTGGGCCAGGGATTGCGGAACCTTGCCGTCATCTATCTGCCCGACATTATCGTCCTGGGTGGCGGGGTGGTCTTTGGCGCGCGTGAAAAACTTCTGGGGCCGGCAGTGGCGGTGATGGGTGAGCACTTGAAGATCGTTCCTCATCCAAGGGTGCTTTGCAGTTCCCTAGGCGAGGAAAATGTCCTTAAAGGCGCGATTCTGCTTTCAATTCGAGCCCGGAACTCTCCCTGATCGTTTACCGCGGATTTATTTTTGTGGAAATTCCCCCTCCCCCCGCCGCCCCGGAACCTTCCGTCCTCGCACCGCCCGCCAGCGTATGGCGCACCGGTACATTGACCTATACCACGGGCAGCTTGGTCGTTCTTTTCGGTTGGCTGCTTTGGGGGGACTTCGTCTGGGCGCTCCGAGACCGCGTCACCCCGAATCTTTTTGTGCTGCTGCTGAAGAAATTCGAGGCCTCCGATACGCTTACCGCCATCTGCATGGGATCGCTGCCGCCCGCGATGATCATGATTGTCACTCCCATCATCAGTTACCTGTCCGACCGGCATCGCGGCCCCTGGGGCCGGCGCGTTCCCTACCTTCTCATCACTCTGCCGTTTTTTGTCATTTCACTGTTGGGGCTCGCTTTCGGCCCCGTTCTTGGAGGCATCACGAACAGACTGCTGGGCTCTCACTCGTTCGGGTTGAATGCGACCATTCTAATTTTTCTGATGAGTTTCTGGGCCGTTTACGATCTTTCGACCAGCGTGGCCAATCCGATTTACAGCGGCCTCGTCAACGACGTCGTGCCGCAACTTGTCATGGGCCGGTTTTACGCGCTGTTCCGCGCCTTGAGCCTGGTGGCCGGGATTATCTTTAACTACTGGATCTTCGGGACGGCCGAGGGCCATTCGATGGAGATTTTCATCGTGCTGGCCATCGTCTTCGGCCTCGGCTTCACCCTCATGTGCATGAACGTCAAGGAAGGCCGGTATCCGCCGCCTCCACCACGGAAGGAGGGAGGATCGATCTCAAAATTTCTCAAGGCGGCGAAGACTTTTTGCATCGATTGCTACGGGAAAAGCTATTACTGGTGGTTTTATGCCGCCTTCTCCCTTTCCTGGACGGCGTCGGTGCCTTTCCAGCTTTTCGCTTATTACTATGCCAGGTCGCTCAACATCGATACCGCGACCTTTGGAAGATATGGCGCGCTGACGCTCTCCATCTCGCTGGTGCTGGCCTATCCGCTCGGGATTCTGGCCGACCGCTTTCACCCGTTGCGCCTGGGCATCGCCGTACAGGCTATCTACGCGCTGGACCTTTTGTTGTCCGCGATTTTCGTTGTCAACCCGTGGACCTTCGGCGTCGCGCTGGTGGTCAATGGCGTGCTTTTCGGCACCTGGTCAACGGCAGTAGCCTCGGTTTCGCAACGGTTGCTGCCAAAAGGGAAATTCGCCCAGTACGGCGCTGGCGGACTGCTGGTCGGCTCCCTCTTTTCCATGACCACGGCCCCTCTTTTCGGGATAATCCTGGATCATCTTCACCACCATTATCGCTACACCTTTTTACTCGGCTTCGGCTTTGCTTTGGCCGGTGTTTTCGCGTTGCTGGTGCTTCACGCCAAGTTCATGGCGCATGGCGGCCCGGAGCATTACTTGGCTCCGGAGTAAGGTGCTTCCAACAGGATCTTCTTTGCAATGGAAAAGCTGCGCCGGGCGCATTCGGAAATGGCAATGGGATGATATTCGACCACGAATGAGTTTAGCGTGTCGTTCAGGCGGCCAACCCAGTGTTGCGGCGCGTTCCTGCCTCCCGTGATCGCGCCGACAATGGAGCCGACAGTCGCGCCGTTGCAATCGGTGTCCCAGCCGCCCATGACCGCCAGCGTGATGCCGCGGTGAAAATCGCCGCCGGAGAGAAGCAACGCGGCGGCGCAAAGGCAGGCATTATTGTTGGTATGGACGGCATGGTAATGACCCAATGCATTGTGGAGATCGATGAAGACCGCCTCGAAGTTAGCCGGATCAAAGCCATGTTTTTTACAGATGCCAATGGTATGGCGTAAATCAGCGGCCAGGCGCGAGGTGGCCGGAATCTCGGCCAGGGCGGCATCGACAATGGAGTGGACATTATTGGTGGCGAAGGAGGCGGAAATCATTGCGGCACAGAACATTGCGCCATAAATTCCGTTTTTTACGTGACTGATGCGAGCGTCCCGCCAGGCGAATTCCGCCGCCAGTTCCAGGTTGCCCGGCGCGGCGTAGCCGTAGGAGTCGATCCGGATTTGCGCGCCAATCCATTCGCGATAGGGATTAAGGTGGTGTGTAAACCAGGGCCAATCGCTGGAGGCATCCACCTCCCGTCCCTTTTCCAACGAGAGCGTATCGCGGAACTGGTCGCCGCGGATCACGAAATTGCGGTAAGCCTGGGTTTCCGCCGTGCAAAAGTAGCGGTAGCCAAGACGGTCGAACCAGATTCCCGC
>Ga0302326_10033168_pt1 | contig 10267 bp, 6 predicted proteins | sample Palsa_T0_3_FD_202264 | JGI IMG/M metagenome (GOLD analysis project Ga0302326, IMG submission 202264) | Peat permafrost microbial communities from Stordalen Mire near Abisko, Sweden - Palsa_T0_3 | ecosystem: Environmental > Terrestrial > Soil > Palsa > Peat permafrost | place: Sweden: Abisko... | reverse complement strand
TATGAGGCGCGGCTTGAGCGCGAGATCGGCATCATCAAGCAGATGAAGTACTCCGGGTACTTCCTGATCGTGTGGGACTTCATTCGGTATGCGCGTGAGCACGATATTCCCGTTGGGCCGGGTCGTGGTTCGGCGGCGGGCTCGCTGGTCGCATACGTGATGGAGATCACGAACGTCGATCCGTTGCAGAATGCGCTGCTGTTTGAGCGCTTTCTGAATCCGGAGCGCGTGTCGATGCCGGATATCGACGTCGATTTCTGCATGAACCGGCGCAGCGAAGTGATTGAGTACGTTACGCGCAAATATGGGCGCGAGCAGGTGGCGCAGATCATCACCTTCAACACGATGGCTGCCAAAGCTGCGATCAAGGACTGCGGCCGCGCGATGGACATGCCTTATGGCGATGTGGATCGTATCGCGAAGCTGATTCCGGCGACGATTGGCATCACGATCGACAAGGCGCTGGAGGAGCAGCCGGAGCTGGCCAAGGTCTACAACTCCGATGTACAGATTCGCGAGCTGATCGATACAGCGAAGCGGCTGGAAGGGTTGGTGCGCGGGTCTGGCGTTCATGCGGCAGGCGTGGTTATTGCACCGCGCGCACTTACCGAGCTGGTCCCAATCGCGAAGACCAAGAACGACGAAATCGTGACCGCCTATGACATGAAGGCGATCGAAAAGATGGGTCTGCTCAAGATGGACTTTTTGGGCCTGACCACGCTTACCGTCATCACCGATGCGCTGAAGCTCATTGAAGAAAATCGTGGCATCAAGCTGGACATCGAGACAATTGAGCTGGATGACAAGGCGACGTATGAGAAGGTCTTTCACCGCGCGCTGACTTCGGGTGTCTTCCAGTTCGAGTCGGGCGGCATGCGTGATGTTTTGCGGCGCTATAAGCCGGAGTCGATTGAGGACCTGACTGCGCTCAATGCGCTGTATCGGCCGGGGCCGATCCAGGGCGGAATGATCGATGACTTCATCGAGCGCAAGTGGGGACGGCGCAAGGTCGAGTACATGCTGCCGGATCTGGAGTCGCTGCTCAACGAGACACTGGGCGTGATCGTCTACCAGGAGCAGGTGATGCAGATCGCCAACGTGGTGGCGAGTTATTCGCTGGGCGAAGCCGACTTGCTGCGAAGGGCGATGGGTAAGAAAGATCCGGCGGAGATGGCCAAGCAGCGCGACCGATTCATGAGCGGTGCGGCGGCGCTTGGCCATCCGAAGGATGGAGCTGGCGAACTCTTCGACATGATGGAGAAGTTTGCGGGCTATGGCTTCAATAAGTCGCACTCGGCGGCGTATGCGCTGCTGGCGTATCAGACGGCGTATCTGAAGACGCATTATCCGGTTGAGTTCATGGCTGCGCTGCTGTCTTCGGAAATCTCGAAGCCCGAGAACGTGGTCAAGTACATCCAGGAGTGCCGCGAGATGGGCATCAGCGTTGAGCCGCCGGATGTGCGGCTTTCCGGCGCGCAGTTCACGCCAAGCGGTGATGTCATTCGCTTTGGGCTAACGGCGATCAAGAATGTGGGCGGCAACGCTATTGAGTCGATTCTTGCTGTGCGTCGGGAGTTGGAAGGGAAGGGAAGTACCTTCACTACTTTCTGGGAGTTCTGCGAGAAGGTCGATCTCCGCCTTCTGAACAAGCGGGTGCTGGAATCGCTGATTAAGGCCGGCGCGCTGGATTCGATGGGCACGCGGGCCCAGCTTTTCGCGGTCATCGATCGAGCCATAGAGCGCGGCCAGAAGGCGCAGAAAGATGCCGAGCAGGGGCAGCATGGGCTGTTCGGGCTATTTAACGAAGCGCCGACAAAGGGCGGCAATGGCAGCGATCTGCCGCACGTGGCGGACTGGGAAGAAAAAGCTCGACTGGACGGGGAAAAAGAGGTGCTGGGCTTCTTCGTTTCAGGCCATCCGCTGGATAAGTATGCGGAAAAGCTGCGCAATCTGACCAACGTTGTCGATACGGCGACGGCGCTGGAAATGAAGCCGCCTCCGCCGCCGAAGTGGGGCCAGCAACGCGACCCGTCGAGCGAAATCTCTATTGCCGGTGTGCTGGTTGGGATGCGGGCGGCCAAGAGCAAGCGCAACGACAAGATGTATGCGCAGGGCCAGCTCGAAGACTCAACCGGCAAGATTGACGTGATCTGCTTTGCCAAGGACTACGAGCGTCTTTCTGAGCAGCTCAAGACGGAAGCCGCAGTGCTGCTGCGCGGAGCGCTGATCGGCGAGGAAGATTCGGCGCCGAAGCTGGCCATCAGCGGTTTGCAGCCTTTGGACGATGTGCAGATTCGGCTGCCTACCGGCATTCGACTGCGGATGAATCTGGATATTGCCAGCGACGAGATTTTTGCAGCGCTGCGGGTGAAGATCGATGCTGCGCCCGGTCCGGGCAAGCTGATGATGCATTTGCAGAAGAAGGGGCATTACGAGGTGATTCTGGAGCCGGCGGGGATGTCGGTGGCTGCGGATCGGGGATGGGTTGAGTCGATTGAGGAGTTGCTGGGGCGCGGGGCGGTGCAGGTGTTGAGCTAACGACTCTGTAGAATCAGTTCTTCGATGGCGCGGGTTTTGGAAACTCCGTTTTCAGCCTGATGGTGCGCGACGATACTGGCTGCTCTTGGCGTGAGCGTGACGGTGATCCTACGGCTCCTCGTGGTGTCGCCCGATGCTGAGACGGCTTGAGACGGCGTCGATTTTGGCTGGATGGGATCGCTGGGTTTACTCATCTGGTCATTATCGTGCGATTTTGGAGAGGTATCAATCGCATTCCTGAGTTGCGGCGGTTAGTCTAAGCACTTTGGGAAGGAATGCGATGCAATTTCGCCGTTTGGGGCAAGGACCGCTTACTGTTTCTGAGATTAGTTTTGGCACATGGCTCACCGTTGCCGGGGGTGTGGAGCGGGCGCAGGCTATTGCTTGCGTTCATGCGGCGCTGGATCAGGGGATCAATCTTTTTGACACGGCGAATCAATATGGGGCTGGGGAGGCGGAGCGGGTGCTGGGCGAGGCGCTGCGCAGCGCTCCGCAGAGCCGCGATAAGTATTTGATTGCGACCAAGGTCTTTAATCCTGTTGGTGATGAGCCGGACAAGGGGCTCTCGGCGGGGCAGATCGCCAAGCAACTGGATCGTTCGCTGGCGCGGCTCGGTACGGATTACATCGATCTCTACCAGTGTCATCGGTATGACAAGGAGACTCCGCTCGACGAGACGCTGGAGGCGCTGGATCGCGCCGTTCAGTCGGGCAGGGTGCGGTCGATTGGGGTGAGCGAGTGGCCTGTGGACAAGATTGTCGCGGCGGCGGAACTGACGGCCGCACACGGCTCGACGCCGATGACGAGCAGCCAGCCGCAATACTCCATGCTTTGGCGGAAGCCGGAAGCTGCGGTTTTTGCCGCCTGTGTCCGTTACGGGTTGGGCAATATCGTTTATTCGCCGCTGGCGCAAGGCGTGCTTACGGGCAAGTACAAGCCGGGACAGCCGCCGCCGGAGGGCAGCCGCGCGGCCAATCCGGAGATGAATATCACGATGGAGACGAACGGGCGGCACTTTCGCAGCGATTTTCTGCTGGCTGCTGTCGCGCAACTTAAGCCGATTGCCGATGATCTGGGGCTGACGATGACGCAGCTTGCACTGGCCTGGGTTTTGCGGCGGCCGGAGGTTTCGTCGGCGATTGTGGGGGCGTCCCGACCGGAGCAAATTGCGGCGAGCGTCTCGGGCAGCGGCATTTCCCTGCCGTACGAAGCAATTGTCCGGATTGATGCGGTGCTGCACCCGGTGGTGCTCCGGTAGACTCTATCTGTCGGCAGGATTTGTCGCTTTGAGCCCCGGACCGTAGAATCATTGAGGATCGGATTGCGGTTCGGACCCGGAGATGTATTGCAACCTACATGATTGAATCTTCCCCAGACAGTTCTAACGAGGCGCGGGCAGTTACGCCCGAGTGGGTGAAAGTTGAGCGCGCTCGGCATGCCAAGCGCCCCTATCCAATGGATTTTATCGAGCGGCTCTTTACCGACTTCAGCGAGATCCACGGCGATCGTGCCTATGGCGACGATGAGGCCGTAGCTTGCGGCATGGCGCGTTTTCACGGCCACGAGGTGCTGGTCATCGGCAACCGCAAGGGCGGCTCGACCAAAGAACGCGTCCGACGCAACTTTGGCATGCCGAATCCCGAGGGATATCGTAAAGCTTTGCGGGCGATGAAGATCGCCGAGAAGTTCAACCGCCCGGTCATTACCTTCATTGACCTGCCGGGAGCATTTCCCGGACTGGGTGCCGAGGAACGCGGCCAGGCTGAGGCGATTGCGCGGAATCTCATCGAAATGGCCAAGCTGCGCGTGCCGACGATCGCGATCATCTCCGGCGAAGGCGGGTCTGGCGGAGCGCTGGCGCTGGCAATCACGGACCGGGTGCTGATCCTGGAAAATGCTCTCTATTTTGTCATTACTCCCGAGGCCTGTGCGGCGATTATGTGGCGAGACGCGGCGCACAAGGAGCGAGCGGCCGCGGCGATGCGCATCACCGCCCAGGAGGTCAAGGAACTGGGCTGCGTCGATGACATCGTTCCGGAGCCTCCGGCTGGCGCGCACGAGGATCGGGAAGCTGCTACGGCGATGCTCGATTCCTGCCTGCTCTACCACCTCGAGCAGTTGAATGCGCTGACCACCGAAGAGCGCCTTGAACAGCGTCGCGCCAAGTTCCGCAACATTGCGCAGTTTTACACGGAAGTCTGAGCGATGCGCATCTCCAATCCTTTGATCGTCGCAACCAGAGACACGGCAGGGCGACGTTGAGCGCCGGTCCGGGGAATTCCATCGCTGACAAGGCCAGGACTGTGGGGCCCGTCGGGATTTTGGGGCGATTTGTTTTTGCGGCGCTCTATTTCTTTCTGGCGCGAACTCTGGCGCGGCATGGCGCGCAGGGTCTGGTATCCGGGGATTGGAGGCCGCTGGTCGAGCAGGCGATGTTTGCCTTTTTGCTGCTCTTTGGCTACGCCGGCATCGGATTTTCCTTTGATCGCCAACTGTATCCGATTCGCCAGCAAGGGCTGCCGCTGCGCGCCGGGTGGTTTGGCGAGATTGGCCTGGGAGTCGCCATTGGCTGGGCCATCGCTGTCTTTTGCGTGCTGCCTATCGTGATTTTTGGCGGTATCGTGGTGCATCTTTCCACGACTCTTGCGTCCTTTGGATGGTTGTTCGCGGACGCAGCCTATTTTGCGCTGGCGATGCTGACGCTGCAGATCGCATTTCGCGGCTATCCATTCCAGTGCGCCATTCGCGTGATTGGTGAGTTGCCGGCTGCGTTGATGCTTTCGGTACTTTACGGAATCCTGAATGCGTGGCTGCCGGGAGCGAGCCGCACAAGCATGGCGGTCAACATAGCGCTGGGGCTGTTGCTGGCGATGGCTTACCTTCGCACGCGAGCCCTGTGGCTTCCGTGGGGGATTCAATTCGGATGGGTCGCGTCGCGCGCGCTGTTCTTCGGTTTGCCGATCAACGGAATCGGCAGCCACTCGCAGGTAATTCAGGGCGACACTCTGGCGCCCTTGGGTCTGACGGGCGGGGACTTCGGTCTGGACGGAAGCTGGGTGGCCTTTGCTGCAATGTTGCTGGCTATGCCGTTTGTCTATCGCGCCACGCGCGACCTCAGCTTCCAGTACAACGCGCCGGTTCTTGAGCCGGGCGGAATTCCTGTCGATCTGGATGCCGCATCACGCCGCCAGCATGAGGCGGCAACCCGGCCAGATGCGCCGGAGGTCAAGCCACTGGTGCAGATTTTGCCTGCAGCATCGCCGGCTCCGATGCCGATTGCGCGGGATATTGACGGGCCGCAGGCTTCGGGCGAAACCGGTCCAGATTCGGCTCCGGTTCCCGAAGAATCGCAGCCGTAATTTTCTGGAATTTAGTCAGTTCTCTTCAGCACTTGCCAGTTTCTAATAAACAGGGCTAACCTTTGGCCAAGGTTTGAGCGGTCGATTGCTCTGCCTTTCGTGCTGCGATGCTCTGAATTCAGCACCCCGGCCATCGAAAGTCACCCGACGACTCATCCTTTCCGTTGCGCGGATCGCGTAGCGGATGCGCGGAGGTTCGGTATGGTTCGGCAACGGTTGATCCCCCTACGCGAAAGTTTGGTATCCAAGAGGCTGGCGGTTCTCGCCAGTTTTGGGCTTGGCCTCGGCTCCTGCTTCTGGGTTTCGGGTCAGCAGGTGATTCTTGTCAATACAGCTCCGGCTTCGGGCGCGCCCGGCGGTTCGATCGACAGGCGCTACGCGCAGATTGAGCCAACGAAAGTCGATCTTCCCAAAGAACCGATCGACGCACGCGGCCATCAGGATATTCTCCGGAGCCTGGTTGCCGAGCAGGGCTTTGCCATGCGTCCGATGCCGCGAGGCAAAAAGGGGTTGGTGCTGGCCGCGAACGGAAAACTCACTCCTGCGGGCGAGGGATATGTCAGTCAGGTCACATCGCAGGGGCTTTCCGCAAAACCAGGTGATCGCGTAGTCCTTTCGAATGTGCGAATTGACAAGGAAAAGATCATCTTTGACATTAACGGTGGGCCGGATCGCAAGCACGAGTTCCTGCGCCATGTGCAGGTTGGCATGGGCGGCCCGAACATGACCAATCCTGTGGTGCAGGACCCGGGACAGGAGCCGGTCGGAGCGCGCATTACGCTTTCCTTTGCCAAATTCGTTCCGGATGTTACCCCCGCGCAGGTTAAGGCTCTGCTTGCTCCGCTCATCTCCTTTGACATGAAGACGCCGGTGCAGGCCTATACGGACACGCTGCCGCCGAAGCTCAAGGAAGCTATTCTGGGCCATCACGTGATGGTCGGTATGAGCACCGAAATGGTCCTTTTCGCGATGGGCCAGCCAGAATCGAAGTCGCGGGAAGTCGAAGGGCAGATGCCCTTTGAGGAGTGGATCTACGGGCGTCCGCCGCAGGATGTGCAGTTTGTGCGAGTGAACGGCAATCGGGTGATTCGCGTGGAAGTTGCCAAGCTGGGCCAGCCGCTCGAGGTGTTTACCAAGGATGAAGTGGAAGGGCTGATGACCACGGACGGTAAGCCGGTTCTGGCTTCGATTACGCAGCATGATCAGCACACGATCGAGTTGGGCGATGTACATCGCAACGCGGATACGCAGGCGCCGGCTGCTCCTCCGACGCTGCGTGCTCCCGGCGAAAAGCTGCCGGACGATAAGGATTCCAATACGACGGGGACTCTCAATCGCGAAGGCCCGATGAAGCCGGTGATCTTCCCAAAGGACACGACCAACGCGCCGGCGAGGACTGTCGACGCGCATCCGGATGCCGCAAAGCCTGACGCGGCGAAAAAGGACGATGGAAACACTGATCCGGCCCAGAAGGACAAGGCTGGGACGGACACCGCGAAGCCGGCATCGACGGACGGAACTAACAAACCGGACGCCAAGCCCGCTCAGCCGGCTCCGTCAACGACTACCCCTCCGGCTGCGAATTTCCTTTCGGAGGAGAGTGCGAAACCGGCGACCTTCTGATTGTTGCGGCAATGAGCGCGGCAAACTGCCAAAGCGCTCACTGCTTATACCTTCGAAGCTGGTGTAAACTCTAAGGAGCGAGTCGACCGTTCCAGCCGCCAGTCCTGTTCCCTCAAGAATAGATGCTGCATTGGAACCAGAGCATGCCTCTGGCGGGTTGAACCTTGGCCGCGACGTTGAAGCCGCGCTGCAGGACTCGAAAGCCGGGCGTGTGGGCAGAGACAATTTTCAAGGAGAGAAATCAGGATCCATGGCCAAGATTGCAAAGACAGGTGACCGTAAGAAAGCGATGGACACGTCGAAATCAACCGACTGTCCCAAGTGCAACAAACCGACCCGCATCGTGAAGCGGGTGAAAGACCGTGAGCGCGGCATCCCCGGCGGAGTCTACATCTCCTGCTCGGCGTGCGAGTTCTACGAAAAGCTTTAAGTATTGGTTTAAGTCTGAAGAGAAAGGCCCGGCTCTGGCCGGGCTTTTCTGCGTTGCGGGAGAATGAAAGTGCCGGATTTATTCACCGAGCATAAGCCGTTGAATCTTATAGGCCTTGCCCGTCATCGGGTCGCAGCTGATCAGGGCTGCGCACATCTTGGGATTGCCGGTCGCGGCTTCGAATTTTCCGGGCATTCCGGTTAGGAAGCGGTTTAGAACCAGCTCCTTTTCGACGCCGATCACGGAGTCGTAGGGTCCGCTCATGCCTACGTCGGTCTGATAGGCGGTGCCGCCGGGGAGGACGCGCTCGTCTGCGGTGGGGATATGGGTGTGCGTGCCGAGGACGGCGGTTACGCGGCCGTCTAGATGCCAGCCCATGGCGACTTTTTCGCTGGTAGCTTCGGCGTGGAAATCGACGAGGATGATCTTGGACTGAACGCCTTCAAGGATTTTGGTGGCGGCGTGGAATGGGTCGTTGGTGCCGTTCATAAAGACGCGGCCCATGAGATTGACCACGGCGTACGTCTGCCCGTCCGCCAGCGTCCCTTCGTAGACGCCGTAGCCGGGCAGGCCGTGTTGGAGATTGGCCGGGCGCAGGACACGGCGGGCGCGTTCGTGGCTGTCGGCTGGGACCGATTTCATGTAATCGATCAGTTCGCGCTTGTCCCAGACGTGGTTGCCGGTGGTGATGACGTCTGCGCCGAGATCGAAGAGCTCTTCGGCGAGGCTGGGCGTGATGCCGAAGCCGCCGGCGGCGTTTTCGCCGTTGATGACAGTGAGATCGACCTGATGGCTCTGGCGCACATGGCCCAGGTGTTCGCGGACGATTTTGCGCCCGGCGCTGCCGAAGATGTCGCCGACGAACAAAATTTTCATGGAGTTCGGCGCCTTTCCGGCGAGGGATCAGGGATCAGGGAACAGGGAATAGCCGAAAGATCCGCATCAGGGCGACTGGACTGACAGGGGATCATTGGGTGTCCTGCTTGTCTGATCCCTGATCCCTGTTCCCTGATCCCTGCCCTTCGGGGCGCATGAGCGGAAAGAGGATTACGTCGCGGATGGACTTCGAGCCGGTGAGGAGCATGGTCAGGCGGTCGATGCCGATGCCTTCGCCGGCGGTTGGGGGAAGGCCGTAGGCCAGGGCGCGGACGTAGTCTTCGTCCATCTGGTGGGCTTCGTCGTCGCCGCCTGCTCGTTGCGCGAGTTGATCTTCGAAGCGCTTTTTCTGCTCGACGGGGTCGTTTAGCTCGCTGAAGGCGTTGCCGACTTCGAAGCCGCCGATGAAGAACTCGAAGCGCTCGACGTGGGCTGGGTCGTCGGGCTTGGCTTTTGAGAGCGGAGAGACTTCGGTTGGGTAGTCGTAGATGATGGTGGGTTGAATGAAAAACGGTTCGATTAGTGACTCAAAAACTGCATAGATCAATCTGCCGAGCGGCATTTGTCGAGGGTTCTTGTACTGTAAATTCCAAAGGCCTTTCAGCGACCACAAGCTGACAAATCCCTTCTTCAGAATTTTTGCGCGATCTGAGTCTTCCCCATCACCAATAGGTACTGCGTGGCCGAGAAGCTCAACCGCAGGGACGATGTGTTGCCACAGGTCTTCTGAGGATTGGAACTGTGCTTCGTCGGGGGCTGTTCCTGCTTCTGGTGGCCAAAGTTGAATGATCGATTTGACCATGGTCAGGCGTTTCCAATTTCCCTTGGCGAGATCGATCGTGTGGCCGTTGTACTCGACAACGGTGGTGCCGTTCACTTCCTGAGCGACGAAGGAGATCAGCTCTTCGGTTAGCTGCATCAGGTCGTGGTAGTTGGCGTAGGCCTGGTAGAACTCCAGCATGGTGAATTCGGGGTTGTGCTGGGTGCTTACGCCTTCGTTGCGGAAGTTGCGGTTGATTTCGTAGACGCGGTCGAGGCCGCCGACTACGAGGCGCTTCAGGTACAGCTCGGGTGCGATGCGCAGGAAGAGATCGGCGTCGAGGGCGTTGTGGTGGGTCTTGAACGGACGAGCCGCTGCGCCGCCGGCGATGGGCTGCATCATCGGTGTTTCGACTTCGAGATAGCCGCGGGCGTCGAAGAACTTCCGGATCGATTGCAGGACTTTGGCGCGCTTGACAAAGACTTCGCGGGCGTCGAGGTTGGCGAAGAGGTCGACGTAGCGCTGGCGGTAGCGGAGTTCGACGTCGGCGAGGCCGTGATACTTCTCGGGCAGAGCGAGCATCGCCTTTGCGAGGAAGGTCAGCGTTTCGTCGTGGTTGGTCAGTTCGCCGGTGCGGGTGCGGAAGAGGTAGCCGGTGACGCCGATGTGGTCGCCCATGTC
>Ga0302326_10033166_pt1 | contig 10267 bp, 10 predicted proteins | sample Palsa_T0_3_FD_202264 | JGI IMG/M metagenome (GOLD analysis project Ga0302326, IMG submission 202264) | Peat permafrost microbial communities from Stordalen Mire near Abisko, Sweden - Palsa_T0_3 | ecosystem: Environmental > Terrestrial > Soil > Palsa > Peat permafrost | place: Sweden: Abisko... | reverse complement strand
CAACGCCGCACTGCCCGGCATTCTCGATCCGTGCGACTCGCATGCTCAGCCTCCGGCTCTCAATTGTGATGAAGGGGTCATTCGCCGATGATGCCGCTGGCCCGCAGGTCCGCGAGCCGCTCAGCCGAGAGCCTGAGCACCTCGCCGTAGACCTCGTCGTTGTGCTGGCCCAGGCTGGGTGCGGTCTGCCAGATGTCGCCGCGGTGATTGTGCAGGCGGGGGATGACGCCCTGCATGCGCAGCGGACCGAAGTCGGGGTCCTCGACCGTGACGATGTTGCCGCGCTCCGCGTAGGTCGGGTCCGCCACGATGTCGGCGACGTTCATGATCGGGGCGGCGACGACACCAGCGTGTTCCATTCCCTTCAGGCATTCCTCGGTGGATCGCTGCGCCATCCAGTCGCCCATGCGCTGCTCGAGCTCGGGCCGGTTCGGCCCGACGAGCTCCTCGCTGGCGAAGAGCTCGACCGGCATTCCGACGAGGATGGCGATGTTCTGGATGGATCGCAGCGTCCCGGACGTGACCGTGATCCAGCGTCCCTCGGCCGACTGGAAGGCGTTGACGACCGCTCCCGGCGCGCCGGGGATGCCATTGCCGATCCGCTCGGCGATGACGCCCAGCTGGTCGAAGTGCACAACCTGCCACTCGATCAGGCGGAACAGGGTCTCATCGATCGCCAGGTCGATCCACTCGCCGTCGAACGCGGGGTCGGTGGCCTGCCGGTACACGGCGGCCTGCACCGCGAACGCGCCCATCAGGGCCGTCACAGTGTCGGCGTGGGAGAAGCCGGTGTGCACCGGCGGCCCGTCGGGGAATCCGGTGATATAGACCACGCCGCTGCGAGCTTCGCCGACCTTGCCGTAGCCGGGAGCATTGCGCAGGGTGGTGACCTCGCCGTAGCCCGACACCTGGAGCATGACCAGGCGCGGATTCAGCGCGTGCAGGCTCTCCCAGTTCAGGTTCCAGCCGTCGAGCGTGCCCGGCCGCATGTTGGTGATCACGACGTCGGCCCAGGCGGCGAGCTGACGGGCGATCTCCTGCCCTTCGGGCTTGCGCAGGTCCAGGGTGACCGACCGCTTGTTGCGGCCGAGCACCTTCCACCACAGGTAGGTGCCGTCCTTGGCCATGCCGGTCCGGCGGCCGGAGTCACCCCGGCCCGGATCCTCGACATGGATCACGTCGGCGCCGAGGTCGGCCAGCAGCGTTCCGGCCAGGGGGCCGGCCACGAGCTGGGCGAACTCAACGACTTTGAGACCGCTGAGCGCGGCTTTGGCCTGAGAAGAAGATCCGGGAGGGAACGGGGTGGTCATATGGTCCCGGCCTCGGTCAGTGCGCGGAATTCCTCGTCCGACAGGCCCAGGTAGCCCCGGTAGACATGCTCGTTGTCCTGGCCGAGCGACGGGCCGGTCCGCCAGACCTTGCCGGGATTGAAGGCGAACTTCGGCACGACGTTCTGCATGCGAACCGGTCCGAGATCCGGATCGTCGAGGGTCACGATGTCCTCGCGCTCGGTGTAGGTCAGGTCCTCGACGATGTCGGCCACCGAGTAGATGCGGGAGGCCACGACCTCCAGCGTCTTCATCTCGGCCAGGCACTCCGCCGCCGGCCGCTGCGAGATCCAGGACCGCAGTCCCTCGTCCAGTTCCTGACGGCGGGCGAGCTGGTCCTCGACGGTCGCGTATTTCTCGGCGGGCAGGCCGAGGAGGATAGCGACGTTCTGGACTGAGCGCGGGGTCCCGGAGGTGACGGTGATCCACTGCTCGTCGGCGGTCAGATAGGTGTTGATCACGGCACCGGGCGCGACAGCCAGCTGATTGCCGGCTCGCTGCGGCGGTACCCCGAGCTGGTCGTAGACGATGACCTGCCATTCGATCAGCCGGAAAAGGCTCTCGAAGAGGGCGAGGTCGATCCACTCGCCCTGAAAGCCCGGGTCATTGCGCTTGGTCAGCGCCGCGCTGATCGCGAACGCGCCCATCAGCGCGGTGACCGCGTCGGCGTGCGAGAAACCGGTGTGCACCGGCGGCCCGTCGGGGAATCCGGTGATGTTGACGACGCCGCTCATGGCCTCGCCGACCTTGCCGAAGCCGGGCACGTTGCGCGATGAGGTAGTCGTGCCGTAACCGGAGACCTGCAGCATCACCAGCCGCGGGTTCAGCTCGTGCAGGCTCTCCCAGTCCAGCCCCCACTTCTCCAGCGTGCCGACCCGGAAGTTCGTGATCACGACGTCGGCCCACTGGGCCAGCCTGCGGGCGATGTCCTGCCCGGCCTGACTGCGCAGGTCGAGCGTGACAGCTCGCTTGTTCCGGGCACTGACCTTCCACCAGAGGTACGCGCCGTCCTTGGTCGGACCCATGCGGCGGGACGGGTCCCCGTGCACCGGGTCCTCGACGTGCACCACGTCCGCGCCCTGGTCCGCGAGCAGCGTCCCGGCCAGGGGCCCGGCGATGACGTGGGCGAACTCCACGATCTTCAGGCCGGCGAAGGTGCCCTGCCGCGCTTCGCTGGTCACGCCGTCTTCGCTGGTCACGCCTTCACCACCGAGGCGACTGAGGCGACCGCGGCTGCCCGCTCACGCACCTTGAGCGCCTTGTCGTAGTCGTGGACTAGCAGGACCCGGCCGCCGTCGAGCTGCACGGCCGGATTGCCAGCCGCCAGCGCGGTCTCGTATGCGCTGATGACGAGCTCGGCGTCGTCGATATCGGCCTTGGATGGCCCGAAGATCTCGTTGATGATCTCGACGTGCGGAGGATAGAAAGTGACGCCGGCCGTGAACCCGATCAGCCGGGACTGGCCATAGCGGCGGCGCGTCTCGCTGAGGTCGCGGATGTCCGGGAGGAAGGCGATGTCGGTCGTGAGCCGGCCAAACGCGGAGCCGGCCAGGACGGCCTGGACCTTGGCGGTGATCATGGCCGGGTTCAGCTCTGTGTCCGGGCCGAGCAAGGGGATCGAGCTGTCGACGCTGAGGTCGCCGGCGCCGAACATGATCGCGACGACCTTCTCGGCCGCGGCGATGCTGCGCACTTCAAGCACGGCCTGCGCGGTCTCGACGATTGCGAAGATGTCGGGATCGGCGCCCGCGGCCCGGAAGAGCTCCTGTGCCTCCAGCAGTTCGTCGGCGGTCCGAAGCTTGGGCAGTGCAACGCAGGTGACGCCCGCCTCGGCCAGCGCCTGAATGTCGTCCCGGCCCCAGGGGGTGTCGAGGGCGTTCGGCCGCGAGATCGTGACCCGGCCGCCGAAGTAGCCGGGGTCGCCGAGGACCTGGACGGCGCGGGCTCGGCCCTCTTCCTTGCGCGCTGGCGGCAGGCTGTCTTCGAGGTCGATGAAGATCGCGTCGGCCGGAATGCCGGGGATCTTGCCCCATTTCCTCTCATCCAGCAGCGGTGTCTCGATAATCGACCGAATCCCGAGATAGGCCGGTTGCTGTGGCATGCGGTACTCTCCTCGCGCCTGCGCCCGGGGGACGGGCGTCCGCATAATTTAGTCCTAAGGTACGAACTATACGCCTAGATTATGCCGCTGAGCTAGATCGTCCTCGGCTGCACTTTGCGGGCCGCTCGCTACCAGGGCAGCCGAGTGCTGACGGGCCGTGGCCGCCTCTTACTCGAAGGTCAGGACCAGTCGGCCGCGGACGCCTCCCGCCTCGAGCCGGCGGTGCGCTGCGGCCGCCTCGGCGGCGGGATAGGTGCTGGCGACTCGCAGGGCCAGCACGCCGTCTTCGGCTTGCCGGCGGAGCTGGTCGTGCTTCGCGCTCTCGGCGACGTGCTGGTGGACCCGGATGGAATGCACGGTGATGCCTCGCTCGACAGCACCGTCCCAGCCGCGGACGACAGCCAGCTGGCCCCCGGACCTGATGGCCGGCAGGATGGCCTCATCGAGAAGGGCGCCGTCAGCGACCGCGTCGACGCCGTCCGGGCGCAGCTCCAGGATCCGGTCGGCGACGTCCTTGCCGCGGCGGACCAGATGATGCGCGCCGAAGCTGCGCACCAGTTCCTCGTCCTGCTCGGATGAGTCGGCGATGACCTCGAGGCCGTCCGCGCGCGCCAGCGCGATCAGGTAACCGCCGTAAGCGCCGGCCGCTCCGGTGACGGCGAGCACCTTGCCGGACTTGAGGTCCAGACGGTCGAGAGTCGCCCTGGCGGTGAGGCCGTTCATGGGCAGGGTTGAGGCTTCTGCATAGCTCGTTCCGGCGGGCATCCGGGCAACCCACTCGGCCGGGACGATGAGCTGGTCAGCATAAGCGCCGCCCTCGGGCCGCTGCGGGATGACCACGGCCATCACGTCCTGGCCGGGCTGCCAGCTGGTGACATCGGGGCCGATGACATCGATCACTCCGGCCGCGTCCATGCCCGGGATGTACGGCGGCTCAAGGCCGGCCAGCCGGTCACTCCGGTATCCCGCGCGCAGCAGCGTGTCGGTGGGACTGACGGCCGCCGCCCGGACCCGGATTCGCACCTGCCCCGGCCCCGGTTCCCGGTCCGGCAGGGTGAGCTCCTGCAGGACTTCCGGCCCCCCGAACTCCATCAGGCCGATCGCCTTCACCAGTGAGCTCCTTCCAGCCAAGCAGATCTAGGGCGTCGGATGATTATAATTGTTAGTGTGATTTATTGAAACATCCGGACGTCCGGGCAGCCCTGCTCGCACCGACTTCGAAGGGGATCCATGACCCAGGAGACTGAGATTGCCGCTGAGGGACGCCGGCGGCGCGAGCTTGCGCAGGGACCCCGGGCGGCCGACCTGCAGGCACTGATCGGCAGTGTTGACCCGGAGCTTCCTGACCTGATCGACGAGGTGGTCTTCGGCCGGCTATGGAACCGGCCATCGCTCTCGCAAGAGGAGCAGATGCTGATCGCCATCACGGCGCTGGTCATGCTGGACAACCAGACTCAGCTGCGCAACTACTTCTTCGGCGCGCTGCAGGACAACATCTCGGTCCACAAGCTCCGCGACCTCTGCATCATGACCGCGGTGTACGGCGGCGTCCCGGTCCTCATCAACTCCCGCATGCTGCTGGCTGAGGTGGTGGCGTCGCTGCGCAAGCAGGGCAAGCCGATCCCGGGCGAGGACTAGCCTCGGCCAGCTCCGTGAGCTCCCGGCCGGCCGCGCGCACCGGCAGGATGCGCGCGCCGGCCGTTAGCTCTGCTCTGCCGGCGTATAGCGCGGCAGGCGCTTCTCGCGGAACGCTGCCAGCGCTTCCTTCGCGTCCGGATGATCGGCCATGTCGCCGGTGTAACCCTGCTCGGCCTCGTAACCGGACTTCAGATCCATGGCCTCGATCTGATTCAGCGCCCGCTTGCCGATCCGGCTGGCCGTCGGACTGTGCCGGGCGATCCGGGCGGCCAGCGCCCGCGCTGCCACCGGGAGCTCGGCGGCCGGGACGGCCGAGGCAGCACCTCCTGCCCGCGCCAGCTCAGCGCCGGTGACCGGGTCGGCCGTCAGGAACATCTTCCGTACCAGTTGCTGCGGCACCAGCCGGGCCAGGTGCCGCGCCCCGCCCATCGCCCCGACCGACAGCTCCGGAAGGCCGAAGACCGCGTCCTCGGCCGCGACGATGAGATCCGCCGAGGCGGCGATGGCCAGGCCGGTGCCGAGCGCCGACCCGTGCACCGCCGCCACCACGGGCAGCGGGCAGTCATGAATCGCCCAGAAAGCCTCACGCACGCCCTGCATCCGCTGCGGTGCATTAGAAGACGTCATCGTCTCGAAATCGCCGATGTCGTTCCCGCCGCAGAAATGCCGTCCGGCCGCGTCGAGCACGACCACCCGGCCGTCAGGGAATGCCTCGCGAAGGCCGTTGAAGGTGTCCCTGATCTCGCCGTACATCGCAAGGTCGACCGCGTTAACCGGCGGGCGGTCGAGCGTGACGATGACCAGGGACCCCTCAGCGGCTACTCGTACCGAGCCCACCTTCAGTCGGGGAGCTTGATCTTGTAGAGCTCGGCTGCGTTGTCCTGGAGCACGCGCTGCTGCTCCTCGCGGGACAGGCCGCTCAGCACCCGGGCGAAGTGCTCCCGCGGGGTCGGGTACAGGCATGTCGGGTGCGGGATGTCGGTCTCGACCAGCACGTTGTTCACGCCGATGTCGGGGATCAGCTTGATGGCGCCGCTCTGCTCGAACCAGAACATCACGTACAGGTGGTCGCGGAAGTACTCGGCCGGCCGGCGCTTGGTCAGGGCCAGTTCCTCCTTCTCCGTCACCATCTCGTCGAACTGGTACTCCATTGCCTCGAGGATGAACGGAACCCAGCCGATGCCGCTCTCTGCCGAGACGATCTTCAGGTTCGGGTACTTGTCGAAGATGTTGCTCATGCAGAGGTTCACGATGATGCGGACGTTGCTCATATACATCTGGGTCGAGAAGACCGCGAGCTTGCGCTGCCGGCCGTACAGGTTCCAGACCGGCGGAGCGACCGGCGGGATCTCGCCCGCTACGACCTTGCGGGTCGGAACCCCAGACCGGAGAGCTTCCATCTCCTCGCGCCGGTTGCCGCCGCCGATGTGGAAGTTGGCGACCGTGCCCGACTGGTTGAACGTGTCCCACATCGGGTCGAAGTACGACTCGTGCAGCTCGGGCAGGCCGAGCATCTCGGGCTTGTCCGACAGGGTGAAGCCGCGGATGCCCTTGTCGATCAGCCGCGACATCTCCTTGACGGTCAGGTCCATGTCCCAGATCGGGAGCAGGGCCTGCGGGAACAGCCGCTCGCCGGACTCGTGCTGGACGTCGGCGAGGAAGTCGTTGTAGATCTTCAGGACCGCCGTGCGCTCCTCGTCGTCCTCGATGGCGAAGATGTGATTGGACGCGAAGCCGACGCCGTTCGGGTAGAGGATCTGGCCCCAGATGCCCATCTTGTCGATCAGCTCAACCCGCTCGCGAGCCGACCAGGCGGACACGTCGACCAGGTCGAAGGGCTGCACCACGTGCGAGCCGAGGATCTTTTCCCCGCCCGTCGAGATGGTGTTGCCGCCGGTGCTGGCCCAGAGCTTGTCGTGCAGGTACCAGGCGGTTATGCCGTCGACGGTCTTCTGCACCGGGATCCGGTCGCGCATCGAGGCGGGCGCCCTGGAGATCCACAAGTTGGCCGGCTCGGTGATGTGAGCATCGCAGTCAATGATGCGGATGCCCGCCAGCGTTTCTTCGGTCTCGGGAACGTTGATATCGACAGCTGTCACGGGGTCCTCCTTGGAGAGCACGTACGTAATTCGACACTATCATGCGCATTGTTAGAGGGGATCGGTCAATTTGCCGCGATGCCCGATTCAGTAGCGTTACTGCTGGTCAGGACCGACGCGTACAGGTCGTCTGGGCGGCCGAAGTACACGGCAGTGACCAGAGCACGCTTGTAGAACAGCTGAACCGGGTGCTCCCAGGCGAAGCCGATGCCGCCGTGGATCTCGATCGCCGATCGCGCCACCGACACGAATGCCTCGGACGCCAGTGCCTTCGCCTGCGCCGCGAGCCGGGCGGCGTGAGGGCCGGGCTCTCCGGCGGCCGCAGTCGCGAGCGCTACCAGCGCCTCGGCCTCAGTGGTGTCGATGTGCATCGTGGCGCACGTGTGCTTGACGGCCTGGAACGTGGCGATCGCCACGCCGAACTGGGTCCGCTGCCCGGCGTACTCGACCGTCAGCTCGACGCAGTGCCGGGCGCCCGCCACCTGCTCGGCCGCGATCGCGGCCCGGCCGAACGCGACGTACCGGCTCAGCGCAGCCTCGGCCTCGTCGCCTCGGGCCAGCTCGGCGCCAGCGGACAGGACGTCCGGGCTGATCCGCCCCAGCGGCCGGGTCGGGTCCATCCCGCCCAGCACCTCGACGGAGTCCGGCCCGATTTCCGCCCACACCAGGCGCAGGTCGCCAGAAGAACAATCAAAGCCCACAACATGAGAGACCGGGAACGCGCCAAGCACAGTCTCGCTGACCTGCGGGCACCGCGGCGTCGTCCAGACCGGAGTGGTCGCCGTCGCCGCGCCGGACGCCAGGGCGGTAAGCGCATCATCGCGCTCCTCACCTGGCGGCGCGGCGACGACCGCGGTCGTGGCCAGCAGTTGCGCGATGATCTCTCCGCCGAGCAGGGCCCGGCCGGACTCAGCGGCGACCGCCACCGCGTCGGTCGCTGATCCCCCGGCCCCGCCGAGCTCGGCGGGCACGAGCAGCCCGGCCGGCTCGAAGGCCGCGGCGAACGCGCGGGTCCGGCCGGGATCGGTTAGCGCCGCGGTGACCGGAGCGCGTTCGGCGAGGTAGTCCCTCAGTACCGCCCGAAGCGAGTCCTGCTCAGTCGGCCCGGCCATCAGGTTGCCACTGAACATTGCCATATATACATGAATCATTATCATAGTCTCGTGATCGACGATTCGTCAGCCCTCGCGCCTGCGGCCAGTTGGCCGGACATCGAAGCCGCCATCGAGCTGGCACTGACTACTGCCCCGGCCGAGCCAGTGGCGGCGACCGAGGGCGAGTGGTTCGACTACTCAGTCCGGATGCAGCGGCACCTCAACGACCACGGCCTGGTCGGGCTGGAGTGGCCGGCCGAATATGGCGGTCGCGGGCTGGACCCGGGGGCGGCTGCCAGGGTCATGCGAAGGCTCTCGGTCGCCGGCGTGCCGGAGCTGGCCAACTACGTCGGGATCGACGTGCTGGCGCCGGTGCTCATCGAGCTCATGGACAGCGTCCGCCTGGCCCGGTGGCTGCCCGCGATGGCGGCCGCGACCGAGGTCTGGTGCCAGCTCTTCAGCGAGCCTGAGGCTGGCTCGGACCTGGCCAGCCTGCGGACGCGGGCCGAGCCGGACGGCGACGGCTGGCGGGTGTCCGGGCAGAAGGTCTGGAGCACCTGGGCTCACTACGCCACCTGGGGCGTGCTGCTTGCTCGTACCGGCACGACGGAGAGCCGGCATCGCGGCATCACGGCATTCGTGGTGGACATGAGTACGCCGGGCATCGAGGTGCGGCCGCTTCGGACCATGACCGGGGCGGCGCACTTCGCCGAGGTGTTCCTGGATGATGTCCGCTTGCCTGCCGACGCGGTCATCGGCGAAGTCGGCCGGGGCTGGGCCGTCACCATGCAGTTCCTCGACCACGAGCGAGGTTCCTACCCGGCCAGCCGGGCTGGCTTGCTGCGGCGCGCCTACACGCAACTGCGGGACCGGCTCCCGGCCGGCCTGGCGCCGGAAGCGGCGGCCCGACTCGGCCGGATCGAGGTGCGGCTCGACGCACTCGACGCGCTGGCCAGCACCCTGATCGGGCGGCTAGCCGCCGGGGAACCTCTCGGACCGGACGCGGCCGTCAGCAAGGTCCTCCTGTCGAGAACCGAGCAGCTGCTCTACAACGAGATCTTCGCCCGCTCCGGGGACGACGGCCTGTTCTGGGCAGGCGAGTCCGTCCCGCGGGACATCCAGGAGTACCTGTATTCGATCGCGGCGACCATCTACGGCGGCGCGCGCAACATCCAGCTCAACATCATCGCTGAGCGCGGGCTCGGACTACCCCGATGACCGCGGCCGGGGGCGAACTCGACCCTGACCCGCGGGTTGAGCCCAGGGTGGAGAAGCTCTCCGAGCGCATTGCCGCCCAGATCATCGGCGACATCAGAACCTCAGGCGTGGATGGGGTATCCGGGCTCAAGCTGCCGGGCGAGGCCGAGATGTCCGCGCGGTACGGGGTCGGCCGGGGCACGCTGCGGGAAGCGCTGCGGATGCTGGAAGTGCAGGGACTGATCACGATCAAGTCTGGCCCCGGCGGCGGGCCGGTTGTGGTCGGCCGCAGCCCGCGACGTCTCGGCGCTACCGCGGCCATGCACCTGCAGATCGACGGCGTCCCGCTCGGCATGGTCGCCGACGCCCGGCTCAGGTTCGAGCCGTTCTTCGCCCGGCAGGCGGCCGCGCACGCGAGCTCGGAGGAACTGCAGCAGCTGATGGCGCTGGCCGACGAGGCCAGCTTCCCCGGCAAGAACGAGACCCAGGATCTGCAGCGGGCCAGTGCCTTCCACGCGGCCGTCATGGAGTGCGCGGGCAACCCGGTGCTGGCGCTGCTTGGCATGTGCCTGCGGGAGATCTGGTCCGGCAGCTTCCGTGGCCTGCTCTATCCGCAGTGGGAACAGTCCAGGATCCGCGGCGAGCATCTCGCCATTGCCCTGGCGATTGAGGATGGCGACGGTGACCGGGCGGAACGACTGATGCAAGCGCACATGGAGGACTTCGTCGACTTCGCGCACCAGCGATTCCAGAGTGCCCTCGACGAGGTCGTCGAATGGCGCTGACACCCGAGCCCGTCACGGCCAGCGG
>Ga0302326_10033165_pt1 | contig 10267 bp, 9 predicted proteins | sample Palsa_T0_3_FD_202264 | JGI IMG/M metagenome (GOLD analysis project Ga0302326, IMG submission 202264) | Peat permafrost microbial communities from Stordalen Mire near Abisko, Sweden - Palsa_T0_3 | ecosystem: Environmental > Terrestrial > Soil > Palsa > Peat permafrost | place: Sweden: Abisko... | reverse complement strand
ACCGTGTAGGTGCAGTTATCACAGTAAGTAACGCGGTAAGTAACGGCCCCCATTTTTGGAACCCTGCTCAGAAGCACTGGCAAGGGCAAAGTGTCGATTCACTAGGGATTTGCCGGAAGCAAGCGTAAACGTGCGCGCAATCGGAGCGAGAGCGTCATGCAAGTGCGCTACCAGCTGCGCTAACGGCCCTTCCCTCCCTGACCCTACCACCAGGACAAATCCCGGCCGTCACGTCGGGCGAGCACACGGCCCGGGCAGTATCTACGATGCAGTGCGGTGACAAACGCACGGACGAGCCCCGGCACGGAAATGGACGCCCATCTGCGACGCATCGCCGAAGACGGGTACACCATCCTGCCCAATGCCATCGAGCCGGAGTTTGTCGATGAGATCGACGAGGCATTGATCGAGCTCGAACATGCCCTGGGGGTCGGACCCTCGGACAACCTCTTCGAAGGCCTGCACACCACCCGCGTGTACAACCTCCTCGTCCACGGCTCCACGTTCGAGAAAATCCCTGTGCATCCCAACGTCCTGCCTGTCGTCGAAGGGGTATTGGACTCCGGCGCCCTGATCTCCTCGCTGTCATCCATCGCCATCGGCCCGGATGAGCAGCCGCAGCCGGTTCACGCCGATGACCAAGTGATCCCGCTCGTGCGGCCGCACATACCGATCATCTGCAACACCATGTGGGCCATCACCGACTTCACCGAGGAGAACGGCGCAACGCGATTGATCCCGGGCAGCCATCTGCGTGACGAAGCCCCCAACCCGCTGGAACGCTACGACACGATCCCGGCCGAGATGGAGAAGGGCAGCGTCCTGGTCTGGGTGGGGAGCCTCTGGCACGGTGGTGGGGCAAACGTGACGGATACGCGACGGGTCGGCATTGCGATGAACTACTGCGCCGGCTACATCCGCCAGCAGGAGAACCAGCAATTGGGAATCCCCCGAGAGACAGTCAAGCGGTTCCCGCGCCGCCTGCAGGAGCTCGTCGGCTACTCGGTTTACAACGGCCTCATCGGTCACATCGACAAGCAACATCCCGCGAAATACGTGCTGGCCGAAGATGAGGGTGTCGACATGGTGTGGGACCTCCTCAAGGCCTGAGCTGCCTCAGGACACGGCGAGTACTGCCGGCGCCACCGGCCACACGAAATCGCGCCGGTCCATGGGGGCCATCCCTTGACCCAACCGCCACTCGTCGTGCCCTTCGGCCCATTCTCGGTGCCAGCCGATCTCCGATTCGTGCAGTGCGGCAGGTTCGGCCTGATCCAATTCGTCGAAACGAGAAGCCTGCGCGTAGACCACCCTGGCCGACGCCACGGCGTCGGCGACGGCGTCATGCGCATGCTCGATCTCGACCCCGTAGTGCGCGCAGAGTGCGCCCAGGGTGCGGCTGCCCTCGCGGTATCGATCGAGGTGTCGGTCCAGGACGACGGCGTCGAGCACGGGACCATCCCAGCCTCGTTCGAACAGCCCCAACCCCGACAGGCGGCGGGACTGGGCGTCGAGAATGGTCAGGTCGAAGTCAAGTTTCATACCGACGAGCGGCACTCTCTCCCGGCTGGCACAGATCACGGCCCGCGTAACGATTTCGATCGCATCGCGCAGCGGCATGCCTTCGGCCCGTGCTCGCTCCGTGGAGATCCCGTGCACCTCCGTGGCACCTGCCGGTATGTCTCGCCCGGGATCAACGAGGCCCGATGAGGTCGAAACCAATTCTCCAGCCACGACGGTCACCAACGCGAACGAGACCGGTACATCATTGAAACGGTCGACGCCCGTCGTCTCGAAATCAAATCCCAACACTTCGCTCGTCGCCCAGTTGCCCATGCCGACGAGCCTGTCATGAGGGTGTGACACAGTCGCGGACCCCCGGCGGCTCGGAGGTGGTGTCCGGTCAACCTCCGCCGGTGCGCACGATGGCGAAGCTAGACGACTTGGTCCTCAGAGAGCGTGAGCGGGATGTGCCATATGAGGCGTGTCCCTCCTTCGCGCGATGTCCCGAGTTCGAGACTGCCTCCGAGACGCTCGGCCCGGGTGCGCATGTTGCGCAGCCCGCGCCCGTCTGCGCCGGCGCCGCCCATGCCCCGTCCATCGTCGACCACAACCAGGCGCAGGTCGTCGCCCGCGGCAACGGTCACGGCAACATGGGAGGCGGCCGCATGCCGACCCACATTGGTCAGGGCTTCGCGCAGGGTCGCCAATGCGTGATCGGCGATCGAACCTGAGACGGCGGCATCGACCAGACCGGTGAACGTCACGTGCGGAACCGCGCCGATCACCGGCGTCAACTCGTGCAGGAGGTCAAAGACCATCCGACGGAAGCCATCTTGATTGATCGTCATCTCGAGGTTGAAGATCGCAGTGCGGAGGTGACGAATGGTCTCGTCGAGCTTGTTGATCGCATCGCCGATCCGTCCGGCCACCTCGGGCCGGTCGACCAGGCGAGCGGTCCCCTGCAGTGACAGCCCGACCGCGAACAGTCGCTGGATCACGGTGTCGTGGAGATCCCGAGCGATCCTGTCCCGGTCCTCCGTCAAGGTGTGGTCGCGGGCCACGCCGTGGAGCCGGGCATTCTCGATGGCGATGCCGGCGGCCATCGCCAAGGTCACCGCCGTGGCTTCGTCCTCCTCGGTGAACTCCGCCGACCCCAGCTTCTCCGTGAGATAGAGGTTTCCGAACACCTCGCCGCGCACCCGGACCGGGACGCCCAGAAAGGACGTCATGGGCGGATGGCCGGGCGGGAAGCCGTAGCTGTCCGGGCTCTGCGAGAGATTGGTCAGCCGGAGGGGCTTTGCCTCGATGATCAACGTGCCCAGGACACCACGCCCGCGGGGGCGGGGCCCGATGGCGAACTCCTCGTCCGGCTCGAGCCCGACGGTGAGGAATTGGTCGAGCGTCGTGCCGTTCTCGCTGAGGACGCCGAGAGCCCCATACCGGGCGTCAACCATCGAACACGCCTCTCCCACGAGGTGGCGGAGCACGACCGGGAGACTCAGCTCTCCCTCCATCATGAGCATCGCCTGGACGAGTCTTCGGAGCTTGACCGGGTCGTCGATCCTGTCGAGTGGGGGCACGGTCCCTACCGTAGTGGTCGGGTGCATCACGGCAAAGGGGCCACCAGGCCTGACGAATGAGGGCGTCGATGCCGTCGGGCCTGCGCCGTGGCAAGATTGTCGTAATGACAATCCGCATATTCGTCCTCGACGACCATGAGTTGGTGAGGACCGGTCTGCAGACGCTGCTCGAATGCGAGGACGACATGGATGTCGTCGGTCAGGCCGCTACCGCTCAACTGGGATTGCAGCAAATAGGCGAGCTGCAGCCCGATGTGGCGATTCTCGACGTTCGGCTCCCCGACGGCAGTGGTATCGAGGTGTGCCGTGAGATCCGGTCGGCGTACCCGGACATCGCCTGTCTGATGCTTACGTCGTATGCCGACGACGAGGCCCTCTTTTCCGCCATCATGGCGGGCGCGGCCGGCTACGTCCTCAAGGAGATCGGCGGCAGCGATCTCATCGGAGACATCCGCCGGGTCAGCCAGGGCGCCTCACTCATCGACGCCTCCCTCTCCAAGGACATCTTCGACCGGCTTCGCCAGAGCCAGAAGACTGAGGCACGACTGTCCAGCCTCTCGCCCCAGGAGCGCCGTGTCCTCGACCTGATCGCCCAGGGTCGTTCCAACCGCCAGATCGCCGAGGAGATCTTCCTGGCCGAAAAGACGGTCAAGAACTACGTGTCGAGCCTGCTCTCCAAGCTCGGCATGCAGCGCCGGACCGAGGCGGGCGTCTATGCCGCGATCCTGGCGGAGCGCAGGGCCGCCAATCCCAACAAGACGCTCTCCCAGGACACCTGACCGGCAAGCCCGCCCGCAGAACGGGTGGGGCGCACGAGGGACCCGTCCAGGGACCCGGACGGGACGTAAGCCCTAAAGGGGATCGATCTCGACGCCGCGTCGCCGAAGTATCTCCTCGAGGCGCCGGCGCTCTGAAATCGGGTTGACGAAGCGAGCTGGATCGTGATCGACGTCCATAGCCGCGCAGAGCGAGAGCAAGATGCGGTCATGATCGAGTTCGCGGGCCAGGTCCTCCGCCACGACGTGCTTGTGCATCGCCGCACGGCGATGAAGTCGCAGCCGACACTGTTGCAGGTCGGCCACGAGTTCCTCTTTCGAGGACGGCAGCTCATCGGGGTCCGTGCTGAGGTAAAGGTCGCTCAGAAGCTCGCTGTACATCGACACACCTAAGATTTACCTAGACGGTGCTGAGCCAGATAGGGCCGAAATCCCCAACTTGGCGAAATTTCATCAAAATAGTCGGATCACGGGCCCAAGGCAGGTCACCCCCGCTTTGGCCATAATCCCAGCTCCGACAGAGGAAACCGGGCGTTCGGGCTGGAACCGCTACGCGGCGTGCCCGGCTCTCGCCAGGACCTCTTCGGCCGATTCGGAATTGCGAGCGGTCACGGTTCCGAGCGTTGTGGAGACCCGCACGGCCCCCGCGGTGACCGCGATCGGATTGTCCAGGACCTCTCGGACGCGCTGCATGAGCGGATCGACGTACTTCTCGTTCTCGATCGTCATGACGGCCACCAGTTCGCTCTCCCCCACCCGACTGACCGTGTCTTCGCTGCGCAGCATCGATGTCAGGCGGCGGGTCATGCCGAGGAGCACCTCGTTGCCGGACGTGTATCCGAACTGGTCGTTGATGTCCTTCAAGTTGTCGAGGTCGATGTGCGAGACGATGACGCACCCGCCATGGCGTCGACGGCGCGTCAATTCCCTCGTCAGCCGATCGAGGAGCAGCATCCGGTTGGCCAGGCCCGTGAGGGGATCGGCCAGGGAAAGCTGCCACAGTTCGTCGTACTTCCCCATGAAACGGGGGCGGCGCGGTGCCTTGTCATCGGCTGGATCCCCGAACGAGATCTCCTCGAACATGGACTCGAGACTTCCGAAGGGCCGGTCCGCCGCTGCCTCGTCGGCGGCGGCGGAAGGGTCACCGGGCTGCTCGAGGACCTTGAGCGCGGCGCTGCTCTCTTTTGTCGCCATTCTGCCTGGCGCTGTGCCTGACTTCGGCACACGTCGTATGCGCATACACACCTTTCGCTACCCAAACCCCCGACCGCTCCATTTTAGCGGCTCCCTTTGACGGAGAGTAGGACCAGAAGTCCCAATTGTCCCGTGGGACCGAGGAGGACGAAACACGACGGCCACGCACAAAGCTCCTGACCGGCGGACAATTCAACAGCAGATGGCCCGAAACAGGGCGGGGTACGTGGATTGGAGGCGGCGCCCGGATTCGAACCGGGGTACGGGGCTTTGCAGGCCCCTGCCTAAACCACTCGGCCACGCCGCCGTGACAGCAGGGCGGTCAGCCTAGTGGGCGGTCCCGTTACCTCCGGAACCGACTCACCAGCCAGAAGACGCCTGCGATGAGGGCCACGACGACGGCAATCTTGACGAAGAAGAAGAAGATGCCGACGATGCTGCTCAGGACCCAAAAAGCAATGATCGCTCCGATGATGCCCACCGCGGTCACGGCGACCGCATGGCGTACCGTCAATGGCTTCTTGCTCTCGCGGGGACTTACCTCTTTGCTCACAGGCCCAATGCTACGTTCCCGCCATGGGTGCAGACAGGTCACTCCGGGAACGGCGGCGCAGCCTGCTGTCCGACCCCGGCCTCCAAGGTGAGCAGTTCTGCCGGGCCTATGCCGCCGAAGCAGACGAATGGCTGTCGGGCGTGGCCGAGCGAGCCGTCGGAGAAACCAACCGCCACCTGGCCCTTCTCGCCGTAGGGGGCTACGGGAGAAGCTCCTTGTGCCCCTACAGCGACCTCGACGTCGTGCTGTTGCACCGGGGCCATCGGGACATCAAGGCCGTGGCCGATGCCATCTGGTACCCGGTCTGGGACGAGGGCGTCCATCTCGACCATTCGGTGCGGCGGCCGGGCGAGGTGCTCTCCGCCGCGGCCGATGATGTGCGGGTTGCCCTCGGCCTCCTCGATGCGCGTCTGGTCTGGGGCGATCCCAAGGTCGCCGATCCGCTGGTGGCCGACGCCCGGACCGCCTGGCGTCAGTCGCTCGGCACCCGCTATCTCCCCGACCTCCAGGCGCAGATGGCGGAACGCCACCGCTCGACGGGGGATGTGGCGTTTCTCCTCGAGCCCGACCTGAAAGAGAGCCATGGCGGGCTGCGCGACGTCAGCGTGCTGCGCGCCATCTCCGCCTACGCCCCCCTGCTGAAGGACTACGCCGATCTGGCGTCGATCGAGCCGGCCACCGACCTGCTCACTCGGGTGCGCGTCGAGCTGCAACGGATTGCCGAACGTGAGCAGAACAGACTGCTCCTCCAGGATCAGGACCAGATAGCCGCCGCTCTCGCCTTTGCCGACGCAGACGACCTCATGGCCGCCGTCTCTGCGGCCGGGCGTCAGATCGCCTGGGTCAGCGACGACGTGTGGCGTCGCCGTCGGCTCTGGGACCCGACGCCGGCACCCCGGCACAAGCGGTTTCGCCGGGAAGACCGGGCCGAGCCCAACGGCGCGGTCGCGGTCGGGTCCGACATGGTGGAAATCGACGGCGAGATCGCCCTCCTCCCGACGGCGGCGGTCTCCGAGGACGCGTCGCTCGCCTTCCGCCTCGCCGCCGCCGCCGCCGAGCGCGACCGGCCCATCGCCAAGGGCTCACTGCACCGTCTGGCCGACCGCATGCCCCCACCGGCCGACCCCTGGCCCCCCGAGGTGCTCGCATCCTTGCTCCGCCTGTTGGCCGCCGGGCGACCGGCCATCGACAAGCTGGAGTCGCTCGACCAACACGGCCTGCTCGTGCGGATGATCCCCGAGTGGGCCGCCGTACGCAACAAGCCCCAGCGCAACGCCTATCACACGTACACCGTCGATCGGCATCTCCTCGAAACGGCCGCCTTGGCGGCGGGGCTCACGGACCGGGTGGAGCGACCCGACCTCCTGCTGATCGGAGCCCTCCTCCATGACATCGGCAAGGGCTTCCCGGGCGACCACACCGCGGTGGGCATCGATGTGATGGGCCGCATCGCCACGCGCATGGGATTCGGGCCGGACGACGTCGAGACCCTGGTGGATCTCGTGCGCCACCATCTCCTCCTCCCCGACACCGCCACCAGGCGCGACCTCGATGACCCGACGACCGTCTCGAAGGTCGCCCGGGCGGCCGGAAACCGGGTGACATTGCATTTGCTCGGCGCACTGACCGAAGCCGACAGCCGCGCCACCGGACCGTCCGCCTGGGGCGCATGGAAGGCCGGCCTGGTGGCCGAGCTCGTACGGCGGGCCGACAGCCAACTGGCCGGTGACGCGCCGACCGGTCCGGCGCCGATCCCGGCGGCGTACCGCGCGCTCATGGAGGAGGTACGGGCCAGCGGTCTGGCCTCGGTCTCACTGGACCCCCCACAAGTGATCGTGGCCGCGCCGGACCGGCCGGGCCTGCTCTCCGCCGTCGCCGGCGCGCTGGCGGTACACGGCATGAACGTGCGTGCCGCCAACGTCAGTGGTGAGGACGGCGTGGCCGTCGAGGTCTTCACGGTGGAGGTCGCCCGCGGCACCTGGCCCGATACGGCGCGGCTCCGACAGGATCTGGTGGCCGTGCTGTCCAACCCGATCGCCATCGCCGAACGGCTTTCCGCCCGGGAGCGGGCGTACCCCGTCCGACGCCGCTCGGCCGCCCACGTGCCGGGCGCCGACGTCCACGTCGACAACGATGCTTCGGAGACGGCGACCGTGCTCGAGGTCAGGGCCCCCGACGAGGTGGGTCTGTTGCATCACGTCACCCGTGTGCTGTTCGAGGCCGAGCTCGATGTGGTCTCGGCCCGCGTCTCCACTCTCGGCGAGCTCGTGGTGGACGCGTTCTACGTCCGCGAGACGAACGGCACGAAGGTGACCGAACCGGGCCGCCTGGCCCAGATCACGTCCGCCATCTGGGCTTCCCTGCCGAACTGAGCGCCAGAGTGCGCTGGTAGCATTCCGTTGCTATGGCGTCGGGCAAGCACTCTCGAAAGAACGAACGCACGGGCGTGCGCCTCTGGTTGATCGCCGGGGCCGTGGCCGCACTGGCCGTTGCCGCCGTGACCTTCGTCCTGGTCCCCCGGAACCATTCGTCGTCTGCGTCGGCCGACACGGCGAAGCCCCCTCCCGCCTTGACCGTCCTTTCCACCGCACCCACGGGCGCCAACGTCGACAGCGGCGCCACCATCTCCGTCCAATTCTCGACCGACCTGGCGCACGGGAGCCCGATGCCGACGCTGTCGCCCCCGGTGGCCGGCCAATGGGCGGTGCTCTCCCCCTCGCTGCTGCAGTACCGGGCGACCGAGCCCCTCGTCCCCGGCTCCGTGGAGACCATCACGGTCCCCGGTGGAGCGGACGGGGTCGTCGGCTCACGCGGTCAGAACCTGGCCGCCCCCTTCACCACCTCGTTCACGGTGGCCCCCGGTTCCACCCTCCGCCTGCAGCAGATGTTGGCTGAGCTGGGCTACCTTCCCCTCAACTTCACTGCAGCCTCACCGCTCACCTCCCCCACGCAGGAAGGCGCGGTGCAGGCCGGCGCGTTCACCTGGCGTTGGGCCGACCAACCGGCCTCCCTGACCTCGTTGTGGACGCCGGGCACCTACAACGTCATCACCAAGGGCGCGGTGATGAACTTCGAAGCGCAGCACGGGCTCAAGACTGACGGGATCGCCGGACCGGAGGTATGGGGTGCCGTGCTCACCGCAGTGGAGAACGGGCAGGGCGACGCGCTGCCCTATGACTATGTCTCCGTGACCAAGACGCTGCCCGAGACGACGACCGTGTACGAGAACGGGACGGCGGTGTACCACACGCTCGCCAACACCGGCGTGGCGGCGGCTCCGACGGCTGACGGGACCTTCCCGGTCTATGCCCGCTACACGGTCACCACCATGAGCGGGACCAACCCGGACGGATCCAAGTACGTGGACCCGGGCATCCGGTGGGTCAGCTACTTCAACGGCGGCGACGCGCTCCACGGTTTTCCACGAGCTTCCTACGGCTTCCCCCAGAGTGTCGGGTGCGTGGAGATGCCGATTGCCAATGCGGCGATCGTGTTCCCCCTCACGCCCTTGGGAACGTTGGTAACCGTCTCCTGACGCTCCCCGAGCAGTTCCGGCTCTTTGCCCAGGGAGCGGCTCGGGACGGTGCCGTGACCTACGACGCCATCTGCCGCGGGGTGGCCGACGATGCCGAGATCCTGGCGCTTCTCGGCGAGGCGCCCGTGGCGCAACGCCGGCCGAACCTGCTCCTGGCCGCCGTCCACTTCCTCCTGCTGGCCGGCGTACCCCATCGCCTGGCGTCGCACTACGACACGGTGCGGTCGATCGAGGGCGATGACGCGGTGGGGGCGGACTCCCCCGGCGACGACGTGGCAAGCGACTTCAAGGACTTCTGCCATGAGCACCACGCCGAGCTCCTCGAGCTCATCTCCGTCCGCAGCACGCAGACCAACGAGGTCGGACGATGCGCCGCCCTGCTCCCCGCGCTCAACCACATCGCGGCCGGGTACCCCCCCGGCCAGCCGCTGTCGCTGCTCGACCTCGGAACCTCGGCCGGCCTCAACCTGCTCTTCGACTCCTACGGATACACCTACCGAGGGCGGTCAGATGGGCGCGTGGTCCACGCCGGCCCGCACGGTGCGGACGTCCACCTCGACTGCACCGTGCGCGGCGAGCTCGACGACCTCCCGGCGCTGGACCTTCCGCCGATCGCCACGCGCACGGGGATCGATGCCGCTCCGATCGACCCGATGTCCGACGACGGCGCCCGCTGGTTGTTGGCCTGCCTGTGGCCGGACAACCTGCGGCGCTTCGCCCGGCTCCGCGGCGCCCTGCACGTGGCCCGAACCACGGCGCATCCCCCCGCCGTCCACCGGGGCGACATCATCGACGACCTGCCGGAAGTGGTCGCCGGGATCGAGGCGAACGGCCCGCTGATCGTCTTCCATTCCTGGGTGGCGGCCTACCTCAGCCCGCAGCAACAGGGACAGCTGGTCGAGACCGTGCGCGCCCTGTCGAGGTCGCGGCCGCTGCACTACCTCTACGCCGAGTCACCGGTGGAAACCCCCGGGCTTCCGACGCCGCCGGCTCCCGGGTCCGGCCCCACGGCGAACCTGGCCACCGCGTTGGTGCATCTACCGGCCGACGGCACACCCCCGGTCCGCCTGGCCAACATGCACCCGCACGGGAACTGGCTGCACTGGTGGGTTACTCCGCCGGGCCC
>Ga0302326_10033164_pt1 | contig 10267 bp, 13 predicted proteins | sample Palsa_T0_3_FD_202264 | JGI IMG/M metagenome (GOLD analysis project Ga0302326, IMG submission 202264) | Peat permafrost microbial communities from Stordalen Mire near Abisko, Sweden - Palsa_T0_3 | ecosystem: Environmental > Terrestrial > Soil > Palsa > Peat permafrost | place: Sweden: Abisko... | reverse complement strand
ATTCTCGAAATGGCCGGCTGAATTGATTTCACTAAGTTTCCAATTGGGAGGTCCGGCACGATCAACGAATAACGAGATTCTCGACGTGCTTCGATGTACCGCGGAAAAACGCATCTGATCTTTTCTGAAATTCTGTTGCACTGCTTAGCTCGCGTGAAAACCTGTGAGCAGTTCTGCCATGGTCACAATTTCGCCCTGCACCCCAAGTTCACCCGAGAATTCTCGTTTGTGGCCCTGTTCGGACAATTCTCTTGATTCCACGAGAATACGCTCTTCGGGTCGAGTCATTCCATTGTACTTTGGTATCGGTTTCGCAATGTCCAGACCCGTGTATCTCGCGCTGACACAATCACTTTCACCTCCTCGGCCCTGAGTCGGAGCACTCCTGCGACATCCGCATAGCGCGCTTCATCATCACTGGCGTTTGGCATGTAAAGCCCAGGCTCCAACTGCTACCAAGGTATCGATCGATACCTTCGTCCAATGGATTCAACGCCGCAGTTCTGGCTGAATCACAGCTGTGCATCAACATGCATGCGGCAAGTCGCGTTGCAACATCGGCCTTGCTACAAATGGGGCCCAGGCTGATTATTTCGAATTCGGTCTGCCTGCGTGATTCGGGCAGACTATTCCGCGACGGAGGGGGAGCAATGTCCGCTGACCTCAATCAGAGCCGTCGCCGTTTCCTCGGTGTTGCGGCAATAACAGTCGCTGCCACCCAGTTCAACATGCTCGCTCGTGCGAAGTCACCATCGGCCGCAACGCAATTTCCTGTGGAAGGCGACCTGCCCTCTCTCAAGGGTGCGACCGAGTGGCTCAACTCACAGCCATTAACAGCAGCTGGGCTGCGCGGACAGGTTGTGCTGGTCGACTTCTGGACCTATACCTGCATCAATTGGCGACGTACTCTTCCCTTTGTCCGCGCGTGGGCCGAGAAATACGAGGGTCACGGATTAGTTGTGATCGGAGTGCATACGCCCGAGTTCACGTTCGAACATAATGCCGATAACGTTCGTTGGGCCGTAAAAGACATGAGGATCAACTATCCGATAGCGGTCGACAGCAAGTACGCGATATGGCAGGCATTCAACAATGAGTATTGGCCCGCGCTTTACTTCGTCGATGCCAAGGGCAGCATCCGGCATCACCAGTTCGGGGAAGGCGATTACGATCGGTCAGAGTGGGTCATTCAACAATTGCTGGCCGAGGCCGGATTCGCAGGCTTTGATCACGGCCGCGCTTCGGTCGAAGCCACCGGACTTGAAGTGGCTGCTGATTGGGCCAACCTGAAATCGTCAGAGAGCTATCTTGGCTATGCGCACACGGAGAATCTCGCATCTCCGGGTGGCGCATCACACGACAAGCCTCGCCCTTATACATTCCCTGCACGGTTAAAACTGAACCATTGGGCGCTCGAAGGAAATTGGACCATCGGGAAAGAAGCGATCGTGCTGAACACGCCCAGGGGCCGAATCGCATACGAGTGTCACGCTCGCGATCTTCATCTCGTAATGGGGCCCGGTCGAGGACAGAACGCTGTGCGATTTCGCGTCCTCCTGGAAGGACGGCCTCCAGGCGAGGCGCACGGAACTGACGTGGATGAGGATGGCAATGGCGTGGCCACGCAAGCCAGGCTTTATCAATTGATCCGGCAACGAGAGACGATCGCTGATCGCCAGGTCGAAATCGAATTCCTCGATTCAAACGCTGAAGTGTTTGATTTCACGTTCGGATAATCCATGGGGAGACCATGATTTATTTGATGAAGTACGAATCTACGGCGGAGTTAGATCGATTGCAAGTTACGGGGTCAGATGTCTTGTCTCTCAGAACTGAAGAAAGCCATGGTGAACTCCAACCGATCGCCACGAGTCACTGGTCGAATTGCGACGACGCATCGTGTGATCATCTCGCTGTCACGGGAGAAGGCGAGTTTACTGAGTTCGTGAGGGCCGTGACTGACCTGTTCGGACCAGAGCAGGCGACACAATCCGCGGAAGACTGGTTGAACGAAGTGGCGTCAAAACATAGCCTGCCTGCTCCACAGAGTATCGAGTGGCGGCTTGTCACGCTCGCTGCCTTTGCGCAGCTGACGATTCGGCTGACAGTCGATCTGCAGCGCTGAATTTCGGAGCGCCGCTTTCATTCATACCAAAGTATCGACCATATCAACGGCTAATTGCGTACCGGTCCGGATTTTGATGTGATGGTTTCTTGCACCCGACTCAACGGGAATGCGTAAGAAGGAAGACAAAGGAGCAGGAATGTGAAAATTCCGATGGCGCTGACCTTCCACGACCAACTGGGTGATACAGGCCGCAAGACCGGATTCTGGCTCGAGGACTTCGCAGCTCTCCATTTTGTCTTCAGAGACGGCGGTGCGCAGATAACCCTCGCCTCGCCGAGGGGCGGGCAGCCGCCAATCGATCCACAGAGCGATCTGCAGGAGAATCAAAGAGACGCGATGTCGCGTTTCAAGAAGGATCGAGAGGCACAAGCGGCTCATTCCAAGACCCTCAAACTTGCCGATTTGAAATCTGAAGATTTCTATACCATTTTCTATGTGGGCGGTCATGGTCCTATGTCGGATCTCGTCGATAGTCCAGACTCAATCGCGCCGATCGAGCCCTTCTACAATTCGGGCAAACCCGTTGCAGCTGTTTGCCACTCCCCTGCTGTGTTCCATCGCGTCACCTGCAACGGCGAGCCGCTTGTAAAAGGGCAAACGGGTCACTGGCTTTACCAACGGTAAAGAGCAAGCCGTACAGCTGACCCATGTTGTTCCGTTCCTCGTTGAGGACGAACTCTAGCGTGTTGGTGGACTTTATGAGAAGGCCGCCGATTGGCAAAGCTTTGCGATTACTGACGGTCGTCTGATTGCCGGACAGAATCCAGCATCTTCGACTGCCGCAGCAGGCTCTCTTGAATCTGTTCGCGGAAGTAGCTGCCTAGTTCTCAACACAACAAACGAGTAAGTATGCGCGTCGACGCCCCTTACATCGGTCACGCAAAACCCCGACCGATGACCGCTGCGTTCCAGGATGTGTGTGGAATACGAACTGCTCGATAGAAGGCTCCTCGCGGTCCCTCATACCTAGGTATCGATCGATACTTTCGTCCAATGGATCACCCTCCGGTCTTCTGGCCTAATCACAATGTAGCGCAATCGACTTCCTCGCACGTGGCCAATCAACTTTTCTTCCAGGAGGCAATCTCGTGATCCAAGATGAAATAACTCCGTACATGCGAATGATGCTGTCGCGGTCAAAGCGTAACCTTCTTACCGCAATAAGTGTGGTCGTCTTTGGCCTGATTTATTTCGTATCCTACAGCCACGCTCAGACACAATCGGCAGCCGATGTGAAGTTCCCCTATGCGAGTGGGGCTTCTGTTTTGCTTCTTCCGCAAGATCACACTACACCACGTTGAGAGGAGCCAGATATGACTTTTGCCAGTGAAGAAGTAGCCGTCGCTGTCGCTTCCATCCACGACCACTCGCAACGAAATGAGGATCTTGTATCTGCAGCGAAAGCGGGATCGACCGCCGCGTTCGCCGAGCTCCGGGAGATTTATTCGGTGCGAGTCTATCGACAACTATTTGCAATTACGAAGAACCGCGAAGATGCCGAAGACGCATTGCAAGATGCATTTTTGCGCGCCTTTTTGGCTCTCCACACCTTCGAGGGGAGATCCAGCTTCTATTCGTGGCTCTCACGGATTGCGATCAATTCCGCGCTGATCATTCTACGCAAACGCCGTGCCCGGCCCGAAGTATCCTTCGACCGCTCCAGTGAATTGGAGGAGGAAAGCTCTGCTTTCGAAGTCAAAGATCTTGGTCCGAGTCCTGAACAAATATGTCTACATCGCCAACGGTGCGGTCTAATGCTGAGGGCTATCAGGAGACTTCAACCCCGACTCCGTCAGGTCATTGAGATGCATATGAGACAGGACTGGTCGATCAAAGAGATTGCTCAAGCGCTCGAGATATCTGAAGCTGCCGTCAAATCAAGACTCTTCAGGGCACGAGTGCGGTTGGACGTGGTGCGCTCCTCCAGACTTTTAGGTGCGAAGACGCATCACATGTCCAGTCCGCTCCCACAGCAACGCAGCGCCTAGATCAGAGTTTGGGCGAGCGTTTTGGGAGAAGTCATTCAGGAGAGCAACAAGCGAATCTCCAGGATGGTCAACCATGAGGCGGCTAAGATCGCTGAGCACGTTCCGGAGCTGGGAGATTGACTACTTTCAGGAACGGCTCACATGGTTTGCAAGATATCCTGGGGCCGACTTTGCGCGTCGCTTTCCGCGGTATCAATCCTGGCCTCAAATCGGCGATGTTGGGTCATCACTTCGCAAGTCGTGGGAATCGCTTCTGGAAGACCATCTACGTTTCTGGATTTTTGTCGAAACTAATTGCTCCCGAAGACGGAGAGTCAATCCTGGCTCATGGATGCGGCCTCACGACTGCGGTTGAGAGGCCTGCATCGCGCCCTGATGAGCTGTCGCGGGATGAATTTGTGCATGCGGCCCCGGGTTTGTCCGCAAAGATTGCACGGTAATCTCCGGGGTATGCTGCGTTCCTCGGAAAACCTGCCTTCTCCGCGATTTTCGGCAGAATGTTTGTATCTTGGGGCAGGCAGGACGATCTGCCTGGCGCATCGAAGACGCGGGTTCTGCCCAATCCCAGCGGATTGAATCGTTCCTTTCGCCCGGATCGATTGGTTCGCGCTTACACCGAGCTTCGCATCGCGCTGGACCAAGTGCCCAGGTGACAACCGGACCATCGAATAGTCGACCGAACTGATGTTGCCCGTTCACAAGTAGGAATTCAAGTAATGAATACTGCTGGAAGAATGCGGACTACCCTGCCCGTCCAAAGAATGGCCGATGCCTATACGAAGGTATGGGCCGATACCATCGTCCAATTGATCCAAGCCAGCGTCTCTGGCCTAATCACCCTATCGGCACTGCGGCTGCGGGCGATGACCATGAAAGCCAAGCCAGACCCTGCAGCGCTCTTCACACGCTCCCGTTTCATCGCGTAACTCGTGAGTTCATCCTCTCTGGAGCTCTAACAGAAGAGTCCTTATGAGAGGGTTCGATTCGCATAGTCAACATCAAACCACGCGTTGTCGCAAGCCTGCTCCGGGACTCGCAACGCGTTTTAGGAGAATTCACATGAGCTTGTTTGAACATGCGATTGCGGCAAGCCGCAAGACTGCAAAGAACCATGATCCTTCGCTGGCAAACAAGCCAGCCCCGAAGATTGCAATCCTCACGTGCATGGACCCCCGCGTGAATCAACTGCTTGAATGGCTGGACATCAAACCTGCGGACGCGGATGTGATTCGGAACGTCGGAACTGTAGCATCGGACGACGTTGTTCGGTCTCTCATGTTTTCAATTCACGTCCTGGGCGTGAAGGAGATTATGATCGTCGGGCACACTGGCTGCGGAATGGAGATTTTTTCAGAAGAAGAGTTCGAGAACCACATTCACACACAAACCGGTGTTTGGGCGGTCTCTCCCGATAAGTTCCATTGCTATAAGGACGTGAATCTGACGACGCAAAAGCAGGTGCTGAAACTCAAGTCGCACCCATGGATTCCTTCGGAAGTCGTGATTCGTGGATTTGTTTTTGATTTGGCGACCGGCGAACTAAGGGAAGTAACGCCGAAGGGCGAGAAATAGTCGATTGGATGGACGGATATTCGCCTCATGTCATGCGATGTGCACGGCAGCGATTCCCGTATCGCTGCGGTGCGCATCGCCACATTGGGGAGGATCGTCAACCACGCAAAGCAGTCTGTCCTGTTTTGTTCAGTGCCTGAGGCCAATCCGAGCTCCGAACAATTCGGCCGACCCGGTGGCCAAGAGAACTGCGACTATCGGGGCGGATGAGGTTGAACTCTCAATAGTGCTGAGGAGTCAGTATGATCGAATCTTCTGATTTCCGGAATGTGAGAATGCAGCTCAACAACGGAAGCGGTCGTTTGCCTGCACTCGGCTTTGGTACCCTGATTCCAGATGCATCCGTAACGATCACAGCGACCAAAGCCGCACTGGACGCTGGATTTCGACACTTCGATTGCGCGGAACGATACCAGAACGAACGCGAAGTAGGTGAGGCGTTACAGGAAGGCCTTGCTACGCGAGGGATAGCGCGCGAGGACATCTTCGTCACTACAAAGGTGTGGAACACCAATCATCGGCCAGAGCGTGTGGAACGTGCGTTCGATACGAGTCTGGACAGACTCCGGGTCGACTACCTCGATCTCTATCTCATTCATACTCCATTTGCGTTCCAACCCGGAGACGTGCATGATCCGCGGGATCAGAACGGCAACGTCATTCGCGACCACGGCGTGACTTTGCTCGATACCTGGAGGGCGATGGAGAGTCTCGTTGACCGGGGCAAATGCCGGGCCATAGGATTGTCAGACATCACGCTGGCCGGACTGTTGCCCATCTACGAAGCGGCGAGAATCAAGCCAGCCGTGGTCCAGATCGAGTCGCACCCACATCTTCCAGAAACAGAATTTCTAGAATTCTGCAAGGAGAAGGATATTGTGTTTTTGGCCTTCGCGCCTTTGGGTCATGGACTGAGGCCTGGGCTGCTCGAGGATCCCGAGATCCTGGCAATCGCCGCACAAGTTGGAAGAACCCCGGCACAGGTGCTGCTTGCATGGGCAGTGCAGCGCGGTACGGCTTTGCTTACCACACCCAAGACTGCGGGCCAGGCAAGAGAGAGTTTCAACATCTCCGCGCTTCCGGAAGACGCATTTGAGAGTATCAATCGCATTCAGACCAGACAGAGACTCAATGACGTTGTGAATACCGGGATCCCGGGCTTCATTCGACGAGTTGCATCAACATAAAAGCTACAACAACACCTGGAGCGGCCTATGCAAGAGGAACAAATACGTCAAGCCCTGAACGCGCATTGGCAGGCGTCGGCAGCCGGTGACGCAGATGCGGAACACGACATTTACGATGATGATGCCATCTGTGATTATCCGCAGTCAGGGGAACGAATCCTCGGGCGAAGCAATTTGCAGGCCTTGCGAAGTCATCATCCCGGCAAGCCGTCAGGCTTCAACGTCAGGCGAATTCTCGGAGAAGCTGATCTGTGGATCACGGAATACACGATCGACTACCAGGGGCGACCTGCATACACGGTGAGCATCATGGAGTTCCGCAACGGTAAGGTCGTGCATGAGACGCAATATTTTGCGGATCCCTTCGAGGCGCCGGCCTGGCGAAGCCAATGGGTTCAGCGGATCGCGTGATGCCGCATTGAGACGGTGTTGAAAGCGGTCTGCGACATCGCTAGTTCTGCAGCTTGGGTTGTTGGTCGATAGCCGGCTTTTGTCAAGAATCCTAGCCGCCGACGCGCCCGATAAAGCCTTGACTTGACGGCAGCCTCAGAGATATTGATCTTTTCGGCGACCTCTTGTACCGAGCAGTCCTCTGTTATGTACACCTCGATAGCCACCCGCAAGTTTTCGGGAAGCCTGCGTATCGCCTGCATGAGCTTTGTACGTCTCTGATACTTTGAGCAGGTTTGCTCTGGATCAGGAGCCGAATCCCGGAACTCCACTGCGGGGCTTTCTTCGTCCCATTGGCGCTCCGGGTTGAGGGAGATTTCGGATCGGGAGCGACGCTTGCGAAGGATGCCCAATGCAGAGTTAATCGCGATTTGAGTGAGCCATGAATAGAAGCTTGCCCGACCTTCAAAACTCTCAAATGCCAGGAACGCTCGAAGGAACGAGTCCTGCGTTGCGTCCTCAGCATCTTGAGCGTTCCTGGTAATTTTGAACACAGTTTTGTAGACGCGCCGCGAGTAAAGGTTCCATAGTTCGTTGAATGCTATTCCGCAACCCGATCGAGCCGCAAGTACCAAGTGTTGATCACCCTGCGCGGAAGCGTAACCGGAAGCATCTGGTAGCGAACGGGGCGATTCAGGAACCATGGACACCGCCCCTACGCGCCAAGAAGCACTGCACAGCTTGCTGGCATCATTGCCCGATCGCGAAGAGATTGCTGTCTGAGATCTGTAATCACTTAGAGATTCCATCTTCCCTCCATGCGTCTGTTGAGGTACTTGTGCTTCAACATCCTCATTTGCTTTTTGCACCGCGTCCTGCTCGAACAGCGCCATCGCAGAAGTCTGATTTTCGTGCTTTCCGATCGAATCGGATGGCTCACATCGATCACACCAGAATCCTAAGTGGCGAGCAATTGGACGATGGTATCGTCGATACTTTGGTATCAATTGATCTGACGAGTTAAACTCGCCTACTGTAGAGCGTTATTGGCCTCCGAGAACGTCGCAGGTTGCTCCTTGAGCAAGTTCGTGAGAGGCATCAAGTGGTTAAATCCGATGAAGGATTTGACTAGACAACGCTCGACCTCCTTTTTCCCAAAGGCCGTGATCGCGCGTGTCTCGTTATAGGACTTTGTCGCGGCGCTGGTGAGGGCGCGACATCAGGTTCGCAGCCGGTGGTGTGCACACTCGGCCCGCGCAGCTACTCGTGGGTGCTCAGAACCCCCGGAATCTCCAGCGGGACGAGGAAGTTACTGGCAAGGATATAGTCGTAGAGATGACCCAGCGGCTGTGGAGGATGAAGCTCGCGGGCAGAGACCCATCCGTTCGTTTCAGTCCACTGCCAGTCGGTGGCTGAGATGCTTTGAATCGCTTCCTGGAAATCCTTTGACGTCATCGGACAAGCGTACATGCGAACGTTTTGCGGCAAGAGGCGCGACAAAGCTTCAAGGAAGTTGCCGGGAAGATGATTGTAGCGATAGGCCCATACGCGAACCAGCAAAGACAGGCCGAGAACGAAGCGGATAGGCTCCTTTGTGTAGCGGTTCACGAGAGCGGTCATGCTGTAGAGTTCTCGTTCACGGAATAACATAACATCACCGCAAAGCAGATGAAGCGCATCGATTCGTTCAAGCAGGTCAGAGATTGCTGGAGGAGGATCTGCTTCCCTGAGTGGCATTACAGAAAAGCAAAAGTAGCCGGCGGGCGCAGGATCTTTTTCAGCTAATTCTGCACGGAGTTGTTGGATCCCGCAGGACAGCAATTGACTATGGATTGCCGCATGAGCGGAATCTACGTGTTCGAACGATCCTGGCGCGAGCACGAGAGCTTTCTTGTGGAGCACTTCCATCGGCGGCACAGGCCGCCCGCCGCATGGGAAACAGACGGCCTCTGCAAGACCTGTGCACACCAGGTGAGCCAGAATCGCGCGCTGATCCCACCCCTCGAAGGCGGCGCCACTCACTTCCGCATAGTCAATTTCAATCCGCTTCTCAAGGCCCTGCGCAACATTCTCAAAGAAGGATTCCTTCGTCTCCAATTCATAGAAGACAGCATAGATGAGGTTCACCCCCAGGATGCCCATGGCCTCTTGCTCGAGGGGGTTGGAAGGGTCGCGCAGGTTGACATGGAGTAGTATGTCGTTCGGTTTGCCGCCGGGTTGTAGCTGGAATCGCAGCCCGACCCAACCGTGAGGCTCATTTGTTCCGGCGTAGTTGCGGGCGGAGATGGTGTCGACAAAGGAAAAGAAGCGAGCTTTCGATCCACGACTCTTGCTCAACTGGTTGATGAGTTGGGTCCATTCGTTATCGAGCATGGCTTGCAGACGTTCTCCGGAAACGTAGCGCGAACCAGGACCGTACAAATCGTCGCTGACTTCCTTGTCATACGCAGAGATCGACTTGGCAACTGTCCCGGAGGCTCCTCCCACAACCAGGAACCATCGCACGACTTCCTGGCCAGCGCCAATTTCCGCAAAGGAGCCGTAGCTGGTCGGATCGAGGTTGATGCGGAGCGCTTTCTGATGAGTGTTGAGCCTTTCCCCGGTCGCCATTGAGCTTCTCCTTTGCAGTTGAGTAATAGACCTATCGAGGTTTTTCTCGATCACGCTCGAGTTGTCGGAGACAGTCAATGAGCATCGTGGCCGTGCAAGACTCTCCCATCTCGGTATTCAGCATGACGTGATACAGGTGGCGTTCCGGCCATTTCAGCCCGAGATACTGGCGGACGAAGGCAGCTCGTGCTTCGTCCGTTGTGTCAATCAGTTCAATCGCCCTGTCCTGACTCTCGCCGCTGGAGATCAACCTGCGGATTTTATGATCGCGAGATGCGTAGAGGAACACTTGGAAGACGTCCTTGCGATTGCGCAGGAAGAACTGCGAGCCTCGCCCGACAATCACCGAAGGACCACTCGAAAGTGCCGTTTTGACAGCCGTTTCTGAAACA
>Ga0302326_10033162_pt1 | contig 10267 bp, 8 predicted proteins | sample Palsa_T0_3_FD_202264 | JGI IMG/M metagenome (GOLD analysis project Ga0302326, IMG submission 202264) | Peat permafrost microbial communities from Stordalen Mire near Abisko, Sweden - Palsa_T0_3 | ecosystem: Environmental > Terrestrial > Soil > Palsa > Peat permafrost | place: Sweden: Abisko... | reverse complement strand
AACAGCCGCTCGACGACGACCCCCACCAGCATGGTGAGCAGCGCGGCCCCGCCGAGCGCCAGCCAGAAGTTTCCACCGCGCGACATGATGGCGAAGGCAAGATAACCTGCCAGCGTCATGAACGAGCCGTGCGCGAGGTTGATCGTGCCCGTCAGGTTCATGATCAGGGACAGCCCGATCGCAACGATGGCATAGAACGCGCCCAGCACGATGCCGTTGACGATTTCCGGGGCGAGCCGCTCGATCATTGACTGATCAGGGATACGCGATCTTGCAAATGCTGCTCATCTCCGCATCGGTGCGCTCGATCTTGTCGCCGGGCTGCTCGTCGATGACGTTGAAGATGTCCTTCGGATCGTGCGCCGTTCCGTCGGGACGAACGTCGCCGAACCACATCGGCCAGATCAACTGGTGATCGACGTCGCGATAGTGCGCGGGGCTTCCGCACAACGCGTCGACCGGCCCGGCGATTGCGTGCGCGACCGCCACGGGATCGGTGCCCTTCGCGGCCGCGAAGGCGTCCATCATACGAGTCGCCGTGATGTAACCGAAGGCACTGCGGGCCGTCGGAGGCTCGTTGTGCTGCGCCGTGTAGGCGGCCACGAACTGCTTGGCGTGGGTGTTGCCGCCCAGCACGATCGGGCTGTTGTAATACCACTCGAAGCCCCAGTATCCGACCCGCGCCTCTTTGGGCAGCGACCAGAATACTTCGAGTTCGCCTTGCGGTCCGGCGACGGGAAGCTGTTTGAGGAGGCCTGACGAGTTGGCTTGCTTGAGCGCGTTGATCAGATCCTCGCCTTGCACCATCAGGATGAGTACGTCCGGCTTCGCGCTCAGCACCTTGGTCAAGTAAGCGCTGAAATCGGTCGTGCCGAGCGGCGTCAAGTCCGTTCCGACGATCTGGACGCCGAGCTTCGATTGCATGTCTTGATAGCCGGTCAGCAGCGCGTGACCGAAAGAATAGTCCGGCGTGATGAAGTACCACTTCTTGCCGAACTTTTTTTCGATCGAATACCCGGTCGCATGGGTTTCCATCCAGGTGCTGTGGCAGGTCCGGTACGTCGTCCAGTGACATTCGGCGCCCGTCACCTGATCGGCGTGACCGCCCGAATCGATGTAGGGAATCTTGTTCTCGAGCGCTACCCCGCTGGTCGCCATCGAGACGGCGCTGTTCACGGTTCCCATCAGCGCCACGACGTTGTCGACCTGGATCAGCTTGCGCGCTTTCTCGACGGCCGTGCCGGGATTGTTCGCATTGTCTTCGACGACGAGTTCGACCTGACGGCCGAGCACGCCACCGGCCTTGTTGCGATCCGCGACCGCCATGCGCATTCCGTTGACCTCGTTGCGCGCCGGGTAGGCGTAGACGCCCGTCAGTTCCTCGCTGACGCCGATCTTCAGCGTGTCGGCCGAGCGGCCGAGGTTCGGAATGAATACCGGGATGCCGGCGGCGGCGACGGCGGATCCCCGCAGGAACGTCAGGCGGTCGAGACGTGATCGCGACAAGACGACTTCTCCTTCGCTCAGTTGCAGGGCGGCGTTGTCGAGCGCCCCGGGTGGCAGCAAAAACTTCCTTGCGATAAACGTCGCTGCAAAGGCAGCCGTTTCCCTCCGTGGGAGACGCGGGATGAGCCGTGGAGCGTCCGGGCCTGCTCCTGGCACGGGGCGAGCCCGCTCGCTATGGGCGGTTCGTGGGAAGCGTGAACGACGTTCCGGCGCTGCCTTCACTCCAGCGCACCGTCGTCGTCTTGAGCCGCGTGTAGAACGAGACGCCGTCGGGGCCGTAGACGTTGTGGCCGCCGAAGAAGGAGTTTTTCCATCCCCCGAAGCTGTGGAACGCCGCCGGTACCGGGATCGGGACGTTGACGCCGACCATGCCCGGGGCAGCTTGGTGCGAGAACGTTCGAGCCGCGCGGCCGTCGTTCGTGAAGATCGCGGCACCGTTGGCCAGCTCGTGACCGTTGACGAGCGCTAGCGCCTCTGCGAGCGAACTCGAGCGCACGACGGCGAGCACCGGGCCAAAGATCTCTTCGCGGTAGATGCTCATCGTGGGCGTGACGCGATCGAAGATCGTCGGACCGAGAAAGAAGCCCTCGCCCGCGGTGCGCGCCGGGTGCTCGCGCCCGTCGAGCACGAGGCCGGCGCCCTCGCGAACGCCCGCCTCGACGTATGCGATGACGCGTTCGCGGTGCTCGCCCGTGACGAGCGGTCCCATCTGCGTGCCCTCGGCGCGCCCGTCGCCAACGACCAGCTGCGCAGCCTTGGCGCGCAGGACATCGATCAGCGCGTCGGCCGTTTCGTCGCCGACGGGAACGGCAACCGAGATTGCCATGCAGCGCTCGCCGGCGGATCCAAAGGCGGCCCCTATCAGCGCGTCCGCCGCCGCCTCGATATCCGCGTCCGGCATGACGACCAGGTGGTTCTTGGCGCCGCCCAGCGCTTGCACGCGCTTTCCCGCCGCCGAGGCGCGCGCGTACACCGCGCGAGCAATCGGCGTCGATCCGACAAAGCTGACGGCCTTGACGCCGGGATGATCGAGCAGCGCTTCCACGGCCACAGAGCCCCCCGTCACGACGTTGAAGACGCCGCCCGGTAGGCCACAATCGTTCAAGAGATTCGCCAGCTCGAGCGCGAGCGACGGATCCCTCTCGCTCGGTTTGAGAACGAACGTGTTTCCACAGGCCAGCGCCAGCGGAAACATCCACAACGGCACCATCGCCGGGAAGTTGAAGGGCGTGATCCCGGCGCAGACCCCAAGCGGCTGGCGAACCGAGTAACTATCGACGTCCCGGGCGACCTGCTCGGTCGCTTCGCCTTTGAGCAGATGTGGAATCCCGCACGCAAATTCGACCACCTCGATACCGCGCTGCAGTTCGGCGCGCGCATCCTCGAGCGTCTTGCCGTGCTCGGCGGTCACGATCGACGCCAGTTTCGCCGCGTTCTCGAGCAGCGCGGCACGAAAGGCGAACATCGTGGCGGCGCGGCGCGCCGGCGGCGTCTCGGACCAGCCCGGAAACGCGGCGCTTGCGGCGGCGACGGCGCGTGCAACGTCGGCGGCAGTTCCCCCAACCGCGTAACGCGCGACGGTCCCGCGGGCGGGATCGTACACCGGCGAGCGCCCGTCCCCGTCCGAGTCGGCGACTCGGCCGCCGATGAAATGGGCCACGACCGGGACGCTCCCGGCGCTGCGATGTTGGGCGGCCGGCGCGACTGCCATGCGCCTACGGATTAACCACCTAAGGCGGCGCTACCGGTACGCGTTCTGCATCGCGACGAAATCGCTCTTGTGCGCCTGAAGGTCGAGTGAGATGAGCGGTGCGGCCGGCAGGCGCATGAGGCTCTCGAGCGTCGGACGTGCATCGCGGTACAGTACGCCGAGCGGGATCTTTCCCTCGGCGAGCAATGCGTTGAAGGCTGCCGAACGGTTGCCGGCATCGTAGCCGGCGGTCTCGTCGACGTAGTACGTGTTCTCCTTGAACCACGCATAGGTGTTGATTTTGTTGTAGGTGACGCAGGGCGACATCACTTCGACGATCGAGAAGCCATCGTGTTCGACCGCGATTTTGATCAGGTCGACGAGCTTCTTCGGATGCGCCGAAAAGCCGCGCGCGAGAAACGAACCGCCCGCCGCGAGCGCCACCGCGAGACCGTTGATCGGTGCGTCCGGATTACCTTGCGGCGAGGTTCCCGTCACGTAACCGGTGGCGCTGGTCGGCGACGACTGGCCCTTGGTGAGGCCGTAGGTTTGGTTGTCCATCACGATGTAGGTGACGTTCGGGTTGCGCCGCACGGCGTGCAAGAAATGACCCGCACCGATCGCGTAGCCGTCGCCGTCGCCGCCGGCCGCGATCACGGTGAGATCGTGGTTCGCGAGTTTGACCGCAGTTGCGACCGGCAGCGCGCGGCCGTGGACGCCGTGAAACGCGTACGAATGCAAGTAGCCGGAGATCTTGCCACTGCAACCGATACCCGATACGAAGGCAACGTCCTTGGGCTGTTTGCCGAGTTCCGCCAGCGCCTGCTTCAGCGCCGACAGCACGCCGTAGTCGCCGCATCCCGCGCACCACCACGACGGCGTCGCGGTTGCGAATTCCTTCGGACTCATGACCGCCATCAGCGTTTCACCCGCACGGCTTGGCGCCCGGCGCCGGGCGAGTCGCCCGGGCCACGCAACAGCGCGCGACGCTCGACCGCTTCGATGATCTCGATCGGGCGGAAGGGTTTTCCATCGTACTTGTTCACCAAATGCATCCGATCGAGCGGTCCCGTGACGTAGCGTATCAAGCGCTCCAACTGCCCCGATTGATTGTTCTCAACGACGAAGATGTGCTTCGCCCCGGCCGCGAACGCCGCGACCTCCGCCTCGGGAAACGGCCACAGCGTGCGAAACTCGAAGAACCGTACCGGCACTCCCTGGCGACCGAGGCGGTCGAGTGCCTCGACGATCGGCCCGCGGTTGCTGCCATACCCGAAGATCGCGATTTCCGCTGCCGGGTCGCCGTGCTCGATCGCCTCCGGTAGGTCGGCCTTCATCGAGACGAGCTTGCCCAAGCGCTTGTCCATCATCCGCGTGCGGTTGCGGCTGTTCTCCGTGATGACGCCGGCCGGGCTGTGTTCGGAACCGGCCGCGAGGTGCATCCCGCCCTCGACGCCGGGAATCGTACGCGGCGACACGCCGTTTGCGGTCAGCGCGAAGCGTTCGTACTCTCCGAAGACGACCGGCTCGGTCACGAGTTCGCCCCGGTCGACGCGAACCTTGGACACGTCGAGCAACGGCAGCGTCGCTTTGCTTTGGCACAGTGCTTGCTCCGTCAGCACGAACACCGGGCACTGATACTTCTCGGCGATATCGAACGCGCGCGCGGTCAGATAGAACGAGTCTTCGACGGTGCCGGGCGCGAGCACGACCCGCGGAATCTCACCGTGCCCGCTGAAGATCAGGTGATTCAGATTCGACTGCTCGGTCTTGGTCGGCATGCCGGTCGACGGTCCCGTGCGCGCGCACTCCACCACGACCACCGGAATCTCGAGTACGCCGGCCAGGCCGATCGCCTCGGTCATCAACGCTTGCCCCGGCCCCGAGGTCGCGGTCATCGACCGCACGCCCGTAAACGCCGCACCGAGCACCATGTTGATCGCCGCCAGCTCGTCTTCGGCCTGCAGCGCGACGCCGCCGTACTTTGGCAAATGCTTCGCCATCCACTCGAGCACGTCGGTTGCCGGCGTGATCGGATAACCGGCCATGAACCGGCACCCGGCCACGAGCGCGCCGTAGGCGATCGCGTCGTTGCCCATCATCAAGAGCCGGTCGCCGTCAGGCCGCGCCTCGAGCGCGTAGCCGCTCGGCCATTCGCCGAAATGCTTTTCGACGTACGCTTCGCCGGCCTCGATCGCGCGGATGTTGAGGTCGAGGACCTTCTCGCCCTTGCGCTGATAAACGCCGGTCACGTCGTGGCGCACGATCGCCGGGTCCATGCCGATCAACTTCGCCAGCACGCCGAGCGAGATCGTGTTGCGGACGAGCCCGAGCCCCATCTCTTCCTTGGCGATCTTCTCGAGCGGCACGTCGTACCAGGTGACGTCGCCCCGCCGCAGCTGTTCCGGAACGCTTTCGGAGCTGCTGTCGAACACGACGAAGCCGCCCGGCCGCAGCTCGTCGACGTGCGCTTGGACCGCCTCGAGATCGAAGGCGACCAAGCCGTCGACTGCGTCGGCCATGCCGTAGTTCGGCCGTTCGCCGGCCCGAATCACGTAGTTCGTGTGGCCGCCGCGAATGCGTGAGGGAAAGTCCTTATAGGTGTAGACTTCCAGCCCCATCCGCTTGAAGACGCCGGCGATCAAATCGCCGGTGGTCAGGCTGCCGTCGCCGGCTTGCCCGCCGAACATGATCTCGATATCGTTGAGGATCACCATGCCTCCGAAAGGCGCGCCGAAGCTTTTCTTCAGACCTTTCCAAAGGATAGGGGATTGACCTCGCAGGCCATATGACAACGGTCGCCGACGGCCGGCCCTACCTCGTCTCTTCGATCAGGTCGAGCGCGCGTTTCATCGTGTCCTGATAGGCCAGGTTGCGCTGGTCGATCGAGGCGCGATCGGTCCGGACTTGCAGCGTGACGTTGGCGACGAGTTCGTAAAACGCCGACGACGGCAGGGTGAGCCGGCCGACGATCATGCGTTTCTCGTCCAGTTCGGCGGCGCCGTCGCCGGGCGTATCGGCCAGCGACGCGTGGCCCGGTATCGTCTTGAAGAATTCGAGGGTGACCGAGGTCACGCTGAAGAGCACGTTCGCCACGCCGTCGGCGTCGAGGCTCGGCACGTTGTCCGGCTCGTTGAAGTGCACGCTCTGTGAACGGTACATCTGCGGCTCGGCAATCTTATGCTTGGTGTCCATGAAACGATGCCAACTTTCTGGGGCCGTGATCGAGCTAGGGAGCCTCTCCAGGTTTCCCCACGGGGTCGTCCTCGAAACTACTGCGAACGCCGCCCGGTGCCTTGCTCAGAGTAGGAACTTGCGCATCACCGCAACGTCCAATTTCCAGGTGTGTTGCGGCAGGATCGCCTCGACCTTGTAGCCGCACGCCTCGAAAAACGCCCTGGCCGGCAGCGCCGCAGGCGCCTCGAGCGTCATCTTGTGGCAATTGTAATAATTTCCAAGCACTTCGGCTCGCTCGAGCAGGGCCCGGCCGATCCCGGCGCGCCGCCGTTCGGGGGCCACGATCAGCGAGTCCACGTGGGCCAGGGAAGCCGCGATCCGCAGGCCGAGTACCCCGACTACCGCGCCGCCGAGCGTGGCCGCGAACTCGTGCCGCTGCTCGTGCCAGATGACGCGAAAGTTCCACTCCGTCGAGAGCGCCTCGCGCTCGTGCGCGCGCCGAAAGTCCGCGGTGCGTTCGGGCTGAACTGCTTCGATTTCGAAGCTGGCCTCAGGCACCGCCGGCCGCAGCAACCTCCGTGGCCACGTCGAGCGTCCAGCCGTCGTACGCCGCGAAGACGCGAAATCCGAGTTCGTCCTCTACTTCCTTGGCCAGCCGCTCGGGGCGCTGTTCCAGCATCTTGGTCGAGAAGTGCGTGAGCACGGCGACTTTCGGACGCACCTCCCGCAGCACGCTGCGGGCCTCGTCGAAGTTCATGTGGTCGACCTTCATGCTGTCGCGGAAACGCAAGACGTTGACGATCAACACGTCGGGCCGATGCGAGGCGTAGTCGGCGGCGAGCCCATCGAAGTAGCGGCCGCACGGAAGATACGCTACCGTCGTGCCGCGATAGTTGAAAAACATGCCGTAGGTCTCGACGCCGTGCAAGTGCCTGATCGAGGTGCGCAGCTGGACGTCGTTGATCGCGTACGGCCCGCTCTTCTCTTCCAAGAACTCACGCGTCCGGACGAACTTGGCCGCATACGGAAAGATGACGGCCTCACCTTCGAACGCGTCGCGCGGCGCGAGCAAGATGCCGCGGCGGCGAAAGCCGCCGGCGGTCATCGCCTCGATCATCACGTTGACGTCGCCGGCGTGATCGAGGTGCTTGTGCGAGAGCGCGATCGCGTCGAGTTCCGCCGGGTCGCACGGCGGCACGGCCGACGTCGCGCGCACGAGCGCTCCTGGACCGGGATCGACGTGGATCTGGGTGACGGGGCCCGCCTCACCGGGGTCGGGTGCGAAGCGGTACCACATGCCGCCGGAGGCGCGGATCTGTTTGGCCACGACGAAGCGCGCACCGCCCGTGCCGAGGAAGCGAACCGAAATCATCCGAGCCGCTTCTCCGTCGAACTTGGCGGCGCCCCGCAAATCGCCCAGGCCCCGCCGCCGCGCGCAGCGTAGCGCGGATGCCGGGATGGAACTGCGCCGCGTAACCGCCGCCGACGTCGACCGCGCGAGCGCGGCCGACGCGCTCGACCGCGTGTTCGCGAACTACGTCGTCCCGATCTCGTTCGCGGAGCCGGCGTACACGATCCACGTCGAGGCGAACGACGTGGCCGCGGCGTCCTCCCCGATCTGGTACGACGGCGAGGGCAGCGTCGTCGCCGCCGGCCTCCTGGGCGTCCGTGGAAAGCGCGGCTGGGTCGGCGGTTTCGGCGTCGCACCGGCGCAGCGCCGGCGCGGCCTCGGGAAAGCTCTGCTGGCCCAAATGGTCGAGCAGGCCTGGTCGCTCGGCCTTGATTCGATCACGCTGGAAGTCCTCGTTGAAAACGCCGCGGCTCGAAAAACCTATGCCGCCGGCGGCTTCGCGCCGGTGCGCGTGCTTGCGACCTTCGCGGTCGATGCCCGCCAGGTCGCCCCCCAAGCCGCCGACGCGCCGTACGCGCGGGCGGCGCCGTTGCTCGATGACGCCGACCAGACGCCGCCCTGTTGGCAACGGGAAAGCGCCTCGCTGCGCCGTCAGCCGAACCTGCACGCCGTCGGCGACGGGCGCGCTTTCTGCGTCTTCCGGCACAACGGCGAGCGCGCGCAACTGCTGAAGGTGCGGGCTGCATCGCCGGACCAATTCGCGCGTCTGGCAGCCAGCGTCGTGGCCCAGACCGGCGTCGCGCGAATCGAACTTTTCAACGAACCGCTGGACAGCCCGACGGCCGAGGCCGCGCGCGACCTCGCCTGGACCGCGGCCAACGAAGTGATCGAGATGCGGTTGGAACGTCCACGCTTCGCGGGACGGCCACCCGAGGCAGCGAACGCAGCGTCGTGAGGGCTCACATTTGCCTTCTTGGAAAGCCGGCGCTCTTCATCGAGGGCCGGCTCAAGCCGTTCGGAGGACCCCGTAAAGCGGTCGCTCTGCTCGCCTACGTGCTCCTTCACCGGGAGCGCGCGCTCTCGCGCGCGGCTGTCGCGGAGCAGTTCTGGCCCGACGAGGATGACGAAAGCGCGCGCGCTTCGCTGCGGCGACATCTCCACCGCGCGCTTGCGGCGTTGCCCGAAGCGCCCGCGAAATGTCCGTGGGTGATCGCCGACAAGGTGAGCCTGCGCTGGAACCCAGAAGCGCCGCTCGACCTCGATACCCAAGCGTACGAGCGCTTCAGTGCATCGGGACAGCGCGGAGACGCCGTGGCGCTGTACCGCGGCGACTACCTCGAAGACTTCTACGACGAATGGGTGCTACCCGAGCGCGAGCGCCTGCGCGAGCTGCAATCCGCGAACTTGGTCGCACTCATCGAGGAACGGCGCCGCGCGCTCGACTATCCGGGCGCGATTGGCTTCGCGCAATCGCTAGTGCGGCTCGATCCGCTGCGCGAAGACGCGATCCGCCGCTTGATGTCGCTGCGTTTCGCGGCCGGCGATCGCTCCGGAGCGCTCGCCGAGTTCGAGACCTTCAGCCGCCGCCTGGGCGACGAATTATCGACCGATCCGATGCCGGAAACGATGGCGCTGCGCGAAGCGATCCGCAACAACGATCTCAATACGATCGAGAGCGCCGGGCCGGGAGCCGCGCGCTTCGCGCGCCCGAAGTTCCCGTTCGCCGGACGCGGCGCGGCTTTGCAGACGCTGCGCGACGCGTGGGAGGCGGCGGCGCGCGGCACCGCTACGACAGCAATCGTGAGCGGAGAGGCCGGTGCCGGCAAGTCGCGACTGATCGCCGAACTCATGGCGCTGGCCGAGGCGCAGGGCGGCCGCGTTACGTTTGGGAGCACCGCGACGATCGAAACGGAGCCGTATCAGCCGGTCGCCGAAGCCTTGCGCGGCGCGCTTCCGCTGCTGCGCTTCGACCGGCTCGAACCGGTGAAGCTGGCCGCCTTGTCGTCGCTCATTCCGGAAGTGCGCGAGTTGGCGCCGAACGTGCCGCAGACGCCGCAGCTCGAACCCGATCGCGACCGTCAGCGCCTCTTCGATGCCGTCGAGAGTGCGGTCGAGCACCTGGCCGAAAAGCGGCCGCTGCTCGTCGTGCTCGAAGATTTGCACTGGGCCGGCGCCGCCACGATCGAGCTGATCGAGTTCCTCGTGCGGCGCCTGCGCGGCAAATCGGTGCTCGTCCTCGCTTCGTTTCGTGAGGAGGACGCCGGCGGAAGCCACGCCTTGCGAGCGTTCCTGCGGCGCCTCGACGCACGGTTCTCGGATCACATCGCGCTCGGGCCGCTCGAAGAGGACGACGTACGTGCCCTCGTCGCCGGCGCCGCCCCCGAAGAAGGCGACGCGCTCGCGGGGGAACTGTTCGCTGCGAGTGAGGGTAACGCGCTCTTCGTCACCGAGTTGCTTCGCGAGCGGCTGAGCGGCGTTGCCGGCGGTGCTGTGCCGGCCGGCATCGCGGGCACGGTGATCGCGCGCGTAAACCGGCTTTCTGC